>Ga0082335_1002266_pt1 | contig 36686 bp, 32 predicted proteins | sample Subgrocontami58m_FD_72375 | JGI IMG/M metagenome (GOLD analysis project Ga0082335, IMG submission 72375) | Subsurface groundwater microbial communities from S. Glens Falls, New York, USA - GMW37 contaminated, 5.8 m (SPADES assembly) (version 2) ... | reverse complement strand
TGGTGGTCGAGGGCTGCATCATGATGCGCAAGTGCCACCTCAACACCTGCCCGGTCGGCGTGGCGACCCAGGACCCGGTGCTGCGCAAGCGGTTCTCGGGCAAGCCCGAGCACGTGATCAATTACTTCTTCTTCGTCGCCGAGGAGGCCCGCGAGCTGATGGCCAGTCTCGGCATCCGCAAGTTCAGCGACCTGATCGGACGCTCGGACCTGCTCGACATGAAGAAGGGCATCGAACACTGGAAGGCGAAGGGTCTGGACTTTTCCCGCATCTTCCACGTGCCGAAGATGCCCGCAGACGTGGCGCGCTACAACAGCGAGCGCCAGGACCACGGCCTGGAGAAGGCGCTCGACTACCGGCTGATCGAGCTGGCGAGGCCGGCGCTGGAGCGCGGCGAGCGCGTGACGATCGAGATGCCGATCCGCAACATCAACCGCACCGTGGGCACCATGCTCTCCGGGCTGATCGCCAAGCGATGCGGGCATGAGGGCCTGGCCGAGGACACTATCCACATCCGTTTCGCGGGCTCGGCGGGACAGAGCTTCGGCGCGTTCCTCGCGAAGGGCGTGACTCTCGACCTGATCGGCGACACCAACGATTACTGCGGCAAGGGGCTCTCGGGCGGGCGCATCTCGGTGCAGCCCTCGCCGAAATTCCGCGGCGAGCCGACCGATAACATCATCACCGGCAACGTCGTGCTCTACGGCGCGATCGCGGGCGAGGCGTATTTCCGCGGCGTCGCGGGCGAGCGGTTCGCGGTGCGGAACTCGGGCGCCCGTGCGGTGGTCGAGGGCGTCGGCGACCACGGCTGCGAATACATGACCGGCGGCACGGTGGTGGTGCTGGGAATGACGGGGCGCAACTTCGGCGCGGGCATGTCCGGCGGCATCGCCTACGTGCTTGACCTGGACGGCACGTTCGCCCGCCGCTGCAACACGTCGATGGTGAAGCTGGAGCCGGTGCTGCCCGAAGCCGAGCAGGAAGGCAAGGTCTCCCGCGACCTCTGGCACGAAGGAAAGTCCGACGAGTCCATCCTGCGGAGCAGGATCGAGAACCACCTCCAGCAGACGGGAAGCGCACGGGCAAAGCAGATCCTCGACAACTGGAACGAATACCGGGAGAAGTTCGTGAAGGTATTCCCCGACGAGTACCGGCGCGCGCTCGGCGAGCTTGCGGCGAAGGGAAAGAAACTGGCGGCTTAGTCCCTTATGACTCAAGCGTTGACACAATTGGCGAAGATTTTGGGTTTACATACTCTCCCGATTTTGGGAAGTTGCGAAGCTGCAACTTCCCAAAATCGGGAGATCATGGACGGCAAAGCGAGCCAACCTGTTTGGTTCCGGCTCGGCCGGCCTAGGGACGAGATACACGGATCGATGCACAAACCATGGGAAAAGTAACCGGATTTCTGGAGTACCAGCGGCTGAGCGAGGCGGCCGAGCCGCCGCGCGAGCGTCTCAAGCACTACCGCGAGTTCGTCGTGCATCTCTCCGACGACGAAGCCTCGAAGCAGGGCGCTCGCTGCATGGACTGCGGCATTCCGTTCTGCATGAGCGGCTGTCCCGTCAACAACATCATTCCGGACTGGAACGACCTCGTCTACAAGCAGAACTGGAAGCAGGCGCTCGACGTCCTGCATTCGACCAACAACTTCCCGGAGTTCACGGGCCGCGTCTGCCCGGCGCCATGCGAGGAAGCCTGCACGCTCAACATCAACAACGATCCGGTGGGCATCAAGTCGATCGAGCATGCCATCATCGACAAGGGCTGGGAAGAGGGCTGGGTCGCTCCGCGGCCGCCCGCGCACAAGACCGGCAAGCGCGTCGCCGTGGTCGGTTCGGGACCCGCTGGCCTCGCCTGCGCGCAGCAGCTCGCCCGCGCGGGACACGAAGTGGTGGTTTTCGAGAAGAATGATCGCATCGGGGGACTGCTTCGCTACGGCATTCCGGATTTCAAGATGGAGAAGAGGCTCATCGACCGGCGCATGGAACAGATGCGCGCCGAGGGCGTCGAGTTCCGGGTCAACCAGCACGTCGGCGGCGCAGCGCCGGCCGGAGGCGCAGGCAGCCATGTGCCGGCGAACCGGCTCGCCGGGGAGTTCGACGCGGTGGTGCTCGCCGGCGGCGCCGAGCAGCCGCGCGATCTTCCGATTCCCGGGCGCGAGCTCGCGGGAATCCATTTCGCCATGGACTTTCTTCCGCTGCAGAACAAGCGCGTGGCGGGCGACAGGAATGTCCCCGAGCTCGTGGCGACCGGCAAGCGCGTGGTCATCATCGGCGGCGGGGACACGGGTTCGGACTGCGTCGGCACCTCGAACCGGCATGGCGCCAAGTCGGTCACGCAGTTCGAGCTGCTGCCCAAGCCGCCGGAGCATGAAAACAAGCAGCTCTCCTGGCCCTACTGGCCGGTCAAGCTGCGCACCTCCAGCTCGCACGAGGAGGGATGCAGCCGTGACTGGGCCGTCACCACCAAGTCCTTCCGCGGCGAAGGCGGCGCAGTGAAGGCACTGGTCGCCGCGCGGGTGGAATGGTCGAAGGACGAAGCCACCGGCCAGTGGAAAATGTCGGAAATCCCGGAGAGCGAGTTCGAAATTCCCGCCGACCTCGTATTGCTGGCGATGGGATTCGTCGGTCCGATGCGCAGCGTACTCGACGCGTTCGGCGTCGAGCGGGACGCGCGTGGCAACGCAAGTGCGACCACCGATGGCGAGCGCTGCTACGCGACCTCGGCCCCGAAGGTGTTCGCCGCGGGCGACATGCGCCGCGGCCAGTCGCTCGTCGTGTGGGCGATTCGGGAGGGCCGCCAGTGCGCCAAGGCGGTGGACGAGTTCTTGATGGGATCGTCCGAACTGCCGCGCTGAGCTGCCCGGCACGGGATACGGGCGCAAGACCTTGAAATGCGGTGGAAAATCCGGCTTATTGCGGTCCGCGATCCGCATCCGGCGTGCTAACATTCAGAGGCCATGCGAGCAGCCGGAACCGTAGTCGACAGAACTACGAGTGGATATCTTCGCTCGTACGTCCCTGATTCGAGGACCGCAGCGGGACCGCTGCCGCGGCCGTTGGCATCGCCGTGAACATCGTCATCCTCGCCGCCGGACAAGGCAAGCGCATGCACTCGGACCTGCCCAAGGTCCTGCACCCGCTCGCCGGCAGGCCGCTGCTCGCCCACGTCATCGAGGCTGCGCGCGCCCTCGCGCCTGAGCGCATCTGCGTGGTCTACGGCCATGGCGGAGAAGCGGTGCGCGAGGCGCTTGCGCCGCGCGGCTCCGAATCGCCCGACGCGGCGCCGGTGTGGGTGCTGCAGGAGCCTCAGCTCGGGACCGGCCACGCGGTGATGCAGGCGCTGCCGCACCTGGCCGCGAGCGCGTCGACGCTCGTCCTCTACGGCGACGTGCCGCTCATCCGGCCGGCGACCTTGAAACGGCTGTGCGCGGCGGCGGGCGCGGGACTCGCCGTGCTCAGCGTCGAATTGGACGATCCGACCGGATACGGACGCATCGTGCGCAAGGGCGGCAAGGTGTCGCGTATCGTGGAACAGAAGGACGCAACGCCGGATGAGCTGGCGGTCCGCGAGGTCAACACGGGCATCATGGTGGCGCCGACGGAAGAGCTCAAGGCCTGGCTTGCGCGGCTGTCCAACGACAACGCGCAACGCGAGTATTACCTCACCGACGTCGTCGCGCTCGCCGTCGCGGACGGCGTCGCGGTGGAATGCGCGCAGCCGCACAATGCCTGGGAGGCGCTCGGGGTCAACAGCCGCGGCCAGCTCGCGGAACTCGAGCGGATCCATCAGCGCAACGTGGCCGGCGAGCTCATGGGCCGCGGGGTGACGCTCGCCGATCCCTCGCGCATCGACGTGCGCGGCAGGATCGCCCACGGGCGGGACTGCGCGATCGACGTCAATTGCGTGTTCGAGGGCGAGGTCGTTTTCGGGGACCGCGTGAGCGTCGGGGCGAACTGCGTGCTCAAGAACGTGCGGATCGCCGCCGAGACGCGCATCGAGCCGTACTGCCATATCGAGGACGCCGATGTCGGCGCGCGCTGCCGCATCGGGCCCTACGCGCGCATCCGGCCCGGAACGCAGCTCGCCGAGGACGTGCACGTCGGCAATTTCGTCGAGGTGAAGGCGAGCCGGATCGGAGTCGGGTCGAAGGCCAACCACCTCGCGTATATCGGCGACAGCGAGATCGGGCGCAACGTCAACGTCGGCGCGGGGACCATCACCTGCAACTACGACGGCGCCAACAAGCACCGGACGGTGATCGAGGACGACGTGTTCATCGGCTCGGACACGCAACTGGTCGCACCGGTGCGCGTGGGCCGGGGCGCGACGCTGGGCGCAGGAACGACGCTCACCGAGGATGCACCCCCGGACCAGCTCACCCTGTCGCGCGCCGCGCAGGTGTCGATTCCCGGCTGGAAGCGTCCAGCCAGGAAGGGGTGAGGGCGCCCATGTGCGGCATCGTCGGCGCAGTGGCAAGACGCAACGTCGTCCCGGTCCTGCTCGAGGGCCTGAAGCGGCTCGAATACCGCGGCTACGATTCCGCCGGCGTCGCGGTCCTGAACGCCGGGACAATGAACGGGCACCACGCGGCGCTCAAGCGCGTGCGCTCCACCGGAAGGGTGGCGGAGCTCGAGAAGCTGACGCAATCGCAATCTCTGTCGGGCGAGGTCGGGATCGCGCACACCCGCTGGGCGACGCACGGCGTGCCCTCGGAGAGGAACGCGCATCCGCACGTGTCCGGCGGCGTATCCGTGGTGCACAACGGCATCATCGAGAATCACGAGGAGATTCGCGCGCGGCTGCGCGCCGGGGGCTACGAATTCGCCTCCGACACCGACACCGAGGTGATCGCCCATCTCGTGCACTCGAAGCTGCGCGCGGGCGTCAACCTGTTCGATGCCGTGCGCAGGAGCGTGGTCGAGCTGGTCGGCGCCTATGCCATCGCCGTGGTCTGCGATTCCGATCCTTCGCGCCTGGTCGTGGCGCGGCATGGCGCGCCGCTGCTGCTGGGGCTGGGCGAAGGCGAGAACTTCGCGGCGTCGGACGCCTCGGCGCTGGTGCAGGTCACGCAGCGTGTGGTCTATCTGGAGGACGGCGACTGCGCCGAATTGAAGCTCTCCGGGATTTCGATCACCGACGCCGCGGGCCGTGCGGTCGAGCGGCCGGTGCAGGTTTCGCAGCTCACGGCGGCGGCGGTCGAGCTGGGTCCCTACCAGCACTACATGCAGAAGGAAATCTTCGAGCAGCCCATGGCCGTCGCCAACACGCTGGAGATGGTCACCGGGGCGCAGTCGGTATCGCCCCAGCTTTTCGGCGCGGATGCCGAAGCGGTGCTGCGCGACGTCGATTCCGTCCTCATTCTCGCCTGCGGCACGAGCTACCACGCGGGCATGGTGGCGCGCTACTGGCTCGAAGGCCTCGCCGGCATACCGTGCAGCGTGGAGATCGCGAGCGAGTATCGCTATCGCGATTCGGTGCCCAATCCGAAGGCGCTCGTGACCACCATCTCCCAGTCCGGCGAGACCGCCGACACGCTCGCGGCGCTGAAGCACGCCAAGGCGCTCGGCCAAGCGCATTCGCTGTCGATCTGCAATGTCCCGGAATCCTCGCTGGTGCGGGCCTCCAATCTGCGGTTTCTCACCCGCGCGGGGCCGGAGATCGGCGTCGCCTCGACCAAGGCGTTCACCACCCAGCTCACGGCGCTGGTGCTGCTCACGATGGCGCTCGCCAAGATTCGCGGGCGGTTGCCGCACGAGCGCGAGGCAGAGCTGCTGCACGCCCTGCGCCACCTGCCCACCGCGCTCTCCAACGTGCTGCACGTCGAGATGCAGGTGAAGATGTGGGCGGAGAAGTTCGCGCGGTGCCGCCACGCGCTGTTCCTCGGCCGCGGCATCCATTACCCGATCGCAATGGAAGGCGCACTGAAGCTGAAGGAGATTTCGTACATCCACGCCGAGGCCTATGCCGCGGGCGAGCTGAAGCACGGGCCGCTCGCGCTGGTGGACAAGGACATGCCCGTGGTCGCGATTGCGCCGAAGGACGCCCTGTTCGAGAAGCTGAAATCGAACCTGCAGGAGGTGCGCGCGCGGGGTGGCGAGCTGCATGTCCTGGCCGACCAGGACACGCGCATGACCGACAGCGAAGGCGTGCGCGTCATCCGCATGCCGGACCACGCCGGCATCCTTTCGCCGATCCTCCACACCATCCCACTGCAGCTGCTCGCGTATCACGCCGCGGTCGATCGCGGCAACGACGTGGACAAGCCGCGCAACCTGGCGAAGTCGGTGACCGTTGAATAAGCGCCAACTCAGGGCTGAAAGGCGTACGGCGAACGGGCAACCGTCTTCCGCCGAAAGGCTGGCGTTGCTCTCGGAGCACGGGCTCGACCTGTTTGCCAGGCTTTCCCCCGATGGATTGTTCGTCGAGGCCTCGCAGGGGCTCGTCACGCTGCTGGGGTATTCGTTCGAGTACCTGGCCGCGGCCCGGCTGCGCGACGTGGTCGACAACGAGGACGTTCAGATGCTCGAGCAGGCGCTCGCGCGCCTGGGCGATGCGCCGGGCGCACGCGAATCCGTGACCGTCAGGATGATCAAGTCGGTCACCCAGACCGCCTGGGTGGAGCTCAGGCTCATCCGCGACGGGGCGGCGAGCGGTGGCGTGCTCGTCGCCGGGCGCGACCTCACAGAGCCCCGCAGGCGCGAGGAGGAACTCGAGCGGGCCGCCGCCCACGATGCGCTCACGGGGCTGCCGAACCGCGCCCTGCTCTCGGCGCGCATCGAGCAGGCCCTCGCGCAGAAGCGCCGCGGCGGCCGCGGCTTTGCGCTTGCCGTCGCCGACCTGGACGGGTTCAAGCGCATCAACGACTCCCTGGGTCACGCCGTGGGGGACGCGCTGCTCAGGCTGGTTGCCGAGCGCCTGAAGGCCGAGCTGCGCGGTGTCGACACGGTGGCGCGGGTCGGCGGCGACGAATTCGTGCTCGTTCTGCCCGAGATCGAGACCCCGGACCAGGCGGACGGGCTGGCGCGCCGGCTCACCGAGTCGATGCAGCTGCCGTTCCTGGTCGGAGACCACACGCTGTTCGTCACGATCAGCCTGGGCTTCGCGCTGCATCCGGAGCACGCGCTGGACGGCGATTCGCTCATGCATTGCGCGGACGCCGCGCTGTATCGCGCCAAGGACCTCGGGCGCAACCGCTGGCAACTGTTCAACCAGGATCTCGCCGCCAAGCGATCCGAATACCTCAAGCTCGAGCACGCCATGTTCGAGGCGGTGCGCAACGGCGAATTCCTGCTGCACTATCAGCCGATCGCCAAGACCGATGGAACGGTCGTGGGGGCGGAGGCGCTGATGCGCTGGCCGCATCCGGAGCGGGGGATGGTGCCACCCGGGGAATTCATCCCGATCGCGGAGACCAACGGTCTCATCAACCTGCTGGGGGCCTGGGCGTTGCGCACCGCCTGCATGCAGGCGGTGCGGTGGGACGACGACGGGCTTCAGGGCCTTTCCATGTCCGTGAACGTGTCCCCGCGCCAGTTCCGCCACGACGACTTTTTCGACCAGGTCCGCCAGGCGATCGCCGAATCGGGCATCGAATCCTCGCGTCTGGTGCTGGAGATCACCGAAGGGGTGCTGCTGCACAACCCGGAGCACGCGCGGGTGGTGCTCGACTCGCTCAAGCAACTGGGCGTGCGCATCGCGGTGGACGACTTCGGCACCGGCTATTCGTCGCTCTCCTACCTGAAGCGCTTCCCCCTGTCCTCGCTCAAGATCGATCGCACGTTCGTGCGCGACATGGGCCAGTCGGTGAACGACCGCGTCATCGTGTCGGCGGTGCTGAGCCTGGCGCGCGAATTGGGGTTGCAGGCCGTGGCCGAAGGCGTCGAGGACATCGAGCAATTGAACTTCCTGGAAAGCAAGGGATGCCCGCTCGTGCAGGGCTATTACATCGGCCGGCCGATGCCGCCCGCGGAGTTCGCGAGCGCCGCGAGGGCGCATCGGCCAAACCCGGACAAGAGCGAATGACGAGCCCGGAAAAGCAGAAGGTCTTCGACGCGCTCTGGGCGAAGATGGTCGAGCACGGGGATTTCCCGACGCTGTCGCACTCGATCCATCACATCGTGGGCGCGGTGCAGTCGCAGTCGGACCACCTGGAGAAACTGGTCTCCGCCGTCATTTCCGATTTTTCGCTGACGCAGAAGGTGCTGCGGCTGGCCAATTCGGCCATGTATGCGCCCTTCGGCGGCAACGTCACGACCGTCAGCCGGGCAATCCTGGTGCTCGGCCAGGAAACCGTCGGCCACCTTGCGCTCGGCCTGCGGCTGCTCGACAGTTTCAAGGGGATCAGCACCGACCGCGAGAAGGCGAAACGCGTGCTCGCCGAGGTCATGCTTTCCGGCCTGGTCGCGCGGCGGCTCACCGAGAAAGTCGGCGTCAAGGAGGGCGAGGAAGCCGTGGTCTGCGCGTTGATGTCGCGCCTGGGCGAACTCGTCTGTGTTTTCTACGCGCCCGACGAGTGGCAGAGAATCGAGGACAAGGCGGCGGCAGACGGATTGTCCCAGGACGCCGCGGCCGCGGCGGTGCTCGGAGTGAGTTTTTCGGAACTCGGCCAGGACATTGCTGAACGCTGGGGACTGCCCGGCCGGCTGCGCGAAGCGCTCAAGCCCTTCGTGCCGCGCGATACGGACCAGCCGCTGTCGCACATCGGCTGGCTCCAGGCGATGTCCTCGCTGTCCGGCGAGCTCGCGCGCGCGATGGCGAGCGGCACCCCCGCGTTCGCCAAGGCCGCTGCCGAGCGCTTCGCGCCGCTCGTCGCCCTGGACCTGGATGCCGCCAACGCCACGCTCGAGGCGCTGTCCGCGGAGGCGAAGACAGAAGGCGGCTGGGAAGGGCTCGCCGACGTCTACCTCGTCAAGCCCGGCAAGGAAACCTCGGGAAAGCCGGCCGACTCCGAGGAAAGGCTTGCCGCCGGCGTGGCCGAGATCGCGCGCTCGGCCAAGGAGTGCCAGTTCTCGGTGCTGCTGCACATGGCGCTGGAAGTCCTGAAGAGCTGCCTCGGCTGCGCGCGCGCGATCGCCTTCGTTCTCGAGCCCGCCACGGGGCGCTACAGCGCGCGCGCGGGCTTCGGCACGCCGCAGTTCGGCGAACTCACCTCGCTCTCCTTCGAGGGCGGATTCGCGCCCGACGTGTTTCACCTCACGCTGTCCTCGAAGAGCCCGGTCCACATCGAGAACACGGCGGACGTCAAGATCCGGCCGCGCATCCCCGCGTGGCACCGCAACTCGCTGGACAATGCGCGCTCGCTGATGCTGCTCCCGGTCGTGGTGAAGGGCCGCGCCGTCGCGCTGCTGTACGCCGACTGGACCGCGGGGGAGACCACGCAGCTCTCCGCAAAGGAATCGCAGCTCCTGAAGTCGCTCGTCGTCGAGATCGAGTCCGCCATCCTGCCGGCGCAATCCTCGGGCAACGGCGGCGGCCGGACCTGATACGGTCCGGACGCTCCGGCCGGACGCAGGATCAACCTACTGATGGGAGGATCGACATGTGGGGCGGAATGGGCGGTTACGGCTACGGGTGGGACAACGCTTGGCTGGGGATGGGCATCGGCATGATCGGCATGCTGCTGTTCTGGGTGCTGATCATCCTCGGCATCGTGGTGCTGGTTAAGTGGCTGGCGGGCTCGCATTCCTCCTCCGGGGCGCCGCCGGCGAAGACCGCGCTCGACATCGTCAAGGAGCGCTACGCGCGCGGCGAGATCGACAAGGAGGAGTTCGAGCAGAAGAAGCGCGATCTCGGCGGGTGAACAGGCCGCTGCCGCGGAGATTCGAATACCGTCACCATCGGTGGCCGTCGCGGTGACGCGGATCACGAAGGTCGTGCTGGATTGGGTCGCGCTGTCGTTGGCGCTGAATCTGCTCTGGGAAATTGCGCAACTGCCCCTCTATACGATTGTGCGGACCGAGCCGTTTCCGCGAATCGCGTATGCGGTTCTCCACTGCACCGCCGGAGACGCCCTCATTGCGCTCGCCTCGTTCGTTGTCGCGGGGCTTTCGACACGGCATCTCTATTGGCCGGTCACGCATCCCCTGACTGGCGGCGGGATTTCGACCGCATTTGGCTTGCTCTACACCGCGTTCAGCGAGTGGCACAACGTCTACGAGATCGGAGCGTGGACCTATTCCGAAAGCATGCCGCTCGTTTTCGGAATCGGCGTTGCGCCGCTGCTGCAATGGCTCGTCATTCCCCTGGCGCTGCTGGTCGTTTTCCGCCGCAGGTGGCGTGGGGAAGCAGTCTCGCCGCGGTTCCCGGCATCGGCGCAGAGATGATCTTGCGGGAATTTCCCTCGCGCCGCGTCACTTCAAGCGCTCGCTCCGATCGAGAGCGCGAATCGCACAGTGCCGTTGCCGGAAGACACGGAGATGGTGCCGCCGTGCGCCTGGGCAATCGCCTTGGTGATCGCAAGGCCGAGGCCCGCACCCTCGCCGCCGCGCTCGCGGCATGGATCAACCCTGTAGAAGCGGTCGAACAGTCTGGGCAAATGCTCCGGCGGTATGGCGTCGCCCGGGTTCTCGACGGCAATGCGGACGCCGTCCTTGCCCAAGTCATGGACCTCGACTTTCACCAAGCCTCCACGGGGAGTGTGCCGGAGAGCGTTGGAGAGCAGGTTGCTGATCGCACGTCGAATCATCAGCCGGTCCCCGGCAACCGCGCCGATACCGCTCCGGGACACGCTAACACCCCGCTCCTCGGCTAGGGCCTCGTAGAACTCGATCAATCCATCGAGCTCCGTTGGCAGATCGATGCTCTCCCTGTTCGGCACGATCAGGCCATTGTCCGCCTTCGCCAGAAACAGCATGTCCGCGATCATGCGGGCGAGACGGTCGTACTCCTCGAGGTTCGAATAGAGGATTTCCCGGTATTCCTCCGCAGACCTGGTGCGGGCGAGCGCGACCTCGGTCTGGGTCATGAGATTGCTGACCGGCGTGCGCAGTTCATGCGCGAGGTCGGAGGAGAAATCCGACAGCCGCCGGAACGAGTCTTCCAGCCGGTCGAGCATGTCGTTGAACGAGGCGGCAAGCTCGGCCAGTTCCGTCGGTACGGATTCGCGCGGCAGGCGGTCGCCGAGGTGCGTGGCTGAAATGCCTCTTGCCACCTGAGCGATGTCGCGCACCGGAGCGAGACCCCGCCGGGCGGCGAACCAGCCCAACAGCCCCGTGAGCAGGATGCCGAATGCGACAAACAGCCACAGGGTCTTGCGAAACGCGGTCATGAATTCGCGGTGGTGGGAAATTTCCAGCGCTACTGCGACAGTGAACGGACCCGCAGACGCGCCGCCGGAAGGCACCAGAACGGCAACGCCGCGATATGCGCGCTTTCCGTTTTCCCATACCACGGCCTGTCCTTCTCCCGGCTTGCTCGACTGAGCCGCCATCAATTCTTTCGGGAAATCGGCTCCGGAAGAAGCGAACAGGGGGCGATGGTCCGGAGCGAACACGGCCACGGACAGCCCATGATGGCCGATGAGCGCGTCCTCCAGAAGCTGTGGGATGGCTTCCATATCCGCAGGCGCGCGCAACCTGGAAATGGCGTGGCGGGCGAGTTCGAGCTTGCCGTTGATTTCGGCCAGATCCTGTTCCTCGAAATGTGCCTCCACCGCCTGGCCGATCACCGATCCCAATCCAACCAGCACCGCGGCGGAGGTGACGGCAAACAGAAGTGTGACGCGAAGGGTGATCGAATTGCGCCACATCACGGGGATTCCTGCGTTTCCAGGACGTAGCCCATGCCGCGCACGGTCCTGATCAGCTTGGGCTCGAAACCGTCGTCCATCTTCGATCGCAACCGGCGGACGGCGACTTCGATGACATTGGTGTCGCTGTCGAAGTTCATGTCCCAGACCTGGGAGGCGATCAACGAACGCGGCAGCACCTCCCCCTGCCTGCGCAACAGGAGTTCGAGCAGCGCAAACTCCTTCGCCGTCAGGTCGATTCGCCTGCCCGAGCGCGTGACGCGGCGGCGGCGCAAGTCGAGTTCCAGATCGGCAGCGCGCAGAATCTCGGCTTCCTTGGCGGCGCCACGCCGCAGCAGCGTCCGAACCCGGGCGAGAAACTCCGAAAAGGCAAACGGCTTGACGAGGTAGTCGTCGGCGCCCAATTCCAATCCCTTGACCCGGTCTTCCACGTGGTCGCGGGCGGTGAGGAAGAGCACGGGGAGGCCCTTGCCGGCGCGCCGTATTCCTTGCAGCACTTCCCAGCCATCCACCCGGGGCAGCATCACGTCCAGCACGATGAGGTCGTACGCCTCGGTCAATGCCAGATGCATGCCATCCATCCCGTCGCGTGCGATGTCGGCGACGAAGCCCGCCTCGGTGAGACCTTGCCTCAGGTAATTGCCTGTCTTCGTCTCGTCTTCGATGATGAGGATTTTCATGTCATCCCTCGCGGCAACGGTCACGACCCCGGATTGTGCATGATAGGAATCCGTCGTTCCCGAAGATTACAGACTTGTAATCGCGCGGTCAGCTTCCGGTGCGCCGCTTGAAATCACCATGACAGTCGGGCCGCTGTTTGTTAGACTCGCTCCCGCATGTCGATTCGAATCCGCCATCTGGTGTTGTACCTGCTACTCGCGTGCCTGCCGCTGCAAAGCGTGGCCGGGCCGGCACACGTGCTGCTTTGCGATGAAGCGACGCAGGTCGCTGCGGGTGGGTCGCATGTTCACGACGGCGGCGCGGAGCATCCTGCGCATGATGCGCCGGCCAGTCCGGGCGGCGGCTTCTCGCATGATTGCTATCAGCATTATTTCTCCGGCGTGGTGCACGGCGTTTCGCCGGTTGCTGGCGCGTCGGGGCCCGTGTACGTCCCGATTGGACTTGCCAGCTTCTACTCCTTCTTCCCCGAGCGCCTCAAGCGCCCGCCTCTAGCCGTCCTCACCGTCTGATCGGCGAGTGGCGTCTTCTGCCCCGGCACCGGGGCTGACCCACCGTCTGTCGCGGGTGCGAATGGCATCCGCTCGCGTACCGCGCCGGCGCTCCGGCCCAGGGCATGGATGGGGAATGCAATGAGATTTCTATTGGCAGCAGTTGCCGGCTTCGCAGTGGCGCTGCCGTGCTATGCGCAGAGTCTGCGCGAGGCGCTGGAGGCGGCGTGGCTGCGGCAGCCGCTCGCGCAGGGACAGGCTGCGCGCGAGTCCGAATACGCGGCGCGGCGCGGCGCCGCAAGCGCGCTGACACCCGAGCCGCCCGCAATCGCGTTCGGCCATCGCACCGACCAGGTGAACAGGAACGAGGGAAGGCGCGAATGGGAGGCGGAGCTCTCCTTGCCGCTCTGGCTGCCGGGACAGAAGGGGCGCCAAGCCGCGGTCGTGGAAGCCGAGCGCGGTCAGTTCGATACCACGGTCGCAGCCGCGAAGCTGAAGATCGCCGGCGAGGTGCGCGACGCTTACTGGCAGGCGCGACTGGCGGATACCGAGCTTGCGCTCGCGCGCCGCAAGGTCGAGGAGGCGGCGGCGCTCGCGGGCGACGTCGCTCGGCGCGTCAAGGCCGGCGATCTGGCACGCGTGGACTCGAACCAGGCGCAGGCCGCCGGGCACTCGGCGCGCGGCGCCCTTGCCGATGTCGAGCTGAAGGCGTTCCGGGCGCACCGGGCATTCGCAACGCTCACGGGAATGGCGTCGCTCCCGGCCGAGGGGGAGCGTCCCGGCGCGCCCATCTCTCTCGATGACCATCCCGAGCTGGTTGCCCTGCAGCGCGCGGTGGTCACCGCGCAAGCCAAGCTCACGCAGGCTACGCTCGACCGGCGCGACAGTCCCGAGCTTGCGCTGGCGATGACGCGCGAGCGCGGCGCGTTCGATCACCCCTTCGACAATACCGTCGCCTTGCGCCTTCGCCTGCCGTTTGCCACCGAAGCACGCAATCAGCCCCGCATCGCCGGCGCCAATGCCGAGATGATCGAGGCGCAGGCCGCCTACCGGTTTGAGCGCAGCAAGCTTGCCGCAGAAATCGATGCCGCGCGTCGCGAGCTTGCGCAGGCCGAAGCGGTGCGCAAGCTCGCCGAATCGCGGTTCGCTCTGCTCGCGGAGGCCCACCGCCTCCTCGCCAGGGCCTTCAGCCTCGGCGAGCTCGATTTCGTGTCGCGGCTGCGCGCCGAGAACGAGCGCTTCGAGGCGGAATTGAACCGGGACCGCGCGGTGCTCGAGGCGTCGCGTGCGATTTCCCGCCTGAACCACGCACTGGGTCTATTGCCATGATCGATCGTAACGCCCGACGTATCGTTGCCGCGGCGCGCGGGCTGCTTTGGGCCTGCCTCGCCGCGCTCGTTTTCGGCTCCGCACTTGCGCACGAAGGCCATGATGACGCGCCGGCGGCGCACGCGCCCGCGCCCGGGCTCGCGCCCCGGGTGGCCGCAACCTCTCCGGATATCGAACTGGTCGCGGAGTTGCGCAAGGACGTGCTCGTGATCTATCTCGACCGGTTCGCGACCAACGAACCGTTGGGCGGCGCAACCATCGAGGTCGAAGAGGGTGCGAACCGCGGCACCGCCGTGCTCGTGGGCGAAGGGACATACCAGGTGAGCGCGCCGTGGGCCGCGCTGCCCGGGAGGCATTCGCTCGTGTTCACGGTGCATGCGAAGGATCTCGACGACCTGCTGAACGGGACGCTCGAAGTGCCGGAGGAGCGCGTCGCCGATGACCGGGACAGGGTCGCCGGGGGCGGCTTCACCACGCGCTGGATCGTGTACGCCGCGGCCGCCGCGGTGTTGCTGCTGATCGCCGGTGTCGTCATGGCGCGGCGCAAGCGCTGACAGGAGAGAGAGATGACCAAAGGATTGCAAGCAGGCCTCGTCCTCGCGCTCGCGCTGCATGCGCAGATCGCCGGGGCGCACGGCGACGAGGACCACACCAAGGACGCAAAGCTCGCAGGCGCGCCGCCCGGATACACGGCGGGCACGGCAGCCGCGGTGGCGGGCGACTCCTCGCCGGTGAGGCTGCCGGACGGCTCGGTGCTGGTGCCCAAGGGCTCGCAGCGCCAGCTCGTCATTCGCACCGTCGTCGCAAGGATCGAGGAGCACGCGCAGTCGGTCGAGCTGAATGGCCGCGTGACGGCGGATCCGAATGCCGGCGGACCCGTACAGGCGTCGCAGCCCGGGCGCATCGAGCCCGGGCCGCGAGGGCTCCCGGTGCTCGGCCAGGCGGTTGCCAAGGGACAGGTGCTCGCGTATCTGCGTCCGGTCGCGAACGCGATCGAGCGCGGCAACCAGCAGGCGCAGCTCGCGGAGCTGGCGTCGCAACTGGGCCTCGCCGAGAAGAAAGTCAGGCGTCTGGAAGAGCTCGAGGGAAGCGTGCCGCGCAAGGAAATCGAGGCGGCGCGCGCGGAATTCGTGAGTCTCGGACAGCGCAAGGCGGCGATCGATGCCAGCCTAAATCAACGCGAGGCGCTGATCGCGCCGGTGACGGGAGTCGTGAGCGCCGCCTCCGCGCTCGCCGGACAGGTGGTGGAGGCGCGCGAGACGCTGTTCGAGATCGTCGATCCGAAGCGCCTGCTGGTCGAGGCGCTTGCCTATGACGCAGCGGTGGTGGAGCACATCGCCGGCGCAAGCGGCGCGGCGCGCGCGGGCGTGCTCGAGCTTGCGTATCTCGGCGGCGGCGCACAGTTGCGCGCGCAGGCCCTGCCGCTGCAATTTCGCATCAAGCAACCGCTGCCCCCGCTTGCGGTGGGAGAGCCGGTCAAGGTGATCGTACGGCTCGGGCAGCGGATCAAGGCCGTCGCCGTGCCGGTCGGCGCGTTGGTCAGGAACGCGAGCGGGGAGACGGTCGTCTGGGTGCACGACGAGGCCGAGCGCTTCGTGCAGAAGCGGGTGCGCTCGCAGCCGCTCGATGCCGCGCGCGTCGCCGTGGTCTCGGGTATCGCCGGGGGCGAGCGCGTCGTGACCAGCGGCGCCGCGGCGCTCGCGCAGGTGAGATAGGGCGAGCGCATGTTCGACGCGATCATCAATTTCAGCCTGCGCCAGCGTTTGTTCGTGCTGGTGGCGTCGCTGCTCGTCATCGGCTACGGCGTCCTTACCCTGAAGACGATGCCGGTGGACGTGTTCCCGGACCTGAACAAGCCGACCGTGACCCTGCTCACCGAAGCGGGCGGCATGGCCCCGGAGGAGGTGGAGCAGTTGGTCACCTTCCCGGTCGAGACCGCGATGAACGGCATGCCGGGGGTGACGCGGGTGCGCTCGGTCTCGGGCATCGGGCTGTCGGTGGTCTACGTCGAATTCGACTGGGGCACCGAGATCTACCGCAACCGGCAGCAGGTGGCCGAGCGGCTCTCGCTCGTCAAGGAGCAGCTTCCCCAGGGCATCACCCCGCAAATGGGTCCGATCTCGTCGATCATGGGCGAGATCATGCTGATCGCGCTGCCCGCCGATCCGGCGCAGGCGAGCCCGATGCAGGCGCGGGAATTCGTCGACTGGGTGATGCGGCCGCGCCTGCTCACCATTCCCGGCGTGGCGCAGGTCATCTCGATCGGCGGCGAGGTGCGCCAGTACCGGGTCGAACCGGATCTTTCGCGCATGCAGCGGCTCGACATCGATCTGGAGGAAATCGAGGCGGCGCTGAAAGACTTCGCTACCAACACGAGCGGCGGGTTCCTGGAACAACAGGCGAAGGAGTATCTGATCCGCAACATCGGCCGCACTTCGCGCATCGCCGACCTGCAGAAACTCACGGTCGGCACGCAAAGCGGCCAGCCGATCCTGCTCAGCCAGGTCGCGGAGGTGAAGTTCGCCGCCGCGGTGAAGCGCGGCGACGCGGGCTACAACGCAGTGCCGGCCGTGATCATGTCGGTGCAGAAACAGCCCTCCGCCGACACCGTGAAACTCACCCGCGAGGTGCAGGCCGCGCTTGCCGATCTCGCCAGATCGCTGCCCCCCGGCCTGGCCGCCCCGCAGGTCATTTTCAAGCAGGCCGATTTCATCCAGGCCTCGATCGGGAACGTCGAGGAAGCGCTGCGCGACGGCGCGATCATGGTGGCGGCGATCCTGTTCCTGTTCCTGCTCAACTTGCGCACCACGTTCATCTCGCTCATGGCGATTCCGGTGTCGGTGCTGATGACCGCGCTCGCGTTTAAGGCGATGGGTCTGTCGATCAACACCATGACGCTCGGGGGCATTGCGATCGCCATCGGCGCGCTGGTCGACGACGCCATCGTCGGGATGGAAAACATCCTGCGCCGGCTGCGGCGCAACGCCGCCGAGAGCGCCGGGCGTCCGGTCATCGAAATCATCGCCTCGGCGACGAAGGAAGTGCTCTCCGGGATCGTCTACGCGACGGTGATCATCGTGCTGGTGTTCGTGTCGCTGTTCGCGCTCTCGGGGATCGAGGGCCGGCTGTTCGCGCCGCTCGGCGCAGCCTTCATCGTTTCGATCCTCGCCAGCATGCTCGTTTCGGTCTCGCTCACGCCGGCGCTGTGTTCCTTCCTGCTGTGGCGCGAAGCCTGGCCGGCGCGGGCGGCTTCGGCGGCGCCGCCGCGCCGGTGGTGGCGGCCGTTCGGCGGTTCGAGCGCGGCGCACGGCGCGGACTACAGCCCGCTTGTAAGACGGCTGAAAGCCTGGGATGCGGCGCTGCTGGAATGGTCGTTCGACCACGCGCGGCTGCTGCTCGCAATCGCGCTGCTCGTCGTGGCCGCAGCCGCCGCAGCTGTGCCGTTCTTCGCGCGCTCGTTCCTGCCGCCGTTCAACGAAGGCACGCTGACCATCAACCTGCTGCTCAACCCCGGTGCCTCGCTCTCCGAGTCGAACCGCATCGGCACGCTTGCCGAGAAGGCGATCAAGCAGGTTCCCGAGGTCACCCACGTGGGCCGGCGCACCGGTCGCGCGGAAATGGACGAGCACGCCGAGGGCGTGCATTACACCGAGATCGACGTGGACATGAAGCGTTCCGCGCGCGATCGTGAGGCGATCCTGCAGGACGTGCGCGGCCGGCTCGCGTCGCTGCCGGCGGTGGTCAATATCGGCCAGCCGATTTCGCACCGGCTCGACCACCTGCTCTCCGGCGTCCGCGCGCAGATCGCGCTGAAGATCTACGGCGAAGATCTCGATACGCTGCGCGGCCTGGCGGCGCAGCTTCGCGACCGGCTCGCCGCGATTCCCGGGGTGACCGACCTGCAGATCGAGAAGGCGGTGCTGATCCCGCAACTCAAGATCCGGCTCGATTACGAAAGAGCAGCCGCCCTGGGCGTCACCCCGGCCGGTGTGCTCAAGGTCCTGGAGACGCTGCTGGAGGGCGACCGCGTCGGCCAGATCATCGAGGGAAATCGCCGCTTCGACCTCGTTATCCGCCTGCCCGACAGCGCCCGCGGCACGCAGGCACTCGAGCGGCTGCTGGTCGAGACCCCCAACGGACAGGTGCCGCTCGTGCACATCGCCGAGATCGAGGACAGCGACGGCCCGAACCAGATCAGCCGCGACAATACGCGGCGCCGTATCGCCATCTCCGCGAACTCGGATGGCACCGATATGGCGCAGATCGTCGCCCGCATCCGCGGGGAGATTGCGGCGACGCAACTGCCGGCGGGCTATTTCACCAGCCTGGAAGGGCAGTTCCAGGCGCAGGAGGAGGCGACGCGGCTGATCGGGGCCCTGTCCATCGTATCCCTCGCGTTGATATTCCTCGTGCTCTACACGCGCTACCGCTCGGCGGTGCTGTCGTTCCTGATCATGGGCAACATTCCTCTCGCCATGGTAGGGAGCGTGATCGCGCTATGGCTGGCGGGGCAGCCGCTTTCCGTCGCTTCGCTGGTGGGTTTCGTCACCCTCGCCGGCATCAGCACCCGCAACGGCATCCTCAAGGTCAGCCACTACATCAACCTGTGCGCATTCGAGGGCGAGGTGTTCGGCAGGAAAATGATCGTGCGCGGGTCGCTGGAGCGGCTGACGCCGGTGCTGATGACCGCGCTCGTGGCGGCGATCGCGCTGGTGCCGCTGCTGCTCGCCTCCGACGAGGCCGGCAAGGAGATCCTTCACCCCGTGGCGGTGGTGATCTTCGGCGGGCTGGTGAGCTCGACGCTGCTCGACTCGCTGCTTACGCCGGTGATGTTCTGGCTCTGGGGCGAAAAGCCGCTTGCGCGGCTGCTCGAGCGGCGCACGCAGGAAGTATTTTGACGGGAGAACCTGATGAAAGCATTGAAAATAGCACTCTTGTCCGCCGCATTGTTCTCGCCCGCGGCGGTGCTTGCGCACGGCGACAAGACCGGGCCGAACGGCGGCGTCGTCGAGGATGCCGGCAAGTACCACGTCGAGCTCGTGATGAAGGCGGACGAGCTGCGCGCCTTCGTCACCGGCGCCGGAGGCGCCGGGGTCGACACCAAGGGGGCGGAAGCGAACGCGACCGTGCTTGCGGGCCGGGAGAAGCTGACGCTGAAGCTCGTCCCCGCCGGCGGCAACGCGCTTGCGGCCGCGGGCAGGTTCGATACGCGCGCCGGCGCCAAGGTCGTGCTGTCGCTCGCGCTACCGGGCCAACCCGTCGTCTCCGGGAGATTCGGCATTTCCGCGAAGAATTGACCGCGCGAAGCTGCTGACGAGATCCGACAGCCACCCTGCTTTCCGGAATCCATGCAGGATCGACGGGCAACGCCGATTGCACCAATGTAATCGCGGGGTCATCGGTCCGTCCCCTTTCGGCTTTCACAATGAAACCCCTATCAGACATCTGATAGTTCATTTGAAAACCGCATAGGAGCATTATCATGGACATCAAGCGCAAACTTCTCTCTTCCATCCTCATGTCAACCATGATCGGCGTCGGCGTCGGCGTCGGCGTCGCCGGCGCAGCCGACTACTCCGCTCTGGTCAGGCAGGGGTTCTACGGCGATCAGGCGCAGGCCAAGCCGGATACGACGCTCAGGATCAGCGGCGCGACCGAGTTCGTTTCCGTCCCGCATTTCGCAACGGCCAAGTTCGAGAACGACAAGGGCCAGAGCTTCGTCTGGCGGTTCGACTCGGCGATGGCGATGTCGAGCTTCCCTCTCAAGACGATCGCCCCCGGCAGCTTCGATGCCGGCAACACCTACGTGAACATCGTCCATCCGGACTCGCATACCGCCCAGTGACCAGCCACGGGCGATTGCTGCGGTCTGCCTCAACCGGCGCCTCGCGCGCCGGTTGAGGCAGCCGACATTCTCGCCGTTCATTCCTGCGTTGGCTGGCGGGGATGCGCTGTTCTCATGAGTCTGGGCGGCAGATGACGAAAATGTAATCTTCCCGTCAGCTAGCTGCGGGTGGCGGGACGCAAGAATGACACCTGCCTCATTCGGGGATAACTGCCGGACCATCACGAGGGAGTACCGCGATGAAAGCATTCTTGACGACTGCATTCCTGGCGGCCGCTCTGGCGGCGCCCATCGCGCGTGCGGACGACGCGCATCACCCCGAGGACAAGCAACCGGCCACCCAGGCGCCGCGATCTGCCCCCGCCCCGCGAGTGGACGAAAAGAGCGCGAAGCAGATGCAGGACCACATGGCAAAGATGCCGGAACTGATGGCGAAGTTGCAGAAGGCGACTGATCCGGCAGAGCGCCAGAAGCTTCTGGACGAGCATCGACAGGCGATGCGCGAGGGCATGGCGATGATGCGCGGCATGGGCGGCGGCATGATGCGGGGGATGATGAGCGGAGGACGGGCGGGCCGTGCGCCGAAGGACAGCGCCGGGAAAGGGGCTGCACCGCGTCCCGGCTCCATGGCGCACCATGACATGATGGAAATGCGCATGGACATGATGCAGATGATGATGGAACACATGATGCAGCACGATCAGATGCAGCACGGTATGCCTGTGAAATAGCGCATCTGCCCTGCGCCGTGGCGCCCCCGGGACTGGGGCGCGACGCGGGGTCTTGCTGCTTGATCTAAGTCAAAGGCCGCGGTGCTGGCAGCGGATATTTTGGCCGGCGTTGGATCGACCCATGTCACATCGCAGATATTCATTCTTCGGATTCAGCCGCAGCGCAAAGCGCAATTGCGCGATGTTCCTCATCGCCCTGTGGGCGATGTTCTCGGTGTCCGAGGTATTGGCAAGCTGCTGTAACCCGCACGGCGGTCGATTACAGCGCTCGACCGAGTCGTTCGCCTACCTTCACGCCACCGCGGCGGCAGCGCATGCCGACCACGGCCAAGTTGACGGGCCGCAACAGGGCGAATCGCATGAGCCGGTGTGTCCGGCCGCGATGGACGAGCCTGCGCCACCCGCGGGGTCGAAGACGGCACTCTCCAATGACGATTCGTCGTCGCGGGAGTTGATTGCGTCGGCAGGGCGCACCGCTTGGCCCGAGACGGCCGCACGACCGTGGGTTGAGCGGGATGCCATCTCGCTGTCGCTCGCCCCTCCGGACCGGGTCTACCTGCGTCTGCAGCGCCTCCTGATTTAGCCTTTCCTCCCCGTCGCTCCCCGCGACGTCATTCGCACGCGCGTCGCATGCATGCGCAGCGCGCTTCCGCACGTTTCGCGTGCATCGCAAGTCCAAGTAGAGTTTTGAACCTTTGGCAGAGGAGTTCCGCAATGCAACGGTCGTCGATCATCGCACGCAGGCGGGTATTGACCGCGCTCGCCGTGGCGCCTTTGGCGCTGCTGTCCACGCGCGCATCGTCGGCGGGCCCGGCGGTCTCGGTCTTCAAGCTGGTCGACTGCGGCTGCTGCGACCTGTGGGCGGAGCACCTTAGGAAGAACGGCTTTTCGGTCTCGGTGCGCGCCTATCCCGACCTGACGCCGGTGAGAGAGAAGTACGGTATTCCAGACAAATTCGGCACCTGCCACACGGCGCTGGTCGAAGGCTACGCCATAGAGGGTCATGTGCCGGCGGCCGACATTCACCGCCTGCTCAAGTCGAAGCTCAAGGTGGCCGGCCTGGCAGTGCCGGGCATGCCGGCGGGATCCCCCGGCATGGAGGGTCCGCGCAGCGAGCCGTACGAAGTGCTCAGCTTCGATCGCAGCGGCGCGGTGCAGGTGTTTGCGCGCTATCGCTGACGCGGCGAACTCAATCGAACGACATGGAAAAGGATGGCGACATGGCGACCGACCCGGTCTGCGGCATGAGCGTGAATCCAGGCAAGGCGGCCGGAAGCGAAGTCTATCTCGGTGAGCGCTATTTCTTCTGCTCCGCGCGCTGCCAGGCGAAATTCAAGTCGGACCCTGCGGCCTACGCCGGCAAGCGTCACGGCGGCGCGCCCCAACCCGGCGCCCGCACCGCGCCGCCGGGGACGATCTACACCTGCCCGATGCATCCGGAAATCCGCCAGGACGGGCCGGGAAACTGTCCGAAGTGCGGCATGGCGCTGGAACCCGTTGTGGCCGGGGAAGGCCAGCCCAATCCCGAGCTCGTCGAGATGACGCGGCGGTTCTGGATCGGCACCGCGCTCACCGTGCCGGTCCTCGGGCTGGCGATGATCGAGCACGTACCCGGTCTGCATGTCCGGGGGCTCGAACGCGGGACAACCGACTGGATTCAGTTCCTCCTGTCCGTTCCCGTGGTGCTCTGGGCCGGCTGGCCGTTCTTCCTGCGCGGGTGGAACTCGCTGCTCTCGCGCAGCCTCAACATGTACACGCTCATCGCCCTGGGGGTCGGGGTCGCGTTCCTGGACAGCACCATCGCGCTCCTCGCACCGGGCGTCTTTCCGCCGGCCTTCCGCGGCGCCGAGGGGAGGGTGGACCTCTATTTCGAGGCGGCGGCGGTCATCACGGTGCTGGTGCTGCTGGGCGAAGTCCTGCAACTGCGGGCGCGCGAGAACACCAGCAGCGCCATACGCGCGTTGCTGAAGCTCGCGCCGCACACGGCGACCCGGATCCGCGAGGACGGCAACGACGAGGAGGTGGCGCTCGACCAGGTCCACGTGAGAGACCGGCTGCGCGTGCGGCCCGGAGAAAAGGTGCCGGTCGACGGCGTGGTGCTCGAGGGCCATTCCAGCGTCGACGAGTCGCTGGTCACCGGCGAGCCGGTGCCGGTCGAGAAGCACGCCGGCGAGCACGTGACCGGAGCGACCATCAACGGAACCGGCAGTTTCGTCATGCGGGCCGAGCGGGTCGGCGCGGAGACCCTGCTCTCGCAGATCGTGCACATGGTCGCCGAGGCGCAGCGAACCCGCGCGCCGATCCAGAACCTCGCGGATCGGGTGTCGTCCTGGTTCGTTCCCGCGGTGGTCGGCATCGCCGCGGCCGCATTCGTCGTCTGGTCGATCTACGGGCCGCCGCCCGCGATGGCATTCGCGCTGGTGAGCGCCGTTTCGGTGCTGATCATCGCCTGCCCGTGCGCGCTCGGGCTCGCCACGCCGATGTCGATCATGGTCGGCACCGGCCGCGGCGCACAGGCGGGTGTGCTCATCCGCAACGCCGAGGCGCTGGAGCGCATGGAGCGCGTCGATACCCTGGTCGTGGACAAGACCGGCACCCTGACCGAGGGCAAGCCGAAGGTTACGACCGTGATTGCGGCCGAGGGCGTGACCGAGGATCGCGTATTGCAGATCGCCGCAAGCCTGGAGCGCGGCAGCGAGCATCCGCTGGCCGCGGCGATTCTCGACGCTGCGGCAGCGCGCAGTCTGAAGTTGATTGCCGTCGAGGGTTTCAACGCAGTGACCGGCAGCGGCGTCGAAGGCACGCTCGAAGGCCGGCGGGTCGCGCTGGGCAATCTGCGGCATACCGAGTCGCTCGCGCAGGTGCCGCCCGCGCTTTCATCCAGGGCCGATGAACTTCGCCGCAACGGCGAGACCGTGGTGTTTCTCGTCGACGCGGCGCGCGTCGCCGGCATCATCGGCGTGGCCGATCCCATCAAGGAATCCACTCCCGTGGCGTTGCGCGCGCTCGCAGCCGAAGGCATCCGGGTCGTGATGCTGACCGGCGACAATCAGGTCACGGCGCACGCGGTGGCGAAGCGTCTGGGCATCACCGAGGTCCGCGCCGACGTGCAGCCGAAGGAGAAAGGGCTGGTAGTGAGGGCATTGCGCGCGGAGGGCCGCGCGGTCGCCATGGCGGGGGACGGGGTCAACGACGCGCCGGCGCTGGCCGAGGCCGAGGTGGGCATCGCCATGGGAACGGGCGCAGACGTGGCGATTCAAAGCGCCGGAATTACGCTCGTCAAGGGCGACCTGCGCGGCATCGTTCGTGCACGGCGCCTTTCCCGCGCGACGATGCGCAACATCCGCGAGAACCTCTTTCTCGCGTTCATCTACAACACGCTCGGCGTCCCGATCGCCGCGGGCGTGCTGTTCCCATGGACGGGTCTGCTGCTCAGCCCGATGATCGCAGCGGCCGCGATGAGCCTGAGCTCGGTGTCGGTGGTGACCAATGCGCTGAGACTGCGCTCGGCGAGCATCGGGTGAGCGCCGCCTTGAATTCCTTGGCAGCCACAGGTAACGGAAGTAACGGCCGCATTTTCAACCACGCACGATTAGGAGGTATCAAATGAAGACCGGAGCAATTGCAGCGATCGTATTTGCCGTGAGCACCGCCATCGGCACTGCCGCATACGCGCAGGGACGGCACGACGACAAGCCCCACGGCATGCACAAGGACATGCCGATGTCCATGGACGGCAAAGGGGCGCCCGGCCCGGCGGGCCGCAATGACGAACGGCCGCATGGCCAGAAAAAGGCTGCGAAGAAGCCGGCTGACAAGGCGCCCACAGACAAACCGGGCGCCAAGTAGCCGGCGCGTCGCATGTTCACCCGCGACCGAGGGCGGGAACGCCGTGCGTCCAAGTGAGATCCGTTTCCTGAAGGGAGAGGTTCCATGCCAAACGAACACGATTCCGGAACTGGATTCTTCCGCTCGAAGTCGGGACTGGCGCTCATCGTATTCGGCGTCATCGCGGCGTTCTTTCTATTGAGCGAGCACCGGGCGCATTTCTTCGGCTGGCTCCCGTACCTGCTGCTGCTCGCCTGCCCGCTGATGCATGTGTTCATGCACGGCGGGCATGGCGACCATCCCCACCACGACAAGCGCGACAAGGGAGGGCAATCATGAATCAGGAAACGCAGGCCTACGGATTGTGGTCCCTGGTCGTGATCAATTCGCTGGTGTTCATCATCTTCGCGTTCAGCTTCACGAAACCCAGGACCCCCAGGGATTGGCGCTCGTTCGGTGCGTTTTCCGCGTTTCTGGTGGCGCTGTTCACCGAGATGTACGGGTTTCCGCTCACGATCTATCTGGCCTCGGGATGGCTGTCGTCGCGCTTCCCGGGCGTCGACTGGCTCGCGCACGATTCCGGGCACCTCTTGGAGATGGTGTTCGGCTGGAAGAGCAACCCGCATTTCGGGCCGTTCCACCTGCTCAGCAGCGTGTTCATTTTCGGCGGTTTCATCCTGCTCGCGTCGGCGTGGAAGGTGCTCTATCACGCCCAGCGCACGCACCGGCTGGCGACGGCCGGTCCCTATGCCCGCATCCGGCACCCGCAATACGCGGCATTCGTGCTGATCATGTTCGGCTTCCTGCTGCAGTGGCCGACGCTGCTGACGCTCACCATGTTTCCGGTGCTGCTGTTCATGTACGTGCGGCTGGCGCGGCGCGAGGAACAGGAGGTGCGCGCCGAATTCGGCGAGCAGTACCGCCGCTACAAGGAGCAGACGCCCGCCTTCTTTCCGCGCCTCGGCGCCGGGTCGAGGCACGCCTGAATCTTCCGGTCACCGAAAATCCGCAATGTCTATAATCATGGGCACTTTCCTTCAGGGTGATCATGTCGCGCCGAGCCGGGAACGCAAACGGATATGCCGGCACTGCGGCAGCCCGATCGCCGGTCTGCCGTTCGCCCGCGCCGGGGACGACTACTGCTGCGAAGGATGCTTTCTCAAGCAGCGGGAATATCAGGTCATCCCCGCGTGGCGCGACGAGGCATATGCAGGGCTGGCCGAGGCGCTCGTCGCAGCTCTCGATGCAAGAGAGAGCGAAGCGGGGCTGCACTCCAAGCGCGTGGCCTGCCACACGCTGGTGCTCGCGAAGCGATTCACCGGCGATCCCGAGCGGCTGCGCCAGATCTATTGGGGCGCCTTGCTGCACGACATCGGCAAGATCGGCATTCCCGACGCCGTGCTGCTCAAGCAAGGTCCGCTCACGGAAGATGAGTGGCGGGTCATGCGTACCCATCCCGTGATAGGGCGGCGCATCCTCGCGAGCGCATCGTTCCTGGACGAAGCCGCCGATATCGTCCTGAATCACGAAGAGCATTTCGACGGGAGCGGTTATCCTCACGGGCTTGCCGGGGACTCGATTCCGCTGTCGGCGCGGTTGTTCGCGGTGATCGACTCGCTCGATGCCATGACTTCCGATCGGCCCTACCGCGAGGCCTTGTCGTTCGACGCGGCGAAGGCGGAAATCCTGCGGTCGGCGGGAGCGCAGTTCGATCCCCGGGCCGTGGAGGCCTTCGTTTCGGAGGAAGAGGCGCTCCGCGGCATGGTGGCGCTCAAGTGCGAGCGGGATACCGCTGCTGCAAGTGACGGCCTGTGAAACGTGGCCGTGCCGTGCCCGCACGGGCCGGGGCGTCCTGCCTGGAAGGGATACGTGTCAGGAGGCAACGATGAAGGGATTCACGTCCAGTGGGTCGTCCGTCCGTTTTCGCGGGCGGGCATGGTTATGTGCCGCAAGTCTGGCCGTCGCCAATCCGGCGCTTGCAACGGCTGATGAAGCGGTGATTACGAACGGGCCAGCGGCCGGCTCGCATTCCGCCTGGACAGTCGCGCAGTCCGGGCCCGGCGATCCACTCCGGGTCACGCCCGCTTCCACATTGCAGCAGCTCATCGCCGAGGCCCTGAAGAACAACCCGGAAATCGCCGCGGCCTCCCACGAGAAGGAAGCGGCGGGCCATCGGATCTCTCCTGCGGGTGCGCTCGACGATCCGATGTTCGAGGCCGGTCTGATCAACGTGCCGATTCAGCCGCTGCGGCTCAACCGCGAAGACATGACCATGAAGATGCTCGGCATCTCGCAGCGGTTTCCCTATCCCGGGAAGCGCGCGCTGCGCGAAGAGGTCGCGGCGAAGGACGCCGAGTCGGCCGGCTTCGGCTACCGCGAGACCGTGAACCGGGTGGTGCGGGACATCAAGGTGACCTTCTACGACCTGGCGCTCGTCGAGCGCTCGATCGAGGTCGTGGAGCGCAACAGGACGCTGGTCGAGCAACTGCTGCGAATCGCCGAAGGCCGCTATTCGGTCGGACAGGGCGCGCAGGCCGACCTGCTGCGCGCCCAGACGCAGCTCGCCAAGATGAGCGAGGAGCTGCTGCGGATGCGCCGCGAACGCCGAACCATGCAGGCCGACCTGGCCCGGGCGGTCGGGCGCAGCGGTGAGGGAGCCCCGACCCTGTCGGTGATGCCGGGGCTCGACGCGCCGCTCTCCCCGGCGGAGGAGCTGCGCGAGACGGCGCTGCGCAACAGGCCGCAACTGCTCGGCCTGAAGACGCTGATCGACAAGGGCCAGAAGGCGCTCGATCTCGCGCGCAAGGACTATTACCCGGATTTCGACGTGCGCTTCCAGTACGGCCTGCGGGAAAGAGACCTCGACGCCATGCGGCGTCCGGACGTGTTCAGCCTCACGGTGGCGATCAACCTGCCCGTCTGGGGAAAGCAGAAGCTTGATCCGAAAGTCGCCGAAGCTCAGGCGATGCGCGAGCAGGCGATCAGCATGTACCAAGCGCAGGAGAACGAGCTGGTCGCGAAGCTGCGCCAGCAGGCGGCGATCGCCGAGCAGAGCCGCGAGTCCGCGAAGCTCTACGAGACCGGCATCCTGCCGCAGGCCCGGCTCGCCCTGGAATCCGCGCTCGCCGCCTACCGCGTGAACCGCGTGGATTTCCCGATGCTGCTCGACAGCCAGATGAGCGTGCTCAACTACGAAGTCAATCATGCGGCCGCGGTGGTCGCATACAACAAGGCCCTCGCCGAAATCGACCAGCTCACCGGCAAGTCCCTTGCCGGCGCAAGGTAAGCACGGACCCGACAGGAGATCACACGTGAAGCAAACACTTACCTTTCTCGCCGCGATCGTCGTGCTGGGAATCGCCACAGGCGGCGGCTATTGGCTGGGCACCCGGAAGCCCGCGACGGAAGCCGCGCCGCCGGCGCCGCAGGCCAAGGCGGAGCGCAAGCTCCTCTACTACCGCAACCCGATGGGGCTGCCCGACACCTCGCCCGTGCCGAAGAAGGACTCGATGGGGATGGACTACATCGCGGTGTACGAAGGCGAGGAGCCCGCAGGGCCGGAGCTGAAAATCAGTCTCGACCGGGTCCAGAAGCTCGGCGTGAAGACCGAGGCGGTTGCGCGGCGCGAGTTCTCGCGCGTGGTCCGCGCGGTCGGCACGGTCCAGGTGAACGAGCGCCTGGAGCGCACCGTGTCGCCGAAATTCGAGGGCTGGATCCAGCGCCTGCACGTCGCAACCACCGGCGAGGCCGTGCGCCGCGGCCAGCCGCTGATGGAGGTCTACAGTCCCGAGCTGGTCACGGCGCAGCAGGAGTACCTCATCGCGCTGAAAGGCAGGGAAGGGGTCAAGGAGGCGGGCGCGGAGATCCAGGCGAACATGGCGAGCCTCGCGGAAAACAGCCTGCAGCGGCTGCGCAACTGGGACATCTCCGAGGAAGAGTTGCGGCGCCTGCAGCAGGAAGGCAAGCCGCGCAACACGATCACGCTGCGCTCGCCCGTGGACGGCGTCGTCCTCGCCAAGCCCTCGGTGCAGGGCATGCGCTTCATGCCGGGCGAGGCGCTGTACCGCATCGCCGACCTCTCGTCGCTGTGGCTGCTCGCCGAGGTCTTCGAGCAGGACCTCGCCTGGGTCCGCCCGGGGCAGGAGGCGAGCGTCAAGGTGAACGCGTATCCTGACCGGGTGTTCCGCGGCAAGGTCGCCTTCGTCTATCCGAGCGTGACCCCGGAGACGCGCACCGCGCGGGTGCGCATCGAGATGGCGAATCCCGGCCGGCTGCTCAAGCCGGAGATGTATGCAAGCGTCGAGCTGGCCGCCGCGCAGCGCGGCGAGAAGCGCCTTGCGATCCCGGACTCCGCAGTGCTCGACAGCGGTACGCGCCAGCTCGTGCTCATCGAGCGCGGCGAGGGCAAGTTCGAGCCGCGCGAAGTGAAGCTGGGCCAGCGTGGCGAGGGTTACGTCGAGGTGCTCGAGGGCGTGAAGGAAGGTGAAACCGTGGTCGTCAGCGCGAATTTCCTGATCGACGCCGAAAGCAACCTCAGGGCCGCAGTCGGCGGGTTCGGGCAGTCCAAGGCGGGGGCCGACGCGAAGCCGGGGGCCGCGCACAGTGCCGAAGGGCGCGTGGTGGGCGCGGACCCGAAGAACCGCTCGGCCATCATCGCCCACGGGCCGGTGGCGAGCCTCAAGTGGGGCGGCATGACCATGGACTTCAAGGTGGCCGACCCCGCCCTGTTCGCGGCGCTGAAGGACGGTGCGCGAATCCGCTTCGAGTTTATCGAGCAGCCACCGGGCGAATGGACCGTGGTCCGCGCCACGCCGCTCGCCGGGGGGAGCGATGCCGCCGCCCCCGACCCGCACAAGGGGCACTGAGCATGCTTGGCCGGATCATCGAATGGTCGGCGCGCAACGCCTTCCTGGTGCTGTTCTCGACCCTGATCGTCGTCGGCGCCGGCGTCTACGCCGTGGTGAAGACGCCGCTCGACGCCCTGCCCGATCTCTCCGACGTGCAGGTGATCATCTACACCGAGTACCCTGGGCAGGCCCCGCAGGTGGTCGAGGACCAGGTCACCTATCCGCTGACCACCGCCATGCTCTCGGTGCCCAAGTCGAAAGTGGTGCGCGGCTTCTCCTTCTTCGGCGCCTCCTTCGTCTACGTGATCTTCGAGGACGGAACCGATATCTACTGGGCGCGATCGCGGGTGCTGGAGTACCTGAGCTTCGCGTCCGGGCGCATGCCGCGGGGCGTGACCCCGGCGCTCGGGCCGGATGCGACCGGCGTCGGCTGGGTCTATCAGTACGCGGTGCTCGGCGCGCAGCGCACGCTCGCGGAGCTGCGCACCATCCAGGACTGGTATATCCGCTACCAGTTGACCAAGGCCCCGGGCGTCGCCGAGGTCGCGAGCATCGGCGGCTTCGTGCAGCAGTACCAGGTGATCGTCGATCCGCGCCGGCTCCAGGCCTACGGGATACCGCTGGCAAAGGTCGCGCAGGTGATCCGCGACAGCAATCGCGACGTCGGCGGGCGCGTGGTCGAGATGGCCGAGACCGAATACATGGTGCGCGGCCGGGGCTACCTGCGCGGCAAGGGCGACATCGAGCAGCTCGTCGTCAAGGCCGAAAGGGGAGTGCCGGTGCTGGTGCGCGACGTGGCGCGGGTCGAGCTCGGGCCCGACGAGCGGCGCGGCTTGACCGAGCTGAACGGCGAGGGCGAGGTCGTCTCGGGCATCGCCATGGCGCGCTACGGGGAGAACGCGCTCAAGGTGATCGACAACCTCAAGGCGAAAATCGCCGAGATCTCGAGCGGGCTGCCCGCGGGCGTGCGCATCGAGGCGGTGTACGACCGCTCCGAGCTGATCCACCGGGCCATCGACACGCTCAAGCGCACCCTGATCGAGGAGAGCCTCATCGTCGCGCTGGTCTGCGTGCTGTTCCTGATGCACGTGAGGAGTGCGCTGGTGGCGATCCTGATGCTGCCTGTGGGTGTCCTGATCGCCTTCATCGCGATGCACGCGCTCGGCATGAACTCGAACATCATGAGCCTGGGCGGGATCGCAATCGCAATCGGCGCGATGGTGGACGCGGCGATCGTGATGATCGAAAACGCGCACAAGCACCTGGAGCGGCTGCGCCCGGGAGAATCGCGCGTGCAGGCGATGGTCGATGCATGCAAGGAGGTGGGGCCGGCGCTGTTCTTCAGCCTGCTCATCATCACGGTCTCGTTCCTGCCGGTGTTCACGCTCGAGTCGCAGGAAGGCCGGCTGTTCTCGCCCCTCGCCTACACCAAGACATTCTCGATGGCGGGCGCCGCGCTGCTCTCGGTGACCCTCGTTCCGGCGCTGATGCTGATCTTCGTGCGCGGCCGGATCCTGCCCGAGGCGAAGAATCCGCTCAATCGCGTGCTGATCTTCCTCTACCGCCCGGTCATCGCCTGGGTGATGCGCTGGAAGCTGCTTACCGTGCTTGTCGCGGTCGCCGCGCTGGCAGCGAGCGCCTGGCCGGCGATGCGGCTCGGGACCGAATTCATGCCGACCCTGAACGAGGGGACGCTGTTCTACATGCCCACCTCGCTGCCGGCGATGTCGGTGACCAAGGCGGCGGAAGTGCTGCAGATCCAGAACCGGATCATCAAGGGCTTTCCCGAAGTGACCTCGGTGTACGGCAAGGCGGGCCGCGCCCAGACCGCGACCGACCCCGCGCCGCTGGAGATGTTCGAGACGGTGATCAACCTGAAGCCGGAGTCCGAATGGCGCCCCGGCATGACGGTCGACACGCTGATCGCCGAGCTGGACCGGGCGCTGCAATTCCCCGGCATCTCCAACGCCTGGACCATGCCGATCAAGGCGCGCATCGACATGCTCTCGACCGGGATCCGCACCCCGATCGGGATCAAGGTCTTCGGCACCGACCTTGCCGTGATGGAGCGCATGGCGAGGGAGATCGAGGCCGCGGTCAAGACCGTGCCGGGGACGACGAGCGCGTTCGCCGAGCGCATCACGGGCGGCTACTACCTCGACATCGAGCCCGACCGTGCGCAGCTCGCCCGCTACGGGCTCGCCGTGGGCGAGCTCCAGGACGTGATCGGAACCGCCCTGGGGGGCGAAATGGTCACGACCACGGTCGAGGGGAGGGAACGCTTCGGCGTCATCGTGCGCTACCCGCGCGAGCTGCGCTCCGACCCGAGGCTGATCGCCTCGCAGGTGCTGGTGCCCGTCATGGGCGGCGCGATGCTGCCGCTCGGTCAGCTCGCGAAAGTCGGGATCACGAAAGGCGCGCCGGCGATCCGCACCGAGAATGCCCTGCTCTCGGCTTACGTCTACGTGGACATCCGCGATCGGGACATCGGCAGCTACGTGGCCGACGCCCAGATCGCGGTGAGCGAACAGGTGAAGTTTCCGCCCGGGTATTACGCCGTGTGGAGCGGGCAGTTCGAGTACATGCAGCGCGCCATCGAGAGGCTGAAGCTGGTCGTGCCGGTGACCCTCGCGGTGATCTTCTTCCTGCTCTACCTCAACTTCAGGCGGCTCACCGAGACGATCATCGTGATGCTCTCGGTGCCCTTCGCGCTGGTCGGAGGCGTCTGGCTCATGTACTGGCTCGGCTACAACATGAGCGTCGCGGTGGCGGTGGGATTCATCGCCCTGGCCGGGGTCGCGGCTGAGACCGGCGTGGTGATGCTCATCTATCTCGACCAGTCGCTGGAGACGATCCGGGCGAAGCGCGGCGCCGAGGGCAAGCCGATCAGCCTGGCCGATCTCTACGAAGCCGTGATGGAGGGCGCGGTCGAGCGCGTTCGCCCCAAGATGATGACCGTGGTCGCGATCATGGCGGGGCTGCTGCCCATCATGTGGGGCACCGGCACGGGGTCCGAGGTGATGCGCCGCATCGCCGCGCCGATGGTCGGAGGGATGATCTCCTCCACGGTCCTCACCCTGATCGTCATCCCGGCGATCTACGCACTGGTGAAGCAGCCCGCGATCCGAAGGGAAGCTTCGCGGGCAGGGCGCGCAGCGGGATGAGCGCAACCGAATCAATCGGGAGACAGCCATGGAACTCAGACTCGTCGTTGGGATCATCCGGCCCGGCGCACTGGAGCCGGTGGAGGAGAAGCTTCAGGAGATCGGCGTGCGCGGGCTCACCGTCATTCGGGGCAAGGGCTACGGCGCGTATGCCAACTTCTTCACGCGGGACTGGCTGGTCGATCAGGTGAAACTGGAAATCTACGTCGAGCAGGACAGGGCCGATTCCGTGGCGCAGGCCATACTGGATGCCGCCCACACCGGGTCCCCGGGCGACGGAATCGTGGCGATACTTCCCGTGGACAGGGTCTTCAGCGTCCGGACTCGTGCCGAAGAAGTACCCAACCGGTTGCGGAGCTGATTTGTGCGACCGCACGCGCGACCGTGCTGCCGGCAGTTGCGGCGTCCTGCTTTTCGCCGGTAGAGTTCGGGGCTGCACATGAATGCCGGCGACGGCTGAAAGGGAAAACGAAGTGTCACAGGTCATCGACGTACACACGCACATGCTCAGCAGGGAGTGGCTCGCGCTGCTCGAGAAGCACGGCAAGCCGCGCTACACGGTGAAGCCCGTGGCCGGCGGATTGCGCGCCATCCATCTCGAAGGCTCGCCGTTCATGACGCCGGTGCAGAACATGTTCGACTGGGAGGCGCGCATCGACAACATGGACAAGGCGCACGTCGATCTCGCCGTGGTCTCGCTCACCTGCCCGAACGTCTACTGGGGCGGCGAGAAAGTGAGCGTTCAGGCAGCGCGCAACATGAACGACGAATTCGCCCGTGCGCAGAAGAAGTGGCCCCACCGCATCCGCTGGTTCGCGTCGCTGCCATGGCAGTACCCCAAGGCGGCGCTCCTGGAACTGAAGCGCGCAGTGAAGGCAGGCGCTGTGGGCGTCATGGTGATCGCCAACGTGAGCGGCCGGCACCTCACCGATCCGCTCTTCGACCCCATCTGGCGCGCGATCGACGACGCGGCGCTTCCGGTGCTGGTCCATCCCGGCGCGCCGCCGGGGTCGAGCGAGCTCGGCATGCACGAATTCCAGTTGAGCGCCCCGATCGGCTTCACCTTCGACACCTCGCTCGCGGTGAGCCGCATGATCCTCGCCGGGTTCTTCGACCGCCACGCGAAGCTGAAGATCATCGCCGCGCACGGCGGCGGCGCGCTGCCCTACCTGGTCGGCCGCCTGGACATCTGCTGGGACAACATCCCGGCGGCGCGCTCGAAGACGACCGAGCGGCCGAGCAATTACATGCGTCAGATCTACGCCGACTCGGTCGTGTTCCGCCAGGACGCGCTCAACATGGCGGTATCGGTGTTCGGCACCAACAATGTGCTCTACGGCTCGGACTACCCGCACACGATCGGCGACATGAAGGGCTGCCTGTCGCGCGTGGACGCGCTGCCGGGCGATGTCCGGGAAAAGGTGCGCGGCGGCAACGCCGAGCGGATCTTCCGGCTGTGAGCCCGTGGACCTGGGTCATGGTGTCATCCTGAGCGCAGCGAAGGATCTGCTTTTCCGCAGGCGTACGCAACAGCAGATTCCTCGGCCTGCGGCCTCGGAATGACTCCGAATGTTCATATCACTTCGAAGGAGACTGCAATGAAATTCCTGCTCAAACTGGTCCTGCTGTTGTCGTTCGCGGGCGCCGCGTTCGCGCAAAGCCACCAGGCCACCGGCGTGGTGAAGCGCGTCGACGCAGCGAAGGGCGTAGTCCTGCTCAAGCACGACCCGGTCAAGAGCCTCGGCTGGCCGGGGATGACCATGGACTTCAGCGTCCGCGACAAGAAACTGCTCGCGGGCCTCAAGCCCGAGCAGAAAGTCAGCTTCGAGTTCGTCGAAGAGAAGTCGCGCTACATCATCACCGCGATCAAGTGACCCCGGCCGACGCGCTACGAACTGCTCGACGCGCTGCCGAAAAACCCGGCCGGCAAGGTGCTCAAGACCGAATTGCGGGGACTGCTTCGGTCAGCAGCTTCGCACTCGCGATGACGAAATCCTTGCGCGCGACTGAACACTCACCCGACGGGAGCTGGATGCTGGTCTTCCTGGCCTGGCTGGTCGCCGCCGCGGCGACGCTCGGGTCCCTGTTTCTCGGCGAGGTCATGGGCTACACGCCCTGCCTGCTGTGTTGGTATCAGCGGATCTGCCTGTATCCCCTGGTCTTCGTGCTGGCAGCCGGGCTGTTTCCGTTCGATCCGAGAGTCGTTCGCTACGCCCTGCCGCTGGCGATTGCCGGCTGGCTGCTGGCGGTCTTTCACGTTGCGCTGGTCGGCGGGCTGATACCGGAAACCGTCCAGCCTTGCACTCAGGGCGTGCCATGCTCCGACGTGCAGGTGGTCTGGATGGGCTTCCTGAATATCCCGCTGCTCTCGCTGCTGGCTTTTTCGTTCATCGGCGCCTTGCTGCTCGCGTCACATTTCAAGGGTTCTAAATGAAACAGAAAACGCTGTTCATCGTTTCCGCGGTCGTCCTGTTGCTGGTGTTCATCGTCGGCACGCTGCTCTATACCGCCCGGAAGGAGGATCAGGCCGCGCAGCGGGCCGACGCGAATCGCGCGGCGCTGGTTCGAATGCATTCGCCGACCCTCGGCAAGCCCGATGCGCCGGTCGTGATCGTCGAATTTCTCGATCCCGCCTGCGAGACCTGCCGGGCGTTCTATCCGCTGGTCAAGCAGATGATGGCGGCGAATCCGGACCGGATTCGCCTCGTACTGCGCTACGCGCCGTTCCACAACGGTTCGGACAAGGTCGTGGCGGTGCTGGAGGCGGCGCGCCGGCAGGGCAGGCTCTGGCCGGCGCTGGAGGCCCTGCTGGCCGCGCAGGCCCAATGGGCGCCGCACCACACGCCGCAGGTGGCGTTGGTGTGGACGCACCTGGAAGGGCTTGGCCTGAACCTCGAACGGGTTCGGGCCGACATGAATGCACCGGAAATCGCGCGCCTGATCGCGCAGGATCTCGAAGACGCCCGGACGCTCAATGTGACCAAGACGCCGGAGTTCTTCGTCAACGGCAGGCCGCTGCCGAGCTTCGGTTACGAGCAATTGAGGACGCTGGTCGACGACGCCCTGAAGGAAACCCGGCGGCGGTAAGCCGGCGGTATTGAAGTTTACGTTTACGTCAAGTACGCTTGGCCCTTGCTCCGCCGCACCCCCGTGAGGCACCCATGACCGACCTCAGCGTCAACCAGCAGCTCACCGAATACCGCGCGAGGCACAAGATCCGCTTCGTGACGGCGGCGTCGCTGTTCGACGGCCACGACGCGTCGATCAACATCATGCGCCGCATCCTGCAGGCGACCGGCGTCGAGGTCATCCATCTCGGCCACAACCGCTCGGTCGAGGAGGTCGTGAACGCCGCGCTCCAGGAGGACGTCCAGGGCATCGCCGTGTCCTCCTATCAGGGCGGGCACATCGAGTACTTCAAGTACATGCTCGACCTGCTGCGCGACAGGGGCGGCGAGAACATCAAGGTATTCGGCGGCGGAGGCGGGGTGATCGTCGCCGAGGAAGTCCGCGAGCTGCAGGACTACGGCGTCGCGCGCATCTACTCGCCCGAGGACGGCCAGAAGATGGGCCTGCAGGGCATGATCAACGACATGGTCATGCGCTGCGACGAGGACCTGTCCGCCTACGCGCCGCGCGACCTGAAGGCGGTCAAGTCGGGCGACTGGCGCTCGCTCGCGCGCCTGATCACGGGGCTGGAGAACGGGACCTGCGATGCGAAGCTGCACGCACAGGTGATCAAGGATGCCGGGACGAAGACCGTTCCGGCGCTGGGCATCACCGGCACCGGGGGCGCGGGCAAGTCCTCGCTCACCGACGAGTTGATCCGGCGCTTGCGCCTGGACCAGGACGACCGGCTGCGGATCGCGGTGCTCGCGGTCGACCCCTCGCGGCGCAAGTCCGGCGGCGCGCTGCTCGGCGATCGCATCCGCATGAACGCGATCGAGCCCTGGGCGAGCGGCCCGCGCGTGTTCATGCGCTCGCTCGCCACCCGCGACACCGGCACCGAGGTATCGGCTGC
>Ga0082335_1002265_pt1 | contig 36713 bp, 43 predicted proteins | sample Subgrocontami58m_FD_72375 | JGI IMG/M metagenome (GOLD analysis project Ga0082335, IMG submission 72375) | Subsurface groundwater microbial communities from S. Glens Falls, New York, USA - GMW37 contaminated, 5.8 m (SPADES assembly) (version 2) ... | reverse complement strand
GGGCCTTCACAAAGCCCAGGGTATCTTTGCTATCTTCCCAGATAGAAAGCGGCGTCGGCATAGTTATAGCTTCTTGAAATTGTCCTTTGTAACACCGCATTCGGGGCATACCCAAGTATCGGGTATATCCTCAAACTTTGTCCCGGGTTGTACACCCTGCGTCGGGTCACCCACAGCCGGATCATAAATGTAACCACAAACCATACATTCCCATTTTTCCATGATCCACCTCCTGTTAGACTTCCGGCCTGAGATTATATTTCGCGATATTAGCGTCAGCTATTGCCTGCATCTCCTTTATAGCCTCAGGGTTCTTCATAAGGTGCTTGAAACGGCCCTGGACTTTGAGGTATTCTTCAACAGGCTTGATAACTGCTATTTTCCTGGGTATCAGTTTACCGTTCTCATATTCAAAAAGAGGATACAGGCCTGTTTCTACGGCGAGTTTGGCGACGTCAAACGTAAGGTTTGATTCGTGCCTCCAACCCAAAGGACAGGGCACGTGTATTTGCAGATATTTAGGGCCTTTGATGCTCAATGCCTTTTTGACTTTTCTCTGAATGTCCTGAGGATAACCGGTAGATGCCGTAGCCACATAAGGTATGCCATGAGCCGCCGCTATTTCCGGCATCGGCTTCTTCGGGCGAGGATTGCCTATGGAAGCGCTGCCTGACGGCGAAGTCGTAGTATTAGAAAGAGTAGGCGTCAAACCGCTTCTCTGTATACCTGTATTCATATAAGCTTCATTATCGTAACAGACATAAAGCACGTCATGGCCTCTCTCAAACATACCTGAGATGGCCTGCAAACCTATATCCGCCGTGCCGCCGTCTCCTGCCTGGGCGATGACGTTAATTGAATCTTTCTTGCCTAAATACTTCAGGCCGGCCTCAATACCTGAAGCCACAGCCGAGCAATTTTCAAATAACGAATGTATCCATGGCACGCCCCACGAAGATTCAGGGTATTTTGTGGAAAAAACTTCAAGACAGCCGGTGTTATTAGCTATCATCGTATTTTTTCCGGCAGTATCAATTACTAAACGCGCGGCTATTGCCTGGCCGCAGCCTGCGCACGCCGTATGTCCGGGTTTAAATAATGTCTCAACCATTTAATTTATCCTCCACAAGTAATTCCTTTTTTAGTCCTATAAATTCGCAATCAACCTGTTTACCTGACAATCTCTCGTAAGTATCCATAATGGATTTTTTCGTAATGTCACGGCCACCCAATCCCAAAACAAAACCGCTCATCTTGGGCATTTTCGCGCCCAGCGATGAAACTGATGCCATAACGTCGGTATATAGCGGCCCGAACGCCCCTAAAGAAATACTCTTATCAACTACAGCTACCTCTTTGGCTTTGGCTAACGCGCCTGCCACGAGGTCTTTAGGGAACGGCCTGTAGGAAATGACCTTTAATAGGCCGGCCTTTTTCCCTTTTGCCCTCAGGTCGTCAACAACATCACGGATACTTCCGCACACAGAACCCATGGCAACAAAAACCTGGTCTGCGTCTTCTAATTTATAACCCTCTACAAGGCCATTGCCTTCGCCTCTTTTGAACGCCTTTTTAAAATCAGCAGCTACCTGAGGGATTATATCCAATAGTTGTTTGTGTGTATCCTGGACCATATACCTTATCTCTAAATAATAATCAGGGTCAGCCAGATAGCCCATGGTCAAAGGATTATCAACGTCAAGTTTATACTTCGTAGTGTATGGCGGCAGGAATTTATCAACTTCTTCCTGAGACGGCATATCAAGAACTTCCATACCGTGCGTTAAAATAAAACCATCCATATTTACCATAACAGGCAGCATTACGCGCTTGTCTTCAGCCAGCTTATACGCCTGCACGTGCAGGTCAACTGCCTCCTGATTGGTCTCAGCGAACAATAAGACCCATCCTGAATCCCTGACGGTCATTACGTCCTGCTGGTCATTCCAGATATTTATTGGCGCTGACACTGCCCTATTGGCAGTTGTCATGACCAATGGCAGCCTTAGGCCCGCGATATTAAAAACTACTTCAGCCATTAATAGAAGCCCTTGCGAACTTGTCGCGGTATAAGAACGCACTCCTGTGGCTTCTCCGCCTAAGACTACGGATGCCGCGGAATGTTCGCTCTCAACATTGACGAACTGCGCGTTAAGCTCTTTATTGGCGACCATGGACGCCAGATCTTCAACAATATGCGTCTGCGGTGTTATAGGATACGCTGATATCACACCCGGCCTGCACCTCTTGACTATCTCGGCGACCGCGTGTGAACCTTCAACAAACTGTCTCATTATTTTTCTCCTTTTTCTATCTCACTTACCATCTCAATATCTTTTTTCGGGCATATCACCGCGCAATTACCGCATCCCTTGCAATAGGCCAGATCACAATCAAAAGTATTCTTGCCTTCTCCTGTAATAATGCCCTCAGGGCAGATAAGAACACACATCTTGCATGCGATACAATTCTTTTTTAAGAATTTTGGCTTCAATTCTGTGCGCCAGGAACCTGTCTTGTTCGCTTTGCTTGAACCTGGTTTTGACGTTAAATGTCCGATCATTGCGCGCTCCTTGTGGTGTTCTTTATGAACTCGTATCCTTTTTTAATTGCCTCTACGTTCATATCCACTACAGCCTTGCCCTTATCGCCGAAGCGATCACTTATGGCCTTTATCATATCCTCTATCTTTAACTCGCCTGTCGCTGCAGCATAGGCGCCCAAAAGAACTGTGTTACCCAAAAGCGCTTTGCCCATTATCTCAGTTGATATCTTATTGGCAGGGACTATAAAAAGTTTTTGCTTACCTTTAGGCTTAGGTATTTCTATTCCTTCCCTTTCGTTCACAATAGCTATGCCGTCGTCTTTGAAACCCACGTAGCAATCAAACCCGCGCATCAGGGTCGCGTCAACTACAATAAGGTAATCAGGATTATAGACCTGGCTCCTTAAACGCACCGGCTTATCATCAATACGCACAAAGGCGTTCATCGGCGCGCCCATGCGGGCTGCCCCGAAATGTGGAAAAGCGTAAGGGTATTGGCCTTTTGAAAAATAGGCGTAGCCCAATATGCTGGCCGTGGTTATCGCACCCTGGCCTGCCCGGGCGTGTATCCGTATCTCTTTCATCTAACTCCTCCGTTTCGCTAAATAAGTATATTTTGGTACTGAAAAAAAGGAAACCTTATTATATTAGGTAAGGCGTATCAAATCAAGTTTTTTTAGAGACCCTGGTCTGCCTCTTTTTTAGCTCTCTTGCCAGGCCCTTTATCATCTTTGTCAGGCCCGGAGATATCAGAACAGGCACAGGATTGTTACCTTCAAGGCCCCTTATGGCGCGGTTAAGCGCGTGCAGATTTTTAGCTGCGGTTTCCCTGATCGTAGGCAAAGATATAGGCGCATAAACCACTTCACCGGCCTGCATGACCCTCTTTAACAGTGGTTCACCCAAATTCTCTGTTTCAAGGCCTATAACATCTTTCTTGATAAAACCCTTCTTATCAAAGGTGCGGAAGACCTGTTTTCTGCCAGGCAAGGTCACCTTGCCTTCGCTGAGTTTCATGGTCGGCAAGAATATGCCGTCCTGATTGGACACTTCTGATATTTTATAAATGACGTCCACAGACGGCGAATCATCTGAGACACCCATCTTTGTGCCGACGCCGAAATCATCCACTTTAGCGCCGCCGTCTATCAACTGCTTTATCTTGTATTCATCTAAGTCGCCGCTTGCCAATATCCTGACCTCCCTGAAATCCTCGACGTCTAGCATCTCTCTTGCCATTTTGGAAAGTTTAAGTATATTGCCACTATCTAATCGTATACCTTTCAAGAGGTGGCCCTTGGCCTTGAACTCTTTTGCGACACGAATAGCATTTAATATACCCTCCCTTGTGTCATAAGTATCCACAAGCAAAGTGCACTTCTCAGGGAAAGTGCCGAAGATAGCCCTGAAAGCCTCTTTTTCTTTTGCAAAAGACATTACAAAAGAGTGCGCCATGGTACCGACAGCAGGTATACCATAGAGCTTTGATGCCAAAACGTTTGATGTCCCTCTGAAACCCGCGATAAAAGCTGAGCGCGCCGCCTTAATAGAAGCATCCACGCCATGTGTCCTGCGTAGAGAAAAATCGTATACCCCTTTACCCTGGGCAGCCATCACTATGCGTGAGGCCTTTGTGGCTATCATGGTAGAAAGATTGACCGAGTTTAAAAGGAAACTTTCCGCGATCTGCGTTTCTATCAATGAGCCTGTTATCCTGATGACTGGTTCATTTGGGAAAAATACCGTGCCTTCAGGCATTGCCCACACTTCGCCGTGGAACCTGAGTTTGCCTAAATAAGTCAAAAAGTCTTCGCTGAAACCCAGGCGCTCAAGATAATCAAGGTCTTCCTGGCTAAATTTCAGGTTCTTTAAAAAACGCAGGGCATCCTCTAACCCCGCGAAAAGAAAATAGGACCTGTTCTTAGGCAGGTCCCGCGCGAATAAGTCAAAAGTAGCCTGTGCCTTGACACGATGGTTAAAATAACTCTGCGCCATCGTCAATTCATATAAGTCCACTAAAAGGCTTGAATCCGTCCGTAAATATGACATGATCTTGGTCGTATCGTAAGGTTAATTGATGTTCTGACGCTGATTGCAAGTATCGCAGAGGCCGAAAAATTCCAAGCGGTGTGAATAAATACGAAAGCCCGTCATCGTCCTGACCCGGTCGTCTAGTTCTTTAATAGCAGGTATCCTTATATCGTAGATCTTGTGGCAATTCTTGCAGATAAAATGATAGTGTGAATGCACTACCGCGTCAAAATGGCTCAGGCCCGTGCCAAAATCAAGCTCCCATATCTGACCCTGTTCTTTTAATATCCTTAAATTCCTATAGACGGTCCCAAGGCTTAAGCGCGGGAACTTGCCTTTGAGCTTTTTATAAACCTGGTCTGCGGTAGGATGCTCTTTTGTGTTTGTCAAAAGCTCTAATATCTTCTGGCGTTGCTTGGTGATACGATAAGAACCCTCTTTGTCTTTATGCTTCATAACAGCTCCATTTTTTGTGTGGATTCTTTTAAAAAGGCAGGTAAATCTTATTAATAATGGTTATTATTATTGATTTAATTATACGCCTGGGGGGTGTATTGTCAAGGGAAAGTTTGGCAGTAATTACATATTACTTATTGAACAGGTCCTTGTAATTACCTGGCAATTCATTGCCTTCGTAGACCACAGAGCCGCCCTTTGATATAAGTACAAAGGTCGGAACGCCCATAACGCCATAGGCCTCTGAGACAGCCGTACTCTTGTCCAAAAGGACATCAAAAGGCGCCTTTTGGCTGCTCAAAAAAGAGCTTACCTTAGCCTGGCTTTCTCCGGCATCAATGACAAAAAGTTCAATGCCTTCGCTGCGGAACTTCTCATAATCCTTTGAAAGAGATGGGAACTTTTGGCGGCAATAAGGGCACCACGTGGTAAAAAAGAAAAGAATGATATCTTTGCCCTTATATTCTTTTAACGACACTGTATTACCTCTGGCCGTATCAAGCGTAAAATCCAAAGAAGCCTCTGACACCTTTGGCTCTTTAGTCAAAGAGGCCGAAGCAAGGACACTCTCCCACGATAAAAAAGACAACAGTAGGACAAAGATACAAAAATATCTTAACGAAGACTTACTCATATTAGCGCCCTCCCCATGTTAACAAGATAATATTCACCGGCGAGTATCAACAAAACACCGCCTATCCTCTCTATGGTATACATCCACTTGCCTGATTTTGGCATATTGACCAAGATACCGCTGAAAGTCCCTGCCAATATCAGGAGAGCGCCCATCCCGTAGGCAAAACTAAAAAGCAGGAAAATGCCGTATAAAAGATTCTGCTTTGTAGCAACAAAGACCAGCAAAGTGCCTAAAACAGGGGCTGTGCAAGGCCCGACTATCAGGCCTGAAGTCACGCCTAAAAGAAAAATGGAGAATTTTGATTTTCTGCCCTTGAATTTCTTTAAGAAGAATTCCGGCAGGTGCATCTCAAACACTCCAAGCATGGCCAAACCGAATATAATACAGGTATTTCCTATAATAAAGAAAGCAATGGGGCTTGAGCTTATCTGTCCGAATATCTTGCCTGTGAGGCTGGCAAAGACGCCAAGAATGGAATACGTTATAGACATTCCTAAGACATATATGAGGCTCAATAAGAACGCGTGGAACTTGTCCTTCTGCGCTGAGGCTCCGATATAACCAATAGTTATAGGCAAGAGCGGATATACGCATGGCGAAAAGCTCACCAAGACGCCAGCGCCAAACACAAGAATAAATTCAAACGGATTTGATCCTGTTAGCATGATTTAACCCAATCCAAATACTGTTTAGAACCCGCGATAATAGGCAATGCTATGACTTCGCACACATCATAGCTATGCGCGGCTTTTACCTCTTTTATAAGCGCCGGCAGCAAGCTCTGCTTAGTCTTTATTACCATTAAAGACTCTGACGCGCTATCTATTTTTCCTTTCCACCAGAAAAAAGAATCAACGCCTTTTATAATATTGACGCAAGCGCATAACTTACGCCCAAGCAAGAGCCCGCTCAATTTTTTGGCCTCTTTGCCTTTTGGAGCCGTTACCAGGACAACGCAAAGGCCGGTCTGTTTCATTTTAAGCTCGAAAGATAGCGCGAAGCTCCGAGCACAGCCTTAGCGCCCTCGCCCGCGGCGACGATTATCTGCTTTTCCGGTATATCGGTCACGTCGCCTGCCGCAAAAATACCCGGTTCGCTCGTCCTGTTAAGATTATCTACGATTATCTCAGCGCTCTCATTCTTTTTTACAATATCCATGATACCTGAGTTAGGCACAGATCCTATCTCTACAAAGATCCCTTGAAGATCTATTTTTCTTTCAACGCCTGCCTGCTCTATCTTAATGCCCGAAACAAATTTATCGCCTGATATCTCTTTGGTTGCGGCATTATTTATGACCTCTACCATAGCGCTAGACTCCACTTTATCGCGCATTACAGGGTCGCCGGCAAGCTTTGGATTTATGTTGATAAGATAGACCTTGCTGGCTATCTTTATCATCTGAAGCGTTGCGTCCAAAGCCGAATTACCGCCGCCTATCACAGCGACTACTTTACCCGAAAATACCGGGCCGTCGCATGTGGCGCAATAACTGACTCCCTTATTGCGAAATCCTTCTTCACCCTTGACGCTCAACCATCGCGGCCGCCTGCCTGAGGCGATGATCACGCTTTTCGCCTCATAAGGCCCTTTGGCTGTTTCAACTTTAAAATGCGTCCCGGTGATAGCGCTTATTTTAGTGATCCTCTTAACAGACTCATTGACTTTAAGCTCAACACTGAACTGTTTTAAATGTTCTTCAAATTTTGCTACCAGTTCTGAGCCCGTTATGAATTGATATCCGGTATAATTTTCAACGTCAGCACTCAGAGCTGTCTGGCCGCCGATATCTTCACTGATAATAAGAAAATTTATTTTTTTCCTGGCCGCGTAAACACCGGCTGTTATGCCGGCAGGCCCTGCTCCAATGATAATAAGTTCAACCATAGCTAAAGACCTAGCTTAGCGTCTATCTTGTCTTTGTCAAAACCTACGATAACATAGTCATCTATCATAATGACGGGGACGCCCATCTGGCCTGAGACCGTTATCATATATTGCAAGCCAGCCTGGTCGCCTGCGACATCAATATGCTCAAAAGGGATGTTCTTCTCATTTAAGTAGTTCTTGAGCCTTACGCAATACGGGCATGTTGGAGTTGAAAATACTTTAATGTTTGCCATGCGCCGCCCCCTTTTTTTTGAAGAACCTTAAAAAATGCGGCCCCTTCCTTTCCGAACACACTTTTAGTATCTGATCCAATATTTCTTCTGTATCCGGGAAGCGGTCCTGGCGCGCCACAAGCACGCCGTCTTTGAAATAAAGCAAAGTCGGTATCACGCGGACATCAAAATCCTTCCACTTATTATTATCGTTGATATTAAGCCTGAAAAAGACCATCTTTGAAAGATGATCCTTGGATGCCTCCTGTATGCGTTCAGCCATGGTCTTGCAGATGATGCATTCAGGACTGGTGCACTCTATCAGGACTGGCAAAGCCGACTTTAATACCAGCGTATGGAATTGGGAATCATTTATTTCAACCATTCTGACCATAAATATCGCTTCCTTTATTTTATATTACCACGAAATTTACAATATCTCCATAACGGAAAAACTCCGGCCAGCGCTTTGGCCTTCGCGCCTGAAAGAAAAGAACTCATCGTTCCTGCATGATGTACATATGGCAGAGTCATAGATATGCCCGTCATCAACTCCTGCCTTTAAAAACTCGCTTACGGCAGCTGAGGCAATATCAAAATACAGCCTGTTGTCGCGCGATGAAACAAACCCGTTGAAAAACCCCTTAAACTCCTCGCCCACTTCATAACAACACTGCCTTATGGCCGGCCCTAAAACAGCTATCAGGTCTCCCGGCTCTGTTGAAAATTTCTGCCTCATCTGTTTTATCGTCTTTGAGATGATCGTTTTGTGCATACCTTTCCAGCCTGCGTGTATCATCGCTATCGCCCTGTTGCCGGTATCAAATAAAAAAACAGGCAGGCAATCAGCAGTCCGTATAGCCAAAGGTAGCTCTCTACAGGACGTTATTAACGCGTCGGCCTCAGGCTGGCGCCCCTGCGCCTTAGGCGCGGCCTGCAGCGCGCGGGCATCAGCGCAAAAAACGCGGTCTCCGTGGACTTGAACAGGCAACACAAGTTTTGAGCCGCTCATACTCTTTTCTCTCGTAGTAAAAAAAGCCCGGACTTTGAACTCCTCAAAAAGAGGTATTTCATAAGACCCGTTTGACTTTCTTAAAACTAATGGCTGGGGCATAGTTAATCGGTGCCTATCTGGACAGTTTTTATTTGCGCGTGTTCTCCACGGATGATGCGGATATCTTTCTTTTTTACTTTGAAGTGCGCGGAAAGCAATCCTACGAGGGCTTTATTGGCTTTACCTTTTTCCGGCGCCGCTGTGACATAAGCCTTAAGGCGCCCGCCTTCTTCTTTGATTAGACTACGAGAAGATTTGGGAATAACTTTGACACTGACAAGCATGAAATTTATTTTGCGTTTTTATAAGCGCCGTAAATACTATAGATATCAAGAATTTTTTGATTCATAGCTCATCCTCATTTTTATTTGATTTTTCATTGTTATACAATGGGAGAGCATTAAGTTTTTTTTCTATCGTGGCTGGAAAAATGATGCCTTTGGCTTCAGCTTCCTTTCGAATTTTTTTATTATCTGATTCCAAATCTTTATTCAGAATCTGTTTATCACGCTTTTCTTGAGGAGGATTTAATTTCTCAGATTTTTCGAACTCAATGACCTTATCTAGAATTTCTTTTGGCAGATCAGATTTACTTTTAGTAAGTATCTCTAGAAATTCCCATGCGAAAAATTGATCAATCTGGATTCTTCTTTTTGTCATATGAGCAAACTTACCAATTATTCGACATATGTTCTCTCGCTCCTCTGGACTTAACTGATTGACAAATTCATAATCTTCAATTCTCTTTAGTGTAAGGATCAATGGCTCAAGGACATCTAAAGTAACTACGTAAACATTGTAGTCAGCCATATTATAGGCGAATGATTCGACAACATCGACAGTATTTGAAGGAATGACAAGGAAAACATCCTTTCGGACACCTTCTTCTTTAACGTATTTTTTTACAGATTCTGTCTGAATTTTAAGATAAGCTGGAAAATTTTCCAAATCATCAGATGCTGGACTCTTAGCATCGAAAATCACAAATTCATCACACAACTTTATTGTACTATCAGGAGTTCCTCTAAATGGAACTTTATCAACATACTGAATTGTATGCTTCTCACAAATCGATTTAATAGCCTGTTTGACACTCTCTTGATGTTTTGCCCAAGTATCCTTTAAAGACTGGAGTCGTTTAATTTCGTTTTGCTGTTTTTCATCAGTTTCTTTTTTTCGATCACTTTCTATTAGGTTTCTTATGGAATTGAGGGTTGAAACGTCACTTTCATACTTAGTTTGACGATCTGATTCTTTTTGCTTAAAAACAATGTTTTCATTTTTTAACTGAGCGTTTTCCTTATTTACAGCATCAAATCTTGTTTGCATAATTTCCAAAGACTTATCAAATCTGTTTTTTTCAGATTTAAGATGCTCATTGTCATTATTTAAAACCGCTATCGAACTTTTTACATCATCAAACTCTTTATTAGTATGAACCAACAGATCAATTAATTCATTAAATTCTTTGTAGGCATCATAACTCAAATTTCTTACATAGCGCCACCCGAAAATTCTTTTCCAAAAACCTATAGTTTTGACCGTATCAAAAAAAAGACTCAGTTTTTCAAATTTTGTATTCATTTTATTCCTCCAAAGAAACCCGTATATTAGCCATTTGTATTATAGCGCAGTAGGTATTATTGGTCGATAACTATAGTCTAAAGACACTTTGGTGTTTTTCGAGCAACGTCTCAATGGACCAAAGAAAGCGTGTATTTTTTCACCATATGGCGCGGATGATAGGATTCTTTTGCCTGGCGCAATCCAGGGACACCCAGGTCCTGCTCGCGATTGACATATTTATAACCGGCTGCTTCCTTGTCACAAAATATCTGGTTTATAGCCTGATATATGCCTATAAAACTGCCGTTCGCTTTTTCAATATGCACAACAAAGGTCGCAGGGTTAAGCTCTTCACCCAGAGCCAGCGCCTCCACTTTGCCGCCTATCTCTATCATTCCTCCCTGCATACCCAAGTATTCAAAATTATTCAACATCTCCCGCATTGCCTGCTTTTCCTTAGACAATCCCTGAGTATGCTGGCAATCCTTTGCAAGGCACCACTCATCCTGGAAAACAACGCATTCTTTAACGTCATCTTCCAACAACTTCTTATACATAAAGGTATGGTTGTCCTTAAAACGTTTTATAAAATTCCTCTTACCGTCAAAATCTTTGCCCTTTAAGCCTGACAGGTCTTGCCTCAGATAGACATAATCAAAATTATCCCGGTCTTCTGAAAGCCGCAAGCCGTCGGTTTTTTTAAAGAGCTCTGCTGTCTTCTCAGGAAGCCTGATGAACTCCAATCTCTTACTGCCACGGACTACCGAAAAACATTTTCGTATGGTATTTTTCTTTGTGTCCAAAGGCCCCAACGGGTCAAGGGCATGAAAAGCGTCATCTTTTAAAGATATGACCAGTAAGTGATCGTCCGCTTTTGAAATATTGAAGTTATAGGCATGCCGCCAGGCGAACAGATTGCTAAAAGTGAATTCGGAAATAAGCGGTGGATATTCCTTAAAAAACCCTGACAGCAGTTCCTTGTCCTGCAGCTCTATAGGCCTTATCACAGGAAACTCAGGAACAGCTTTTGTATCGGGCTTCATTTTAACAGCCTCTTTTTCATGGCAATAAGGCTTACCAATGCGCAGACAAAACCCAAAACCGCCAAAACTAATATTTGCCATATGACGGCTATGTTAAAAGACCCCAGGGCAAGAGACCTCAAACACGACACAAGAAAAGTCAACGGCAGGCACCAGGCAACAGCCTGCGCCCACGAAGGCAGGCTTGAGAGCGGAAAAAATACGCCGCTGAATAAGAACATTGGCGTTATAAATAAAAATACCGGAAAATTGAACATCTCAATATTTTTTACAAAAGCCGTAAAACACATCCCCATGGCTGAAAAGGTCAGCCCCGATAAAAAAGTTATGGGTATTATCCACAGGGCGGCGGGCATTGATAATAAACCAAAAAGGAGTGTCACAACGAACATGATACAGCCGGCGAACAACGCTTTTGTGGCGCCCCAGACTATCTCGGCTAAGACCACGTCTTCAATGGTCAATGGTGTAGAGAGCATAGCGTCGTATGTCTTTTGAAAATACATCCTCACGAACGAGGCATACGTTGTTTCAAAAAATCCGTGGTTCATGACCGCTGTTGCTATAAGGCCGGGCGCTATAAATCTTAGATATGATATCTGGACACCTTCGTACGGGACGTCTTTTACCAATTGGCCCAGCCCTATACCAAAAGCAAAAAGATAAAGCAAAGGCTCAAGCAAAGGCGGTATAAAATTCACCTTCCATGTCACAAGGTATACGTCAAAATTCCTCTGCCAGACCCGCATTGACCTTAAACTTATGTTCATCATTATTCCCGCAGCTCTCTTCCCGTCAATTTCAGAAATACGTCTTCTAAGTTAGCCATGCGCAATGAACAGCCTCCATCCCCGAACTTATGCGTAATATCCGAGAACACCTCAGGCCCTTTTTGCGTATATACAAAAATATGCGAGGCGGTCTTCTCAAAAGTAAATCCTTTTTGTTTAAGGTAGCTTTCAATTACCTCTCCGGCCAAAGATATCTCTATGACGTGGGAACCGGCATGGTGGCGTATGAGCTCCTTTGGAGAACCTGATACCATGATCTTTCCTTTATCCATGATAACAAGCCTGTCGCATAGATGAGCGGCTTCATCCATATAATGCGTGGTCAAAAGCACGGTCGTGCCGGACTTTTTAAGGCTGATGATACTTTCCCATATCTGGTGCCTTGCCTGAGGGTCAAGGCCTGTAGTAGGCTCGTCTAATATAAGAAGGCGCGGCTTGTTGACCAAAGACCTTGCTATAATAAGGCGGCGCTTCATCCCTCCAGAGAGTTCATCAATAGCGCTTTTTCTTTTACCATAAAGGCCTACAAAATGCAGGAGCTCTTCACAGCGGGCAAGTGCTTTTGAACCTGTAATGTCAAAATAACGCGCGAAAACGCGCAGGTTATCTATAACGGTAAGGTCAGGGTCTAAGTTATTTTCCTGGGGGCAGACGCCAATGCCTTCTTTAATACGCCTGGGGTCTTTTAGCGCGTCTTCTCCGAACACTATAAGCTCTCCGCTGGTAGGCTCAAGAAAACAATATATCATCTTTACGGTCGTTGTCTTGCCTGCGCCATTGGGCCCAAGCAAACCAAAGCACTCCTGCTGCGACACACGAAGGCTTATATGGTCAACCGCTGTTACTTGACGGAATGTTTTAACAAGCTCATTGGCTATTACTATATCCATTATTGTGCCTCAGGCGAGACCATCAAACCCATAGCTGTTAAAATTTATACTTTGTGCCATGCGGAACTGTCTTTGACTTATCAACATAAAGATCGCCCTTGCTATCTTTCTCTATCAAAAACCACGCAAGGGCTTCTTTGGCAGGGCCGGACACAACATCGCCGGCCTTATTGAATTTTGCTCCGTGGCAGGGGCAGGCAAAAGTATCTTCTTTGTCCTTAAATGAAACAGTGCATCCCATGTGGGTGCATCGGCTGGAAACCGCGTAGATGCCACTCTCGTCCCTGAACACAATGAACTGTTCTTTAGGGAATGGCTTGATGCTTGGCACAGGAAGGTCTTTCAAAGTGCCTATTAAGATCTTGCTCTTATTAACGCTTTCGCTGGCCATAAGCGCTCGCTGGAAAAAGAAAATAGAAAAACAAACGAGGACAAGGACTAATAATAGTCTTCGCATAGAACCTACTTTGATAATGCAGAATACTTTATCTGATTATATCTTAACGACGTTCGTTGCCTGCTCGCCCTTAGGACCCTGAGTCACATCAAATTCAACTGCCTGGCCCTCTGTCAGCGACTTATAACCTTCGCCCTGAATAGAGCTATGGTGCACAAACACGTCTTTTCCTTCTGATGTCGTGATAAAACCGTAACCTTTTTGATTATTGAACCACTTTACTGTACCCTTTGCCATTTTGTTCCTCCTGTGCAACTGTGTTATTGTTATACTGCGTTTCTGCTACCTTACTTCTTGTCCCTTATCTCTTTCAATATGTTTATCATCACACGCTGGCGCACAAGCGAGACCAACAAACATGTAAACAACATAAGCACAAAGATGATCTGAATGGTGAACAACAGATACGAGCTTGAATAACCTGCCATCATTTTACAACCCATCATACAACCTCCTTTTTGTAGAAGACAAAACACCCGCGCAATTCCTTATAAGCGCGGGGTGTGTGATCATACCTTTACGTACGCCTTGAGTATCTTCTGTTCCTTGAGCGGTTTATCCCCGGGCGTTGTGGGAGAACCCACTATCTTCTCAACAACATCATAACCTGATACGACTTCACCGAATATAGTGTGGTGCATATTAAGCCACGGTGTCGGAGCTACAGTAATAAAGAACTGGCTGCCGTTAGTCCCTGGGCCGGCGTTCGCCATAGCCAGGATACCTGCCTTATCAAATCCAACGTTAGCACTCACCTCATCATCAAAGGGCCTGCCGAAAAATGACTCTCCGCCTGCGCCTGTAGCCGTGGGATCTCCGCCTTGTATCATAAATCCTTTGATACAACGATGGAACACAGTCCCGTTATAATACCCTTTATTCACAAGCCCTATAAAATTTTCACAAGCCTTTGGAGCAACTTGCGGCATAAGCTTTAATTCAATGTTACCCTGATCAGTCTCTAACACCACTACAGTCCCTGTTGCCACCGGAGCCTCCTCTCCCCACGCGTTATTGATAGAACATACGTTAAAAAATAACCCCGCTAAAATAATGCCGTAAAATATCTTCATTTTTTTAGTCCTTTAATATGCTGTCGATCTCGGCCATTTGTATAGGTTTATGGATAAAGGTATCCCCTCCAAGCTGGCGGATGACCGCCTCATTAACTGAAGGGAATCCTGAAATGAGGATTATCTTTGACTGCGGATTGCGCTGGCGCGCCAAACTTATCAATTCAAGCCCCGTAATATTAGGCATACTGCAATCAAGAAGGAAATAATCAAAATTATGTTTTTCTATCAGGTCTTTAGCCTCCTGGCCGTCCAGGCAAGTGGTGACCTTCATCCTCTTGCGTTCCAGGTATCTTTTCAAATAGAGACAGATGTCTTTTTCGTCATCCGCCACCAGGACCGACTTTGCCCGGGCAAAAAGTTGCATAGCCTATATTTTACTTATTACTTCTAAAATTAGCAACGTAATTTTCCAATATGATATACTGTATGTATGGCGCTACACCAAAGGCTAGAACACAGGCAAAAGGCCGTATTCACGCAGAGCCTCCAGCAATCCATGAAGATCTTAGAGCTTCCTCTCCTTGAGCTCAAAGAAGTCGTGGAGGCCGAGCTTATTGAGAACCCTGTCATTGAAGAGGCTGAAAAAAATATAGAATCCCCTATAGAGGCCTTGGGTGAATTTCCACCTACGCGGCAAGAATCAGATGAAGATGCCTACGAAAAGGCCATCCCAGGGAAAAAAGAAAACCTTACAGAGGCATTATTAAAGCAGCTTAGGATCAACGCCGCGGATGAAGAACAGCTGCGCATAGGCACTACCCTTATCAATAACATTGACGAGAACGGCTATTTACGTGAAACCCTCTCAAACATCTGCGCTGAATCAGGGTGTAATGAAGAAGACGCGCTAAAAGTATTAAAACTTATCCAGACATTTGAGCCAAGCGGCGTTGGCGCGCGCGACATCAAAGAATGCCTTATTATCCAACTGGATAAAAAACAGGATAACGACATTCTAACGCGCAGGGTCGTTGAAGAATGCCTCGAGGAACTGGCGCACAAAGATTCAAGGCACAAAGTGTGCAAAAAATTAAAATGTGATGACGCCCAATTAGCGCGCTGTATTGAGAAGATACACTCCCTTGAACCAAAACCGGGCCGCGGTTATTCAAACGAAGAAGCTTCCTACGTCATCCCGGATATCTCTATTGAAGAAAAGGACGACACCCTGCGCGTCTCTACCAAAGACGATTCCATACCTATAATACGGGTCAATCCGACCTATAAGAACATGCTTAGGTCAAAAAAGACAGATGAAAAGACAAAAGACTTCATACGTGAAAAATTAAAGAACGCGGCCAACCTTATCAACGCCATAACCCAGCGCAAAGAGACATTAACTCGCGTCATTACCATAATCGCCGAGACCCAAAAAGAAGCCCTGCTTGAAGGCATGGATAAATTAAAACCGCTGTCGTTAAAAGAAATAGCCGAAAAGGTATCCTTGCACGAATCCACCATATCGCGCATCGTAATGAATAAATACGTGCAGACGCCGATCGGCATATTCCCTCTTCGCGGGTTCTTCTCGACCTCGCTTAAAAAAGAGGACGGCGAAGACGTCTCCGCTCAAAGCATCAAGCTTAAGATACAGGAATTGATAGATAATGAGGATAAGACGAAACCTTTGAGGGACCAGGAAATAGTAGAGCAGATAAAAGAAGCAGAAAAATTGACTTTAGCGCGCCGCACCGTAGCAAAATACCGCAAGATATTAAAGATCCCGTCTGTATCCGAACGCAGACATTAGTTCTGCATACTTGCGAGGGCAACGCCGGCAATGCCTGCGGCCCTTGTCACAAGAGCAAGGATGGTTTCGTCAAATTTGACTGGTTGGGCTTTGCTGGAGGAAACATTTACAACACCGTAGATGTCTTCGCGGGACTTGATGGGGACGACCATAGATGAAAAAATGGCCGGCTTATTCAATCTATCGGAAATAATATTATCAACGTGGCCTTCATTTATAAGGAACGATTTTTTCATCTCAGCGGCAAGCCCGGAAATACCTTCGCCGAGTTTTAAAGAGGCCCTCTGAGACACCTCGCTCGGCAAGCCGCGGGAAGACCTCATCTCAAGCGTGCCTTTCTCGCTATCCAAAAGCATAACAGAACCGGCGTTGCCCTGGGTCACCTGCATTACAAAATCAAGGAAAAGCTCAAGGAACTCATCTATATACCTGGCGGCAGCAGCCCTTCTTTCAAATACTCTTGCGCTTCTGTCGCCTGACATCTTCTTTTGTATCACCATTTTAGCGTAAGCAAGGTTTAAGATACGGCTCGTCATATTCTCTATCATATCTTTCAGAGAGTGCACGCCGCGATACGAAAACACCCTGAATTCCAATATCCAACTCCATAACTGGTCAAATTCAATGCCCATCTTATAAGCTATCTGCCTGTAATCTTCTTTATCATTTCTCTTCATAAATACGACAGGGCCTATTATCATATAGCCAAGTATCAAGGAAGTTGTGGAAGAAAGCGAGACCTTCAAAGGCACCATATAATGCTTAAGGCCGGGCATGCATTCAAAACTTAATTCTTCGTCTATAATGCCTTCGCCTCCAAGGAACGCGGGCAAGCACTGCTTGCAAAGCTTATCGCGTATTTCTTTGTTTTTATAGGCCTCATGGCATATAGACAACACATTGCTCATATTGGTCAGTGAATGGCCGTTAGCGTCAATGGTGCGTATACTGACATTAGCGACCTCGGAGAAAGAATCCTGCATCTCCTGCAATTCATCTATAGGGATAAGGTCTCTTAGGGCTATTTTTATGTCTTTCATGCTTTACCTTTAGGGTCAATACCGTAATAGCTTAATTTTTTATAGAGTGTTGTCCTGTTTATGCCTAGCAGCACTGCCGCTTCTTTCTTGTTCCAACGGCTCTTTTCAAGCGCGTCAAGGATGATCTTCTTTTCGGGGTCACGCAGCGCGTCTTTGAGGTTACCGTTGGATGCCTCAACGGTTACCGCGAACTTCACGTTATTTTTAAAAACAGATTCAGGAAGGTCTTCTGTGTGGATCAACGGCCCCTTGGTCAGGACGCATGCCCGTTCTATTACATTCTCCAGCTCGCGCACGTTGCCAGGCCATTGATGTGACATTAATTTTTGCAAAGCGTCATCTGAAATACCGTTTAGTTTTTTATTCATCTGGCCCATATGTTTTTCAATGAAACTTTCCACCAATAGAGGGATATCTTCCCTGCGCTCGCGCAAAGGCGGAAGGTCTATGGATATGATGTTGAGCCTGTAGTAAAGGTCATTACGGAATTTGCCTGTCCTTATGCACTCTTCTAAGTTTTGGTTGGTGGCAGCGATAACGCGGGCGTTGGCCTTGCGCGTCTTGGTCTCTCCAACGCGCTCAAATTCACCGTCTTGCAAAACGCGCAACAACTTCATCTGAAGAGCAGGGCTGAAAGCGTCTATTTCGTCTAAAAAGATAGTCCCGCCCTCAGCGGACTCAAACCTGCCAAGCCTATCTTTGATAGCTCCGGTAAAAGCGCCTTTGACGTGGCCGAAAAGTTCGCTTTCAAGCAAGGTCTCTGAAAGCGCTCCGCAGCTGACCTCCACAAACGGCTTAGTTTCCGAGCCGGGGCTCGTATAGTGTATGGCGCGCGCGACAAGCCTCTTGCCTGTGCCGCTCTCGCCTCTTATCAATACCGTTGTCTTTGCCTCAGAAATAATATCAATAAGGTCGTAGATCTTTTGCATCCTGTGGTTCTTGCCGATTATGTCGCAGCACTTCTGGCGAACAGTAGAGGAGAGTTTGCTTCGCAGGTATTTATTTTCGTCTAAAAGGTCAAGTTCTGCCGCGATACGTTTAATAATAAGTTTTATCTCATCATCAATTATGGGCTTGGTGATATAGTCTACCGCGCCATCGCGTATGGCAGCTACCGCGCTTTCAATTGAACCAAAACCCGTCACCATGATAACTGATAGGCCCGGGAATTCGCTTTTGGCTTTCTGTAAAAGTTCCATACCCTCAAGCTTGGGCATCTTCATATCTGAGATAAGTATGTCAAAATGGACTTGTCTTAATTTGGCAAGGGCGTCCTCGCCGTCACATGCCTGGGTGCAATAATACCCCTCATACGAAAGGACCTCGCACATAGACCTGCGCACGAGCGAGTCGTCATCTGCTACGAGTATATGTATGCCGTTTAACGTCATAGGGGATTTGTAATAGGCAGGCGGACCTTGAACTCAGTGCCCAGGCCCGGCGCGCTATTGACGTCTATCTTTCCTTGATAGCGCTGGATTACCTCAAAACAAATAGGCAGGCCAAGGCCAACACCCTGGCCTATAGGCTTGGTCGTAAAGAAAGGAGAGAATATCTTCTCTCTTATCTCTTCCGATATACCGCAGCCCGTATCTCTAAAACTGATAGACAAATATCCATTCTCGCAATAAGTCGTTATGCTAAGCGTGCCTCCGTCAGGCATGGCGTCAAAAGCGTTCTTTACGAAATTAGAGAATACGCGGCACAGGCCTTTGTCTACTATCTTAGGCAGATTGTCAGCAAAGTGTTTTTCCACTTTCATGTGGCCTAAGAAAAGCGTATGGCGGAATAGAGAAAGCGCTTCTTCCACCATCTCGTTGACATCAGCTGTTTCTTTATTGTTATTATCATTAAGCTGCTGGGAAAACTCCAGCAAAGAACGCGTTATCTTAAGTATGCGCGTCAAGCCCACTTTTATCTCGTTTAGATATTCTCGCGCGACCGCCGGGTCCAGGTCTTTCTCAATTATCATGTTCGTATAGCGCATGACCGCGTCCAACGGATTATTTATCTCATGGACTATGCCGCCGGCGAGTTTTCCCATAGAGGCGAATTTTTCCAAAAATCCGCGCTCTTCCTTGATCTCGGCCTTCTCTTTTTTCAAGAGCTCGTTCTCCTCGCGCAGTTTGGCTAAAGCTATCTGGTTCTCTACCATGCGCGAAGCAAGCTGCGCGAAAAGGCAGGCAAGATCAAAATCTTCATCCGTAAATATTTCCCCTGAGGCTTTATCTGAGATATTAATGACGCCTATAAGCGAATCTTCGGTAAGTATTGGAACGCAGATGAACGAATCAGTATGATAGTGGCGGAAACGCCCTTGCTGAAAACGCGGGTCTGTCTTTATATCTTTGACCAAGACCGCCTTGCACTCGTTGGCAACAGAGCCGGCTATGCCCTCGCCCATCCTCTGGCGCAGGCCTTTGAATTGGACCTTGTGTTCGTCAAAGAAAGAATCTAATACAAGTTCCTGGTGCTCCGGGTCAAACAAGAACAAAGACGCGGATTCCGCTCGCAGCAAGCTCTTAAGCTTGGCAAGCGTATCATTTAAAATATCTTTATGAAGTTCCGAAAAATCAACCTTGGTCATATTCTCACCCCCATGAAAATTTTTTAACCGCGGTTCCTTTAAAGTTTCTTTAACAACGCTTCGACTGACTTGGCGAGTTTAGATTGAGGATAATCACGCACTATTGTCTGAAGGACTTCTTTGGCCTTAACCTTATCTTTTAATCTGTTCGCGTAGATCAAAGTCTTTATCCACAGCGCCTGCTCAGGGTTGTATTTCGGATAATCGCGCATGACCTTATCCAAGCTTGCAAGCGCGTCTTCGTATTGCTGGCCCTCAAGATAAGAACGGGTAATAAGGCTCTGCAGTATATAGCCGCCTTTTTCCGTCTCGGACTTGCTCTTTAAACCCGTATAATAAGCCACTGCTTCATCAACCGCGCCCTTGATCTTGGAATCGGTTTGTTTGGCTTGGCGGTAATGCCTGATTATATATAGAGGTAAGTCCAAACTCTTGGCTGAAAAAGGAAACGACTGCATTATCATCCTGTATTGGGATAACGCGTCATCCCACTTGCCTTCAAGCTCGTAACTATTACCTATGGCGAAAAATGCCTCGGCGCAAAGATTACCCTTCTTTGTGCAATCAAGGGTGAGCTTACGATATTCGTCGCGGGCCTTTTGGAAATCTCCCATGACAAGGTAAAGGTGGCCGATAGAGAATTGTGATTGTATCGCGAAAAGTGACTCGGAATATTTTTTGATTATTTTGCGGTATTGTTCCTGGACAGCTGCTAATTGGAAAGGCGGTGTGCCTTTGGGGTTCTTGTAAACGGCCTGCGCTGCCTTGTGCGCGCGCCACATCTCGCGTTCAGCCCTAAAGGATTTGCTTTCGCAACCCTGCAAAACAAGCAAAGCAAACGCGAAAACAAAAACCAACAAATATGATATTCTACGCTTCATCTATAGCCCCGATAAAAATAAGAGTTGTGGCAAGCGTCACCAACGCGTCAACAATGACAGTCCCTACAACAATACCTATTAACAATACTACTACGATAGCTTCCGGGTTGAACATACCCGCGATCAAGCTCATATTGGCGCGTATTATGGTCACTGGAATATACAGAAACATTGGTACTAGCACCGCTACAAAAGTCTTTAGGAACTTCTTAAAGAAAAGCCCTACACCTAAAACAAGGGCAGGGATAAACTTCTTTTCTTTAATGACTATATAAGGAATAGCGTAAACGAACAACGCCTGCAATACGACTGCCATAACAAACTGTAAGACCGGCAGGAAAATACCGAACCAGAACTTAGGCCCAAGGAAAAGCAGTTTAGCGTGTTTGGCAAAGAAATATTTTAAGAGCAGCACCGAAGGCTCTTTCATCACAAAATGGACGCAGGTAAATAAGATGATGGCAAGGATAAAGAGCGAGACATAACGCTTAAGCACGGCAAAGAATATCTCCTTAAGGTCTATGCGGCGGCTTTTCTTATAATAATAGACCATGAGGACAGCCATGCCGCTGGTAAGCGCGCCTATCATAACGCCTATCACGATCTTGGCGTAATAGAACATCCGCGGCAAAAGCTCGTATATATAAGGGTAATGTAGGTAAGTAGGGCCCCAAATACTCTTAATGGGAGGCGCCATAATGACGTTTATTGGGAAATGCGGGCTGCAGGAAAGGAACCACAAGGCAAAGATCTCGATTACAGCAAGCAGGCAGAACGGTATAAGGACCCTGGGTTCTGACATCAAAAGGCTTGTAACAGGCTTCCAGATGGCGAAAAGGCCCTTTGGTATCACTATTTTTATCTTGAATTTACCCATTTGAAATGAAAGGATAACATACGTTCCTGATTTTGTCAAGGCTCAAAGTGTAACATTGATAAGCAGTTAGCTCTTCCTTGATATCACCCCAGCCTAAGGTGCCAATTTGGCGCCTTAAATCATTGACATAAAACAGAAATATCTGTATAATTTCTATAGTTAAATTTCCTCATATTCGGACTTTCCCTTTTCACCCATCCCTCAAGTCTCGGATATTCCCTAAAGGTGAACAAAAATAGAAAGGGGATATTATGTCACAGAAACCTCTGATTGTGCATCAAGAACTAGTAGAGACCAAAATATTATTGATTCGCGGGCTTAATGTTATGATGGACAAAGATCTAGCTAAACTCTACGGAGTAGAAACAAAAATCCTAATCCAGGCAGTTAAGCGCAATATCAAAAGGTTCCCAAAGGATTTCATGTTTCCTCTTACAGATCAAGAGGTTGCAATCTTGAGGTCACAATTTGTGACCTCAAGATGGGGCGGGCTACGATACAATCCACACGCCTTTACAGAGCAGGGCGTCGCTATGTTATCCAGTGTCCTTAATAGTGAACGCGCTATTCAAGTAAATATCCAGATCATAAGGACATTCACAAAATTAAGACAATTAATGGCTACCCATGAAGGTTTAAGGCGAAAGATAGAAGAAATGGAAAAAAAGTATGATCATCAGTTCAAGATCATTTTTGACGCAATAAAGCAGTTATTGGAACCACCAAAGCAAGAGCCGAAAAAGCGAATAGGATTCTAAACCAAGCTGGCTATTTGGGCTATTAGGTCCTGCGCAAGGATTTCAGAAGACCCCAGAATTTCTTCCAGTAGAAGAAGTGAACTAGGCCGTTGATGAAAAGGCCTGCCAAGATCGCGGCCCGCGAAGAAAACTGGCCTAAAGGCCACAGCCCCATACCCAGCCCCAAAAGAAAAACAGACACAAAAAGGCCTGCCATAAAGATCAAAAACTCTCTAAGCCTCATATCAAATACCTTTTAACAATACAAGCCAGGCCCTATATTTTTTCAGGGCTGCAAAGTTCTGACTTTTGGGCAGCTGCCCTTCCGCAAATCTCGCAGACAAAAGAGATCTTTGTCGCTTTAGGCTTGCACAAGTGCCGCGGATTCCCTACTACAGCGCCGCAATACTCGCACTCAAAGCCTTTGTCCGCGACAACCGGATTGCACAGATGGCCCTTTGAACCTGATGTGATACCGCACGTCGCGCACACATAGCTCTTCTTATGTTTCTTCTGTTTTTTCTTCATCTGCTCCTCCTCTGTTTTAGAAACACCCGTCTCTTTATGCTCTTAGATCAAGCCTGACATTTTAGTGCGGAGATTGTGCGCGATGACAGTATAAGGGTCCTCACCAGTCCCATGGCTTAAGTCTGCTACATCCAGGCACTCGCCTACTTTGACCGTTACATCGCCAGGCAAAGGGAAAGCCCTTGTGCGCGGCCATGCCTTATAAGCGCCATCAATGTAGATGGGCAAAATTTTAGCACCCGACTCCTTGGCTAAAATACCTATCCCCTTCCTGAACTCCTTCAAGGTGCCATCCGCGGAGCGCTGCCCCTCAGGAAAATAGACTAAAATTTTGCCCTGCTCTAAGACATATTTGCAAAGTTTCAACGTCTTTGCCAGGTCAAGGTTGGCATCAATAGGTATAAGCCTGTGAAAACGCAAAGCCCACGCTAATAAAGGATGATTGAATATCTCGCCAAAACCCACAAAGTAAGTATTTAAAATAAGCCGCGTAGGCAAGGCGCACAATACAAAGAAAGCATCAAGGTAGGTCACGTGATTTGGCGTTATTACGAACGGCCCGTTCTTTGGTATGTGGGCCCTCCCTTTTATCTTCACTGAAAACAGCACTCTGAATTTGAATTTAAAAAGCAGTATCTCCATGGCCGAAACTAACTTATCAAAGATATCAAAATGGAGTTTTAACTTTGCCTTGTCTTCAGGAGACGGCGGCTCAGCCAAAAGATGCGGCCAGAATACTGTGTCGTCTCTTTTTAAAAAATCAGTAAATGCGCTTTCAGGAAATGCCTCACGCGCCTTTGTGATAATGTCGCGTATGGTCCTTGCCTGGAACATCTCAAGCGCGAGCGAATCATCAATTCCGACCTTCACTAATTCCTGCAAAGACGACAAGAGCTCAATACGGCCCAAAGAGTCTAACCCTAAGTCCAACTCAAGGTGGTCGTCAAGGTTTACGTCCTTTTTCAATATCTTGGAAAGATACCTCAGCGCCATATTCTCAAATTCTGAAAGCTCTTCAGGGCCTATATATCTTTTCTCATCCTGCGCGAATCCGCCGTCTTTGTATTTCTCATCTACCTTATAACGGATAACCTTGCCTAAACGCGTGCGCGGCAGAGACTCTTTGGATAAGACAAAACCTTTTACCCTCTGATAAGACGGCATCTGCTGGGAGACATTATCCAGCTCCCAACGCAGTTTAAAATTAATATTAAAATGCCTCTTTGCCCTTAATTGGTCTTCATCAGGCACTACCACAGCCATTAAGTGGCCGCCCTCAGCTCCTGACTTGACGAACAAAACGCATATCTCTTTTATAAAAGGGCTCTTTAAATACTCTGCCTCAACGGCATCGGGATTTACCTTTTTGCCTGAAGGCAGGACGATCAACTCATTCTGCCTGCCTGTGATATGCAAATATCCGGCCTTGTCTTTAAAACCCATATCCCCTGTCAAAAACCGGCCTTCTAAAAATACTTTTTTAGTCAAAGGAAGAGCGCGGTAATAACCAAGCATTACATTATCTCCGCGCACTGCTATTTCTCCTGCGCCGTCGCTCCCTGGATTGACTATAGAAACATCTACCCCCGGCAAAGCGCAGCCAACAGAATCAAACTTGCTGATATTAGAATTATTGAACGTGACAACAGGCGATGTCTCTGTTAAGCCATAGCCTTCAATTATCTTATAACCCCATCTGGTAAAACTACGCGCCACGTTAGGGTCAAGTTTCGCGCCGCCGCTTACCATAAACCTTAAAGTCGGGCCGAACACATTATGCAATCCCTGCAAGAACATCTTACATATATTCCTGCCGCTTACCGCCGACAACCCTACGCATACATCAAGCAACCTGTCAGTAGACCACCTAAGGGCCAGGCCGTATTTTTTAAGGCGGTCAGCCACAGAGCGCTCTATCAAAGTAAATAACTGCGGCACGCCCACAAAAATAGTCACACCGTTCTCTTTTATGCAGGAAAAAAGTTCATGATGGGCCATGGATGAGACGTAACACACACTCGCCCCTTTTAAAAAGGGTGCCAAACACGTCACCATAAAAGGATATGTGTGATGCAAAGGCAAAAGCGACACCAGGACATCATCAGCGCGTATGATCTTTAATTCTTCAATTGAATTGAAATTGGCGAGCAGGTTCTTATGCGTTAGCATCACCGCTTTATGCTCCTGCGTTGTGCCGGACGTATAGAACAACGCGGCGAGCTTATGAGCTTCAAAATCGCCTAAACGTAAAGCGTCTTCATTATTATTTTCAGAAGGAACATTATCCAACCTGTCAAGAAAACGAAGCCTGATGCCGGTATCCCACGTAAACACCGAGCCTAACGAAACGCCAAACTTGTCTTCGGTTAATAACATCTTAGCACCCGAGTGTATCAGGATAGAACGCATCTCTTTTGGCGAGAGCTGCGTGTCAATAGGGACTGCCACTGCCTGGATAGAAACAGCCGCGAAAAAAGCAACAGGCCAATTAGCGCCGTTGGTCAAAAGTATAGCCACTCTTTGGCCGGGTTTGACGCGCGCCTTTATTAATTCAGAACGCAATTCGCGAACACGCCTGAAAAGCTCGCGATAAGTCACGCCCTCATACGCCTCGCCCTTTTTAAATTTCAGGCAGGCCTTATCCGGATACTTTTCGCACGTCTCACTAAAGATCTGAAATATGTTCATTAAAACTTCGGCTGTAATTCGGGTTCAAGGTCTTCCATGAAATAACTGAAGAATTGCGGGAATTTTGAATAGACGTTCTGTTCAAGTTCTGGGATAGAAACCACATAAGGCGTTACCATGCCGTAAAAATCAACAGGAGGCCCTATCGGCCTGAAAACAAAGCCGTGTATCTTTAAAAGCATCCACAGCTTCGGCTCCATTAAAGCGAACCAGTGGTTGATCCCTATGCGCTTAGACTCATGATACATGGCGCGGTAAAGCCCAAAGGCCATTGGCCGCACGCGGCGCATAAAATACATCCCCTTATCTTCAACTGTCTGGTCATCTGTCTGCGGTTCATAGTAAAGTCCGTCGTTTGCCCTTCTTCTGAAAAGCTTGCTTATGGTCAGGCGGGATATCTCGCCGCACTGTTTACGCGGCGTTTCATTAAGATCAACGTTCAATTCTTTACAGTGGTCTTGAATTGGGAATTCATTACAGGATGGAAGTATCAACCTTACCCCGCCGACAAGTAAGCCCGTGTGGTCAAACGCTCCGAAGTGCACGGAGTAATCATCAAATTCATCCGTCTCAATGCCTAATTGGCAAGACGACTGGTCAATAAAATTGCACTCTCTACAATAGACCTGGAAGCGCAACTTGAAAGCCGCCAGCATGTCCTCTTTTGATTCAATTTTCCTGAATGTGAATTGTTCTTCCATGCGCGTTTAACTTAAATTAGATGTAGAAGGTAATTTCAAGACGCCTCTTTTCCCGTGTTCCAGAACATCAATAATATAAGGTGTGACCATGCCGTATAGATCAACTTCATCGCCAAATGGCCTAAAAATAAACCCGTGCAGTTTCAATAACAACCGAAGGGGTTTTTCCATAAGCGCGAAACAATGATTGATGCCCGACTCACGGCACTCCTGATACATGGCATCACAAAGCCCTGATACTATAGGGCTGACGCGCCGCAGAAATAGCGTTGGCTTTTCCCGTCCTCTATAGAGTTTGCTTATGGCAAGCCGTGATATCTCGGCGCACTCTTCTCTGCGAGGCAACAAGCGGCCGAATGGAAGTCCAGGACAAAAATCTTCGATAGGGAACTTATCGCAAGACGGCAATATCAGGCGCACTGCGCCTATAAGTTGCCCTGAATGGTCAAAAGCCCCGAAATGAACGGCGTGTTCGTCAAACTCGTCCGTCTCAAAGCCCATGGGGTGATCCGCCTCATTAATAAAGTTGCACTCTTTACAATAAACCTGAAAGCGCAGCCTGAAGATCTCGGCAAGGGCATCTTCTGATTCTATCTTTTTAAATATGTATTCGCTCATAGGAGTAGCTACTACCTTATCACAGCCTCGGACATCAGTCAACCCCACACTTAATAATCTCAGTTTGACTTTTTATCTATATGAAATATAATGAGTTATATGAAAAAGACACATCTTATCCCGGCCGTTTTTCTTTTTCTTCTATTACTACCCTCTTTTTTATTTAGCCAGGAACTTACCCCCCAGGAAATGATCAAACGCTCTGATGACTTAATGAGAGGCGACACCCAGGAAGGCAAATATTCCATGGCCATCACAACGCCTAACTGGGAAAGGCGGCTTGAGCTGTATGTCTATAGCCTTGGCCGCGATAAAATGTTCATTCGCATACTTTCCCCGGCAAAAGAAAAGGACACAACGACCCTGCGCGTAAAAAATGAGATGTGGAACTATTTGCCTGCCGTTGAGCGCACAATAAAAATACCGCCCTCAATGATGCTTCAGCCATGGATGGGCTCAGATTTTGCTAATGACGACTTGGTCAAAGAAAGCAGCATTGTAAATGACTACACGCATAAGCTGCTCAGCGAAGAGAATACCGAAGGGCAAGATGTTTACGTAATTGAACTGACACCTAAGCCCGGCTCTGCCGTTGTCTGGTATAAAAGGATAATGCGCATAAACAAAAAAGACTTTACGCCTGTGCGCGACGAGTTTTACGGCAAGAATAACAAACTTATCAAAACCCTCAGCTATTCTAATGTTAAAAAAATATCCGGCCGCTCCATTCCGGCACACTGGGATATGACATCTGAAATAAAACAAGGCCACACCACCATAATTGAAGTCTCTGACTCTGTAGTATATAATGAGCCCATTGACGACAGCGTCTTTAGCTTGCAGAACTTGAGAACCCGAAAATGAGCACTTTTATCAAGATAGCCTGGCGTAACATCGCGCGCAGCCCTGCCCGCTCGTTTATCACTGTCTCTGCTATTGCTATCGGCCTATCATCCCTTATCTTTCTTAAAGGTTTTGTCAATGGCGCGGACCAGCAGATGGCTGAGAACTACACAGACCTGCTTATCGGCCACATCCAGATACACAAGATCGGTTTCCAGAAGAGCATGAGTATTGAAAAGAGCATGGGTGGATTTGGAACTATTTTAGATACCCTGCGAAAGAACCCAAAAGTAACAGCCTTCTCTGAAAGGGTCAAAGATTTCGCGCTTATCTCATCGCCTGAGAGCTCGGCAGGTATACTGCTTTTAGGAGTAGACCCTGTCTCTGAATTAAAGGTCTCAACAATACACAAGCGCATACGTAAAGGCGAGTTCCTTAAAAAAGAAGATCATGACAAGATATTAATAGGCGCGCAACTCTCAGACAACCTCAAGGCAGGCTTAGGCGATAAAGTAGTAATAATGAGCCAGGCAAGCGACGGCAGTGTTGCCGCTGCGGCATACGAAGTAACAGGCATCATAGATGCCGGCGCTGAAGAAATAGACAAAGGCCTTGCTATGATAACGCTAAAAGCAGCGCAAGACCTGCTTGTGTTAGACGGAAAGATATCTGAGATAGTAGTAAAATCAGGCTCACTTAACGAAGTTGACGCCACAACAATGTTTTTAAAGGAAAAAATAAACCAGACAAAATTTGAGGTCCTGAATTGGAAAGAGATCTCACCCCAGGTATATCAGTGGCTGCAGTTTGACGCGGTATTCACAAGCCTTATCCTCTTTATAGTCCTGTTAGTGGTCGCAACCGGCATACTCAATACCATACTCATGGCTGTGCTTGAAAGGACGCGCGAATTCGGTATAATGCTCGCCCTTGGCACAAAACCCGGCCAAGTCGTATTGACAGTAGCCGCTGAATCTTTCTTCTTAGGCATGATAGGGACATTCATCGGAGCGCTTTTAGGAACTTGCCTTGTCATATTTTTCGGTACCAAGGGCATAGACCTTACGGTGATATCAAGCGCCTTGAACAGTCTTTATTACGACTCTATTATTTACCCAAGATTAGACTTCATTAACATCGGCATCTACAGCCTGATAGTCCTGGCTGTCAGCATAATAATATCAATAATACCCGCGCTTAAGGCGTCGCGGCTTTCACCTATTGAGGCAATAAGGCACATATGAGCTCTATTATAAATATCCAACACCTATCAAAGACCTACACCGAAAAAGGCTCTGATATACGCTCAACAGCTCTTGACGATATTACACTGGCAATTGAAAGCGGAGATTTTGTGGCTATTGCCGGGCCTTCGGGTTCAGGCAAAACAACACTTTTAAACATCATAGGCGCGCTTGATACGCCGACCAGCGGAGAAGTCGTTGTTGACGGCACGGTCTTGTCTTCTTTGAACAGGGCGCGACTGGCAGAATTCCGCTTAAGAAAAATAGGTTTTGTATTCCAGGCTTATAATCTCGTCAGCACTCTGACTGCTATGGAAAACACCGAATACGTAGCCTTACTACAAGGCATATCCAACAAAAGGCGCAGGCACGAGGCATATCAGGTCTTAAAAGACTTAGGGCTTGAGAACTTCATAAACAGGCGGCCTAGCGAATTAAGCGGCGGCCAACAACAACGCGTTGCCATAGCCCGGGCAATACTCGCCCAGCCCAAGCTTGTATTAGCAGATGAGCCTACGGCAAACTTAGACTCTAAAACAGGTTCAGACCTAATAGACCTTATGAAGACCATGGGCCAGACCTTAGGCATCACATTCATATTTGCCACCCACGACAAAATGGTCATGGACAAAGCCAAGACCCTCATCCAGCTGCACGACGGCAAAATTACAGGATAATGCAAAAACATAAAAGTATTAACGTCGCGATCCTAATTATTATTTCATATCTGTTAGTTACCTCACGCGCTTACGCGTCCCCGGCCAGCGATATGATCGCAGGCTATTATAAAGTTCTGTCTGCCTTCTCTAGATCCACAACGACAAAAGAAGGCATATTCTACATCCTTCAGCGCCTGCGCCTTGAATTCACGCCGAAACTTACAAAGAACATTGAAGCAAATTTTACCTATGACCACGAGCTTATGCTCAATGACTTCTCGCGCACTTCTGATTTTAATACTATAAGACAAAAGAACCAAAGAAGCCTTGCCTGGTGGGATGCGGACCATGTCATAACCGACACTAAACACGTCTACGAACGCCAATCGCTCCACCGCGCATTTTTAAAATTTGGATCGCCTCACAGCCGCGTAACATTTGGCAAACAACTCATAGACTGGGGCAAAATGCGTTTTTACTCACCGCTTGACCTCTTCAATCCTCCCCTGCCGTCAGATATTGAAGCAGACGAACGAGTGGGCTTTGACGCGCTTAATGTAGAACTATTCAGCGATAATTTTTCAGGATTAAATATCCTGTATGGCCCCGGAAGAACAGGCTCCCAGGATAGTTACGGCATGAAATTCAACAAAAAGTTAGGAACATACGATACGATACTGATCATTGCCAAACACCTGAAAGAAAAAGTGTTAGGATTTGGTTTTGACGGCTACCTTTGGAACACCGGCTTACGGGGCGAATTCACCCATACAAAAGCAGGCAAAGAGCGCTACCCGCGCGCGAGCATAGGCATAGACCACACTTTTTCTTCAGAGACCAACTGCCTATTGGAATATTTCTATAATGGCGCGGCTAACGGCATCTTCAGCGCATTCTCAAACTCGCTCTTAGAATCACGCAAAAGGCTTTCTCTAAGGAAAAACCTTGTCAGCGCCTCTATCTCGCGCAAGCTAACCCCGCTTTTTAAGGCCCAATTACAACTCATCTACGATATCAACGGTAAAAGTGCTTTCGTCAACCCCGAATTAAGCTATAATATTAAAGAGAACATTGACGCCAAGGCCGGCGCCCAGATCTATGCCCAGACCCCGGGCAGCGAGTTCCAGGACAGTAATAACCTCTACTATTGTGAGTTAAAACTCTACTTCTAATGTTTAGACGCACTAAAAAATACCTGACTATCCAAATGCTTGCCTCGCTTGAACCGGCAAAGCTTAAAGAACTTTCAGAAAAAAAAGCTCTAAAGGCATTTCAAAGAGCTGCTTTAAAGGTCCCTGCCTACAAGCAATTCTTAAAAGAACACAATGTGCCTGCCTCATCTATCACGACAATTGAAGACTTCAAAAAAGCTGTGCCTGTCCTTGATAAAAACAAAACATTCAAGCTATACGCTGACAATATAAAAAAGCTCTGTGTAGATGGTGAAATAGATAACATCCACGAAATAGTCTCAAGCTCAGGCCACAGCGGCCTTTTCTCCTACAGCCTTATCAGTAAAAAAGAAGCTGTCAAATCCCGCGAGGGCATTGACTTCATGCTGGATTATATTTTCAATGTAGGCGAAAAAAAGACCCTGCTTATTAACTGCCTGCCTATGGGCGTTAAAATACACTCAGCGCTTGTGACCATAGCAGACACTAGTGTCAGGCCAGACATAGTCATCTCAGCCATAAAGACTTTTGCCGCTTCATACGACCAGATCATACTCGTAGGAGAGAACTCATTTATCAAGAAATGCCTTGAGGACGGCTCTGAGGCAGGCATTGAGTGGAAAAAACTAAAATTGCACATCATCTTAGGCGAAGAGATGTTGCCTGAGAACTTAAGGACCTATTTTTGTAACATATTAGGAATTGACCCTGACGAACCCGATTCCAAGAGCCTTATAGGTTCATCCCTTGGAGTAGCTGAATTCGGCCTGAATATCTTTTATGAGACAAAAGAACTTATCAGGATACGCCGCCTCTTACAGCGTGACAAAAAATTTAGAGAGGCCCTTATAAAAGGCGACCCTGACAACCTGCCTAGCCTAATGCATTACAATCCATTAAGGTTCTTTGTTGAAGAGTCGCCTAAAGAACGCGATCTATCTGATATAGTGCTCACCAATCTTCAGGAAGAAGCCGTAATACCGCTTGTGCGTTACAATACAAAGGATGAAGGTGTGTGCATTTCATTTAAGCATCTTAAAGACACGCTTGCGGCCTTTAATTACTCAGATTACACGCCGCGCGTCAGGCTGCCTTTAGTAGCTGTCTGGGGCAGGGACAAGATAACGCTTGAGGAAGGCTTTGCTCTGCGGCCTGAACTCGTTAAAGAATTGCTATACAAAGAAAAGGACATCGCCGAAAACATCACGGGGAATTTTAAACTATCCAACAGCAAGGCAGGCTTAAGGATTGAAATACAAACGAAAAAAACAACCCCGCTTTCAGAGCCATTAGAGAACCAGATACGCGATGTGCTTATTACCAATATCCCGGCAAAAGCCGAGATCATCATCTACCCCTACCACGACTTCCCGCACGGCATGGAACTGAATTACGAAAAGAAGTTCCAGTATATCTAAGCGTGAAATCCTATTCGTTTCTTTGGTTCTTGTTTTGATGGTTCTATCAATCGCTTGATTACATCAAATACGTTCTTAAACTGATAGTCATACTTCTTTTCCATCTCCTCTATCTTCTTTTTTAAATTTTCATGCGTTGCCATTAACTCTCTTAGCTTTACAAAAGCACGCATAATTTGAATATTAGCCTGAATGGCCCTTCTGCTGTTTAAAACACCTGAGAGCATAGCTACGCCCTCCTGCGTAAAAGCAAATGGAAGTTGTGGTGAAAACTTTAAAGTTTCTAGGTGGTCACAATTTGTGACCACCTGTTTCTTCTCGCTTTTCGTCAACTGAAACATAAAATCTTCAGGAAAACGCTTGAGATTTCTGCTGACAGCCTGATTTAACACCTTTGTCTTTACTCCATAGAGCGCAGCCAAGTCTCTATCCAACATAACTTTGTGCCCGCGAATAAATAATATTTTACTTTCAATTTTTGTCTGGACCAACAATAGACTTTTAGACATAATCCCTCCGTTGTTGTTTTGTTAGTTTAGAGATTATTCAAAAACGAGGGAAAAATCGGAATGACATCCGAAGTGAAGGAAGAATTTGAATATTTTGTTTATTATAACAAAAAGGCGCGGGTTTTTCAACCCGCGCCTTTTCAGACCACCTTGTTGCTTCTATCTATTTTCTGCGATACCTGCGAACCAAACCGAGTAACCCTAATCCCAACAGGCTCATAGAAGCCGGTTCGGGAGTTGTTGTGGCATCAATCGCGCCGATCCTACCCAACTGCTCAAACTCAACTATCTGGCTTTCTTCGCTTGGATGAATAAAAATAGAGAAATCCTCATACGGCATATAATCCATCCCTAAAAAGGCCCAATCAAAAGAAATTTGATCGCCTGGATCAAACTCAAAATATCCATCAAGCCAGAGATACGTGCCATCCGTACCGCCAAATTCCGAAGTATCTTCCCCGGAAGCCAAAAGTCTTGCCATATAATCCCCATCTGTCGGATTATAGACAATCCCATTATAAGCTTCAAAGGACTCCACAACGCTCACATCACCGTAATCCGAAAAATCTGTCAAATCGCCAGTCTCAAAACTTCCGTTTTCTACACCGAAATTGACATTATCAACAAGAAGGACGGAGCTAGCAGCCGTATCATCATAATTGCTGACAACAAAAGCTCCCTCTCCTGCCCAATATTGATCAAACGTGTAGCTATATGTCTGCCACCCTGTATCGCCGTAATCACCAACGATCGTCCAAGCGAACGCTTGAGGAACAACCATCAAAACCAAAGCAACTAATAATGCAACTAACCCTATTTTCTTCATTTCATTCCCCCTTTTATTTTCTGCGTAACTTGCGCACCAAACCCAATAATCCTAAACCAAGAAGCGACATTGACGCCGGTTCAGGAGTAGCGCTTGTTACTGGATCTCCTGTAATGCTTCCGCCTTCGTATCCTTCAACCAAGCTGCTTAAAATAATTCCGTCAGCATTAATATAATATGGATTTCCGGACTCATCATAAAAAATATTATCATTAACTGATATATCAAAATCCCAGACATTTCCACCGACCCAGCCAAAAAATTTGGGCTCACCAATAATGCCCGCCCTCTGCGTCAGAGAAGGAATATAACCGTCTGAACCATAATACTCATCATCGTATGCTGACAAAGTAATATCAAAGGCATATAAAAGAGTAGGATCAAAACCTTCTATGCCTGAATATTCATTCATGAACCATGCCCAACTACCCGATGAAAGATACGGCGCTATTTCAAAACCAAAAGCATTCTTAGAGATCCATTCCCCATCTGAATCTTCAAACCAGCCATAATTCCAGCCGCTATCTGCTGCCAGGGCACGAGGATCATTAATACCCATAAAGCTGGAATCAAAAGCCGCGTAATCACCAGAAGGAAGCTCAACTGAACTTATGTAATCATCTACCTCTACCTGGCTATCCAAGTCCGCGTTCGCGAATGAACCAACCGCTGCTTCCCATGCCGACCTACTGTCATAAAAAGTCAGCGCGGCAAAAGAAACATTAGTCAGGCAAAAGAAAAGCCCAAAAAACAACAATCCTCCGGCTAAAACCTTCTTCATTTCATTCCCCCTTTTGTAAAACTTATTAAAAGTGTATTTTTATAAAGCAAAAATTAAGCCTACCAATCTCTTATTTCTAATCAATAGGCTTAATTATTTATCTACTATTTCCTACGAAACCTTCGTACCAAACCCAATAATCCTAAACCAAGAAGCGACATTGACGCCGGTTCAGGAATAACATTATCTCCGGGAGTAAATGTTCCGGAAAGAAATACCTCTTCAAAACCATCATCAAGATTCTGAAAATTTAGGTCAACAACGAATAAAAAGTCGCGGTCGTATAGGCTAAGATCCATTAACGGAGCGTAAACAGAGTAATCAAGCCTTGAGTTTCCCGCCCTGTCATTATCTATAGTATAGACATGCAATGAATCCCCGGTTAGATCAAGGGTATTTGGCACAGTTACCCACGCGGTAGGGTCAAATGCATCGTTATCAATATTGTCTAAATACCAGGCTTTTACTACTGTCGCGCCATCATAGATACTGACTTTGCCGACGAAATCTAAAGAATTAGTACTGTTCGGTTGGTTTTCATGAGAGTCAAAATTAAATACCGGCGTGGTTATACCTGGGCCAAATTGTGCCGCTAAATAATCAAGAACCTGGCCTACGGTAACCGGCCCATTGTTTTGTGCTGGGACGTCGCCGCTCCCCCAGGTGCCGGAAACACTACTATCTCCCCCAGGGGCTTTAATCGCGTCTTCAAAGGTAAAATTATTGGCGCTTCCTACATTTATATTGCTACTTCCTGGACCATTATAGATAATAACATCAAGGCCGCCAGTACCTGCCACCACATCCCAATCTGACTTTGTGACAGGAAAGCCCTGATCCGCGAATGCCATCATAAGCGATGCCGGATAAGTATAGAAGTCGTCGTAATGACTTGCTACGCCTATACCATCATATACAGTGGTCGGGTCAGGCAATACTGTAACAGCTGATGCCTGATAGGCTGAAGAAAATGTAAAAATTGTCATCACTATAACCATTATTGTTATTTTTTTCATTTTTATCCTTTTGCTAATTTCTACTTCTATTAATCTTATAAAAAGTAAGTAATTATGAGGCCAAAATTAAGCCTACCTTTACTACTCTCGCAGTTGAAGAATAGGCTTAATTGAATTACCGGTAAACCAACTAAGCCACCCTAATTTCTTAGGATGACTTAGGCTGTTCTACGTCTTAAACGTGCTGCACCTGCTAAACCAATTCCCATAAGGATCATGGAAGCCGGTTCAGGTACTGCGGCGCCACCAACAGGATCTTCACTGTTGGTCAACCATTGGAAACTACCAGGAGCCTCAGAATCAAATTGACCGAAAAAGTCAACCTTATGAATGCCACCATCATCGTCTGTCAGCGTATAATAATCGCTATCAAACAATGAAGCATAAGCTCCTCCTGTTACGTTAAGATAAAACGCACCATCGCCAGTGAAAGGAGATGTAGTCCCATCTAAATTGACGTCATAAGTAATATGATCATCGGTGTTGTCAAAATTCCCGTACTTGATTCCCGGAACGAAATCTAAGGACAGAAATAATGCACCATCCGTAACAGTTGGATAAGTAGAATCGCCTGTGCGTGCCAAAGGACCACCTGTAGGATCAAAGTTCTCGGCAGCATCTAAATAAAGATCAATGTGCCCGCTGATGGACTGAATGTTAATACCGCTTCCGTCCAAAGCCCAGAAATCATCGTCTATACCATAGAAGATTCCTGTTAACTCATCTCCGTTCTTAGTATCAAACCAAACGGTCTGTGCGGCTGGGGTTTTGATCGTGGAAACTTTAAAAATACCCCATGCATCTTCAACATCGTCACTCTGCTCATACCCATCAGAGCTCTCATCGTAAAGAACCCCGCTAGAAAAATCAGAGAACTTGAACTCAACCGGCCCAAAATAATCACCAGCCGCTGTTGATAAAGAAAATGCATATGCCTGTGAAACACACAAGAACATACCCAACGCAACTAAAACAAATAACACTTTTTTCATCATTTTTCACCTCCCTTTCTTTTTTGGATTTAAATTCTATTTTTCTTTCTTAATAGCCCAAGTAAACCTAATCCCAGAAGCGCTAAACTTGCAGGCTCTGGATTATGCACCAATGCTACCTGTTCACCACTACCGCTGCCTGAGTCATCCGAGCCACTGGCAAGCGCATCTTCTGGAGCAGATAAAGCAGAAAACGAA
>Ga0082335_1002264_pt1 | contig 36715 bp, 28 predicted proteins | sample Subgrocontami58m_FD_72375 | JGI IMG/M metagenome (GOLD analysis project Ga0082335, IMG submission 72375) | Subsurface groundwater microbial communities from S. Glens Falls, New York, USA - GMW37 contaminated, 5.8 m (SPADES assembly) (version 2) ... | reverse complement strand
CAGTATCTTGTACGCGGCTCCGGCTTGGTTCAAAACATTGAGGATATAAAAAGTATAATTGTAAAAACGCTTGAAAGTGGAACGCCAATTTATGTTCACAATGTAGCTGATGTTCAGCTCGGTCCGGCAATACGGCAAGGCGCTGTAACAATGAATGGCGAAGGAGAAGTTACTGCCGGCATTGCGATGATGCTAAAGGGCGAAAACAGCCGCGCTGTTGTTGACAGAGTAAAAAAGAAAATTGAAACGATAAAAAAAGCATTGCCGGACTCGGTTAAATTAGAGCCGTTTTATGATAGAACAGAGCTTATCAATAAAACAATATGGACTGTCGAAAAGAATTTATTGGAAGGAGGCATACTTGTAATACTTATTCTTGTATTACTGCTATACAATCTACGTGGCGGATTTATTGTCGCTTCGGTTATTCCTCTTTCAATGTTGTTCGCGGTAATAATGATGGTTGCAACGGGTGTATCTGGAAATTTGATGTCGCTCGGCGCTCTAGATTTTGGGCTGATAGTTGACGGCGCCGTGGTAATGGTTGAAAATACGATCCGAAAACTTCACGAAAAGAAAAACGGAACGAGCAATACCGAAACAATTTTAGAATCGGCGGTAGAAGTCGGCAGACCGGTTGTATTTGCTGTTGGAATTATCATCATAGTTTACTTCCCGATAATGACACTTACCGGAATTGAAGGCAAAATGTTTAAGCCGATGGCTTTCACAGTTACTTATGCTTTAATAGGTGCCTTGATATTAAGCTTAACTTACGTGCCGGTAATGTCTGTTATTATGTTTAAGAAAAGAGTGAAGGAAAAAGAAAGTCCAATAATTAAATACGCAAAAAAATATTATGTGCCTCTTCTAAAGAAAGTCTTGCATAAGAGATTATTGGTTACGGGAACTGCGTCGGCTTTTGTAGCAATCAGCATATTTATCTTTCCATTTCTTGGAAGCGAATTTATCCCCCAGCTTGATGAAGGTTCAATTGCAATCCAATCTTGGCGGCTTCCAAGCGTATCGCTTACGACTTCAGTAAATACATCTGCTTTAATTGAAAAGGAAGTATTAAAATTTCCGGAAGTAAAAAGTATTGTTTCAAAAACCGGACGCGCCGAAATTGGGACCGATCCGATGGGCGTGGAGTTAAGCGATATATTTGTTGAACTGAAGCCAAAAGAAGAATGGAATACCGGGCGCGATAAAGAAAAGTTAGTGGATGCAATAAGTGAAAAATTAAATAAAATTCCCGGTATAGCATTCAGTTTTTCGCAGCCGATACAATTAAGAGTTGCCGAGTTAATTTCCGGTGTGCGCTCTGATGTGGCAATTAAATTATTCGGCGAAGATCTGGAAGTATTGAAAGAAAAAGCTGATGAAATTGCAAAAGTTGTAACCAAGATTGATGGCGCCGAGGATGTAAAAGTTGAGCAGATAACGGGATTGCCGCAGCTTCAGATAAAGATTGACCGTTCAAAAATTTCCAGGTATGGAATAAACGTTGCGGATATTAATCAAATTATTGAAACGGCTATCGGCGGAAAATCTACCGGCGAAGTGTTTGACGGTGAAAAGAGATTTGACCTTGTTGTAAGATTCAAAGAAGAAGCAAGAAACAATGTTGATGTGATCAAAAATATTCTTGTTCCGGCTCCGAACGGTTCGAGTATTCCTCTTAGTCAATTGGCAGATGTTTATATTGAAGAAGGTCCTTCGCAAATAAGCCGAGAGCGAAGCCAGCGGAGAATTGTTGTTGAAGCGAATGTAAGAGAAAGGGATATCGGAAGTTTTGTTGAAGAAGCGCAGTTGAAACTTGATGAAACAATAAAACTGCCGACCGGTTATTATTTAGAATGGGGCGGAACTTTTGAAAACTTACAAAGCGCGCGAACAAGATTAGCAATTGTTGTTCCGCTCTCCTTGTTCTTGATTTTTGTTTTACTGTTTATCTCATTCGGTTCTGTGAAGAATGCGCTGCTGATTTATACCGGAATTCCGTTCGCAATTGTCGGAGGTGTATTTTCTCTTCTGATTCGCGGAATGCATTTTAGTATTTCTGCCGGAGTTGGATTCATTGCGCTGTTTGGGGTTGCCGTTTTAAATGGAGTGGTAATGGTATCATACATAAATCAAATACGTAAAGAAGGAAAATCATTAGAGGATGCTGTTGTGCAAGGCGCAGAAACAAGATTACGTCCCGTGTTGATGACCGCGCTAGTTGCAAGTCTTGGATTTATTCCAATGGCTCTATCAACCAGCGCCGGAGCCGAAGTTCAGCGACCGCTAGCAACAGTTGTGATTGGCGGAATAATAACTTCAACTATATTGACTTTGTTTGTTCTACCAACATTTTATATGTGGTTTGAAAAACAAAAAGAAGAACCGGAGTTATAAGAAAAGACAACCTTCGAGGTTATGATTTTTTTTTGCAACTTAGATGCCCCGAAGGTTTTTATTAATAAAAAATATATTTGAAATAGAAGGAAGAAAAAAATGAAAGAGATAAAAGCAATAGTACAGCCATTTATATTAACAAGAGTAGTAACAGCCCTTCATAAAATTGAAGGGCTTCCGGGAATGACTATTTCAGAAATAAAAGGATTTGGCCGAACACGATGGAAAAAGGAAAAAGAAGTAAGTGATGAGGGCGTTTACGAATTCGTTCCAAAAGTAAAGATAGAAATTGTTGTACATGATGAGCTTGCCGAAACGGTTGTGAATACGATTCAAGAGAATGCCCACACTGGTAACCCGGGAGACGGAAAGATATTTGTCGTTAATGTTGAGGATGTTGTGAAGATTAGAACGAATGAACGTGGTGAGAGTGCGATATGAAATTATCCAAATTTATTTTGCCAATAATTTCAGTAGTAGTTCTTGCTGTTATTTACTATATCTACTTTGCACCTTCAGATGAATTAGGGGATTTCAGTAAATTCAGTGCAGGCAGCGAGATTAACCAGAATATTAATGTGGCAGTTGTTAAATCCAAAGCATTTGAAAGAGATAAAAGCGGTGGAATCATTTCCTTTTATGCTAAAGATAAAAATAACGTTGAAGTAAAAATTACTCTTCACGAACCGGCTCCGGCAGAGGTTGTTAATGCTGAAGTTGTTAAGCTTATGGGGCATATGCACGGAAGCAACTTTACTGCGGCAAGTGTTTCTGTTCTAAAATGATTAAAAATAGATTGAAACAATTATGAAAAAGTATCAACTAAAAAATATTGATTGTGCTTCTTGTGCTGTTAAGATTGAAGAAGGTGTCTCGAAGTTGGAGGAAGTGAAGTATGTTTCGGTAAATTTTGCTAACTCTTCGCTGCTTATAGATACAGACAACATTGAATCTGTGAAAAAGAAAATCAAAGATATAGAGCCGGAAGTGGAACTGATTGAAGAGGAAGATAAGAAAATACTTTCTTCCACAAATAGAATTGACTTGTCGCTTTGGAAAGAGAATAAAACTGCAATTGTTAAGATAGTTTTAACAGTGTTATTTCTTGGGACAGGACTCATCTTTGAGAAAGAGATCCATAACACTCCTTACCGTGTTCTCGAGCTAACAATCTTTTTAACTGCTTATTTATTGAGCGGATGGAAAGTTATAATTAGTGCTGTAAAAAATATTTTAAAAGGACAAGTCTTTAACGAGCATTTTTTAATGACGGTTGCAACACTCGGCGCATTTGCTATTGATGAAATGCCGGAAGCAGTAACAGTTATGTTATTTTATGTTGTTGGAGAATTATTCCAGGATATTGCCGTCAACCGTTCACGCAAATCAATTAAAGCATTATTAGAAATAAAACCGGATTACGCTAATCTAAAAAGCAATGGTGAAGTAAAACGAGTTTCACCGGAAAGCGTAAAAGTCGGCGAATATATTTTAGTTAAGGCGGGAGAAAAAATCCCTTTGGATGGTGAAATCACTGAAGGGAATTCTTTTATGGATACGTCTGCGTTAACCGGCGAAAGCGTTCCGAGGAAAGTTAAAGAAAAAGATATTGCCTTAGCGGGAATGATAAATCAATCTGGACTACTGACTATTAGAGTTACCAAATTATTCAGCGAATCATCTATCTCGAGAATTCTTGAACTTGTTGAAAATGCCACATCTAAAAAAGCAGAGACCGAAAAATTCATTACAACATTTGCCAAATACTATACGCCCGTTGTTGTTTTCGGCGCTCTGTTATTGGCTGTAATACCACCACTTTTATTTACGGGGCAAACATTTTCAGATTGGATTTATCGTGCGTTAGTTGTGCTTGTTATTTCTTGTCCTTGCGCTTTGGTAATTAGCATTCCGCTTGGATACTTCGGCGGAATCGGCGGCGCTTCCCGCAGAGGAATCCTGGTAAAAGGTTCTAACTATTTGGATGCTCTAACAAAAGTTAAGACAGTAGTTTTTGATAAAACCGGAACGCTGACCAAAGGAGAATTCAAAGTATCTGAAGTTGTTGTGAAAAACGGATTTGACCGGGAAGAATTATTACGGCTTGCTGCTTATGCTGAATCGCATTCAAATCATCCTATCGCAAAATCTGTAATAGAAGCATACGGAAAACTTGTCCCTTCGGGAAAGATTGATCAAGAATTAATTAGCGATGTTCAGGAAATAAGCGGTAAAGGAATTAAGACAAAAGTAAACGGACAACAAGTTATTGTTGGGAATGATAAACTTCTTCACTTAGAAAATATTAAGCACGATAAATGTGATGTTGAAGGAACAGTAGTTCACATCGCAGTTAATTCTATTTATGCCGGATATATTATCATTTCCGATACGTTAAAGGACGGCGCACAAGAAACAATAAGTTTACTGAAAAAGAAAAATATTAATTCCGTAATGCTTACCGGTGATAATAAAGCTGTTGCTGAATTCTTTGCAAAGAAGTTAGGAATAGACAAATTCTATTATGAATTACTTCCGGAGGATAAAGTAAATCATATTGAAAAAATTATTCTATCTTCTCCTAAAGGAAGTAAAGTCGCTTTTGTAGGAGATGGGATAAATGATGCGCCTGTAATCGCACGTGCAGATATAGGAATTGCAATGGGCGCTCTTGGTTCAGATGCCGCCGTTGAAACTGCGGACGTTGTTCTTATGACCGACTCACCTTTGCAAGTTGTAACCGCTATTGATGTAGCAAAGAAAACCCGAAAAATAGTTTGGCAAAACATTGCCTTTGCTATGGGAGTAAAATTATTCTTCATTCTTCTGGGCGCATTTGGAATTGCTACAATGTGGGAAGCTGTCTTTGGTGATATGGGCGTTGCGGTATTGGCTATCTTAAATGCAATGAGAGTGATGAAATAGAGGAGAGTTAAACTTTCCTCTTATAAAAGATTTATCGCATCCTTCAAATTTCGTTGCTGAAGGTGAGAGTAAATTTGAGTTGTAGCCGGAACGCGTGCGCAATTAATTCTTAAACTTTTTGGCAAAGATATAGACGTGTTAAAAAGTAAATCGGATGAGATTGCAAAAATCCAAGAGTAAAGAAGCACATATGAGAGCAAGTATGATTTTTACTTCTAACGATGTTATTGCAAATATTGGAGTTATTTTCGCCGGAATTATTGTTAAAGTTACGAATACAAATCTACCCGATTTAGTTATTGGAACTATTGTATTTTTTTTGGTAGCCCAAGGATCATTTAGAATAATGAAACTGGCAAAATAGATATGGGCTTATAATGTATGATTATATCACAATACTTTTCAAAGGAAATTAAAATGAAACTTATATATATGATACTGATTATTTATTTAGGTGGGGTAGTTTTTATTTATGGTCAAACACAGCTAGCAATTCCAGATACTTTAAGCGGAATCAATTTTAATTTAACTGTAAAAAGCGGTACAGTTAATTTCTATCCCGGTTTTGTTACTAATACAATGGGCGTTAATGGTAATTACTTAGGACCAACATTAATTCTCCGTAAAGGAGAACATGTTCTGATGAATGTTACTAACTCGCTCACAGATACAACAACAATCCATTGGCACGGTATGCACGTTGCACCGGAAAATGATGGCGGACCGCATACTGTAATTTCACCGGGGACAACATGGCGGCCGCAATTCACTGTTATGGATAACGCCGCAACCTATTGGTATCACCCTCACTTGCATAAGAAAACTGCCGAGCATGTTACAAAAGGAGTTGCAGGATTTATCATTGTGAGAGATAATCAAGAAACAGCACTGAAACTTCCGCGTAAATATGGCATTGATGATTTTCCGATCGTTGTTCAATCAAGAGCATTCGATACCGCTAAACAATTCATAGTTAGATCTGAATTGGATTCAGTAATTTTAGTTAACGGCACAAAGAATCCTTACCTACAAGTTCCCGCACAAGTTGTGCGTCTTCGTTTGCTTAACGGCTCTACAGAACGCACGTATAATTTTGGTCTTAAGGGAAATAAATCTTTCTACCAAATTGGCGGCGACGGCGGATTGTTGAACTTATCTTTGCAGCTTATAAGATTACGTTTAGCGCTGGGAGAGCGTGCGGAAATCTTAGTTGATTTTACTTCAATGCAAGGACAATCAACTTATTTAATGAGTTACGCCTCAGAATTAACAAGCGGAATTATCGGCGCAAGTTCTGTTGGCATGGGTGGAAGTTTACCGGATTATGCGAACAACAAATTAAACGGCGCGGACTTTAACATTTTACGCATTGATGTTATCGCTCCAACTGTCAATCCAATTACTACAATACCAACTTCATTGACTACTAATATTCCGTGGAATACAGCATCAGTCAATGCAACGCGAATTCTTACCTTCACTTCAACTGGTGGTATGATGAATGTAGTTGGACCATTTGTTATTAATGGTGTCCTCTTCAACATGAACACTATAAATTATAATGTTCCTCTTAATAATATTGAAATATGGGAATTAAGAAACCAATCCCTCGTTGCGCATCCTTTTCATATTCACGATGTTCAGTTTTATTTGTTGGATAGAAATGGAAGACAAGTTCCTTCTAATGAACGTGGACGTAAAGACGTGGTGCTTGTTGAGCCAATGGAGACGGTAAGATTCATAACAAAGTTTGAAGACTTCTCGAATGCTACAATTCCATACATGTATCATTGCCATTTGCTCACACATGAAGATGATGGAATGATGGGACAATTTCTTGTAACGAATCCTACAGATGTTATGGAAGAGAAATCATCTTTACCTAATAGTTTTTCACTCGAACAAAACTATCCGAACCCATTTAACCCCGAAACTGTCATTGGCTATCATATACCTGTCGCCAGTCATGTAACTATTAAAGTATTCGACTCATTAGGAGAAGAAGTTGCTACACTTGTCAACGAATTCAAGTCTGCCGGAAGTTATAAATCTCAATTCTCAATTAATAATTATCAATTATCAAGCGGAGTTTATTTTTACCGATTGAACACAAGCACTTTTATGGAAACAAAGAAATTTGTATTAATGAAGTAATTATTTTCAATTTATGTGCATAGCTTACATAATTAGATGGCTTTGCACTTTTTGAAGCCGTCTCTTTTAAAGGAAAAGGAACTACTTTTACAATAAAATTTAATCTAGTTTAAACTCAATCATGTCTTCACGAAAATTAATAACATATAAAACCAATTTTTTTTATTTGATAAATATTTGCAACATTAAAATCCTAAACTTATGTAGGAATTTCATTAATGAAATTCCTGTAAATAATAAATAAAAACGAATATAAAGGGAATTGTTATGGATGATATTTTTGAAAACGGCGGCTACTTTGATGATGATGGGAATCCACTCAACCCGGATTTAATCCCTAAACCGGGATTGTGTTTGCTTTGTAAACAGGATGATGCTTCTGATCCTGAAGAGAATGTCCTTTGTAATCTTAACAGACTTGACCAGGTGGGAGAGAAAGAATTTAAGTGCGGCGCTTATGAACCAAAAGAATGATTAGTAAGTGCATTTTTTAAACAAAAATAATTTAATTATGAACGAATTAATCTCCAGTATTTATAACTATTGCGACCGTTGGTGTGAAAGATGTTCTTTTACGGATAAATGCATGGTCTTTCAAAAGGAAGTTGAAAGAAACATAAAACACATTTTAAATGATGAAGATCCAAACGATCCGGATGTTTTTATTAACGATGTTGCCGAGTCTTTAACTGAAGCTCTGCAAATGCTGTCAGAAGAGATGAAGAAAGAAGGAATAGAGCTAACAGAGGATGACACACCCGCCCCGCTGGAAACAAAAGATATCAGTCATCCTCTTATTGATCTTGCCGAAGCATTTTTTAACGGAGTAAGAAATTGTTTTTCTGCATCATCGGAAGAAGATGTACAAGATCAAATTCAGGTTCTTTACTGGTACGCTCCGCAGATTTTAGTTAAGATAAAAATGGTTCTTTTCGAAAAGGAAAAATTAGCTGACCAAACAGATGAATTTCTTTTAGAGATTGGCGAAGAACAAAAAAATGTAAATGCCCGAATCGCTTATGTTGGAATGGACAAATCTTTAACAAGTCTGCAATCGCTCTATGATCGAACGGAAGATGAGATTAAAGATAAGCTTCTTACGTTACTTGCGACAATTAAAAAATTACAAGAAAATTTTGTCGGGGAATTCCCGGAAGTATTAACTTATAAAAGACCATATTTTGATTGATGAGAAATCTTAAAATCCAGATACCAATAAAAAAGTAACCCTACACACCCTTCATCATTCTTTTGTAAGTATTGAGACTAAATTGAACTTTCATTGGTATTTTTATGTTAATTCAGTATTGCCTATTAAAAATATTGATGATTGGTATTAGAAAACTTAAGAATCCTGAATAATAAAGCCAATTTGAAGGTGTTTCGTATTTATTAATAAAACTATGATGATCTTTCTAAAGTAAAGTTTTGCTTATAGTTAGGGTAAGATTTTAATAGACAATCAGCTTTTTTTTCTTTATTTTTGAGCGGTGATTTTTATTAGCACATATCAATTAGCTACTTATAAAAATAAGTTTTGTACTCTCTTTTCAAATTCACATCAGAGACAAATTAAGTAAGGAGAAAATATTCATAAGAAGAATATTTCCTCTCTTTAGGAACTTTATTGTGTAATAAGAGTCAAAAGTTAGTTTCAATTAAAAAAGTTAATAAATATCCAAAAGAAATAATATTTCAAGGAGAGATTAAGAATTGAAGATTACGAAGCAATTTACAAACCGCGAAAGTAAATCTTTAGATCAGTACCTACAAGAGATCGGAAAAGTAGATCTTCTTACACCTAATGAAGAAATTGAATTGGCAATTCGTATAAAAAAGGGAGATCAATTAGCTCTTGAGAAACTTACCAAAGCTAATTTAAGGTTTGTCGTAAGTGTTGCCAAACAATATCAGAATCAAGGTCTTCCTCTCGGTGATTTAATTAATGAGGGTAACTTAGGTTTGATAAAAGCCGGAAGAAGATTCGATGAAACACGCGGCTTCAAATTTATTTCTTATGCAGTTTGGTGGATTAGACAATCAATTATGCAAGCAATTGCAGAACAATCCAGAATGGTTCGTCTTCCTTTGAATCGTGTTGGTGCATTGAATAAAATGGGAAAAGCACTCAGCCAACTCGAACAAGAATATGAAAGAAAACCAAGCCCCGAAGAAATTGCTAATCAGCTTGATATGGATGTTGCTGATGTTACTTATGCTATGCAGATTGCAGGTCGTCACGTTTCAATGGATGCCCCGTTTGCTCATAGTGAAGACAATAATAACAGTTTGTTAGATGTTATGCCGAATGATGATCAACCGGCTCCCGATTTTACTCTAATGAAAGAATCTTTGAAAGCTGAAATTGAGAGATCGCTTTCTACGTTAACTGAAAGAGAAGCCGAAGTCATTCGTCTATACTTTGGATTAGGTAAAGAACACTCACTTACTTTAGAAGAGATCGGTGAGAAACTAAATCTCACTCGGGAACGTGTTCGTCAGATTAAAGAAAAAGCATTAATCAGATTGCGCCATTCTACACGAAGTAAAAATCTGAAAGCTTATCTTGGTTAATTTTAATAATTAATATAAAGCCCCTTGCAATGCGAGGGGCTTTTTTGTTTTAAACTGACTATTTTAAAATTGTTTAGTTTACATTCTTAGGAATTATGTGAAAACATCATCAAAAATATTTTTCTTTTTGATTTTATCTTTATCACAAATCAACGCTCAAAAAGAAATCTTAGGTTACTGGTCTGGAAATTTGAAAATGCTTAGTATCGAGCTGGATTTTCAAATTAAAGTATCTAAAACAAATAAATCTTTAGACGGATTCATTAGTATCCCTTCTCAAAAAGTAAGTGAATATAAATTACCGGTCTTTACATATAAGAAAAATAAAATCCATTTTGAATTACCGGGTTCAGTAGGTGTTGCAAAATTTGATGGCAACTTAAATGCTGATTCAATCAAAGGAACACTTCTTCAAGCAGGCATTAAAGGAACTTTCAGTTTAGTAAAAACATCCCATCCAATAATTCAAGATCAACCGACAAAACAAAAGGATGAACCTCTTCCCTATTCAGAAGAAGATATAGCATTTAAAAGTGGACGGATACTATTAGCTGGAACATTAACAACACCCAAAACTGAAGGCATATATCCTGCAGTAATTCTTCTAACCGGAAATGGTCCACAAGACAGAGATGAAGATATTTTCGGATTTAAGATTTTTCAAATAATTGCCGACTACTTAACCAAAAATGGTTTTGCAGTCCTTAGATATGATGACCGCGGTGTTGGAGGATCCACCGGTAACTCAATGCAATCAACAACTGAAGATTTTTCAAACGATGCGCTCGCAGCAATCGAATTTCTCAAAAAGCAATATAATATTGATCGAACAAAAATTGGTTTATTGGGACACAGTGAAGGTGCACAAATAGCTGAACTTGCTGCTGTTAATTCAAAAGATGTTTCTTTTATTGTATTGCTTTCCGGAAATGGTGTTGATGGCGGCAAGGCATTGATCGAGCAGCAAAAATTAATTTTGAAAGCAAATGGTGTTGCTGATTCTTTAATTACACAAAATTTGGAATTGCAAAACAAGATTAACAATGCGCTCCGTAATGATATTGATCTTAATAATATTCGAAAAGACATCAGAGCATTTGCTGAAAAAGATTTTGCAGGTTTAAGCAAGGATGTAAGAAATTCTATCCAGGATAAAGAAACATATCTTAACTCTAATGTTCAGTCACAAATAATTATTTTTAATAACCCTTGGTTTAGGTATTACGTTAAATATGACCCGATTCCAACATTAGAAAAAATTAAAATTCCGGTCTTAATGTTATTTGGAGAATTAGATTTACAATTTCCTCCTTCCTTAAACAAACAAAGAATGGAAGAGGCACTTGTTAAAGCCGGAAATAAAAATTTCAAGTCATTTGTATTCCCAAAAGCAAATCATTTGTATCAAGAAGCAAAAATCGGAAGTCCGACTGAATACTCGGAATTGAAAAAAGAATTTGTGCCCGGTTTCTTAGAATCAATTGGAGATTGGATTTTGGGAATAGTCAAATAATATAAGTTCGAATATTTAATAAGAATTAAAAAATAATTTATTTAAAAACTAAAAATATTCTACCATGTCTTTAGAAAAATATTTTATAAAATACAGAAATAATATAATTGGTATAGATCAAGTATTCGAAACTGCTTACGGTAAACACAATATTGTATATGCAGATTGGATCGCCAGCGGTCGTCTTTATTCACCGATCGAAAAAATTTTAGAAAAAAAATTTTCTCCCTTTGTCGGCAACACACATTCTGAATCATCTGTTACCGGGACAACAATGACTAGAGCATATTCCGAAGCAAAAAATATTATTAAGAAACATGTGAATGCCTCAAATGATGATGTAATTATTTTTGCCGGATATGGAATGACAGCTGTAGTGAATAAGTTCCAACGATTACTCGGAATGCGGATTAACGAACAACTTCAAAAATATACTCACATCCCAGATGAAGAAAAGCCGGTTGTTTTTCTAACTCACATGGAACATCATTCAAATCAAACATCCTGGCTAGAGACTATTAGCGACGTTGTAATTATTGAACCGGATGAGCAGGGCTTAGTGAATCTCGATCACTTTAAGCATCTTATTGAACTTTATAATCATCGCAAAATAAAAATAGGTTCATTCACTGCATCATCAAATGTAACCGGTGTTAAACCGCCTTATCATTTGATGGCAAAAATAATGCACGAACACGGAGGAATTTGTTTTATAGATTTCGCAGCAGCAGCGCCGTACCTTGATATTAATATGCATCCGGAAGATCCTTTGGAAAAACTTGATGCTATATTTTTCTCTCCTCATAAATTCTTAGGCGGACCCGGTACTTCAGGCGTATTAATTTTTGATTCTAAACTTTACAATAGAAAAATTCCCGATAATCCTGGCGGCGGTACAGTTGATTGGACTAATCCCTGGGGACAACATAAATATATTGCAGATATTGAACTTCGTGAGGATGGCGGTACACCGGGATTTCTTCAAGCAATTAAAACTGCACTTGTAATTAAATTAAAAGAAGAAATGGGTGTTGAGAATATTTTAAAACGTGAACATGAGCTTCTGCAGATCGCATTCAATTATCTGGAACAAATTCCTTCACTTCATATCCTTGCTCAAGAAATAAAAGACCGGCTTGGCATTATCTCTTTTTATGTCGAAGATATTCATTATAATTTGATAGTGAAATTGTTAAACGATCGTTATGGAATTCAAGCACGCGGTGGTTGTTCTTGCGCAGGAACTTACGGACATTATTTACTACACGTTGACCCAACTCGTTCAAAACGAATTACAGATAAAATTAATCATGGTGATCTTTCAGAAAAACCGGGCTGGGTTCGTATTTCACTTCATCCTACAATGACAGATGAAGAATTATCTTTTATTCTTAATGCTATTGAAGAGATTATACTAAATATCAATAAATGGTCTAAAGATTATACTTATTCATCGAAAACCAACGAGTATAATCACATTTCATATAGTGGGAAGGAATACGACTTCATTAAAAGTTGGTTTGATTTTGAATAAATAATTTCACTAGCTGTCACAGTCGCACCGTGACAGCCGAGTAAAATTATTTTTTCCCAAAGCAGGCTTTTTTATTTGCTGCAGTACTGCTTCCTCCAAGTGAAATGCTTAATCCTAAAAGATAACCGAAATTATACCATCCGCCGTTATTATAAACGGCATAGATTGCAACTTTATCATCGAAGAGAGAAATTATAAAACTTACCGGTGCAATTATTCCGTGCCATAGCCCGTACCAAAAACCAACCGGTTTAATATCTACTGCATATTGATATTGAATAGCATCAGCACAACTGCTTAACAAAACAATTAATAAAACCGAACCAGTGACGAATAATAATTTTTTGTACAACATTTTTCTAGCCCTCTATTATATTTAAGGGTAGTTCCAAAAACTTAGTTTTGTGCAACTATTTAATAGAAATACAATTATTATTTGTAAGGGTTATTTAAATTGATCAAAGACTTATCTTGTTTTTCAAAATATGAGTAGAAGTTCATTTCTTAATCCGTTCATCATCTCTCCCTTATCATCTTTTATCCCACTTAAGCATGCTTTACCACAGAGAATCGTTTATAATATGTATATCGGAACAAATTGTATATAAGGTTGCGCAAACCAATTTTAATTTTGGCTCTCGCTTTACCTATTGTACAAATGATTGGATTATAAACCGATTGTGTTATATAACCAAAAACATGTTCTACCCTTGCTCTTACTTTACTTTTAGATTTGTTGCGCAATTTTTGACGTTTTGTAAGAGGTTTATTACGATAGCCTTTTTCGTTTATCTTGTTTATCATACTAAATTTATCAATTGCTTTTTCAAAGTCTTCTCCCGTGTAGGCGCCATCTCCATATAATGGTTGACCTTTGTCTTTTTTGTTTAATAACTTTTTCCCCGGCTGACTATCATGTTCGGAAGCATCGCTTACCTGATAATCATCAATAAATTTTTTCTTGCTGTCTATTTTTATACTGTTTTTATAACCGTAATAATTTTCTCCGTTCTTCTTTACCCAACGGGCATCGGTGTCTTTATGGCTTAGTTTATTGGGATTACTTTTCCATTCACCCGGAATTTTTCCTTGCTTTATCTGCTGATTTTCTTCTCTATTGTTTCGTTGTTTCGGCACTTCTACTATACTGGCATCTATTATCTTCCCTTTGTTCAATATCATTCCCGCTTTCTCTAATTCTTTCGTAAATATATTGAATAACTTTTTTATCGTATCATTTCCCTTCAACTGTTCTCTGAAGTTCCATATCGTATTTTGATCCGGTACTTTTTCGTAGCTTCGTAAGCCTAAGAATCGCATAAAACTGAACCGGTCGGTTATTTGATATTCCATCTGTTCATCGCTTAGACCAAAATATTCTTGTAGTACTAATATCTTAAACATCAGAATATAATCGTATGGTGGGCGACCGCCTGGACCTTTTGCCTCTTTTTGACAAACTTTGTTTATTCCAGAACGAAATATTTCCCAATCTATTTGTTTGTTTAATCTTTCCAATGGATCCCCTAACTTACTTAGTCTCTCTAATTTTTCATGTTCGTCAAAAAAACCTACTTGAATCTTGCGCATATTTATTTTCTTTTTTTGTTTTTGTGTACACAAATTTAAATAACATTCTTATCTTTATCAGGAGTTTTTGGAACTACCCTGTAGTAAAAAAATTCAAAAAATCCTCAATAATCCTCGTAGAGGATTAACAAATAATTGCTGTTTTTATTGCTTATCAATATTTCCACCTGTCCTTCTTAGTAATCATGAGTTAAGTTGATGCTAAAGCGACAAGTCGGGATAAGTTACAACGTCTCTACATCAAAATCATCCTTCAAGTGAAAGTAAGAAAGGATTTTCAAGAGCGTTAACAACCCATCTCAAGAATCTAATTCCATCGGCACCGACAATAATTCTGTTGATTTGCATTATAAACGAATATACAATCAAAAATAAAATTAGGAAGCTATGGCTGGAGATTTAACAGGTAAAGAATCAGACTCGAGTTTTTGAAGGTTGATAATTTTGCTCGCGTGGTCTATATCTATGCCGACTATAGTGCCGGATTCATCAAGATCAATTACAACTCCACTAACTACCTCTTTCGAATCAACGCTCTTTTTCTCGGATAAATTAATATAAAGAGAATCTGTTTCTGGATAATAATTTAGTTTCATTTTTCATTCCTTTCAAAATTTCTATCAGGAAAAGCATTATGACGGTATAAAAAAAACTATCCTTCCAAAGAAAGCAAGAAAGGATTTTCCAACGCATTTACAACCCATCTTAAAAATCTAATTCCATCAGCACCGTCAATTATTCGATGATCGTACGAAAGTGATAACGGCATTATCAATCGCGGTTCAAACTTGCCTGCCAGTTCGGCAGGCTTTTCATTAATGTAAACCGGTTCATAAACAGATTTTGAGACACCAAGAATTGCAACTTCGGGAGAGTTAACAATCGGAGTGAAATATGTTCCGCCAATTCCGCCGAGATTAGAAATTGTAAAACATCCGCCTTGCATTTCATCAAGAGAAAGTTTTTTATCACGCGCTTTCTTTGACATCTCCTGAAGTTCAATAGAAAGCTGAATAATATTTTTTTTATCTACATCTCTAATTACCGGTACAAGCAATCCTCTATCCGTATCAACGGCGACACCTACATTTACATATTTTTTGAATATGATCTCACTCTTTTCCATATCAATGCTTGTGTTGAATTGAGGAAAAACTTTAAATGCCGATGCGATCACTTTAAGAAGAATTGCAGTTACAGTTAATTTACCGCCTGCTTCATCAACTTTTTTACCGAATTGCTTCCGCAGATTTTCAAGTTCAGTTATATCTGCTTTATCAAATTGAGTTACATGCGGAACAGTTGACCATGAATATGATAAATGTTCTGCCGTCTTTTTGCGGATATTGCTCATTGGTTGGCGTTCAATTTCTCCCCATTTTGAAAAGTCGGGCAATGTCTCTCGCGTTATTCCAACTGCTGTTCCTCCAAATCCGCCTTGCCTAAATTGTTCATTAACTGCTTTTGCGTAAGTTTTCACATCTTCGATTGAAATTCTTCTGCCGGTACCACTACCCGTAACTTGTGCAATATCAACACCGATCTCACGTGCAAATCTTCTTACAGATGGTGCCGCAGGAACTACAACTTTGGAAATATCTTTTGGAACGGAAATAATTTTGGGCAAGTGATGCGTTAAATCAATTTGTGATAGAGATGCTTGTTTGTTATCAGTGATTGGTTGTATTACAATCTCTTCTTCTGATTTCTGATTTCTTATTTCTGATTCCTTTTCTTTTCTAACCTCTTCTCTCTCACTGCCAACTGCCGACTGCAAACTGCTAACTTCTATAGCTACCAACGGCTCGCCTACATCTGCTTTCTGTCCGTCTTTTACATAAACCTTTGTTACAATTCCGGAAACATCAGATGGAATTTCAACAGTTGCTTTATCTGTTTCGATTTCTACAACAACTTGGTCAATAACAATTTTATCGCCTTCTTTAACAAGTACTTTTATTACATCCGCCGAATGAATATTATCTCCAAGATGCGGTAATCTAAAATCTACAATCATTTCTTTCCTCTTTAAATTCTGAGTTCGGCGAAAGCCGGACGAAGAATCTCAAACTTGAATTAGTTAGAGATACTTCGCTCAGTATTAAAACTTTGCCGGATTTTGTTTTTCCGGATTTATTCCCAAATCCTTAGCAGCTTTTTTTACAACTTCCACTTTTATCTTTCCTTCTTTCTTCAAAGAATAAAGTGTTGCATAAACAATATGTTTGGCGTCCACTTCGAAGAAATCGCGCAAAGATGTTCTTCCTTCGCTTCGTCCAAATCCGAATGTGCCGAGAGAATGAAGTTTACCCGGCAGCCATTTTGCAATAGCATCGCTTGATAACTGAACATAATCGGTAGCGGAAATAAAAACTCCGCTCTCGCCTTTTGTAATTTGAGATACATAAGGAAGCTTCGCTTCTTTATCCGGATGAAACATATTCCAGCGTTCTGTTTCTTGAGCATCAAGGTGAAGATTCTTATAGCTTGTTACACTCCATACATCTGCTGAAACATTGTATTTGCTCTCAAGAATTTCTTGAGCTTTGATTACTTCGTTTAATATTGTTCCGCTGCCGAGTAAGTGAGTTTTTACTTTTTGGTCTTTAACTCCGCTCGCTCTAAATTTATACATTCCTTTTAATATTCCATCCTTAACACCTTTCGGCCCGTCTGCTCGCCTCGATTCGACGAAGCGGGCCGGCGAGGCAGGCATTTCAGGCCTGGCAGGCTGGGCATAATTTTCATTCATAATAGTTATATAATAGAAAATGTTTTCCTGCTTTTCATACATTCTATAAATTCCATCACGTATAATCACTGCAAGTTCGTAAGCAAATGCGGGGTCGTAAGTAACAAGATTGGGAACCGGATAAGCCAGCAAATGTGAATTTCCATCCTGATGCTGTAAACCTTCACCTGCGAGAGTTGTACGCCCAGCTGTAGCGCCAAGTATAAATCCTTTGCATCTCATATCGCCCGCAGCCCAAACAAGATCTCCAACTCGCTGCATTCCAAACATTGAGTAAAGGGTGAAGAAAGGAATTGTATAGATGCCGTGTGTTGCATAAGAGGTACCTGCAGCAATGAAAGACGACATAGAACCTGCTTCCGTAATTCCTTCTTCAAGGATCTGTCCGTTCTTTGCTTCTTTATAATATAGTAAGCTGTCTTTATCAACCGGTTCATAAAGTTGACCTGAGTGAGAATAAATTCCAACTTGTCTGAATAACGCTTCCATACCGAATGTACGGGCTTCATCGGGAACGATTGGGACAATTAAATGACCGAGTTCTTTATCACGTAAAAGTTTTGCAAGAATTCTTACAAAGACCATTGTTGTTGAAACTTCACGTCCTTCTGTGCCGGTATAAAATTCTTCGAATAATTCTTCCGAAGGAGTTTTAAGCGGAGTAGCTTTAGTAACTCTTTTAGGAATGTAACCGCCGAGAGCTTTTCTTCTTTCTTTTAAATACTTGATCTCTGCAGAATCTTCCGGCGGACGGTAGAAAGGTGTTTTTTCAATTCCATCATCACTGATTGGAATTGAGAAACGTGTTCTAAATTCTTTTAACTCATCTTCATTCATTTTTTTCTGTTGATGAGTAACATTCTTTCCTTCGCCCGCTTCACCAAGCCCGTATCCTTTAACTGTCTTTGCAAGAATTACTGTCGGCGCACCTATATGTTCAACAGCAGATTTGTAAGCTGCATAAACTTTTTCGGGATCGTGACCGCCGCGTTTCATTTTTTCTAATTGTTCATCGGTGTATTTTTCTACAAGTTTTAATAATTCAGGATACTTACCGAAGAAATTTTCACGAATATATTTTCCACCACGCACTACATGATTTTGAGATTCACCATCGAGAGTTTCCTGCATTCGCTTTATAAGCAAACCGGTTTTATCAGAAGCTAATAACGGATCCCAATCACTTCCCCAAATAACTTTAATAACATTCCAACCTGCACCGCGGAAATTTGCTTCGAGTTCTTGAACAATATTTCCGTTACCGCGCACTGGTCCATCAAGTCTTTGTAAATTACAATTGATTACAAAAATTAAATTATCAAGCTTCTCTCGTGAAGCAAGAGAAATTGCACCAAGAGCTTCAGGTTCATCTGTTTCGCCATCACCAAGAAATGCCCAAACTTTTTGATCGCTAACTTTCTTTAATCCACGGTCTTCAAGATATCTGTTAAACCTCGCTTGATAGATTGCTTGAATTGGTCCAAGTCCCATTGATACAGTTGGGAATTCCCAGAAATCGGGCATAAGCCAAGGATGCGGATAAGAAGAAAGTCCGCCGCCAGGTTTTAATTCTCTTCTAAAATTTTCTAATTGTTCTTTTGAAATTCTACCTTCAAGAAAAGCGCGTGCATAAATTCCGGGAGAAGCGTGACCTTGAAAATAAATTATATCTCCTTCACCATTTCCATCTTTACCTCTGAAGAAATGATTGAAACCAATCTCGTAAAGAGTTGCCGCTGATGCGTAAGTAGAAATATGTCCGCCGATTCCCGCTTCTTCTTTGTTTGCTCGGACAACCATTGCCATTGCATTCCAACGGATCAAACTTTTAATTCGGCGTTCAATTTCTCTTCCGCCTGGAAAAGGGGGTTCTTGTTCTTTTGGTATTGTATTTATGTGAGGTGTGTTTGCAGTAAATGGAAGATCAACACCGGATTCGTGTGCGTATGTATCCAGATTATGCAACAGCTCTCTTACTTTTTCCGGTCCGCCAGATTGCAACACATACTCTAATGATTCCAACCATTCACGGACTTCAACTTCATCTAAGCCAGAATGTCCGTTTTTAATATTTTCGTCCATTATATATGATCCTTTTTTCTCTTCAAACTAATTGATAATAGGGAAACAAATTTGAGTGCCAGCTAATTTGCGCGACAAATTTAATAATTCTGTTGTTGTTATTCTAACCTTAATACTACTGTTGTTCTTACAATTAGATAACGTGGTCTAAGAAAAAGAAGTTCCGTGCGCAGAAAAAATCTGTGTGGGTAAAGATTTCAGATGGAAATTCAGTAAGTAACCTTCAAGGTTCTAATACCACCAACGATGTGTCAACCTTGAAGGTTGTGTATTAAGTTCATATGAAAAAAATTTTTAGTAATTTGAATTCGAGTTTTTACAGAGGGATCTTTGACCAATCTTGAATCGGCTTTTAAGCAGGTTTCAATTCTCGTTAACGATTTTAAGGGGAACGAATCTAAATTTCTTTCTCCGGATTATTCTGAAGCAGATGTTAGAAAAGATTTTATTGATAAATTCTTTTTTGCTTTAGGATGGGATGTTTATCACAACGAACAAAAGAATCCGTATGAGCAGGAAGTAAAAATTGAGAAGGGCGTTTATGTCGGCAAACAACAGAAGCGAGCCGATTACGCATTCCATCTAACTCCTAACTTTAGAGATGTTAAGTTTTATGTTGAAGCAAAGAAACCTTCAAGAAATCTTTCTAATGCCGATGATTATTTTCAAAGCATACGGTACGGCTGGAACGCCGGAACTCAAATAACTTTCCTCACCGATTTTCAAGAGTTTCATATTCTCGATTGCAGAATCAAACCGGATATTTCTTCCATTCTTAATTACAAAATAAAACAGTATCACTATTCGGATTTTTTGAACGAAGAGAAATTTTCTGAAGTCTATTGGCTTTTAAGCAGAGAAGCAGTTGCAAATAATTCTCTTGAAAAATTTGCAGAAAGTTTACCTAAGCCAAAAGGTAAAGCTATTCTGAAAGGAACTCATAGAGGAATTTATCAATCAATAGATGAAGCATTTTTAGAGGAACTTGATGAAATAAGAGATTCACTTGCTAAAGCATTCAAGAAAGCTAATCCTCATTTAGAAAGTGAACCGCTGACTGAAATGACACAAAGAATGATTGACCGTTTGGTGTTCATTAGATTTTTGGAAGACAAACAAATTGAGCCGGATCATTATGTTAGCGAGTTTGCTAATTCTAAATCCGCATGGAAAGATTTTAAGATTGCATCAAGAAAGTTAGATGCAAAGTATAATGGGGTTGTCTTCAAGAAACATTCAATTGACAGCGATAACTTTATTGAACCTGACAATAAAACGTTTTCTTTAATTTGCGAAGAGCTTGCCCATCTTAACTCACCGTATAACTTTGATATTATCCCGATCCACATTCTTGGCTCTATCTACGAAAGATTTCTAGGCAAAGTTGTTATTGCAACCGATAAGCGTGTAAGAATTGAAGAGAAGCCCGAAGTAAGAAAAGCTGGAGGTGTTTATTATACTCCTCAATATATAGTTAATTACATCGTAGATAATACGGTAGGCAAATTAATAGATAGCAAAACACCGAAAGAAATTTCTGTGATGAGGTTTGCGGATATCTCTTGCGGAAGCGGTTCTTTTTTAATTACTGTGTTTGACCGTCTGCTGGAATATCACCGCAAGTGGTATCAAGAAAATCCCGAACATGCAAAGAAAGACGGCTGTTATTCTCAAGACGGCAAATGGGTTCTTTCATTAAAACAAAAGCAGAAAATTCTTACCAATAATATTTACGGAGTGGATTTAGATCATCAAGCTGTAGAGGTAACACAACTTTCGCTTTATTTAAAGTTGTTGGAAGATGAAACCACAGCAACCGCACAAGATACCTGGGTGATGTTCAAGGAGCAGTTACTGCCCAACTTAAATAATAATATTGTCTGCGGAAATTCTTTAATTGGAACAGATATTCTGAACCCCACCTCAATCCTCCCCTTTGTTAAAGGGGAGGACGAAAGAGGGGTTGATGAATTAAAACTGAAGCCGATGAATTTTGAAGATGTTTTTCCCCACATTTTTAAAAGCTCCCCCTTAGGGGGAGTTGAGGGGGCTGTTGGTTTCGATGCGATTGTTGGCAATCCGCCGTACATTCCGATCGAATCATTTAGTGAGGATGAAAAGAAATACTATCAAGGTAAGTTTCCAGAATTCAAAAGGAAATATGATTCATCTGTAATTTTTATTTCAAGGGCATTAAGCTTGTTAAATAAGCAAGGATTATTAGGCTATATTTCTTCACAAACTTGGGAAACTGGAGAAAACTATTCTGAATTTAGAAAAAAAATATTTTCAAACTTTGGCTGTGTTGAAATAATCAATCTACCTTTTAATATTTTCAAAGATGCCTATATAGATACGGGCATTTTTATTTTTTCTAAAGCAAAACAAAAAAACTATAAATATTACAGCTATAGCAAAAAAGAAAAAATTGATTCAATAAAATTATTACAATTCGAATTGATTGATAATTCTTTAATAAAAGAACCTGACTATAAATTAGTTTTCAGCAAGTACGTTAGTCAAGTTTTACGGAAATTTTCCTCAAGTGATTTTATTAGTCTTGGTGAAATTACTATTTCAACTCAAGGTTTATCTGCAAGTAGATATAAGGAAACGACAAACTTGAATGATGAATGGACGTTGCCATTTTATAATGTTACAGTTAAACGTTATTCATTTTCTATTGATAGCAGTTATTATGTCAATCTAAAAAAAATGAATTCATTATTTCTATTTTATGAAGCAAAAGAAAAAATACTTATAAGAAGAATAATAAATAGACAAGACAGATTAGATGCAGTTTATTTGAATGAAGCTGGTGTTTTTAAGAAAGATATTAATCCTTTCATTCTAAATAATTCTGATTATAATACAAAGTATATACTTGCTCTAATAAATAGCAAATTATTTTCATGGTTTTATATTAATAGTTCTTCGATTGCCGCTAAAGATGATTTCAGACAAACTACATTAGCTGAATTAAGAAAAATGCCAATTAGAAAAATATTTCAAGAACAGAAAAGTATTCACGACAAACTCGTTCAACTTTCTGATCAAATGCTCGAATCAAAAAAGCAAATAGCAAAAGCCAAAACCGAAAGCGAAAAAGAATATTTAGAAAAGAAATGTTCAATTATAGACAAACAAATAGACCAGCTTGTTTATGAGTTGTACGGATTAACGGAAGAAGAAATAAAAATTGTAGAGACGCCATAAATGGCGTCTCACAATACAAACGAGACGTGACGCCTCGCAAACTCGGCGCAGGTTATCCCGTCTCTACAATTAAATCTGGATTAATGGGAAAAAAATAAAAATTGTTGAAGACACACTTATTACAATTTCACAGTCTCTATTTTCGATAAATTGAATTTGTATTGCCTTTGTCTTACATTCGCACAGAAAGAAAAAAGGAAAAAGTAATGAAAGATTCAACAGTAACAGCAAGAATAAATTCACATCTAAAAAGGGAAGCTGAAAACATCTTGAAGAAAATCGGTTTAAGCAGTTCTACGGCAATTAGTCTTTTTTATTCAACTGTTGTTTTAAACAAAGGATTACCTTTTCGCCTTCGGCTTGATTCTATTCCTTTCATGAGCGAGAACGAACAAAAGGATACAGAAAAAATCTTAGGAAAAAGGAAACCAGCCGACAAACACATCACACGCTTTGATACTTTTGAGATTTCTTTATAAAGACTAAAAATGTTTTTACCAATTTTTCTTGGCGATAAATGGATATTGATGAGTCAATAGCAAAATATTTTGAAAGATATATATTCGTCATTAAACACAATCTGAAAGAAGTAGAAAAACAGGACCAAATAAAATGTGAATTGGTAGGATTAGTAGCTGAAGATTTATTTCCTGATCGAACTACAGCGGCTTTAGGATTCTGTGCCCTCTTACTAAAAACACGCAATGATAATAGGGGAAAGTTAATCCTTTCGTCTGAAGAATTTCGAAGTTATAATGAGAAAACTATAGAATTTTGCTATCACCAACTTTCTCTTCATATAAATAAACATCATGATAAAGATACATTGCCACAAATTCGAACTGGTATGAATACTAGATCAAAAGCAGAATTGTTGTTAAATCTTAAAGATTTTGAAAAGAAATACAGAAATGATGCTAATGGTTTTCGTAAGTGGTTCGAAAAAACAATAGAAATAAGAAAAAGATACGGAGATTTACTTGATAAACATGAAGAAGAGGAAGAATATCTTAAAAGAATTTTGGATGAATTTAGAAGTGGTGAAGTTCAATATCCTGTAATAATAGAGAGAATCATTCTTAACTCTCAAAATGAAATTGAAATAAAAAAAATGTATCTAGAACAAAGACACGTCAATGAAAATAGAATTATTCGTGAGATTGAATTACACAAAACTGATATAAAGGCTTGTGAATATCAATACAATTATTACACAAAGATAATCAATGATTCTATGCTGGAGAATAGAACGAAAGAAAGATTATCCTATCTAGCATCTTTTGCGGTTGACTATTTAGAGAGAGGGGGCGAATCAATAGATTTTAATAACAATAGGAATTTTGGTTACCATTCTTATTTGGAAATTCCATCAGAAGGTGTTTTAGGAGATAAAAAATTTGCTCGAGAGGAAGTAAAATTTTCCGAAAAAGATATTCAAAGATTTTTGGAAGAGTATTATGATTATACAATTGATCAAAGCAATTTGAATAAAATTCAATTATCACATAAACCTCAAAAACAAAGTTTAACCATTCCAAAAAATGGAAAACAGAAAAATCTGATTATTAAAGAGGCATTCGATAAGATTTCTGGTATGCAGAAAAACAAGAATGATACAAAGGAAGAAATTTTTAACTTAATTGCTGATAAATTAAAAATGAATTTTGACGCAGTTAAATATGGTTATTATTATAAATCAAAAAAGTTAGCAAAATAGTTAGCTAATTATTACCTAACCTAACCGATTATTTACATTAAATATATTTTATTAGATTTAGAAAATTTCATTAATTAGAGAAAATGAGTTCTTATGAAAACAGTATCGCTTCAAATACAATATGAAAGAAAAGCAGAAAAATTTCTTTTAAGGAATCAGAATAAAATAACAAATAAAGAAGCGAAAGAATTAATAATAAAAGCAGTCCGTAAATTGACTGGCAAAGATGAAAATATTGACATCGTAAAAATGAAAGGTGAGTTTGAAGGATATTTTAGAATTAGAAAAAATGATTTACGTATTATTTTTAGTATTTATGAAGATGAAAGCACAATTGTTGTAACTGTTGCTAATATCGATTTTAGAGGAAGCGTATATAAGTAATTCATTTCCCTTTCAAAATCCTATCCAAAAATTAAAAATATCTCTTAGACATCAAAAATCTTTTCTAAACTTTCTCAATAACAACTGCGGTACCATAACATAAAACTTCCGTAACGCCGCTCATCACTTCTGTAGCATCATATCGAACACCGAGTAATGCATTAGCACCAATCGCTTGTCCGTGCTGAACCATTAATTCAAATGCATCCGAGCGGGTTCTCTCGCAAAGTTCTGTAAAGAGTGTAATGTTTCCGCCAAAGATAGTTTGTAACCCGGCGCCGATAGTACCGAAAATCGAACGAGAACGAACTACGATTCCTTTTACTACACCAAGATTTTTTACAACCTTGTAACCGTCAATTGTAAATGTAGTTGTAATCAGTGAGTGATCCATATTAACTCCCTTAATTTTATTTTAATAGATTTTTAATTTTTTGAATTGTCAGCGGTGCAGAACCTTCGTAATAGTTATTTACATTTAAATAAACATCTACATTACGTTCAAGAAGTTCTTTAACAATAGAAATTATTTTTTCGAGCTCATCGTCTTTCGGATCAACAATTTTGTTCCACTCACCGCCTGTTCTTGTTTCAATTCCCTGCCTATCCGGTCCGTGTAATCTTATTACTGTAAAATCTTTAATGTAATCCTTGTAGCGGCTATAAATTTCATAAATCGGAGGCATATCATATCCTTGCATAAATACATGTCCCAATTTGTTTTCTCTAAGAAATTGGAAGTAAGTCTCATTAAGATAATTCGGATTACGGGTTTCTATTGCAAATAAAAATCTTTCCGGTAGTTTACTAACAAACTCTCTAAAGAGTCCTTGGAATTTAAACTGAGATTTCATTTTTTCTTTATTTAGGTATTCAAACTGAAACATGAGCGGACCAAGATTTTTATGCAGTGGTTTTATCGAATTTAAAAACTCTTTAAGCAAATCCATTGAGAGAAAATGAGGATTGAGAACAGGTTGTTGGTCTATATCTGATTTGTTCAGATGTGTAAGCGTTATCGTGTTCGGAAGTTTAATAGTAAACTTAAATTGCGGTGTAACCGACTCTTTATAGTTTTTTACTACATAACTCTGAGGCATAATAATATTATTTATTCCGTAAAGAGAAAAAAACCATTGTGGAATTTCTACAGAATTAAAATATGCCGAATACTCTTTTAGATAATTTATATCAGGATTATCCGAATATAATAACCCTTTCCAGGATTCATACTTCCAGCCGCAAGTTCCGATTCGTAATTCAGCCATTGTTTAATATCATCTTACTGAGAAGTCCATTTCTTTATAATATTTTTTTGAATCATATCTAATTTTGCTTTAAGATGTAAGTACGTATAAATATTGAGAGGCATTTCTTCTTGATTAATTTGATCCCATATTTCCTTTTTAAGCTTAGTTCGTTTTTCTGAAAATAATTTTTCCCACTCAGAAAAATTTAAATGTTTCCTTCCATCTATTACATCTTTAGAGATCAGCCAGGATAAAGGTGCAATCTTGCTGTACCAGGGCCATTTAGTTTCGTTTGAATGACAATCATAACATGAGTTCTTAAAAATATTCTTTACTTCCAAAGGTGCATTCAAGTCTGCTGTTACAGGAGGATTGCCTTTTTCAACTTCTACGAATTGTATTCCAATGAAAGCGAGAATCAATAAAATAAAAAATGTTCTCCTTATTCTTCTCATAAAACTCCTTTTTTATTGTGATCTTACCTTTATCTTTTTAGAAGATAAAAACAAGAATTGTTAACTGATCTTTGAAATCACTTCAATAATTTCTTTACAGAGTTTAATTAGAAAATTCATTGCTGCCTCGGCGGAGCCGAATTTATTATTCATTTCAAATTTCATTGTTTCATTTGCCTGTACAAATTTAATATCTTTTGAATAATTCTCGTTGATGAAAGTCAAAAGCAGAATAAATTTGTTCTGATAGAACTTCTCCTTATCCCCTTTAGGCAAAACAATGGTAATCTTATTAAACTGAATTACTACTCTTTCAAAGAGTGCGAATGAAGAATAAAATCTTAGAACTGCTGCAAGAATTAATCTCTCAACATTTGGCGGAATTTTTCCAAACCGGTCTGCCATTTCCTCTTTTATTTCTTCAAGCTCTTCAATTTTTATCATGGAGAAAAGTGCGGTATAAAAACTTAGACGATCTGCTTGATCCGGCATATATGAATGAGGAATACCGATCTCGAAAAATGTATCTATCGTTGGCGAAGAACGCTCTTGCTGCTTCGGCAGATCCTTAAATACTTCTTTGAACTCGTCTTGTTTTAATTCATCCACAGCTTCATCAAGAAGTTTTAGATACATATCAAAGCCGATAGTATCAATGAATCCGCTCTGTTCGGTACCAAGTAAATTTCCTGCGCCGCGTATTTCCAGATCACGCATTGATAAATTAAATCCTTCACCAAGATCAGTATACTCTTCTATCGCCTGCAATCTCTTAACTGCTTTTTTTGTAATTGTGTCTAATGACGGAACAAGAAAATATGCGTATGCCTGTCTATCACTTCTGCCAACTCTCCCTCTTAGTTGATGAAGTTCTGCTAATCCAAAACGATCGGCACGATTAATTATAATTGTATTAACATTTGGAATATCGAGTCCGCTCTCAATTATTTTAGTGGAGATCAGCATGTGATATTGTTTGCTTAAGAATTTATGAATCGCATCTTCAAGCTGCGACGGTTTCATTTGTCCGTGTGCAATGCCGATTTTTATTTCCGGTACATATTTTTGAATGTACGCTGCAATTTTATCAATTGATTGAACACGGTCGTGTACAAAATAGATTTGTCCGTTCCTTTTCACTTCAGTTAAAATCCATTCCCGCACTTTATGGATATCGAACGTATCAACTTTTGTATAGATCGATTGCCGGTTCGGCGGCGGAGTTGCAATGATAGAAAGATCTCGTGCACCAAGCAGAGAAAGATTCAGCGTTCGCGGTATCGGCGTTGCAGTTAAAGTTAGTGTATCAATATTTGCTTTTAATGAACGTAATTTTTCTTTAGCCATAACTCCAAAACGGTGCTCTTCATCAATGATAAGAAGACCGAGTTCCTTAAAAGAAATATCTTTTGAAAGCAAGCGATGAGTTCCAATCACTAAATCCACTTTACCTTTTTCAAGATTTTTTGTAATCGCTGTTTGTTCGGATTTGTTTTGAAATCTGGAAAGCGCTTCTACTTTTACCGGAAATTGTATTAACCGATCCTTAAATGTATTGTAATGCTGCTCTGCAAGAATTGTTGTCGGTACAAGCAGAGCAACTTGTTTACCATCATTGATTGCTTTGAACGCAGCGCGAACAGCAATTTCAGTTTTACCGAATCCGACATCTCCGCATACAAGGCGGTCCATTGGATTTTCGCTTTCCATATCACGTTTAACTTCTTCAGTAACTTTTGTTTGATCAGGCGTGTCCTCATAAAAGAATGATGCTTCAAGTTCCTTTTGCCAAATGGAATCTGCACTGAAAGAAAATCCTTGTGCAGATTTTCTTCTTGCATAAAGAGTAATGAGTTCCCGTGCGGCTTCTTTGATCTTTGCTTTAGCTTTTTTCTTTGTTGATTTCCACTCGCCGCCGCCAAGGATAGAAAGTCTTGGTGCAATGTTATCTTTAGAAGAAAATTTTTTTACAAGCGAGAGATAATTCAGATTAACATAAACCACTCCGCCTTCAGCGTATAAAATTTTTATTGATTCCTGCTCGGTTGTTCCGATCTTAATCGTTTCTAATCCAACGAATTGCCCGATCCCAAAATTCTCATGAACAACAAAATCTCCTTTTTTGATCGAAGCAAAATCTTTAATGCGGGATTTTTTGTACTTAAGCTTTGTTGAAAGTTTAGTCCGGTAAGGCTTGTTGAATATTTGATAATCGGTGAGGAGAATAAGATTATCATACTTAGCTATAAATCCGCTCTTAATACCGAATACAATTATTTTGATCTTTCCCGCATCAAACAATTCTGCCAATTCTTTTTTATAATCTGCCAGCAATTCATAAAGACGCTGATTCTGTAATTCATTTTCAACAGCAATAATTATTTGAAAATTTTTGTTCGCATAATCTTTTAAGAATGTAAAGAGCAGTTCAAAGTTGGAATTTATTGCCGGGGCTTGGTTAAGCTGAAGATTAATTCTCTCATCGTGATGACCAATTGCATCTTCGATGATCCATCGAGCGTTTGTCTCAAATACTTTCTCAATTGATAAATCTTGTTTTATTTCTTGCTCTTGCCCGCCAATAGAACGGCGGGTAAACTCATGATCTTGCTCTTCTTTATTTCCCTCATAAAGTTCTTCCTTCAAATCATCATCTATTTCTTCTTCATACTTTTGCGGAGTAATATTTGTTTTTTTATTGAACAGATTCCGCAATTCAAATTCATCGGCAAAAACAAGCGGATCATTCAAGTAATCAAAAATATCTGCGCTTAATTCCTCTGCGTTGATTGATGCGGCAACGGTTGCAGAAGATAATTTATCCAGCGAGCGCTGGTTATCAGGATCAAAGTGACGGATTGATTCTATAAAATCTCCGTCAAATTCCAATCGTACCGGCTGCTTCTCGCTGTAAGACCAAAAATCAATTATCGAACCGCGTACAGCATAATCGCCGGGATCGTCAACATATTTATCGCGGTTGTAATCAATCGAATTAAAGTATTCGATCAGATCGTTGTAAGTTAAGTTGCCGCCGATTTCTACTTTAGTTGTGTTTTTATCAATCGTATTTTTTGAAGGTAATTTCAGTTTAAGAATTTCATAAGTTGAAATAAGAATAAATTTGTTTCTCTTGTTAAGATCGGTCAATCTTTCTTGAAGAGTTTCGGCATTTAATTCATCAGCCGATACAATCATATCCCCCAATTCCAGAATGCTCAGCTCAACTTTAGTTTCATTAACGGATTGAACCGTCGGACAGAGAAGAAGGATTTGTTTTTCTCTTTCAAAAATGGATTCTATGAAAAGAGATTTTGATGAACCGGCGAACGGAGATACAAAAATCTTTTCGTTTTGATTCAAGGAAAAAACTTTTTCTTTTAATTCACCGAATGATAGAAGGGGATCTATAAGAATACCTGTGGTTGATTTCATTTTTCTTTCTTTAAAATATACGACACCCTTCCCCGCAGAAGCGGAGAGGAATTTTTCAACGTAAAGTTAATATCTTTTATAATAACAATCAGATACAAAGAAAAAGGCGACCGGTTTTTGATCGCCTTTTTAGTTTCACTTCTCGCGTTGTACGTGTTGCATTATTTGACCAACAACATTTTCTTCGAAATGGAATTGCTTCCTGTTGTTAGATTATAGAAATAAACCCCGCTTGGTAGTTTGCTTGCGTCAAATGTTACTTCATACTTTCCAACTTCATAAACTCCATCAGCAAGATTTGCCACTTCCCTACCAAGAACATCAAACACTTTTAGTTTGATCTGACTTTTCTGCGGGATAGAGAAACTAATTTTTGTCGTGGGGTTGAATGGATTTGGATAATTGTCATTCAATTCAAAATTATAAATAGTTTTTTCAACTGCTGTAGCATTAACAAAGTCATCAGTATTAATCTTAGGAAGAGGATTCATTATTCCGGTTGTTTCAACCTGATCACTTGGTACAGAAGATAAACTGGTATTATCAATCGCTACCACATAATATTTCACGGATTTCGCCCAAATTTGTTTAGTATAATCAACAATTTGATCAACTAAAGTATTCGTAGGGTGAGAAACATTACCAGCAGAGAACCACTCACCATTGTCGTAGCTTCGGTAAATTCTGTAACTGGAAATATCGCTCTCAGTATTTAAATCCCACGCAAGCGAGGGATGATTTGGATCTGCGCCTGTAAACCGTAGATTTTGAGGTTTAGAAGGAGACGCATCTATTGAAGTATTAACATAAATGTTTAACGTATACACGCCGTTACTAAAATTTGTTATCTCAAAACCAAATGGAGTAGTTTGATTTGTTACTCTCTGATTATTTGGATTACCCCATGGTGAAAACACTTGATTGTAACCAACGCGAAATGCATCTTTTCCATCGCCGCGAAAACGAACATCCTGAACCGGATATCCATAAAGTTCTGTGTAATAGATAGGTTGAGGACTTGTTAATCCTCCATAACTAAATGGGATCCATTGATTGTCATGATAACCGCTATCTTTGTTGGGCACTAATTGCTTAAAGACAGGTAATTGACCTGAGCCCCACGGGTTGGTCACAGATTGATTTACTGCCCAATTAAAACGCCCGTCAGCAGATATTAGTTGCAACCATGAAGAAGGGTTTGTCTGATTAGGTGTACCAACTTTTCTGATTACATAAATTCCATTCTCAACGGTTCCGTCCTGTGAACCCCAAAAGGGTGCATTGTTTTCCCAATATGATGTCTTCTGATGGTTTTCAATGAAAAAATATTCTTGTGGCGAAGTATTAATTACAAATCTATATGCATTTCTTCCGGTTATAAAATCACTTAATGTTCTTCCGGTAAGTGTCTGTGTTGTATTGTTTACAGTATAACTTGTTGAATCTGCAACCCAGCCCAGACGATATCTCTCAAATGAATTAGCAACATATGACCTTATTCCCCAAGCGGAAAGCATACCCCAAAAACCAAATCCATTATGAAAATCGTTATTGCCTATTAAATAATGTGTGAATTCATGTACAGAATTTCTGAAAGGATCTTCTGTTAAATAATTTCTTACTGTTACACCAGAGCCGAGTGGAATAGAGCTGTAACCTCCATAATCCATTCTTATTTTTCTCAATCCACTATCTACATTAAATTCAGTACCAGCATAACCTAAGTCTCCAAAGTTGCTGGTAAAATTTAGGTTAGTTAATACTGTGTTTCTTTGAGCTTCAGGGTAATCTTTTTCAATATTTCTCCACACAAAAATTATCATGTCAACGTAAGTATCGGCAGTATTCGTATGATTATAATCGCTTACAAAATCCCAGTTATCAAATTCGGCAAAACTCCACGTTGCATCAAGCTGTTGAATTATTTCTCTCTGAATATTGCCTCTTCTGTTTGTACTGTAATTTGATAAATACCAATCTCGTGTTTGCGGCGCGATTGCGTGAACTACTTTTCCCGTAAAATGCAACCTACTCCCGGACATTTCATTAAAGAAATGAGTCAACGAACCCTGAGTTGGTGTAGCCGTCCATGTTTGGTCTACCCATCCGCTCATGTTTTGCGGTGCGTTTCCTTTGATCCATTTTGTATTGTTGATGTCATAGTTATCATCGGGAAACTCTGCAAAAACGATTAATACATTTAAGTTGCCTTCTGAAGGGAGCCATCTGCCTTTTGATTGAGCTGCAACTTCTTGAATTGATGCTGTAATACAATTATACTCTTGTGCATTAAGTTGAAGTGAAATAAGTAGAAAAATTATTCCAAAATATTTTAGAGTTTTCATATCTGCCTCATTTTTTTGTGTTAGTAAACATTTTTAAGAATCTTCGATATTACTTTTGCAATATCATTTTCATTGTTCTTGTTGTTTTGTTTGTAATTAGTTGATAGAAGTATATACCACTGGAAAGATTACGTGCATCGAATATTGTTTGATGCTTCCCGGGAGAGAAATAATCATTTGCTATTTCTTGGATCTCTCTTCCGAGAATATCAATTACCTTAATAACTACATGCGAATACTCCGGTATTGAGAAGGATATTGTCGTTGAAGGATTAAACGGGTTTGGATAGTTCTGATAGAGAACAAATTCCGAAGGAACCATTTTAGGTTCTTCTTCAACATCTACCGTTCCATAGGTAATGCCGTTTATTCTAGCTCCCCGTAATAACATTGGTTGTGTAGCTCCGTCTTCACGGGATATTAATCCAAATCCGTAAGCAAGTTTTTCCCAGTATTGTAACATAGAATATTCTGTTATAACGGTATCGCCGCGTGTTAATAAAAATAAATCAATTGTCATTATTGTAGTTACTTTTCCGAATACGATTCCTTGATTAATTTCTCTAACTCTGGCTTCATAACGAGGGGGTCCGGCTAACACCATCCATGTATCGCCAACCTTTGCATCCAGTTTGAATACATGGCGGTTACTGAATTGGGGACTCATAAAAACATTATACTTTCTATCTATACGATAGTCTGCACCCATAAATGTGGGGGGATATGTAAAGAAAATGAATCTGCTACTGTCTTTTAAATCAATTGAATCTCGTATGATTGTCCATCCTGCACCTGGTCCAGCCATTGTATACTCCCATCTGTCTCCAATGTTAGCCGGAAAGAATTGGTAGGGATCGAGTTTCTGCCCTTGAGAGTATGAGAAAGAACTGACTAATAGCACTATAACCAATGTTGCAATCTTCGTTCTATTTCTTTTTCTTTTCATTGTAACCTCACCATCAAATAATTTTTTGCTCTCTTCCTAATTTAAAAATTCTGGAAGGTCATATTTAACCTCACAAAAATAAATTTAGCTACGTCATAGTTTACCCCCCTGTTTGTTAAAATAATTTGCTGCTTAAAAGAAGATGTAAATATGTATTGTTCATTTTGCGGGTATTCCCCTAATGGCACTAACAACGTAACAAAATTTTCATCAAATACAAATGGAATTATTAATACATATGCAATACATATGCCATTCGCATTGCAGTTAAATATTTTCTTGTAAGAGCAGTAAATATAACTGTCTATACATCTTTGATTTTTTTTGTGTTATTTTTGAAGTGAATAACATCCTTAGTAAGGACAAACTAACATGACACTTCTTAAAGCGGAATGCTGGAATTGTGCGTTTGATTTGACAAAACCAATTAATAAGAAAGTACACAATACTTGTAATAATAATTTTTTCATAATTAACCCCTTTTTTATTTACTTAATTAGAATAAGTTTGATTTTAGAAAAATAATTTCCTTGCTTCAGCAAACAAAAATATGTTCCGCTGGAAAGGGTTTGAGCATTTAATAATACTTTATGTTCACCACTATTCATGAATCCTTTTTCTAGTACTTTTATTGTTCGTCCTAGAAGATCATAAAGCTTTAATTCCATAAAATTATCTTCCGGTAATTCAAATGTTAATATTGTTGATGAATTAAATGGATTAGGATAATTTTGATAGAGGATAAGCTTTTCAGGAATTAGTTTAGTATCATAATCTTGAACATGAACTGTCTTATCATAACGTAATAAAGTATTTTCCCATCCCAAAATAAATCCTATCGTTTTATTCTTCACAAATGATATCTTGCCCAAAAATTTACTGTAAGGGCTTTTCATTTTCTTCCAGGTCTGTCCTCTATCTGTACTATGGGCTATAAAACCTTGTGCACCAGTCATCCAGCCCTCATTAGAGTCCGTAAATAAAACATTAGCAATCATTCCTATTATTGAATTTTGGATCCATTCATTACCGCTATCTTTGGTTGTATAGCAATATCCATTGTTATCACAAATTATTCCATATAGAGAATCAGCAAAAGCAATCACTCGTAAGCCTCTATTATCAATATTAGAAATTGTATTGTAATTCTTAAACAACCATGAATTGCCTCCGTTATCAGTTACTAGAATAACTGGATATTCGTACCCTCCCCCAGTTGGTCCAACATATCTTCCCCCAACCAACCATCCTTTTTTTTCGTTAAGAAAGAAAATTGAACTACCCCCTAACCCTAATTGCCCTTCATATGGTTCTAAATTAATCTTCCTCCATGTCAGTCCGCTATCTGTTGTATGATATATACTGTCTTTATATATACCAACACCATTAGCTTTATTGGTAAAATAGAAGCTGTAAATAGGGGGTACCTTTATTATCTTCCAATTTTGACCCCCGTCAGTTGTATTACAGACAATTGTAGAATCACTCCACGGTTTAAAAAGAACCCATCCATTCAAAGAATCAATAAAAAAAACATCACTATACCCGCCGATGTTATATCCTAAATCAATATTAATATTCCATAATAATCCTCCATTAGTTGTCTGAAAGATTTTACCATTATCTGCAAACCAGCCGTTATTTTCATCCAGAAAAATTCCTCTTTCTAAATTATAATTACCAGGCGGATTAAATTGTGGATTCATCTTTACCCATTGCTGAGCATCAATTTTAATTACCGCTAAAAGAATAAGTAGTGAAATCATCATCAAATAAATTTTTCTTTTCATTGTTACCTCGCTATTAAATAATTTTGCTTCTCTTCCATTTTTCAATAGCCGGAAGGTTTTAATAAACTACACAAAAATAAATTTGGTTACGTCATAGTTCACCCCCTTGTTTGTTAAACTAATCTGTTGCTTAAAAGAAGATGTAAATGCGTATTGTTCATTTTGCGGGTATTCCCCTAATGGCACTAACAACGTAACAAAATTTTCATCAAATACAAATGGAATTATTAATACATATGCCATTCGCATTGCAGTTAAATATTTTCTTGTAAGAACAGTAAATATAACTGTCTATACATCTTTGATTTTTTTTGTGTTATTTTTGAAGTGAATAACATCCTTAGTAAGGACAAACTAACATGGCACTTCTAAAAGCACGTCAACCGGAAGAATTAAAACCTGAAGACTTAAAATGGACTTGCGATACAAAAGTTTTTGATTTTGAGGATACGGAAAAAGTAAAACCGATCGAAGGAATTGTAGGGCAGGAACGCGCACTGAAAGCGCTGCGTCTCGGCGTTGATTTAAAAAGTCTAGGTTATAATATTTTTATTACGGGACTATCAGGCACGGGAAAGTTTACAGCAATAAAACAAATGCTGGAATCAATCGCACCCAATTACTCTCATCTAAGTGATTACGCATATGTAAACAATTTTCAAGATGAAGACAGACCAACGCTGCTGCAGTTCTCTTCCGGTCAGGCAACTAAATTTAGAAAAGATCTTTCATGGGTAATAAAATTTTTACAGGAAAAGATCCCGCAATTACTTTCAACCGATCCGTTCACATCTAAAAAGAAACAAATACTTTCTGAGTTCGGGCAGACTCAGCAAAAAATGATGACCTCCTTCGAAGAAAAATTACGAAAAGATAATTTTACACTTGGACAAGTAAAAGTAGGTGAATTGGTCCGCCCGGAAATTTTAGCTGTTGTAGAAGATCAGCCCGTATTTATTCAACAATTGGATGAGCTTGTCCAAGCGGAAAAATTATCAAAAGAGAAAGCTCAAGAAATAATTACTAAGTATGCTTTTTATCAAGATGAACTTCATGTTCTTTTCAAACAAAGCTTAAAATTAACGCAGGAGTTTCAAGAAAAAGTTATCCAACTCGAAACGGATTTTGTAAACGGATTCATCATGGTTACTATTGATGATCTCAAAAAGAAATATAAAACGCATTCGGTAAAAGAATATTTAAATGAGATGCATGAAAGTATTCTGCAAAACCTTGATGTGTTTAAGGGACAAAAACCTGTACGCGAAGAAACCGGCGGCGGAGTTATAATTGATTACTTAAAAGAATATGAAGTAAATATCATACTCGATAATTCTTCCATAAAAAAATGTCCTGTTATTGTAGAATCGTCGCCCACATACAATAATCTTTTCGGTACTATAGAAAAATACAGCGACGGCAAAGGCGGCTGGTACGCAGACTTCACAAAAATAAAAGCCGGTTCGTTGCTTCGTGCTAACGGCGGCTACCTTATCATTAATGCAATGGATGCTTTTGGTGAACCCGGTGTTTGGAAAACATTAAAACGTGTTTTACTATTCGGACAGTTGGAGATTCAAGATCTTGCAAATATTTATCAGTTTTCTCCCAGCATATTAAAACCGGAACCGATCAATATTGATACTAAAGTAA
>Ga0082335_1002263_pt1 | contig 36719 bp, 29 predicted proteins | sample Subgrocontami58m_FD_72375 | JGI IMG/M metagenome (GOLD analysis project Ga0082335, IMG submission 72375) | Subsurface groundwater microbial communities from S. Glens Falls, New York, USA - GMW37 contaminated, 5.8 m (SPADES assembly) (version 2) ... | reverse complement strand
TGTAACTCCTTCTCTATCCCTGATGTCTATGAATGTGAGTCCACCATGGTCACGCCTCTTAGCCACCCACCCACACAGAGTGGACTGCTGACCTACATGGCTGCTATTCAATTCTCCGCACGTATGCGTCCTTTTCATTATTATTCCATCACTTCCCCATACCTACACGCTGGACCTGCTGAAAGATTTTACCCTCAGTCTGAATAGATGGAGCAATGATGATTTCTGCCAATTGCATCTCTCTAAGAGTAGACGCTCCAAGGTTACCCATACATGCCTGAAGTGCCCCCATCAGGTTTTGCGAACCATTGTCTAACCTTGCCGGGCCAAAGAGTATCTCCTCCAGAGTGCCTGTAGTCCCTACGTGTATCCTCGTCCCCCTTGGAAGATTGGCATGTGGGGTAGCCATACCCCAGTGATAACCTCTACCAGGCGCCTCTTTTGCCCTTGCGAATGCAGAACCTACCATCACTGCATCTGCCCCGCATGCGAATGCCTTGCATATATCTCCGCCTGTACTCATACCGCCATCTGTAATTATAGGCACGTATTTACCAGTCTTCTTATAGTAAAAATCCCTCGCACTTGCTGCATCACAGGTAGCTGTCACCTGGGGCACGCCTATTCCCAGCACACCCCTTGTCGTACAGGCAGCACCTGGCCCTATACCTACGAGTAAGGCACTTGCCCCTGTGTCAAGCAATTCTAATGTAGTATCGTATGTAACACAATTGCCAATGACTACAGGCATCTTCATCTTTTTACAGAATTCATAAAAGTTGAGAATCTTGTACTTGGTGGAGATGTGCCTGACTGTAGTTACAGTAGATTGGACAACGAATATATCCGCCCCTGCCTCCTGGGCGAGCATGCCATACCTCTCAGCATTCTGAGGGATAGTGCTCACAATGGCCGGGGCACCGCCATCCTTTATCTCCTTTATCCTATTAGAAATTAATCTCTCTTTAACAGGTTCTACATAGATAGATTGAACGAGTCTGGTAGCCTCTTCAGGTGTGGCTTTAGATATCCTTTCCAGGACGTCATCAGGATTATCATATCTGGTATGGATACCTTCTAAATTTAGCACGGCAAGGCCTCCTAATTTGCCCATTGTAATAGCAAATTTGGTATCTACAACCCCGTCCATGGCAGCCGCTAATATAGGGACACGAAACCTCCTCCCGTTTATCTCCCAATTAGTATCCACCTCGTCAGGATTTATTGTGACAGAGCCTGGTACCAGGGCTATCTCATCAAACCCATAGCACCTCCTTGCTTTTCTGCCAATTCCAATCCACACCCCCATATAATCCTCCTGAATACTAGATTTAACGCACTTTCGGCGGCAACTTGTAGGGGTTTGATTTATCAAATCCGCAAAACGGGCGCCATAAATGTCACCCCTACAACGCTGTAGTATATCACTTCTGTCGGCTTAAATCAAGGAAAATCCCTCGCTCTTACTTCGCATACTCTATAGCCCTTGTCTCTCGGACTACAGTCACCTTTATCTGGCCAGGATATTCCAATTCAGACTCTATCTTCTTGGTAATCTGCCTTGCAAGCATTACTGCCTCACTATCATTAATCCTATCTGGTTTAACCATCACCCTTATTTCTCTACCAGCTTGTATAGCATACGACTTTTCCACACCTCTAAACGAATCAGCTATGCCCTCCAACTTCTGGAGCCGTTTTACATAACTCTCCAGAGTCTCTCTCCTTGCACCAGGTCTTGCAGCGCTGACCGCATCAGCGGCATTAGCAAGGACTGCCAATATCGTCTTTGGCTCCACATCTAAATTATGCGCTTCTATGGGGTGGATTACCACAGGTAATTCCCCATACCTTTTTGCCAAATTAGCACCTATTAGTGCGTGCCCGCCTTCTACCTCGTGGCTTACAGCCTTGCCAATATCGTGGAGTAGTCCAATCCTCTTGGCAAGCACAGGGTCAAGACCCAATTCACTTGCCATAACACCCATAAGAAATGCCACCTCTTTGGAATGCTGAAGGACATTCTGGCTGTAGCTGGTCCTGTACTTTAACCTGCCGAGTAATTTGATGAGTTCAGGGTGTATACCATGTATGCCCACATCAAATGCCGCCTTCTCTCCCTCCTCACATATATTATCCTCTATCTCCTTCTTAACCTTTTCCACAACTTCTTCTATGCGCGCAGGGTGGATTCGCCCATCAGTAATAAGCCTTTCAAGGGCTGTCTTTGCGACTTCTCTGCGTACCGCATCAAAGCCAGAGAGTATAACCGCCTCTGGGGTATCATCAATAATAACTTCTATGCCTGTCGCAGCCTCAAGTGCACGTATATTTCTACCCTCTCTCCCTATTATCCTGCCTTTCATCTCATCATTAGGGAGGTTTACTACGCTTACAGTAGATTCTAATACATGCTCTCCTGCATATCTCTGTATAGCCAGGCTTATAATATTCCTTGCCTTCTTCTCAGCTATCTCTTTGGTCTCATCTTCAATCCTCTTTATCATGATACTGGCTTCTTGCTGAACCTCATTTTGCATGCGTTCTAATAACAACTTCTTGGCTTCTTCAACTGACAACCCTGCTATCTTCTGGAGCCTTAGTTTCTCCTCAACAAAGAGGTTATCAAGATCCCTTTCTTTCTGCTCTGTGCTGCTTTCCTTAGATATGATAGACTTCTCCCTTTGCAGTATATCCCTTTCCTTCTTGTCAAGTATATCTACCTTCCTGTCTAAATTCTCCTCTCTCTGCATTAACCTCTTCTCTAAGTTCAATAAATCCTGCCGCCTATCCTTAGTCTCCTTCTCAAAATCTGTAGTAATTTTATATCGTAAATCCTTCGCTTCTAATTCTGCTTCCTTCCTCTTAGACTCAGATTCTCTGGTAGCCTGCTCTATTAGTTCCTTAGCCCGTTTCTCAGCAGAAAGCAGATTCCTGCCAGCCACAGATTGCCTTAATATGTATCCTATGGCAAGCCCAATCAGCAATGCAGGCACTGCTATTGCTATATACAATATTTGCATATTTATCTCCTTTCCAATCAAATCAAATTAAATTAGATTCTTCCCCTTCGTTACACTCAGTGTCAGAATGACACCCTCTTTTGTCATTCTGAGGCGCAGCCGAAGAATCTCAATATTGAATTATGCAACCAACAATTTACTGACAGGAATATCGTGGGAAAGTATAGGTAGGTTCTCCAGTACTTGGAAATCAAAGGCAAGCCCAATGAAAGGAATGTCCTTATGGAATTTCTTCAAGAATCTATCATAGTAACCTGCTCCACGCCCCAATCTTCTCCCCATTTTATCAAATGCAATCCCCGGGACAATTACCAAATCTATCTCTTCAACTGGAACAGGTCTTACATATCCACTTTTGGGCTCAAGAATCCCATACGGACCTCTTGTCAATTCTTTCTCTAAATCCAAGATTTGCGATGCTATCAATTCCTTTTTTTCTACCTTTGTAACTGGAACAGCCACCCTCTTTCCCATCCTCAACGTATCCTTTATCATCTGGATGGTGTCTACTTCACCATCCTTTGAAACATAGAACATGACTGTTTTGGCAAACTTAAATTCCTTAAGTGCGAATAACCTTTTCTTTATCTCCAAACTCTTTCTGACCCTTTCATGGGCACTTTGCTCATTTAGCCTCTTCAGAATCCTTTTTCGTAGGTTACCCTTGCTCAGTGACGGGCCCAGACGATTACCTGTCATTAAACATTAGTTTAACATACAAAAAATTCATTGTCAAGGAATTTTCATTGTTCATTGTAAAAGAAAAGAATCCTTTATACATGCACGTCTCAAGTGAGTCTCTCAGTTTGAAACTGGTCTTTCTATACCCCTCTTTAGCAAATGCGAGAACTGCATTAGGGCCTGCTTTCAAAGTGCCATGAATGGTTCGGGTAAAATGCACCCCGAGAAATGGAAGATGGGGGTCTGGCACAGGATAGAGCAGGTTCCTGAGAAGTCCCGCCACCTATAATTGCAATGTCGTATCGTTTCACAGACTAATATCTAAATATTACTTATCTTTTCCCACTATCTTGAACATCCCTGTTCCACAATCAGGGCACCTTCCCTTTATCGCATTCCTCCCATTCTTTAATGTAACCTTTTCTCCATTTGCCATTATCTTTTTTGCCTTACACTTTACACAAAAACCTTCCACACTGCATCCACACGTATTACACATACTTACCTCCTCTTTTCTCTAAACCTGGCTCCGATTGACCTCATATCCGAAATAAAATCAGGATAAGATTTTGCGATACATTCAGAACCCTCTATTTCCAAATTGCCAATCCTTAACCCTGCCACAGCTAATGCCATAGCGATTCTGTGGTCCCTGCAGGATGAGACGTCTGCCCGTTTTAATGTTGAATGATGAACAATTAATTCATTATTACTGATATGTATATTGGCTCCTAACTTAGCCAGTTCCCTTGCAGGGGCATTAATTCTGTCACTCTCCTTATACATGAGATGGCTTATATTATAAATCCTGGTTTTACCTTTTGCAAAACATCCAATTACAGCAAGTATTGGCACAAGGTCAGGTGTGTCACAGCAATCAATATCCATACCCTTGAGTTCAAATGGACCTTTAATCTTTATAGAATCTTTTGCTCTATTAATTCTGGCTCCCATTTTATTAAGTATATCTATAATCCTCCTATCCCCCTGTTTATCTTCTATCAAGTCCTCTATCACTACATTTGACTTCACCAGACACGCAGCAGCTATCAGGAAGGCAGCAGAAGAATAATCCCCATGGACTATGAATTCTTTCTTCGGTCTGAATTCCTGATTACCTTTTATATAAAAACTCGTGGGAACCCTCCCCGCAAGGGGACTGGAGCCTTGACGCCTGACTTTTATTCCTGCCCATCTCAATACATCCAATGTAACCTCTATATAAGGCCTTGAAACTATCTTGTCTGCCACTGTGATTATAGTATCATTCTTTGCAAATGGCGCTGCTATCAGAAGAGAAGATATGGATTGGGAACTCATCTTCCCGCTTATTTTAATCCTACCTCCCTTGATTTCACCTTTTCCTATTATTGTAATGGGAAGTTTATGGCTTGTTCCTCGTCCGGATATATTTAGCCCCCATGAACGCAGGGCATTTACTATTGTGGTATTTGGGCGGCCACATAATGTCTTTTCGCCCTTGACAACAAATTTCCCTTTGCATAATGGCAGTATAGATAAGATAAGCCGCAGAAGTGTCCCGGATTCACCGACATTTATAAAATCCTTTTGTAAATGAGGGGACCCTTCAAATCCTGTTATATCAATATACCCTTTCCCCCTTCTTATAACAGCCCCCAGAGCCTCTAATACATTAATTGTCGCTATGGTATCTTCTGAATATAATGGATTTATAATCCGTGTTTTCCCATTAATACTGCCAATTATTATTGCCCTGTGCGTATATGATTTTGAAGGGGGTGCCTTAACAGTGCCAATAAGCCCAGAACATTTCTTAACAAACAATTTATTCCCTTTCATTCTCCTAGCCTCAAAAATATAATATCATTTTATCGCTGCTATGTCAATTTGAAATTAAAAACTAAGCAATCTATTATAATAACCTGTCCAGAAACTGATTACTGTCCATGCTATGTAAATTGCAACTATAAGATAGACAACCACAGGCAATATTATGATTATCCTGTCTAATGCCGCATTGCCCTCTGCCTCGTAATATTCACATAATTTAGCCAATGCAAAGTCAATCCTCCCGCTTTCCTCCCCCGTGCTAATCATATCTAATGCCAATTGCGGGAAAAGGCCTGTCCTGGCAAGAGATTCTGTCAACCCTTTCCCTTTCTCAATTTCAGGTATTATGGAAGATATACTATCTCTCACAGCCAGGTTTCCGGAACTTTCACTGGATACCCTCAATGCAGGTATTATACCCACTCCTGCACTTATAGTGCACTGAAGTGTCCTGGCAAAGCGTGATATGATGAATTTTTTGAATAGATTGCCTATATATGGAATACCAAGCACAATACTATCCATCGTCTTTTTTACGGCATACACCCTGGAAATGTTCTTCCATATCCACCATGCAGCCACTATAGCCAGATATATGGGTATCAACACTCCGAGTGTTGCCCTTAGATATGGCAAAATTCCTATCGTTATCAGTATGCTTATGGATGGAAGAAATACTGCTGCATGGAATAGGAGAACAGGATATATAAAGCCGTTTATTAATCTTATCCATGTCTTGTAAACTGACTCTAAAAATGAGGCTATTATCTTCATATTCTCTGCAAGGTGTCCTGACACCTCCCCTGCCTTGACTATGTTGATATGCAAATTCTCAAATGTATCTGTATACCGTGACATGGAGAGGGAGAGGGTATCTCCTCTGGATATATCTTCTCTTATACCTTTTATCACTTCTTTTAATCTTCTGTTATGTGTCTGGTTCTCAATCAGGGATAATGCCTTTGTTATGTCAATGCCTGAACCGAGAAGTGTCGCAAGTTGGTTATAAAATAATATCAACGCCTTTATTCTCATTGCCTATGCCTTCCTCCTAAGAAGTAATCCTTGTGTCTTCTCTGCAGCATCTTTCCATGTCCAGCCTTTCTCAATAAACTTACGTGCCTCTTTACCCATACTTTCCCTCAATGCTCTATCCTGCAGCAGGGATATTATAGCCTCTCCTAATGCCTGAGGGTCACCTGGTGGTACTGATATTACTTTATTACGGAGTTCTTGAGGCGTAGGGCTATCAGGAATATCATTTACAATTACAGCCTGGCCACATGCCATATATTCCAATAATTTGAACGAGCTTATCCCCTCACGATTTAGTTTTATCTTATTGGCTGTCAAAATGCTTATATCAAAACTGTTTATGTAATACGGCATTTCATCATAGGGCACAGAACCTCTGAATATCACTCTATTATCTATTCCCAGCTCACTTGCCCTGCGTTTCGCATCGTCTAACGTCAGACCTTTTCCGACGAGGACAAGATAGACATCCGGGTTAGACCGGATTACTACCGGTAAGGCAGAAATCAGTGTAGTGATATCATGATGTGGATTAAAAGTGCCTATGAATCCTAAATATAACCTTTCAGGAAATAATCCCGTCCTCACCCTGCACATATCCTTATCCATCGGGTGAAATATCTCAATATTCACTCCATTATCAACTACAAATATCTTATCAGGTGGCAGACTGCACTCTTTTTGGAGCCTGTTCTTTAAGCCTACCCCTGTCACTATAATCCTGTCGGCGCATTTGAGTTCATATCGCTGGACAAGACAGGCTATGTCTATTGCAAGTCTTGACGCCTTAATCTGCTCCATATCGTCCCTTATAGAGCCATTTACTTCCATAATAATGGGTTTTCTAAAAATGCGGCATATAATAACCGGCAGGAGATTATTCATCTCTCTCTCATAGATAGAGTCAGGTCTGAATCTAACTAAATAATATATAAGATAAAGGCTTATAGTCAGATAATATATTACTAAACTGACAATTGAGAATCCAAAGAAAGGGATAGTAACTACCCGGCATCCTGCCACACGAGGCTTAACCTTCTGAGCCGGTAACAATATAAGGATATCATTGCCTAAGTTTGCCAGGTTCTGGCATATCTCTAAAAGATGCGTCCTTGGCCCACCGTGGACATCCATCTCTACCAACGCAAGATAAAGAATCTTCACTGCGGTATACTCCTGAAATCATACTTAATAAACAGCTCTATAGATTTTTCTTCCCACAAGCAATCTTTCCTTCTGCGATTTTAAAGGTCTCAAATCTTGAATTTGTCGTATCGCTGATACATACTAAAATTGGTAATTCATCCCTTAAAACTTCTTTTATATCTACATCTTCTACCTGTAGGTCTATTACCCTAACAGAACAATTGTTCTGTTCAAGGACAGATGCAATACACGCAAGTCCAATCGGTATTACGTGCCCATGAACTGTTTTTCCAGCCGGATCGGGTGAATAAAAACACAATACATCCGCCATAATTATCTTAATTCTTTTTTTAAATCTCTAAGTCTTGGTTTTGAGACAGCCTTTTCACTTATGTTTATCTTGATCACGAGTACATACGTATGATTTGAGCACCTTATCCTCCAACTGTCCTAACATGTATTAGGCTTGCGTCCTACAACTTGACAGCAATTCTCCCAGTGGCATCAATTCTGTTGAACAAAATATGTATGTTGTTTTGTGTAAAATACTCATCCGTTGCTTTCCTGCACCCTTGCCACTGTCCATAATCATCAATTATGAGAACTCCACCGACGGATAATCGTGGATAAAGATGTATAAGTTCGTGCCGCGTAGACTCATACCAATCTGTATCAAGTCTCAAAAGTGAAATTTGTCTCGGTGCTGAATCAGGAATAGTATCTTCAACCTTGCCCTTGATGAACTTCAGTCTATTTCCGTCATATCCTGTGCTAAGAAGATTACGTTGGACATCTTCTATCGGCGCATAACACCAATCAGAACTGCCGTTGCTCTTTTTAGTACATTCAAATTTAATTGACGCAGGGATACCTACACAATTGATGTCAGCATCAGAAGGTCTTGTCATGCCTTCATAAGTATCAAACAGGTATAGATCTATATCACATTTGCCGAGTTGCTTAAGAGTATGTGCTACTGCCATCATACTCCCACCCCGCCATACTCCGCATTCGACAATACTGCCAGGGATATTTGCTTCTACAACATATCTTACTGCTTGAACGAGTGCATACACACGCTCAGCACTGGTCTCTGTATATAGTTTCACAGTGCTAATAAGATTAATAACTTCCCTGTCAAAATCAGGCGGGAATAGTGGCTGTCCCCCATATCGTACCAAGTCAAAACCTAGACGTCTGATGAGTCTCCTAGTAATTGTTTTGATCATGCTGTTTCCCTTTTTGCTAAGAAGTCCTTGGTCCACCATGCACATCCATTTCTACCAGTGCGAGATAAAGAAGCCTCATTTCTTCATCTCTTTTCTGCTGATTAAATCTTGTGTTTTTTCTCTAATATATCCAATTTCTTCTCTATTAAAAAATCCAAGTATAAACAGGATAACAACATATCCTGGCATTGACAATACCTTGATTATGAGTGTACTGGCTGTATTATTTACAAGGAATATGGAAGAATATAAATAAATTATTACAGCCGCACCAATAATCTTGCCAAGTCTCAGAAACTCAAATGAGATCGGGTAAAATCCTTTACTTAAATACCACATCACTAAACACATTATTACATAAGAAATGAGCGTTGCACAAGCTGCCCCTGCCATCCCGAAACGGGGAATGAACAGATAATTTAAACCTGCATTCAATATCGCTGCAATTCCAACAGCCATAGGCAAAGAACTACTCTTTCCTGATATGTATATGCCTGATGAGGCAAAGATGTATCCTCCGTAGAATACGTATCCTAATGCTATATACCATACAATCTTGTAGGCATCATGAAATTCTGCAGCAGATACCATCCTTATAACCTCTTTAGAAAAAATGGATAAAGACAATGCCATGAATGTGGTAACAAGCATAAAATAGGTAAAGATTCTTCCAATAGTTTTTTTGGCATCGGGTCGCTTTGTAATAGGGAGTAACACCTGTGGCCATGCCAATGAGAATGCTACAATCGGCAGTGACACTATAGAGGCGTATTTATACCCTAAAGAATATATGCCAACCTCTCCAAGGTTTCTGAAATATTGTAAGAAAAACCTGTCTGAAAGGTCAAGCACCCATAATCCAAGAGCAGTTGGTATCAAAGGCATGCCAAACCTTATCAATTCCTTAGCCTCTTTGAAATTAAATATTAGCCTCGTATTCCTACAAAGATAAGGAGACACAAAGAACATCATCCCTATACTGGCTAAAAGCCTCGCCTCTAACACACCTAAAACATTCCTTCTGGCAAAACCTAACAATATAAAGGTAAGGGCTATGGTAATAACCAAGCCGTATATAGAAAGTGCCAGGTATTTCTTAGATTGTTCCATGGCACGCAACATAGCAAAAGGCACAACTATTAAAATGCCAGTCCCATTTATGAGAACCAGAAGTATGGCAATATAGACCAGGTTAATGTCTTTCAATAAATTTAGAAAGAACCCTAAACTAAAGATAATTATTAAAGAAGAGATTACAGCTGAGATGACTAAGAGTAAAATGGCAGTGCCAGCCGTTACTTTACGTGCGGACATATTGTTATGTTTCATAATGGAATTAAAGAGTGCACTCCACATGCCAAGTCCAAAACATATACTCAATATGGCAAGCCACACGCTTATTATCTCTAATAATCCATACTCTGCCGGTGATAGAAACCTCGTATATACAGGGATGAGAAACAATGATGCTACGGTAGAACTCAACATCCCGAACCCAAAGAAGAAAGAATGTCGCAAAATCCGTTTTATATCACTAATCATGCTATTCTCATTCACTTCACAGCCTGCACGAGCCAGCCGCAAGGACATATTTTGTTTCTCGGCAAAATATACGCCGTAAATCTGGTTAGGATTCTAAGTAACATGATATCTCCAGAAATCAGGTCCATTATAACTCCGAATCTATGCCCTAATGGAGTAATCTTTACACTACTGAAATCAGCCAATAACCTCTCAAGACAATTTTCTGTAAATCTATAATAATCAGACGGGGCGTCATGTATGGGATATACAAACCTTGTAGAAAGGATTAGTACCCCGCCATTTTTAATGACGCGGTAACATTCTTTTATTACCTCTTTAGGCTCATAACAATGTTCCAGTACCTCTGTCATGATTATCCTGTCAAAGATAGCGTCTCTAAAAGGCAGGGAAAAGGCATCCCCGATTATATCTGGTGTTGCCTTGCTACATATATCCATTGTTACATAAGCAGAGTGCGGTATCAGCAAAGAATGGGAATTGCCTATTCCAGCGCCTATTTCAAGTATATATTCTCCACCTAAGGATGGTAGTAACTTTTCTAACTCATTTTCCAGAGTGAGTCTGGCTATTGTAGGCTGGTACTTAAAAAATAGCGAAATCTTTTTAAACATCTGCGTTTAACAGATTCCCTCTTTTTATCAATCTTCACCCTTGAACCTCTTCCATCTTCATACACAGGACTGCTGCCAGTCCTGTTAGGAACCAGAATGGCTCCATTGTGCGAATCGTGTAGAAAGTAGCCGATGTAAATGAATGGACCAGGAGTCCAATGAGTCCCCCGAGAAATGCTATGCCAAACGTCTCTATAAATATGTCTTTTGAATCTTTTGTGAGCCTGAAGCCCATGCGATAAATAGAGAGCAATAAGAATAGAAAACCCCCTAATCCTATCAACCCTGTCTCTCTTGCCTCATGAAAGTATTGTATATCAATCGCATCTAACCGGACAGAAGAAACCCCTGTCCCTAAGACAGGGTATTTTATTATCTTTGGGATTGAGGCACGTGCAGCATCAACCCTTGCGTCCCATGAAGGCGCACGAACACCCAATCCAGGGATTACTCCACGGATAGAGGCTATCTCTTCTGTTATTTCTCTTGGAGCCATGATGACAGCAATTACTATCACTGCAAATACTGTTACTGCAACCCTGGCCCTTTTTGTCAGAAAACTTATCGCCACGATAGCCACTGCAAAACTTATATAAGAACCTCTTGAGTGAGTTAACAGCAATGAGTAGAATACGATTAAAAATGCACCACAGAGTAAGAGCCGGGCCCTTGGGTTCCTGTATATGCGAAATAGGCATATGATTAACAGCAACTCCAATACCAGGAATCCGCCTAACGTATTCGCCTCTCCTACCCCAAATGTGGAAGTGATACCACCTGCTGTCACCTCAGCCCCTCTATACAAAATCTGCTGGGCTATCCCTACAATTGCTATGATAACACCAGCTACAAGGAATAATAAGGTGCCTAATCTTGCCCCATTTTCTGTTCTGATATTATTTATTACCATGAAAAATATCAAGAAGTACTGGAGCCTTTTCAAAAGAAATAAAAATCCTCTTTGCGGTATAACAGTCCCTAATAAAATCCCCTGCAGGGTAGCCAATGTTATTATAATAGAAAATATAATTATCTGGCGCGTGATTGGTGTCCTGACTAACATACCAAGTTCTTTCTTTATAGCCAACTTTGCCATCCATCCAAATCCTATGGCTATTATGAGCATATCACTGGCACGGATTGTTACAGCACGTTCAGCTATCGCAGCCCCACCCACCATGAATTCCGGAGAAAATAACATTGCCACCAACAATCCCAATAATCCTGCCTCTGGCCTTAGGAATGTCACTATGGCTGCTATGGCAGAGAACATGATTGCAAGTGAGGTTATGGGCTGCTGGACAGTTATAACCTTGCCGGCAAATATACCTAAGATGAAGATAATAAGTGTTACAATTAATATCTGTATATTTCTCATATCATATTTTTAAACTCTTCTTCGCTTAATATGGTAATCCCTAACCTTTTTGCATCATCTAATTTAGAGCCTGGGTTTGTGCCTGCCACTACGTAGTCAGTCTGCTTACTCACACTTGATGATGCACGCCCACCGAGCTTATGGATTCTCTCTTCTGCCTCATCCCTTGAGAATGATTCAAGTGTCCCAGTAAGGACGAAAGTTTTGCCCTCTAATGGTTTTGGCCCTTTTGTTTCTACTTCTTTTGGGAATTGGACACCTGCTTTCTTTAACTTTTCAACGACCTTTAGATTCTGTCTCTGCCGGAAAAAGGTGTGGAGACTCTGTGCTACTGCCGGCCCTATCTCAAATATGCCTTCCAATTCTTCATAAGATGCAGATTTGAGCCTCTCTATATCCTTGAAATAGCCGGCTAATAACGAAGAGATATGCTCCCCTACATGCCGGATACCCAATGCATATATTATTCTGGAAAGTGGCCTGTCTTTACTCGCTTCAATAGCATCTAATATATTCCGGGCCAACTTATCTCCCATCCGCTCTAACTTCAACAGAGATTCTTTGTCAAGGTAGTACAGGTCAGCAGGGTCTGATATAAGTTTCTTATCAACCATCTGCTCTATGAGTTTGTCACCCAATCCGTCAACGTCCATAGCCCTCTTTGATGCAAAATGGACGATAGTCTCCTTTATCTTGGCAGGACATGCGATACCTGTACACCTTGCAACAGCCTCATCTTCAGTACGTCCAACATCTGCGCCACATGCAGGGCACTTCTTCGGCATAGTGAATTTCTTCTCATTCCCTGTCCGTTTTAAGGTAACCACAGCTACAACCTCAGGTATAACGTCTCCTGCACGCTGAACTATGACTGTATCACCTATCCGGACATCCTTACGCATAATCTCATCCTCGTTATGCAATGTAGCCCTGCTCACCTCAACGCCGCCTATCTCAATCGGCTCTAATATGGCAACAGGTGTAACTGCCCCTGTCCTGCCTACATTGACCTGTATGTCAATTATCTTTGTAGTCTCCTGCCTGCCAGGGAACTTGGCTGCCAATGCCCACCTCGGACTCCTTGAGATAGTCCCTAATCTCTCCTGGAGTTTTAGGTCATTCACCTTTATAACAATCCCGTCTATCTCATAGTCCAGACTTTCCCTTTTCCTTGTCCAGTTCTCATAAAAGTCTCTTACCACACCGATATCCTTGCACAGCCTTGCATTGGGATTTGTCTTAAGCCCCCAATCCCGCAAACCTTCCAATACCTCCATATGTGTATGGAATGTCTTACCTTCTACTCTGCCTATGCCATAGCAGCATATATCCAATGGCCGTGAGGCAGTAACCTTTGAATCTAACTGCCTGACACTCCCTGCTGATGCATTCCTCGGATTTGCAAATAGTATCTCTCCTTCTCTTTCCCTCTTCTTATTGAGTTTCTCAAATTCCTTGAGTTTCATAAATACCTCTCCACGAACCTCAATATGCCTTGGCACGGGCAGTCGGGACCCAATCAGCCTTAAAGGTATTGACCTTACCGTCTTAAGATTCAGTGTTACATCCTCTCCTGTATAACCATCCCCACGGGTAGAACCCTTCACAAAGACACCGTTCTCATAGACTAATTCAACTGCAAGGCCATCCATCTTGAGTTCTGCTGCATATTCTATATCACCTTTCCTATCAAGGTCAAGGAACCTCTTTACCCTCTCATCAAAATCCTTAATTTCACTTACAGAAAATGCGTTTGAAAGGCTGAGCATTGGAATGGAGTGTGGGACAGTGCTAAACTTTTCAAGAGGTAGTGCACCTACTTTCTGTGTGGGGGAATCTGGCGTGACAAATTCAGGATGTTTATCTTCAAGTTCCTCTAATCTACTCATCAACCTGTCATACCGGATGTCAGATATTTCAGGCGAATCTAATACATAGTACCTGTAGTTGTGATATAAAATCTCATTCCGCAGTTTCTCTATCTCCTCACTTGACATCCATATTACCTCATCTCTTGTCCGCCTGTGATATTAACAGCCTGGCCCGTCATATAGTCAGATTCACGAGATGCCAGGAATACTGCAAGAGTTGCCACATCCTCTGGTGTCCCTTCCCTGCCAAGGGGTATCTTCTTCACATAATAATCCCTCACCTGAGAATCTGGTATGCCCAATTTTTTACCATACTCCTTCTGGAGCCTATCCCACTGTGGCGTAAATACAATGCCAGGGCATATAGCATTTACATTTATCCTGTAAGGGGCAAGGTCCAGGGCAAGGCTTTGTGTAAAGCCCAATACTGCGAATTTGGATGCACAATAGGCAGTAAGCCACAGTCCCCCCTGTTTGCCAGATTTTGAACTCATATTGATAATCTTTGCTGTGCTTTCAGGATGAGATTTCTTTTGTTTAATCATGATAGGTGCGATAGCCTTAGAACATAAGAATACACTCTTAAGATTCACATCCATTGTAAGGTCCCACACATCTTCAGTTAGTTTAAGTATGTGGGCAGACTTTGTAATGCCGGCATTGTTTACCAATATATTTATCCTTTTGAATCTTTTCGTCACCATCCTGACCATCTTATTGACGAATTCACTTTTACTAACATCTCCTGGTATATAGATAGAGTCCATGCCCATGGCCTTTATCTTATCCGAAACATTCCTGGAATTATCAGCACTGAGGTCATTCACTGCCACGCTACAGCCTTCCCTGGCAAATGCTATGGCAATCGCCTCACCTATACCCTGTCCTGCACCTGTAATTAATGCAACATTACCTTTCAATTTCATAAATACCTGCTCCCCTTTCTGAATTTTCCCCAATTGTAACACATGGGCTAATTTTAGTAAAGAAAATTTAACACATCTTCACCCCCACATGCAAATCTTGCCTCAAGCAGCGCCATCCTTATACTCTCCTGGGTTATTGATACCTTTCTATGCCTGGCTAACTGGCTGCGTATATACCTCATCTTCTTCTTTAAAATATTCTTATCCTCCATCTTCTCATTCTGAAACGGTGTCTTTGGCTTCGGAATGAATGGGGTAATGCTTACTCTTATTGGAAGTATCTCCACTGCCCTTTTACACAGGCTTATAATTCCATTGATGTCCTCTTCATTCTCACCTGGCAGTCCGAGCATAAAATACATCTTCACCCTTTTAATGCCAGAGCCATGTGCCATCTCAACAAAGTCAATAATCTCTATGTCCTTTATAGACTTTCCTATGAATCTCCTTAACCTCTCTGTCCCTGCCTCAGGTGCTATAGTAATCGTCTTCTGTCCGCTCTCTGCAAGGCTCTTGACAAGGAATGGGGTAGCAGAATCTGCCCTCAGGCTTGATACAGATATCCTTGCACCCATTTCCCTCAAACCCTTACAGACCATATCAATCTCAGGATGGTCAGAGACTGCAGCACCTACCAATCCAATCCTTGATGTCCATTTGAGCCCCTCTTTCGCTGTCTTGAGTATCTTCTCATGACTCCTTATTCGCACCTTTCCACAGGCAAATCCTGTCACGCAAAATTTACACATCCTTGAACATCCCCTTGATACCTCTATCAAAAATGCCCCTTTAAATTCTGTATAGGGTGTGACTATCCTCGTCCTCGTATCAAATTTGTCTAAATCCTTGAGCCTCCTCACATGGACAGTATTTGAGATTCCAGGCACAAATACGCCTTCAATACGTGATGCTTCATTCAAGAATTCATCTTTCCTGGCAATTGTATTTAGAGGAAAGAATGAACTGTATAAATCCATGAATTCATGTATAACCTCTTCCCCTTCACCCACAATAAACAGGTCAACTATTTTTGAGAGTGGCATTAGATTAAAAGATGTAAAAATCCCACCTGCTATGATTAAAGGATGGCGCATAGTCCTATCAGCCCTCCTGACAGGTATATTTATACAATTTAATATCTGGATAACGTTCGGATAGTCCAACTCAAACGAGATGGAAAATGCCAATATGTCAAAATCTGTAAGCAACCTCCCATGCTCCAGCGAAAAAAGGGGACAGGCTACTTTTATCTTCCCATGTTCCAGAGAGGTAGTCCCTGCACCTCGCCTGCCAGACCCTGCTTTGTTCGTCCCTTCTATTGAAAAAAATGCCCGTTCACAACTTGTGTCATCTCTTTTGTTCAATTCATGGTAGATGGTGTGGAACCCTAAATTACTCATCCCTACATAGTAGGAATTTGGGTATATCAATGCCACATTAATCTTAGAACCCCTTTTATATACCGTCCCTATCTCTTGCTCTAATATAGACCTGATAAATTTGGATTCTTTCAAATTTTTGGCTCTCTACATTTAAAGTAACACACCTTCGGTGTGAACTGTCATTGTCCAACTTGATTGGACAATCCAGCAATTATTTCGTAGTATTTCTTATGGATTCCCCGGTCAAGCCGGGGAATGACAAAAAGGAAATTCCTATACATTTAAATTACTATCTACACAAATAGAAGAATGGGCAGTGGTCACATTGGCGACTATCCCCTTCATCAGCCTTAAAAGGAACAGCAGAGTCCATGATGTCACATATTATAGATTCTAATGCTTTGAAATATATAGACATATTCTCTCCTGTGCCGGTTAATTGCCCGTCTTTCAGTAGCCTCTCTTCACTCAAGTCCCTTAAGGAATAAAGGGCGGCATTTATTCTTTCACCTTTATAATCTTTATCATTATCCACAAAATAGAGATACAAAGGGAGTTGAAAAGACTTAAGGGTATTTTTAAGAGATTCCCTGTCAAAACCGCCAGATTCTATCCTATCTATATCTTGCGGCATAATGTCAGTGCTTCCGGTTTTATAGTCAAGGATTAAGATGCTTCCATCATTGAGCCTGTCTATCCTGTCAATTATGGCTTTAAATTTAAAATATTCATCTCTCAATTTTATCCTGCACCTAAAAGTCTCCTCTAAACAGACTATTTCCCGGACATCCCTTTTTCTTTCATTGTCTAAGAACCTTTCCATCCTGAAATTTAGTATCTCTTTGACAAGAAATGCATCCGATTTCATCTTCTTCTGGAATTCATCAGCAAACTTTTTATTTAAGGTAGCGAAGAAATCCTTTCTAAACTCCTCATCAATAGATGGCTTCTTACCGATAAATTTAGAGAATGTCTCTTCAAGCAACTCATGGACAAATCTACCCAAATCCCGTCCCTCTGGCTCATCAAGCAGGTCCTCTTTTTCCTTGAGTCCCAGTACAGATTGATAATAAAATCTTAAAGGGCAATGCATATAGGTGTTTATGCTTGTTGAAGAATATTCATATCCTTCCAGAAATTTTATAATCTCAAGGTTCTTCTCTATCTTTAATCTCTTTGGCAGGCGTGAAACCTTAAAACTCGCCTTCTGTATAGGCAAAACATCTAAAGATTTTTTCTCCTTCTGAGCCTCCCAGACAATCTCTTCAATAAACCTGCTCTTCTCTTTATCGTGCCTCTGTTGGTATATCAAATGGACGTTTCTGGCTGAAGAGATTAATCTCCTGAACTGATAGCGTTGAATTTCCTCTTCTTTCTCAAGACGGTTTAAACCCAAACTTATCATTACCTCTCTCGGAATCAAGGGTTCATAGACTTTTAGTTTGGGCAGGACCGCCTCGTTTACATCCATAAAAATGACATTCTCAAAGTTTAATGAACGTGTCTCAAATAGCCCTAAAATCTGAAGTCCTTTCAAAGGAGAGCCGGAAAAAGAAATCACTTCTATGTCTAATTTATTCTTGAATATTTTAAAGATGTCTTCTTTGGAAAATGGTTCATTATTAAAGGATGAATTCATCAGTTCTTCTTTTATTGAGAATAGCCTCTCTGCCATTTTTAGATTTAATGGATAACTACTTAAAAAACTCTTCTTCACCAGGACAGAGAGCAGATTCTCAATGCTTAAAGAAAACTCATAGAAATTGGTAAGTTTTTCCCAGGCAACAAATAAGATATTATGCAGTTCCTGGACAGCGCCTTTAAGGTTCTCCCTACTAACCTCAAGGTTCATTGCCTTCATCGTCTTTAATGCCAACTCATACAAATCCATTGAATTATGTATGTCAGATAACTTAACAAATAAACTGCCGCCTAATGGAGTTTCTTCAATCCCAACAAGCAACTCTTCAATCTTATGGATGAGCACTCTGGTTATAGACGACTGGGGAAAGAGTTTTAAGCTTTTTACTAACGGGTGGCTTAACGCCTTAAGATAATCTTTTGTATAATATTCATCATCCTTTTTGGTCTCCTGTGCCTTAAATATGCATTCAAAGAGTGCCCATATAGAACTTCTGTTCAAAGGGTACCCCATAGAGACATTAAAATCATGGACTTGACCTGAAATCTCTGAAAGGAGTGGTATTAAGTTATTAGAATCAGGAAGGACAATGACTGTATTATCTAACCTCTTAATCTCTTTAAGAATTTCTCGGACAAGACACGCCTCAGAATGGGCATCAAATCCTGCTTGTATGGAGAGGTTATACCCTGGGCTCTGGTCTTCTTTTGGCTGTATCGGGGTAGCAAACTCCTGGGATAATCTCATCAGCACGCTCCATTCTTTAGCATCTCCCTGGAACAAGAGTACTGCCTTTTTAGCATTATAGAGACTCTTTATAATATCTTGCTCTGTCTTATGTAAGTAGAAAAACCCGCAAAAGATAATCTGGTCAAATTCAGACAAATCAACATCCTGGATGTATTTTGATGCGAGTAGATAGGTAAACCCCCTTGAACGCTCACGCCTTTCTTTTAGGACAGCATGATATGCATCCCTTATAGAAATAATACCCTTGAGTAAAACATTGATATTTTCAGGAACATCGTAACCTATACTTGCCTTAAACTGAATGTTTTTCAAGGATTCAACATTTATATCCTCTAAATCTAATTGTTCAATAAATGATAAAATCTCCCTTGCCCATGGAAGAAACTCACTAAAACTTTCTTTACCTCTCAGGATATCTGGAGTAATCCTCTGTGACAGATTATAGATGATAAAGCAGGCGTCTAAATCAGAAATTTTTAAAAAAGAATCCTGCTTAGAAACGATATATTCCACAAACTCATCTATAGAGAAAAAGGAAGGTGAGAAAAAACCTTTCTTTATCTTCTTAGAAAGTTCTTTTTTTAAGAATAGAGCCGGCCTCTTCCCGCCAAATACAAATGCGAGCCTTGCTATATCCTTACCCTGTTCTAAAAAATTCTCCTCCACGAAATCGGCAAGGTTCTGTATAAAGTTTTCAGTTAAGTTATATGTTATTACCCTTTCCATGTTCCGCTAATCTCTTCCATACTCAAATCGTCTAAATATATCAAAATACCCCTGATTCTTGAATCCGGATAGATATCCTGAATTATCCTCATATACTCAAGTATCTGGTCATAATAAAGGACTTCTTTTTCTTTAGAACTCTTGTAGTCAATTATAAACACCTCTTTTATCTTTATTATCAGACGGTCTATCCTTTTGGTATTGCCAGATGCACCCACAACCTCTTTTTCAAGAAAAATTTCCCCATCTTCTACTTCAAAGTAAGGTTTTAGTTCCTCACTATCCAACAATTTATTAATTGTTAATTCAAATTCCTTAAAATCATGGATAAAAGGATACCGGTTACAGGCATTTTCTAATGCCTCTTTAACTACCAAATCCTGAGCCTTATTATGGAGATTACCGATAAATGAAAGGATTGAGTGCAAGACTTCACCCCTTAATATTTTTTCTCTATTTTGCAAGATATCTTCTTCAATAAACTCGTCCTTTAACAAACGGAGCCAGTCCTTATATTCTGAAGGAGGTATCTCTATAGTAAGAGAACCTCCTTTGTCATTATCTTCTCTATTTTTTACCCTCTCCCCTATCTCTAAATTATTTTCAGGCAAAAGCAGGCTTGCCAGATTAAATCTTCCTTCTGCTCGTGGATAGTGGAAGACATAGAGTTCATCTTCTGACCTGGTAAACGCTACATAGATACTGTTCAATTCGTCCATAAAGGATTTTAAATATTCTCTCTTATATACCTCTCTCAAATGGCAGGAGAAATCTGCATATCTCTTCTTAATACGCATAAGCCTGAGACTGCCATCAATAGGGATAACCACCTCCGAATCAATCTTAACGTTCATTTCCAGAAACGGTATGATAACGACTGGAAACCCCAAGCCCTTTGACTTGTGGATGGTAAGTATCTTTATGGAATCACTATCAGTGACATTTACATACAGGTCATCTTCATTTGCCTTATCAAAGAATCCCAGGAATGAGGATATGCTTGGATTTTCATCCTCCTGTTCTTTGATAAGTTCAAGAAATCTCATGAAAAAGCCCTGATAATTATAGAAGTTACTCAAGCAATTGAACTTACTTAAGATACTTATAACAAGTTCATATAGTGGCACAAATCCTACGCTCTTAAAGAATTCTTCAATTAACCCATCCCAGACTTCAGGAAACTGCAGGCGGAATTCCCTGTATAGATATGCATTATAATCTTTATTATTTTTATTTCTATTATTAAGGCTAAAGATAAAATCCTGAACCCTTCGGCTGTCTAACCCTAGCGAAGCACATTTCTTTTGTGAGGCGCCAGAAAAGATCTCACCCATTATAAATGAGGCAAAAGAAAGATTATCAATTGGTGAGTTCAGGAACTTAAGGAAAGAGACGAGTTCCTTGATATAAGAGTTTTCTCTTATATTAAGCGTCTTTTCTGATTCAACAGGGATATTCTTCTCCAAAAGCCATGATGTCAAAAGTTCCACCTCATCATTCTTCCTTGTAAGAATTGCAACATCTTTAAGAGAAAACCTTATTGCCAGGTCTTTTATAAGATTAAGCACTTTATCTTTTAGAAACCCGTCTCTCTCTACCCTATCTGGACAATCTACAAATTCTAACTTAACATATCCGCCTGTCTTATCTTCTCTACTATCCTGCCTTGAAGATTGATATATATTTACTATTCCCTCCAAATCCGAATGACTGAATTCAATGCCACTCTTTTTTTCTTTTGCCTGATTAATGAATCTCCGTAGATTGCTTTCAGAAAAGACCGTATTGTTAAACTCTACAATCACCCTCTGGCTGCGGTAATTTTTGCTCAAGGAGCCCTGGATTAAATTAAAATTCCGGAAACGTTCTCTTGCCAAATCCATCAAAGACGCCTCTCCACCCCTGAACCTGTAAATCGCCTGTTTCCTGTCTCCTACATAAAAGAGTGACCCTCCGGTTGAAAGCGCCTCCTCTATCATAATATATAGGTTTTCCCACTGCAGCATGCTTGTATCCTGGAACTCATCAATCAGAAAATGCTTTAGACGAGTAGCCAATCTGTAATAAAGTTCAGGTAAAGAAAAGTCTTTATCACCAAACAGGCTGCGAGCCTCTTTATTCAATGCTTCTAAGAATAAAACATCGTCTTTACTTGATATGCTCTTTAAATCACCGAGCACATTATTAAAAATATCAACATAATAGTTAAAGGCTGACCTTGATTCAAGTTCGCAGAGTTCGCCTATACCCTTCCTTATCCTATCCCAGAGATTCATGATTTGTGAAGGAACTGTATTACCTTTATTAACCGGGAAATTCTCTCTTTTGAAAAAAATAGATATCTCATCAATATCAAAACCATCTTCATTCTCATCTAAGAAGTCTGATAAGTTTTTGGAAAAAGCCGCATGGGTTCCCATCGGCAGATTTTCTCTTAGTTCATTCATAAGTTTTAAGATAGATTTTTTGTGCAGGATTAAGTCTTTATCTCCTATACTGCTGCGGGAAAAGGAGCCTGCGAATCTATTGCTTTTAGAATATAGAGAGTTTATAATAGAAAGGATATTCTGCTTTGGAAACCACCCTGTTTTATTCTCTATAAAGAGGTAGTGTGTTAGAAAATCATGAAAGAGATTTAAAATATCTTCATCGCTATTTGCCTTATCTATAAGTTTATCCAGACTATAGATTAAATAGTCACTATAGTCTTCTTTAGTCTTGAAATTTGCAGATAGATTCAGTTTAAAGGCACAGCCTGAGAGAATGGCATTGATAAAACTATCAATGGTCTTAACCTGAAAGAAGTTGTAGTTTCTAATCAAGCAATCCATTATCCTGTAAGATTTCTTACAGGCGAACTCCTCATCCACGCATAAGTAAGACAGGAGAGCCTCTTTTTCTTCAGGGTTTACGAACTTATCCAGGGCGAGTTTCTTTAAGAATTCTAAGATTCTTTCCTTCATCTCTATAGCAGCCTTATTGGTGAAGGTTATAGCAAGGATTGTATTTAAGGGAATTTCTTCAGGTTTTAGGTAGGGGTTTATAAGGAGGTGAATATATCTTTTTGCAAGTGCATAGGTCTTGCCTGACCCAGCCGAAGCCTCCAATACGCAGACTTGAGGGAATTGGATAGGGTGAGGATATTTACTATTCATCGTCTATTTATTATATACCACCAGCCCTATTCCTGTCAAAGAAAATTAAAACTGAACTTTAAGGGAGGGATGATAACCACCGATGGGCCGTAACAATTAAAATTTTATTCTTATTATTCTTTATGTATTTAAAAACACCTTCTTTATTCACCAGCTGAATCACCGGGACATTCAAGACGTTTTGAAAATTGACTAAACTTCTTGCTGGCGTATCTTCAGAAAGTTTTGTTTCAAGTAACAGAATTGGATTATTGTTATTAGCAATCAAAAAATCAACCTCTTCTTTTTCTTTGTTGCGAATGTAATGCAATGTGAATCTGCCATATCCATATTCATTCCAGTTATAAACAGTCCTCAAAAGTTCAAGGGCAACCATATTTTCAAACCTGTAGCCTTCTTCTTCAATCTCAGGATAATTAAAAAGGTACAATTTCTTCTCTTTTAAAATCGACCTTGATATCCTCTTTGTCCAGGGACTAATTCTGAATATAAGATAAAAAACCTCAAATAATCTTAACCATTCTTTCACACTGCCAAAAGCAACCTGTAATTCCCCGGCAATATTATTCATTGAAAGAGGGCTCCCAATCCTTGAAGGTAACAAAGTAAATAAAATCTCTATATTATCAATATTTTTTATGTCATGAATGCTTCTGATATCTTCACGAACGATTTGTGTTATATAATTCTTGGCCCACTTTGTAAAGAAGGTTTTTCTTCCCTTTGTAAAAGGTTCAGGAAATCCACCAATATTAAAAAGCGTCTGCCAGATTTCCTGCGTCCTCTCTTTATCATTAATATCAAAACCAGAAATGGGATTTTTCACAAATTCATCAAAATTTCTTCTTTTACCGCTTAGTTCAGCAATAGTGAATGGGAATAGATGGAATTGAAAATATCTGCCTGCAAGAGAATCCCCACCTTTTTGATATAAATCCAAACGGCCGCTTCCGGAAACAAGAAATTCATAATCTTCTGAGAACTCATCATAGATTCCTTTTAAATAGTTTTTCCAACGCTTATATTTATGTATTTCATCAAGAATTACAAGAGGCATTGATTCATCTTGCCTGTTCATATTCTCAAAAAATGTTGGGGTCTTGATTAGCAATCTCTTATGGTCAAGAATATCCCAGTTAAAATAGATATTATTCTTAAATCCTTTCGCTATCTCCTTAGTCAGAGTGGTTTTACCAACCTGCCTCGGGCCGGATAGAAATATCATTTGTTTTTCCTTGGATAATTCCTGCCACAAATTAAGATACATCGGTCTATTTATCATAAGACTATTTTATACTATAATTTGAAAAAGTCAAGACTTTTTCGCATTGAATAGAACAATTTTGCACTAAGACAATTGTAAAATTCCCTTGACAAAATCAGATTTTATAATATAGTCTATTTATGGATAGTTAACAATATTGTTTATTTTCCATAAACAGATATCTTATTACAAGAGGTCCATTTCAAGAGGAAAAAAATAGATGGGATATGAAATCGTAAGAAAATTAGAGTCATATAAGAAAGATTATTTAACAATAAATGACCTTGAGAAGATTCTCCGTGCCAAAAGAGGCTCTCTCAAGGTCAAATTAGTGCGGCTTGTTAAAAGAAATGTGCTTTTACGTCTGAGAAGAGGTATCTATATCCTGGCAAATAAACCAATCCTCGCTGATAAACTTGCCACACAGGTATTTCAGCCTTCTTATATCTCATTTGAATTTGCTCTGGCACGTTATGGATTATTAGGACAGATCCCTTATACCATAACTTTAGCAAGTTCAAGATTGTGCATGAAGACTAACCTGGCAAATTTTGCCATTGAAATCAGGAAAATCAAGAAATCACTTTTTGGGGGGTATATTATGCAGGAAGGTGTCTTAATTGCAACCCCTGAAAAGGCCCTTTTAGACATGCTTTATATGGTATCACTTGGAAAGAGTGCCTTTGACTTAACAGAGTTAAATTTAAGGGATATCTCAAAAAAGAAGGTCCTCGCATTATCTAAAAAATACCCAAATGCCACACAAAGGTTGCTTAAGGATATAATAAACAGATGAACTTTACGGTCCTATCATAAGTAATTATTTTGCTATTTCATCCAGGGTATTTTTTATCTGGTCTAATTTGCGCAATTTCTCTTCTACAATCTGGTCTATGTTGGACATCCTGGTGTGTATTGCCTCTGAGTCTCTCTTCTCTTTTGCAAGAGTATCTGCCAGGTTATCCGATATCTGATTCTCTACCTTTAGTTTCTCTTCAAGTTCTTGTCTCATCTTTATCAATTCCTGGAATTTTGCCTCTAATGCCGATTTTGCCTGGCTTACTTCAGAGGCAAGGTTTCTGGTAGATTCTATATTTACCTTTAGTTTCTTTAACTCAACCTCTAATGCTGCTTTATCCTTCAGGGTCTGGGCAAATGAACCTTTTGGTATAGATGCTACCTTTTCCTCTAAGACCTTCTTCTCCTCAAGTAAAGTTTTTACCTTAAGCACCAGGCCCTCTCTCTCCTTTATGATAGATTCCACCTTATCAGAGAGTTTTGTATTTAACTGGGATAAACTCGCACTCAATTTTTCTTTTGTCTTTAAGTCCTCTTCTAATTTACCCTTTTCTTCTTTTAATACCTTTAATTCTGCATTGATTTCATCAGTGCCAGAAGATGGGTTTCCTTGAGGAGATACTGGCAAAGAGACTTGAGGAACAGGGGAAAGCCCGGTCTCTTGCATGACCTCGTGTTTCACAGCCACCTTCTTACGATTGAATTGATATATCCCTACAAAACCTATTACAAGAATTACAAGTAAAAACAGAATCATACTATTCTTTTTCATTTTTAACCACCCCTTTTTTAACCTGATAACTGTAGGGGTCGGATTCATCCGACCCGCAGGGCTTGATAAATCAAGCCCCTACCATTTTGAAATTTATTCCTTTCCTCCTGGTGTAACAATTACCTTCTCTAATTCAATAGCCTCCAACTGGCTCTTTATATCCTGCCTTGTCTTCTCTACAATATCAGCCAGTTCCTTTTTTGCCTGATTTATCCTTGCAATCTTATCCTGAAGAACGAGTTTTGTCTTATCTATCTCTTCAACGATTACATCTTTGCCTTTCTTTTCTTTTGCAAGGTCCTCAGCAAGAATAGATGAGATATCGCCTTCTGTCTTTAACTTCTCTTCTAACTCTGCCTTAAATTTATTGAACTCATCTAACCTTGCCAATATTCCTAACTTAGACTTCTCTATCCTATTCATCTCTTCTTCCTTCTGGCTTAAGATGCTCTTTAGCCTCCCAAGTTCTATCTCAAGTGCTGCCTTTTCTTTCAATGCCTTTGCCAGTGACTTCTGAGGCTCAAGTTCTTTTGCCTTTTCTCCCATCCCGCGAGAAGTAAGGCTCTTCAATTGTTCTATCAAAAGTTCCTTTTCACTCTTGATGGTATCCAATCTTTCTGTAAGTTTATTATTCAACTTCTCAAATATCTCTTTACTCTTTGCCGCCTCGGCCACATTTATCTGCAACTCATCTTTTTCCCTACTTAGCGTATCTATCTTTAAATTTAGTTCCTGATTTTTTAATTCAAGAGAATCATGGGAATCTTTAAGGTTTTTTACCCTCTTAGATTCATTCATATAAAGATAGCCAAATACTACCGTAGTGACACACAGGATAATTATTATTAAAACGGTGATATTATTCTTCATAGCCACCTTCTTTCTATAGGACTATTTCTCTAATATCTCCACCAATTTCTCTACCCTGAGGAGCAGATTTTTGGTATCAATATTCTCCGGGTCTAATTCAACTGCCTTCTTCAAGTTCTCCTTTGCATCAATATAATTCCCTGCTGAAATCTGCGTTGTTGCAGAATCCAAATATCCTTTTGCCTCGTCCTTATTAAATGCCTTAACCTGCCCTGCCACTTCAGGTGAGACTTCCCTTTTTTCTTCAATGTGTTCCCCTGGTGGCAATTCTGTTTCTTCTTTCACAACCTCTTTCTTAGCCTCTTGCTCTTTTGTCCGAGCATTAAACTCCTCTTCTAATCGGGCCTTTGCCTCTTTTAATGCGATGAGTTCAGATTGAATTCCCTCCTTATCACTAGCGAGACCCTGGCTTGTTGTTTCCATTGCCTTAAGGCGAGAATCCATTTCCTCCTTTAGCATATCTATCTGCGATTCATATTCTTCTCTCATCAACTCTAATTCTGACCCGGACTCCTCTGACTCATATAGAGGCGTAACTTCTTCCTTTTTTATTTCTACCTTTTCTTCCTCTATCTTATCTATCACTATATGCGGTGTAATGAATACCATAAGGTCAGTCTTGACTTTAGAAGTTGACTTCTTTTTGAATGCTAATCCCAAAATAGGTAAGTCTCCTAAGAGGGGAACCTTTGACACAGTTTTTACTTCCTTCTCTTTTATAAGCCCGCCGATTACTACGGTATCTCCATCCTTGACCATAATCTGTGTATCACTCTCACGAGTCTGAATCCTTGGGAATAATGATGTAGAAGTTGGAAACACAGCCTCACTTACCTCCGGGTGAATCGTCATATTTACGTAGCCACCCTCACTTACCTGCGGCACTACGAGCAGTTGTATTCCTACGCTTTCATACCTTTCCAATGTCTCTGTCCGTTGTACTGTGCCTGCGGCAGTAGTCGTGGTATCGGTCCTCACAATCGGTATCCTTTCGCCTGTAAGGATGGCTGCTTCCTGCCCATCCATAGCCATAATCCGCGCCGACGATAAAAGATTAGTATCACCTTGTGACTGGAGCATACTTAATACCAATGAAAAATCGCTTGCTGAAATGATACCTGTCTTGAGTTCTGTAGTGGTTATACTCTTGGTAGGGTCTGAGGAACCCCCGGTGATAGCCCTTGTCTGACTATAGTCGTCCTTCAAACCACTTGCAGCAACAGAGAATTCCTTGAGTGACTGCCAGTCTATACCTAAATCCTGCGAGGAATCTAATTGAACCTCTATTATCTTAGCCTCAATCATTACCTGTTTAGGCTTAGTATCCAATACGTTTATGAGGCGCTCTATCTTATCAATGACACTCGGGACATCTGAGACTATCAGGATATTGGATTTATCCACGCCACCTAATGCTACCCTGGACCTCTTGGCAGTTCCGCCTCCCCCTGCTCCGCCAGCAATGCCAAAACTCCATCCCGGCTGGGCTATTGATAAGACGTCTATAGACCCTCTGTCAGAAATCTGGCTCTGCAGAACCTGTTTCAGTTTAAATGCATCTAAGAATTTTAATTTAAATACCCGTGAGACTATCTCAAGCCTCACGACCCTTATGTTATTGCCCTCTTTAAAATATGTATATGGACCTGCATATTTTAATACGAGGTCCAATATCTCTTCAGGTGTGCCTACAAAATGGCCATCTACAGTGCCTGTAACATCTCCTGATGGCATGATATTGAGCCCCAATTCTTTGGATAATAGCCTTAGTACACTTATAATATTGGCGCTTTTGAGGTTCAGGGTAAGGACATTCTCCTCACCATTCTTTGACTCTTTTATCTCTAAAGGGTAAAATATTTTCTTTTCATCCTTTTCCTGACAGTAAGATGTGTGAACCCCGCACGTTATCAGTAGTAAGATAAGGAGGGACAGGGGGACAGTCCTATAACTACATGAGATTGCCACGGGCTTTGCCCTCACAATGACAGACTCGTTGGATTGAACTACCTTGGTAAACATACGGAAAATGTTGCTCCTTTACCCATGCCGCTACCTACCGCTATCCTGCCGCCGTGGCTATCAATTATCTGGTGGGTAATGGTAAGCCCAAGTCCTGTCCCGTCTTCACGTGTTGTGAAGAACGGGTCAAACAGCCTGGTTATGTGCTCAGGGGCTATGCCAGGCCCTGTATCCTGGAATCTTATCTCAACAAACTTAGGGTCTTCATATAGCCGTGTCGTAATGGACAACTGCCCGCCTTTTTCCTTCATCGCATGGAATGCATTGAATATTATGTTCAGGAATGCCTGCTGCAATTTCTTGCTGTCTGCAGAAATATTAGGTAAATTTTTATCATAGTTTCTTATAATCTCTATCTTTGCCTGGCTTGCATCATGTTTGGCTAACTGCAGGGTATCTTCTATAATCTCATTTATATCATTCGGTTCTACATGTGACTCTTCTGGCCTGGCAAAACTCAATAGTTCTTCTACCACCTTATTCAGCCTGTCAACCTCTTTTACTATCACGTCTGTATAGCCCCTCTTTGGGTCATCCTCTTTCATATCCTCTCTCAAGAGTTGAGCCAGTCCCTTTACTGAGCCTAATGGGTTCCTTATCTCATGTGCCACGCCAGCAGCAAGGCTCCCCAATGCAGCCAGCCTGTCTGCACGCCGCATCTGCTCTTCCATATGTTTTATCCTTGCAAGGTCCTTGAACGTCACTACCACGCCAAGGAGCATATCCTCTTTATCCTTTAAGAGAGAGGTTGTAATACCGATAGGTATCTTTCTCTTATCCTTTGTAGTGATGGTAGTCTCGCCTGATGATATTGTCTTTTTATCCTTTATGGCAGAATCTATCGTATCTACAATATCCTTGTTATTCTCATCCTTAGCAAATACATCCCGGAAACCCATGCCGATTACCCCTTCAGAATCATACCCTAAAATCGCCTCTGCAGCCGTATTGAAAGAGGCGACAATACCTTTCATATTGATAGTTATAACCCCTCCTGTCATACTTTCCAATATGTGTTCATTCAGTGAAGAGAGCATCTCATTGAATGACTTGCCTAACGTGCCTATCTCATCCTCAGAATTTATCCTTACGGTCTTGCTCAGGTCACCTTTTGCAACATCCTTGGCGCCAAGGGTGAGTTTGTTTATAGGTGAGGTAATGGCACACGCCAGTATAAGCCCTATAAGAAAGGAAGCCCCTACACTTACAAATAAATAGACCTTGAGATTCTTTAATAGGGTATTGACATCCTGCAGACCTTCACCTGAGCGGAGGTAACGTTCACTCACATTAAGAAATAGAACGCCTGAGGTTGATACCAAAAGAACTATGATAATGGGAATCGCAACGATGAGCCTCGTCCTTATCTTCCTCTTACTTAATTCTGACACCCTGACTTCTTTGGAAAATAGCCGCACTATCTTTAACCCTCTTCTTCTGCAGTAGCACGCATTATCTCTTCTACAGTGGTAATACCTTTCAGCACCTTCTGCAAGCCATCTTCCCTCAATGTCTGCATTCCGTTCTTCCTTGCAGCCTGCCTGATAGCAGTACCTGATGCCTTTCCCATAATGAGTTCTCTTATATGGTCATTTATCGTCATCAATTCAAATATAGCTGTCCGTCCAAAATACCCTGTCGTCTTACATGCATCACAACCTTTACCCCTATAGAATGTAAATACATTCCCTATGGAAGGCAGTCCCAATCCCTTAACTAATTCTGATGGAGGATTAAATGGTTCTTTACAATGAGGGCATACTATCCGTATTAGCCTCTGTGATACAACGCCTATTACAGAGGCAGATATAAGGAACGCCTCCACCTTCATGTCCATCAGCCTGGTCAGGGTAGCCGGCGCATTGTTTGTATGTATGGTGCTGAATACGAGATGGCCTGTAAGTGCAGACTGTATTGCTATCTCTGCGGTCTCAAGGTCTCTTATCTCTCCTATCATAATGATATTCGGGTCCTGCCTCAACATAGACCTCAAACCCACGGCAAATGTAAGGCCTACCCTCGGATTCACCTGCACCTGATTTACACTCTTAAGGTGAAATTCTACAGGGTCCTCAATTGTGAGGATATTCTTCTCTATGGAATTTATAGTATGTAATGCAGAATAGAGCGTGGTCGTCTTTCCGCTTGAGGTAGGACCTGTAACCAATATAATCCCGTATGGCTTCTTTATAATCTCTTCAAATCTAGCGAGTGTCTCTGGCAGGAACCCCAATTGTTTCAATTCAATGAGGATTGTGCTCTTATCTAAAACACGCATCGCCACTTTCTCACCCAATACAGTAGGCATGGTAGATACGCGCAAATCTGCCTCTCTATCTGCCATAACAAGTTGGAACCTGCCATCCTGGGGCAGCCTCTTCTCAGAGATATCCAACCCTGACAGGACCTTTATCCGTGAGACTATAGCAGGGTGAGAATCCTTGGATAAGGTCTTGACCTCATGCAGCATGCCATCTATTCTGAGCCTAACCCTCAACTTATCCTCTTCTGGTTCAAGGTGTATGTCACTCGCCCTCTCTTTAATAGCCATCTCTATGACAGAATTAACCATCTCTATGACTTCAGGACCTTCTTCTACAGTCTCTAATTCCCTTTGAGGTCTCTCTGGCTCAAGAAGGCTGACATCTAATGTCTCGCCTGGAGCAGGCTTTTTAACAGGTGACTCAGGCCTTGCTTTATAATATTTCTCTATCGCAGAAACTATACCGCTTTTTGTACAGACTATAGGTTCAACCTTACACCTTGTAATACGCTGAACCTCATCTATGGCAAATACATTAAGCGGGTCTACCATCCCTATAGTCAATGTGTCCTCAACCTTATCTAACGCTATCAGTTCATACCGCCTGGCAATCTTCTCAGGTATAAGGTTCACGAGCTCGGGTTTATTCCGATATTTTGACAAGTCTATATGTGGTAACCCCAACTGTTTACCTAATGCTGCTATGAGGTCTTCTTCCTTGATTAATCCCATTTCAACCAATGCATCTCCGATCCTCATGCCTGCCTTCTTATGGTATTCAAGTGCCTTATGCATCTCGTCTTGTGTTATAAGGCCTGCCTCAATAATAAATTCACCCAATAGTTTCTTTTTAGTTTTGGTTACCTGTGGCATAGTCTTGTTTACACCCTCAATTTCCGCCTCAATGCCTCTGGGTCTCTCCCTTTTGTGAGCGCCTCTTCAGAGGTTATCTTGCCTTCTATGCAGAGCGAATATAATGCCTGGTCCATACTCTGCATCCCTAATTTCGCACTCGTCTCTATTATAGAATATACCTGGTGGGTCTTACTCTCACGAATCAGGTTCCTCACAGCAGGAGTGGCAACCATTATCTCTACTGCCGGAACCTGTCCTTTCCCATCAGCACGTGGAATCAGTTGTTGTGAAACTACACCCTGCAAGGCAAGTGATAACTGTATCCTTATCTGCTGCTGCTGCTGATATGGAAATACATCTATAATCCTGTCTATAGTCTGGACAGCGTCAGACGTATGGAGTGTAGCCAGAACCAGATGTCCTGTCTCAGCAGATGTAACAGCTGCTGCCATCGTCTCTAAATCCCTCATCTCACCAACTAAAATAACATCAGGGTCCTGGCGTAGGACGTATTTTAACGCAATAGCAAAAGAGTCTGTATCTGATGATACCTCTCTTTGTTCTATGACACTCTTCTTGTGGGTATATAGATACTCTATAGGGTCCTCTATAGTAATTATATGCAATGCCCTTGTATCATTGATTACGTCTATCATCGCAGCCAGAGTAGTTGACTTCCCGGAACCTGTAGCGCCTGTAACAAGCACCAGCCCTTTGGGCAGGCTCGCAAGGTCTGCTACAATCTTTGGAAGGCCCAATTCTTCTATTGACCTTATCTCTGTAGCCAACCTCCTGATAGAGGCTGCTATACTACCTCTTTGCCTGTGGACATTGATTCTAAAGCGGCTCAGGTTCGGGATGCCGAATGAGAAGTCCAGCTCTCTTTTTGCAATAAATCTCTCTCTCTGCTCATCATTCAACGTACTGAATACGAGCCGCTCAGATTCATGGGGGGTGAGTTTATCAGAGCCTTGCAAAAATTCTAATTTCCCATGGACCCTGAGCACCGGTGGAACACCTACAGCTAAATGCAGGTCTGAGGCATTTTTTTCTACTACTAATTCCAAAAGTTCCCGCATCTCCATCTTTTTACCTACTTCTTCTTCGGTAGTGTAAAATGGAACTTACTACCCTCTCCAGACTTACTCTCTACCCATATCTTTCCGCCATGGGCATCTACCAATCCCTTGACTATAGAAAGCCCAAGCCCTGTCCCTTCAGACCTACGCGTAGTTGAACTATCTGATTGATAAAATTTTTGGAATATCCTATCCATGTCCTTCTCATGGATACCTATGCCATTATCTATCACACTAATCGTAATATGGCCATCTCCATCCTTTGCTGCTACCCTGACTTCTCCTTTGTTAGGCGAGAATTTTATTGCATTACTCAAGAGGTTGGTTAATATCTGTTCTATCTTTATCCTGTCAGCACTTATCTTTGGAGAATCCTGGGGCGTTTCATTTATCAATCTAATCTCCTTAACACCTGCCATAGGATTCATACTACCTATACAATGCCTGATAACCTCTTTTATATCCAATTCTTCCATCTTCATCTGGAGTTTGCCTGCCTCTATCCTTGAGATGTCAAGTATATCATTCAAAAGCCTGGCAAGTCTTTCTGTATCGTGCTTTATTAACAAGAGAAATTCCCGCTGGTCATCATTTATCTTGCCTGGGATTTCATCCACGAGCAGAGATACAGCCTCCTTCATTGAGGTAAGAGGCGTCCTGAGTTCATGAGAGACTATAGAGACGAATTCATCTTTCATCTTCTCCATCTTCTTCATCTCTTCAATCATCCTTCCCATCTCTTTATGGTCCTTTGCCATGCCCTCCTGACTGAACTTCAACTCTTCATATAATCTGGCATTCTCTATAGCGATGGCTACCTGGTCAGCGAGGATTGTAAGGAGTTTCAGGTCATCCTCTGTGAATATCCCACCTCCCAATTTATTATTTACGTTCAAGACACCTATAACCCTGTCTTTAATCTTCAAAGGGACGCTGAGGAGTGACTTTGTCATATACCGCTCTTTCCTATATGCCCTGAACCTCTCATCCTTGTCTATATCCTCAATCAAAAGTGCTTTTTTTTCTTTGGCTACCCAGCCAGAGATGTTTTCGCCCACCTTTACCCTCGTATTTTTTATTATATTCTCAGCCAGTCCCTTCGCACTCTTTATAACGAGTTCCCCTGGTCCTGGTAGGGATTCATTGAGCAGCATCAGGGAGCAATTACCTACGCTCATTATAGAGGATACCTTCTCAACCAAAAGGCGTGATAATTCATCTATACCTGAACCTATAGACATGAATTCGCTAATCTCATAGATAACCTTCAATTCAGGAGATATTCCTTGCCTTCCCATATCACTTTATTCTCTTTAAATATTTTACCATTCTGAGTTCGTTGCCCAAACCCGCCCTGTATGAATACTTCACTTCGTCCATAAAGGTCTTTATCACGTATATGCCAAGGCCACCCACCTTCATCTTTGAGAGATACTCATCTATGGCTACCTTTCCATAGGAATCAAAGTCAAACCGCTTCCCCTTATCTTTCAAGACAATGAGTATCCTCTCATGGTTGATATTGATGTGTAATTCTATAGGATAGCTGATGGAATCGCCTTTGGCTTTAACGCTGCTCTTAATCCTTATATCCTTATGGTTCACATATGCATATTCAATCACATTGGTGCATGCTTCATCAACTGCCATCTCTATCTTTGCCAGGTCTTCTTTGGGAAATCCTACCTTAGCTGACAGGTCCACTATCACCTTCCTTACAAACTCTAAATAAAATGCCCTGGCAGGTATCTTTAAATGTATCTCCCATTCTTCATTCATAGCCATAATCTTTTCTCCTATGCTTTAAATGTAGACAATGCCTCTTCATCTGTGTTAAATACGTCTAATATCCTCGAAAATCCGAGTACGTTTATTATCCTGTATATCTTCTCTGGTAACTGGCTTAATTTCAAATCCCCGTTTTTCTCTCTCACCTTTTTTGCTACACCTATCAAAACCCCCAGACCTGCACTGCTGATGTAATCCAACCCTCCTAAGTTAAGAACAAGATGATAAGAACCCTCATCTATTACATTATTCAACGCCTTCTCTAAGGTAGGAAAACTATGTGCATCCAGAAAGCCACGGACATTTATAACCTTAACCTGAAAGCCTTCCACCTTATGGTCCTTCATATCTATATTACACCCAACTTCCATAACCTTTACCCCCTCAAGTTAGGCATATTTAGTAAACATGCCTTTCATTTTCATCTCTTCTCCAACACCTGTAAAAATGCCTGCGCTATTTTTGGGTCAAACTGACTACCGCTATATTTTCTTATCTCCTTTATGGCCTCATCATGAGATAGTGCCTTACGGTAGGGCCTATTCGTTGTCATTGCATCAAATGTATCTGCTACTGATAATATACGGGCAACTAAGGGTATCTTATCCTTAAGTAACCCATCCGGATAGCCGCGCCCGTCGTATCTTTCATGGTGAGCCCTTATAGAAGGCAGGGAATCGTGTAGAAAATCTAACGGCTCTAACATCTCTGCACCCCGGGAAGGGTGTAATTTTATCTCGGTAAATTCTGAAGCTGTCAGCTGACCAGGTTTATCAAGCACAACGTCTTTGACTCCTATCTTACCTATGTCATGCAGCCTGCCGGCATACTGGATAAGTTCCATAGTATCCTGAGGTAAATCCATCTTCTTTGCAATGTCCAATGCATAATGTGTAACCCTCTCAGAATGTTCTCTCGTGTAGTAACTGCGAGCCTCTATGGCAAATGCCAGCGCCCTTATCGTGTCAAAGTAACCCTTCTTGGCATCCTCATATAACCTTGAGAGTTCTGCAATCTTTTCACTCAATTTCTTATTCGTCCTACTTAAGGTCTTGTCTGTTGCAGAACTTTTGTCTTCAATCTCTCTCTGTTCAGTTATATCCTCAACAACAATGCCTGCCCCCATCAGTTCTTTCTTATTCTTTAAAATAGATACAGTATAACTGAATATCCTCTTATCCCCATCCCCCATCTCCTTCTCTATCTCATAACTCTTACAGGTCTGGTCATCTTCAAAACCTCCAGGGAAGATATCTAATATACTTTTATCAAAACCTGCTCTTTCCAAATCAGAAAAAATCTTTAGAAAATCTTTTCCTAAGACAGTCTCCCTGTTTACACCAAAAGTATCTGCTAAATGTCTATTAAAGTAGAGTATATTCCAGTCGCTCTCGAGTGTAACTATGCCTAACTTCACATTATCCAGTATATCCCTAATTACGCTCAAGTTTGATTGCAACTCGTGATTCTCTTTTTTTAAGGTCTCAAGGTCAGTCTCTAAAGTGTTTTTAGAAATGGTTACTGTATCAATTAAGGCATGAGTCTCTTTTTTCAAATTAGCATACAGGATTATAAAAGAAGTAATGCCGAGTGAGGATATAACACCTGAAATAACATAATAAGGCAAAGGGGATATGGAGAATTCTCTGGCATAATAGAGTAATACAAGGACTATAAATAGGAGGGATAATCCGATTATGCCTATCCAGCTTAAAGTCACGTCCTTCTCTATCTTTTTTATTAAACCTATGATAGACCCTTTATCCACTATTCCTTGCAGGTTTCCCCCATTTCGTATCTTATTTCTCACTCCAAGAAAATCGCTTCGCTCGCTACGCAGAACTTCAATCCCCTCGCGGGTAGGGTTCCCACTGCGATTTTCAGTGGTATAGGCATGAAAGTATTTTTATACTTTCCTATACCATTAAAAGTTTAACATATCAGCCTATTTTTGTCAATTATTAAATTAACGCCCCTACGGTGCGAACTGTCATTGTCCAACTTGATTGGACAATCCAGCAATTATTTCGTAGTATTTCTTATGGATTTTTCCGTCAGACCCGGGGATGATAAAAAAGAAAATACTCTTACAATTA
>Ga0082335_1002262_pt1 | contig 36726 bp, 39 predicted proteins | sample Subgrocontami58m_FD_72375 | JGI IMG/M metagenome (GOLD analysis project Ga0082335, IMG submission 72375) | Subsurface groundwater microbial communities from S. Glens Falls, New York, USA - GMW37 contaminated, 5.8 m (SPADES assembly) (version 2) ... | reverse complement strand
GGCAGCGACGGGCCGCTTCTTCTCAGTAAAGACGAGCGTCTCTTCCCTTGAAGTTTCGGCAGCTTCCAGAAACGACTGTAGCTCTTTCGGTAGCTTCATGGCTTTCATATGCGTATCTCCTCTCGGTCGAACTCGTCCGCTTGCTCCAGAAGGAAGTCCTCCCCCGAAGGCGAACGAATGAGAAGCGTTTCGGACTTGGCGAGCGCTAGGAGCTCTTTGAGCGAGTGCTCCTCCTTGCTTAGGTCTACAGTTCTCATATCTCGACCCTCCGTCCTCGTATAAATAGCATATTATGCTCCTTGTGACCTACGGAAAGTACCCTCACTATTCTTTCTTCCCTAATCTCGTAGAAAACACGATAGTCTCCGATTGCGTTTTCCGCTCCAATCCGGCCACTGGTTCCGGCCGATTCCGGCCGGCCATTCCGAAGCATTCCGGCCACCCTCAGTGTAGGGGGTAAGTCGAGCTAGGCGACGCTGGATAACCCGGCTGTTACAATCCGCTCCTTTAGCAATGAAGGAGGGATTCGATGGCCAAAGCGAGGTTATCCATGCGCAAGATCAAAGAAGTTCTACGTCTTAAATATCACGGTGATCTGAGCCGGCGCCAGATCGCCCAGAGCTGCCAGATAAGCCGCAGCACCGTGGCCGATTATCTTTACCGTGCCGAGAAAGCGGGGATCGGTTGGCCGCCACCCGAAGATTTAACCGATCAGCAACTGGAGCAAAAACTTTTTCCACCTCAAGCAACGGTAGGGTCGTCGGCCAAGTCGCTGCCGGACTTTGACTACATCTACCGCGAGCTCAAAACCCACAAGAAATTCAATCTCACCCTGGACCTGCTGTGGCGGGAATACAAAGAGCAGTACCCCGAGGGTTACCAGTACTCTCAGTTCTGCCAGCTTTACCGCCGCTCTAGAGACAAGCTCGATTACTGCATGCGCCAGGATCATCGAGGGGGAGAGAAAGTCTTCGTCGATTATGGCGAGGGCTTGAATCTGGTTGACCCTAAAAGCGGCGAGCCGATTTCAACCCAGCTTTTTGTCGCGGTCTGGGGCGCGTCCAATTACACCTACGCCGAAGCGACTCTGACCCAACAGCTGCCCGACTGGATCGGCTCTCATGTCAGGGCCTTTTCCTACTTTGGCTGTCTGCCCAAGATCGTGGTGCCCGATTGTCTTAAAGGGGCGGTCAGCCGAGCCTGCCGCTATGAGCCGGAGTTAAACCCCACCTATGCCGAGATGGCCGAGCATTACGGCATCTGTGTGCTGCCGGCCCGCCCGGCTCGTCCCAGGGACAAGGCCAAGGTGGAAACGGGCGTGCTGATCGCCAAACGCTGGATTCTCTCGGCGCTGCGCCACCGCACGTTCTATAGCCTCGGCTCACTCAATGGCGCTATCCGAGAACTGCTGGAATGCTTAAACAGCCGAGCGCTGCGCAAGCTAAAGCAGTCGCGCCAAGAACTCTTCGATCTGTTCGATCGCCCCCAGGCCAAACCGCTTCCCGAAAGAGCCTATGAATACGCCGAGTGGAGAGTGGCCACCGTCAATATCGACTACCACATCGAAGTCGAGCGCCACTACTACAGCGTGCCCTTCCGGCTTATTCGAGAAAAGCTTGATGTCAGGCTTACGGCCAGCACGCTGGAAGCCTTCCTTAAAGGCGAGCGAGTGGCGGCTCATGTAAGAAGTTACATCCCCCATACCCACTCTACGCTCAAAGAGCACATGCCGCCCTCCCACCAGCAGTATCTGGAGTGGACTCCCTCCAGGATGGTTAGCTGGGCCAAAAAGATCGGCCCTTCGACTGCTGAGTTGGTCCACAAGATTATCGAAAGCCGCGCTCACCCCGAGCAGGCCTACCGCTCCTGCCTAGGGATCCTGCGCCTGGAGAAACACTATCCCAAAGATCGCCTGGAAAAAGCTGCCAGCCGGGCGCTTCGGTTTGGCGCCTTGTCGTTTAAATCCTTGCGCAACATCTTAAGCGCGGGACTGGACCGCTTGGAGGAAAACGATCCGAGCTCTAACTCTTCGTTGCCAGCTCACGAAAACATCCGGGGAGGTCACTACTACCACTGAAACGGACCGATGAAGAAAAAAAGACGCTCTCTGGGTGGCCCTATAAACCACGATCTTAAAACGGCCAAGGGTAGGGCTACCCCCTATGCGAGCCAACCCTCACCCAAGCGAAACAAAAAACCACAGGAGGAAAATCTCTTATGCTCAATGAACAAACCCTTTCGACTCTCAACGCGCTAAAACTGTTCGGCATGGCCAGAGGCTTTAGCGAAAAAATCTCTCATCCCAACATGGCTGATCTCAGCCACGAGGAATTCTTGGGCCTGTTGGTCCAGGATGAAAAAACCTACCGGGAAAACCTTCGATTAAAAAGACTCCTGCACAATGCCAAACTCAAGCAGCCCGCCGCCCTCGAAGACATCGACTACAAACACCCCAGAGGTTTAAATAAACAGCTCATCCTGGAACTCTCCTCGGCCCAGTGGCTCACCAACCACCGAAACGTGCTTTTAACCGGCCCCACCGGCGTGGGCAAAAGCTACCTCGGCTGCGCCCTGGGCAACTTGGCCGCCCGCTTAGGCTATTCGGTACTTTATCTCAGAGCCCCACGACTCTTTGAAACCCTGCACCAAGCCAAAGCCGATGGCACTCACTTAAAAACTCTCTCCCGGCTGGCCAAAGTCCAGCTGCTCATCCTCGATGATCTGTTTCTCTCCCCCTTGGCCGATGCCCAACGCAACGACTTGCTGGAGATCGTCGAGGACCGCCATGGCCAGGCTGCTACCATCATCACCAGCCAGTGCCCCATCAAAGACTGGCACCACGCCATCGGCGAGCCCACCCTCGCCGACGCCATCTGCGATAGGCTCCTGCATCACTGTTACAAGATCGAGCTCAAAGGAGAGTCGATTCGGAAATCTAAGAAATAAAAAAGGAGACTTGCAAATCAGTGAGGTCCTAAGCTAATGAAAATAACTCCAGCGTCGCTTCGCTCCGACCCCGGCCGCAATCACCCGGAACAGGTGGCCGGAATCGACCCGGAACCAGTGGCCGAATTGTGCGGAATATCCATCCGATCCTCAGTTCCCATGGTGCCAGGGGATTGGGGCGAAGTTGCCTGCGCCTTTTGGTGGGCACGTCCGCATCGACTTCCAAGGGGAGGAAAAAAGGGGACATTGTACTTTTCGGATATTCAGTCGAATTTAAAAGTATTTCCGGTGACAGTTTACTACAATTCGGGGATAGAATAGAAGCAGACAAGGGTCATTGCTTGACTTTGCGCATTGCCATGATCTTTTGTTCTCGTTCATTAGGCGGAAACGGGATAAGTCATCATTGGACAGGCAAGCAGTGGCAAAGGGATTCAAAGACTTTGAGTGGATGAGAAAAGACCCCGACCTCCGGCAACGGCTCATAGGCCAATAACCCTCTGTCCCGTCTCTCTCGCACCCACTGGGCTATAAGGTCGCGAAGGATCTCTTAGAACTATTGCGTCGCTTTGTAAGTGGGGTGGGCCTGATATATTTGAGTGCCGCAGGAGAAGAAAACGGAAACTACGGGTGGAAAGCTCAGGCCGGAGGCAGGTTCAAAGGCATCAAACAACCGCACTTGCTAAAGTTTTGCGATTGCGACATCCTTCTCGTCGTTCAGAGAAATGCACTTGACGGGTTTCCACGTATGGCGTATGGTACCATATGAGGAGTCGCCAGCCCCTTCGGGCATTTAAGGTCTACCGAAAAGGCTACAGGAACCCTATCCGTTCAAAGACGTAGAGACACTTCTGGATGACTTTAAGCGCGACTGCGAACGCATCCTAGAGGAGGTGAGAGACAATGAAAGTTCGTAAAATCCGTGTTGTCGTTAAGCTTTGGAAGGACGTATGGGCAAAAGAGAGAAAAATGGCCCGTCGCTTGGATCGAGGCGAGAGCGGGCCTATCTCGGCCGAGGAAACCCTTTACTTTACCTCCTTAGAGGAGTTGCGGCAGGTACTAACAGACAAGCGCCTGGAGTTGCTCCGTCTCATTCACGCACAAAAACCCCCCTCGATCAAAGGGTTGGCGGCGTTAGCGAGAAGAGATTTTAAAAACGTGAACGCAGATGTCCACCTGCTGGCTCGTCTGGGCCTCCTCGAGTTAACAGAAGAGAGGGCTGGCCCGAAACGGCGCGGACGCAAGCCCCCACGTGTGCCTTACGCGGCAGTCTCGGTAGAGATCCCTCTGGCTTAAATCATGTGAACGGCGGAGACGAGGGTCAGACGGAGACGAGGCTCATTGCTTGACTTTGCACAGTGCCATGATCTTTTGCTCTCGTTCCTTAGGCGGAAACGGGTTGTTTCCATACCCTGACATAATCACGTTGCCGTTAACCCCTGACAGAATCACTTGGCTACCACAGAGGGGTTGAGAGTCCTAGACCACGCTCCTTACCCTTTACCTGCCCAAAGCTTGTCAAAAAAACCGCTCTTTTCCATCTCATCCAGGTAGCGGCGGTCGATTAGATCTTCCGGCTTGACTTTCTTCGCGCGCGGGTCAACCTGGGCGACGTCGTCGAGAACCCCCTGAAGCGCTTCCGGCTTAATAACCAGCCTTGGCTCTAAGGCTTTAATCTCCGCATTGTAGGCGGCGTCGAGCACCTTGAGATCGTTGACGCGCAAATATCTTCCCAGGATCTTGTAAGTAAAATCTTTGTCGACATGTAAAATCCTTGCAGCTTCCGCCATCGCGCGCATGAACCGCCCCAGGACTTGGGACCGCGTGGCGATTGATGAGCGCCGGGTTATAAAGGAAGCGGCCACCTGGGGGATGCGGAGATCGGGACCGTAGACAACGTAGTGAAAACCCTGAGCGATGGCCTGCGCATCCAACGGCGCTGTCATGGTACCGGCATCGATAGCGCCGCTGATGAGTGCCGCAAGCATCTCAGGCGCCCCGCCGGTTTGGACCAACGCAAAATCCCTCCCGGCTTCCATTCCCCTGCGCCGGAAGGCCTGAACAGCAAAATAATGGGTAGTACTCCCGATCCGCGTGACACCGACCTTTTTCCCTTTGAGATCCTCCAGCCTTTTTATCTCAGGCTTGGCCAAGATACTCTGCGTCAAGATATTCTTTATGCCGCCTATGAACACAAGATCGGTAGTTCCCTGTACGACCGCGCGAACAGTTCCCAGGCCGCCATCCTGCAAGAGCTCTGCGTCGCCACCGAGCATCGCCGCAGTCGCCATTGGTGAAGAACCGATGTAAACGAGAGGAAAATCCAAATCATACTTGCGAAAAAGCCCCGCCTCCTGGGCAATCCACGGCATAGACTGAGACATTACCCGAGCCGAATGTATGCCGATAAGTTTATCCGCGGCAAAAATTCGCCCTGCCATAAAGCCCAGAGAGATTGCCATGCAGCAAGGCGCTAGCGAGACAAGCTTCCTTATCCACTGTCTTCTCATAATCGTCCTCCTCCCAGCCGTCTATTCTGATCGTCACAACTTTTCCTTTCCCGCCTGCGGCTTTTGCTGCCGGACAACGGCCCGCACTGTGTCGGCGATCTCGCGGCTGAGATCAGCCAGCGCCTCGCTCATCGCGTCCACCGAGCCTTCCCGGCTTTGCTCTCTGGATGGGCGCCGCAGAAAAGAGCTCTTGACGGCGAGAGGCTGCTTGGTGCCGGCGTCGATGACGCTCCAGCGCGCTGCCAGTTGCGCCTCCTGCGCGGAGTCGGCCTCGAAACGGAGGATCTCGATCTCCACTTGGTGGGTGATCCGACGGTTGCCCGGCCAGGGGTAGCGGAAAATTCGCTCGATCGTCAGCAGGGCGGAGAGATTCTGCGCTAGAACGCGGCTGAAATTCTCTTCCAAGGGTTCGATCCAGCGATCGTTTTGCGCAACGCCAAAACGGTTCTGGCTGATGCGCGTGACCAGCTCATCGCGATCAAGATATCCGGGGAGCCGGATAGGACCGACGCCGAGAAAGAGCTGCTCCATGCCGGGATTCTTGGCCGCCGGCGCCGCCTCGGCTTGGGCCGTCAAGGTGAAGAATCGGGAAGGATCGGGCCGCGGCGAGAGCGAGCCGCAGCCGGCAAACGACAGGCACGTCAGCGTGAAAAGTAATGGAAGAGCTATGAAGCGCCGCATCAATCCTCCTGCGATTCCGGCTTTCCGAAGATGAGAGCCCTGGGGTTTCTTTCGAGGTAATTGGCCAATTGCCGCAGAGAACGGGCGGCCGCGGAAACCTCTCGCAGACTTCTTGTCAACTCGTAAAAGGTCGGGGAATCCGGATCGACCAAGCCTCGTACGCTGGCTAAGGTCTCGGCAGCTTCCTTCATCGTTTCGCCCGTCTGCTTCAGGGTAGCCCGGGTTTCGCTAGAGGTTTGCTGCAGGTCGCGGGACAGACCTTGGACGTTTTTGTCGATGGTCGTCGCAACGTTGCGAATGCTCACGATCGCCTCTTCGAGTTTGGGCATGGTTTTCTGCAGGGACTCCATTGATGATTTCAACGCCGGAGAGTTGACCATGGTTTGGATCGCGTTGGAGGCCTGCCCCACAGAGCGGACCAGTCCGTCAAAGTCGATATTTTCGAGCTTGTTGACGATCCGGCTGGCCGCATCCTGCGTCTGTTCGAAGATGGACGGGATGGTGGGGATTTCCGAATAGGGGTAGGAGTCGTCCCGTGGCTGCACAAAGTTGGCGCGGGTCTTGGGGAAGAAATCGAGACCGACGTAGAGCAGGCCGGTGAGCAGGCTTTCCATCTGGAGCTGGCCGCGCAGTCCCTGGACAATCAACGCCTGCTCCGTCTCCGGGTCGCTGAGGGCGTCTCCCGCGCCGCCCCTCTTCGTGATCTTTTCCGCGACGATTCGAATGATCACCGGGATGCGCTTAACCTTCATGTCCGGCTCCAACTGCAGCAGGATGTTTTTAACCGAGCCGATTTCCACTCCTTTGAATTTCACCGGTGCGCCGATACGCAGACCGTTGACCGAGCTGTCGAAGTAGAGGATGAATTCCGTTGAGTGAAGGAACAGCCGTCCGGAGCCGAGGACGAGCACCGCGATGACGACCAAGGTCAGGGCGCCGACGACAAAGGCGCCGATCAAGGTCGGGCTGAATTTCCTATTCATCGTCTCTCCTCTTTTCCGCGGGTCAGGAAGCGGCGCACCTTCGGATTCGTCGAGTGGGCGAGAAGCTCCTTGGGATTGCCGCCGGCGATCATGGTGTTGCTGTCCACGTCGAGAAACACGCTGTTATTGCCGATCGTGAGAATGCTCGCCACCTCGTGCGTCACCACGACCACGGTGGCGCCGAGACTGTCGCGCAGCTCGAGGATCAGCTCGTCGAGCAGATGCGAGCTGATCGGGTCGAGTCCGGCTGAAGGCTCATCGAAGAAAAGCACCTCGGGGTCCAGGGCCATGGCCCTGGCCAGCCCGGCCCGCTTCTGCATGCCGCCGCTGATCTCCGATGGGTAATAGCCCTCGAAGCCCTTGAGGCCTACCAGGGCGAGCTTAAGAGAGGCCACCTCGCGGATCTCCGCAGGACCGAGATCCGTATACTCTTCCAGCAGCAAACCGATGTTTTCCGCCAGCGTCATCGAGCTCCACAGCGCCCCGCTCTGAAACAGGACTCCCACCCGCCGGAGGATCTCATGTCTCCGCGCGGGATCCGCCCTGGTGAGGTTTTGCTCGCCGTAGAAAATCTCTCCCTGGGCCGGCTCCTCGAGGCCGATCACGTGGCGGAGCAGAGTGCTCTTTCCACAGCCGCTCCCTCCCATGACGATGAAGACGTCGCCGCGATTGATGGTGAAGTTCAAGTCGCGCATCACGACGAAGCTGCCGTAGGCCATGGTGAGGTCGCGCACGGTGATATGAGGTGCGGTCCTGTTGCCGTTGTCTGTTTTCTCCATTTTCTCAGATCCCCAGGATGTAAAAGGCGACTGAAAAGATGCCGCAGGCGACGATGATCGCAACGATTCCGGAGACGACCGCTGAGGTGGCCGCATCGCCTACGGCGGAAGAGCTGTTGCCGCATTGCAGCCCTCTAAGGCAGCCGGAAAGGGCGATCAGGACGCCGTAAACCGAGCTCTTAAAGACGCCCCCGAAAGTATCGGTGAGGGTGATGGCGCGGGTGGTCTCCTGAAAGTAGGTGGTCCAGGAGAGGTCCAGCATGCCGACGCCGATGGCGGCGCCGCCCAACAGCCCGATAAAATCGGAGTATAGGCAAAGCAGAGGCATCATCAGCGCCAGAGCGACGACCCGGGGAAGCACGAGAAATTCCAGCGCCGAGAAGCCCGCGGCGGTGAACGCGTCGATCTCCTGGGTGACCTTCATGGTTCCGAGTCGAGCCGCGAAGGCGGCGCCGGTGCGGCCCGCCATGATGACGGCCGTCATCATGGCGCCCATCTCGCGCATCATGGCGATGCCGACCAGATCGGCGACGTAGATCTGCCCGCCGAACTGCTTGAGCTGGACCGCTCCGACGAAGGCGAGAATGACGCCCACCAGGAAGCTGATCAGCGTGATGATCGGCAGGGCCTGCGCGCCGCACTCCTGGATCAGGAGAAAAAGGTCCGAAGCCCGGTAGCGCGCCTTCATGCGCAGGAGCCGTGCGAAGGCGACCGTCATTTCGCCCAAAAAGGCCAGCGTCTCCACGGCGGAGCCGGCCGTGGCGATGGTGGTGTTGCCGATGCGTTCGAGCAGCAACGGCTCGACCGTTTCCTTGCGCGCGCCTTTTCTTTCCGGCACCGCCTCCGCGAGATCGAGGAGCCGGCGGATGCCTGAAGGCAGACCGGAGCGATCCATGGTTATTCGCTGCTGTTGGCAGAGTTCTGCGACCTTAGAGAGGAAGGTGAGAATGCTGCTGTCCCAGATTGTCAGCCCCCGGGTGTCGAAAGAAAGCCCCATGGGCCGGGGCGCGGAGACCACATAGCCTTCAACCTCGGCAACGGAGGGAAGGCCGCTTTGGAGACTCCATGAGCCGGAGAGGCGGAGGACTACCGTCGCGTCTCCGGTCCGTTCGAATGAGAGCACCTCTGAGCTAGCCATGCCTGCCTGTTCTCTCCGTTACGTTCACAATAGAAATAGATAACCCATCTACGCCATCGTATCAACATTAGACAGGCCGATGAAAAAGGCCCATCTACTTCGTTGCGCTCGACCGCCTCGCTCCAACGTACTGCTTCAGTACGCCTCCGCTCGTCGGTTTCTTGCGCGCCTCGTATCTGGGACCTTTTTGATCGGCCTGAAAGAGAGTTTTTCTGGTCGCAGCCGATGAGCCAAATCATTTTGGATTTTGGATTGAATCGAAAATCCAAAATCTAAAATCGAAAATCGGAAGAGGCTTTCAAAACCAATTTTTCCAGCTCCTCGTAGGGATGAGCGCCGACCAGCATATAGCGGCCCACCACGAACGTGGGCACCGCGTTAACTCCGAGCTTGGCGCATCTCTTCCAGTCCGCATCCACGGTCTCCTTGTAGCTCCCGCTGACGAGCGCCTCCACCGCCTCGTCGGCAGGGAGGCCGACGCTCTTGGCGATCCCGACCAGGACCTCAGGCTTGGCGATATTTTCCGCCTCGACCAAGTAGGCGCAGAAAATCGGATCGTGGATTTCGTAACCCTTGCCTTTGCTTTCGGCCCATTTCGCCAGCTCCTGCGCCAGGCGGCTGTTATAGGTCATATTCCGCTCGCTGCTGTAGGGCAGCCCCTCCTCCTCCATCAGGGCTTTCATGCGCATGTCCCTGGCGGGAGCAGCGCTGCGGCTTTTCCCTTCCTCGGGGGTGTCGGGATGAAGCGGAAAGTGGGTGAATCGAACCTCCAGACCGTAATTGTTTCTGAGTTTCTCAATACGCCCGGTACTGAGATAGCACCAGGGTCAGACATAGTCCGAAAAAACTTCCAGTACGAGAGGTTCAGCCATGGTGTCCTCCGTTTCTTTTTCTGTCTTTAGCTCAAGCCGGTAATTCTACCGTTCCTGTCCACGTTCATCCTCGCGGCCTGTGGCGTCTTTGACAGACCGGGTATGAGCATCATGTTTCCTGTCACGACTACGATGAACCCGGCGCCGCTGGCTCCCCCTTTCACGCCGAAAACCGGGCCGAGGGAGGGTTCTCGCAAAGTCACGATAGACCTCTTTCCAAGTTTTTCGATGGCCTGGGCAAGGCCGATGGAGACAACGGTCTTGCCCTCGTCGTGACTCGTCGGCGTAATGGCAGTGACAAGGATGAGCTTCCCTCGGGTGGGAGCGTTGAGGCCGGGAAGCCGGCCGAGCCTGATCTTAGCCGTGTAGCGGCCGTAAAATTCGAGATCGTCATCCGGCAGGTTAAGCTTCTCTGCAATCCTGTTTATAGGCAGTAAGACGCCGTTATCGCCGTCCACTTTGGCCCCTCTTCATCCTAGGTTTTCACCTTTCTTCTGGCCAGCGCACGATCCCACTTGGTTGCCGGGTCGCCGTCAAATATCAGCCTCTCGTCGGCGGGAATCGAGAACCAGCCGCCGGCCTTGAGCTCCGCCTCAAGCTGACCCGGACCCCAGCCGGAATGACCCAGGGCGAAGATGCTGTTGCGCGGACCCTTTCCCTGACCGATGGCGCGCACAATCTCGACATCAGTCGTGACTGCCAGACCGCCGCCCACAACGCTCGTCCCCTTGTCGGCATAATCGTCGCTGTGGAGGACAAATGCCTTACCGGACTCGACCGGACCGCCGTAATGGATGATGATCTCCCCTTTGGTCTCCTCGCCCTCTGCTCCGAGACCTTTCAGGAGGTCCGCGATCGGCCCCTTTGCCAGCGGCCGGTTGATAACCAGGCCCATAGCGCCATTTTCGTTGTGCTCGATCATATAGACGATGGTGTCGGCAAAATGGGGGTCGGCCATTTCCGGCGCTGCCACCAGAAGCTGGCCCTTAAGGTATTCGGGCTCCTGAGCGGCAAGGGGCTCTGCCAAAGCCGCCGCTATGGCGCAAAGGAAAAAAAACCCAGCCGCCGAAATTAGGAATCGCTCAGGCCCCTTAGCTCTTCCGATCTTGGAATTCCGGTTCAACATGCAAATGACCTCATATTTACGCCGTTGCTCTTTTTTCGAGACGGATGGAGAAGCCCCTCTTGTCGATGTGGATTTGCCGGCAATCGCTCCGCTTGGTGAGCTCGCCGATCAGGGTAACCAGAGGGTGTCGCGCGCTCAGGTATTCCTTCGGCCGCCCCGCAGCGCGCATCGCCGCGACCTCTTCTTTTCCCGTAAAAAAGCGCAGCAGGATTTCATCATCGGTGACGCCGGGCCCGCCGAGCTTCCGGCGCAGCTCTTTGAGCGACGTCTGAGGGTGTTTCCACTGCGCCAACTCCTTGGCCCGGGGCCGGCTCAGGATCTTGTCCTTGACGCCGGCATCCATCGAGGCGGCCCCTTCTTTGCCCCACGGCCCCAGGGCGTACTGGATGACCTGATCGGTGACTTCCTTGTAGCGCTCCCCCAGGATCACATTGATCGCCGCCTGGCTGCCGACGAACTGAGAGAGGGGAGTCACCATAATCGGATAGCCGAATTCGGCGCGGACGCGGGCGGCCTCCTCCAGCGTCGCATCGAGTTTGTCTTCCATCCCCACCCTGCGGAGCTGGTGCTGGAGGTTCGAGATCATCCCACCCGGGACTTGATGAACATACTGGGAATAATCGTACTCGACCGGGACGCCGATCGGAAAGCCCTCCCTCTTCGCGATGAAAAGGAAATGGTCCGTCACAGGCTTTAGCGGGGCCTCGTCGATGATTGTAGTGTAGCCGAGGGCGCGCGCGTTGCGGGCGACATTGAAGAGAGAAGGGTTGGAGGAGCTGTCGGCGAGCGGCGGGATGGCGGTGTTGATGATCCTGATGCCGCCTTTGATCGCCTCCAAGCAGCAGAGCGAACCCAGCCCTGTGGTGCAGTGGGTGTGAAGCTCCACCGGAATGCCGTTAGCGTTTTGCAGGACCACAGGGACCAGGCTCTGGGTGCGCTCGGGCGTCAGCAGGCCGCCCGGATCTTTGAGGATGATGCGGAAGATATCGAGCTTGGTTGCTGCGCGCGTCCTTGCTGCAAAGTATTCATCGGTGTGTCTGGGAGAGACCGAATATATAAGGTTGATTATCGGTTTTAGCCCCGCCGCCCGTGCCTGCTTCACCCGCCACTGCCATTCGGACGGATCGTTCCAGCAATCCGATATCCGGACCTGCGTCACTCCGTTTTTCGCCATGCATTCGTCATAGAGCTGGTGCACACAAGGAGGAAAGATCTCGAAGCCGCTGCGCGTGCCGTGGACCGCCCTGAGCGGGGTCTTGGTGATCTTTCGCGCCAGCAGTCGCACTCGCTCCCACGGATCCTCGCGCAGCTCGCGCACACACTTCACGAGTTCGACAGGGGTGCCGAGCTCTATGGCGTCGAACCCGGCCCTTTCCAGATTCGGTGCGATGGGGACCATCATTCCGGTTCTCATGCCGAAGGCCCACAGGCTCTGCTGCCCGTCGCGCACCGTCGTATCTACGAAGCGAATGTCGTCCATAAAAAAATTGTCGCAGCTATTTTTAGCCGAAGCCCAGACGGCCGATGAAGGGGAGTTTCAAGGCTGGTCTGGCGAAATCGATTCCGAAGCTCAACCCGATCAGGTTCAACTCCAGCCCTTCCTGGCGGGAAAGCAGAATCCCCAGGACTCCATAGAGGGAAATCTGATACCCCGTGCCGCTCGGTGTGCGATCGATGAGGGCGCTGTTGACGGGATAGTCCTTGCCGATGGCGGTCACGGGAAGGTCCAGCTTCAGCTCCGGTACCTTGCGCGCGACATATGCCGTAAAGGTATTGCTGTTAGGGCCGGGCCAGAGCCGGTACTCGTGGACATACGGGTAGCTCTCAACCGCCTCCGCGATCTTGGCGATCGCCTCGGTCGCTTCTTTCCCGCGTAGCTCGGCTATAATCTCCGGACGATTGCCGAACCAGTTTCGGTCCGGGATGGCCGTTTCGGAGAACACCGCAGGGAGATCGCGAAATACCCGCCAGCCGACGACTTGATGCACGGTGAAGTGCGGAGCGTTTTCCGGCTTGGTGGCAATCCATGTGTGCACCCCGAAGATGCCGCGCCAGTTTAGCGCCCGCGCGGCATAAACCTGGACCACTGCTTCGGGGGTTTCTGCCGGGTCCGGGGCAATGCCCGCGCTCAACCTGTCCGCCGTGCGATAGTCCCTTCCCAACGATACCGCTCCGGAGAGAATCATGACTGCCGGAATCGCCGCAAGCGCTAAGACAAAACCTATCAAGAGTCGTGACAACATTTTTTCCACCGACAGCCATTATAGCTCACAGTTTCGATTTTGCCACCGGTTTTGACTCCGTTCTACAAATACTGTATAAGAAGCTGGTGAAGTTTGAAAAGTTCATAGTCTGGCTAGTAGTTGTAGGTTTTCTTTACTCGTTTCATGGAAGGTTTGAGTCGGATTTGAACTTTGGGCCAGGTTCGGAGAACCTGCATATAGCAGGAGAGCATAGCGACGCTTCCCCCGTGGACAAGTCGGTGCCGTTGGGGGATCACAAGGACCGACATGGTTGCTACCACGTTCATGACCCTTTCACACAGACTGCCGCCGGATTTGCCTGTCAAGTCTCCGTCGCATTTTTCACAACGACCTTGACGTTTTCTCCTCTGCAGATTTCGTCTACCACTATTCCGCACCCTCCGCGGGTCTGAAGCCCGTTCGTTTTTTCCCTTTTAGTATTTTAGAGGTGTCGAGTTGCCAAGTCGAATTCATTCGACAGTCGGTCAAAGCCATCGGCTTGAAGCTACCGGTTGTTCGCTTTGGTCAAGGAGAAATTGTGATGGATGCGTGTTGCCAATCAAAATCAGCGGTGATTGAGACTTTGAAGGGTGAGCACAAGAGGGTTCTTAAGGCTGTTTTGATCATCAACGCAGCACTTTTTGTTGTCGAAGTGATAGCCGGGTTGGTCGCTCATTCCACGTCGCTCCTTGCTGACTCATTAGATGCGCTGGGCGACTCCCTGGTCTACGGGTTCAGCCTCTATGTCCTCTGGCGCGGCCCCAAATTGCAGGCCGGCGCCGCGATCTTTAAGGGTGTTGTGATGGCCGCCTTCGGCTTCGCCGTTTTGGCGGAAGCAGTGTATAAGACGGTGATATCCGTGGTACCGGTTGCTGAAACGATGGGCGTGATCGGACTTTTGGCCTTGCTGGGCAATGGGCTTTGTTTTTTCTTGCTTTTCCGCCACCGATCCGACAATCTCAATATGCGTTCGACCTGGCTCTGTTCCCGCAACGACATCGTTGCAAATCTGGCGGTGCTGCTGGCCGCAGCAGGAGTTGCGGTCTTCAATTCGATCTGGCCGGATGTGCTGATCGGTACGGCCATTGCAGTTCTATTTCTCAGCACCGCGTTCGCTGTGCTTCGGGAATCTGTGGTTGAGTATCGTGAGCTGCGGCTCGTGCCCTAAACAGAGGACACCCGCAGGACAAGGAGGAAAGGGAGTTCCAGGCCTTCTAACTCCCTATAGGAGAAAGCGTTGCTCGGTCATTCTCACCATCATCATGATCCCGCTGGATCTACTGGCACAGAGAGGGGAATCCATGCCCTGAAGTTCTCTCTTTGGGTCCTTGGTCTGACTGCTGCGGCGCAAGCGGTTGTGGTATGGCTGAGCTACAGCGTGGCGCTTCTGGCCGATACGGTGCACAATCTCTCTGATGCCTTGGTTGCCCTGCCTCTATGGTTTGCTTTTTCGATTTCGAAAAGGAAACCCACACAACACTATCCCTATGGTTTTTATCGGATTGAGGACCTTGCGGGTTTGGGTGTGCTCCTGGCGATTTTTGCCAGCGGTATCTGGACCGGGTGGGAGTCTATCCAACGTATTATTTATCCAAAAGTACCGCAGAATATCCTGCTGGCAATCGTGGCGGGTTTCATTGGCGGGTTAGGAAATGAGGCCGTGGCCCGGTATCGGCTGAAGGTGGGAAAGGAGATTCGTAGTCTTGCCCTGATGGCCGAAGGGCATCATGCCAGAGTGGATGCCCTGACCTCGTTGGCTGTGGTAGTGGGTTTGGGGCTTGTCGCTCTGGGATTTCCTTTAGCCGATCCTGTAGTGGGGCTGATCATTACAGCCTTTATCTTCTCCATTGTCTTTGAGGTCGGCAAAGATATTGTCCCCCGAATCGTAGGAAAGGCAGATGCCGATGAGATCGAAGAGATAAGAAGTGTGGCTGAGAAAATAGCGGGAGTGGAGGGAGTGGGCAGCATCAAGCTGCAATGGCTGGGCCATCGGTGCTTTGCGGATTTATGTATTTCTGTTTCACCTCTAATCTCCGTCTCAGAAGCCCACAGAATTACAGAAGGCGTGCGACATGAACTCCTTCATCATCTTTCTGCGCTTGTAGATGTATCGATTCATGCTGATCCCTATACCGCAGAGTCTCCTGATCCTTTCCACGATCTTACAGCACACCATTTTTGAGACTTTTTGGGAGGTCAAGGTGCCAACGGACAGGATTACTCGTTCGGTGTTTCTGTTTTTCTTAGCTGGCCTCTGCGAGATCGGCGGCGGATGGCTTGTCTGGCAGTGGCTCAGGGAGGAAAAGGGACTTGCGTGGGCGCTCGTCGGCGGAATAGTTTTGATCCTCTACGGCATCATCCCCACTTTTCAGCCTGCCCACTTTGGTCGCGTCTACGCTGCATACGGGGGCGTCTTTATTGTCCTGTCCCTGGTTTGGGGGTGGCTTCTGGATGGGAATGTCCCAGACCATTTTGACATCGTCGGCGCTGCAATCGCGCTGGTAGGTGTCTCTGTGATTATGTACTGGCCGAGATAGGATTTAGAAAGCAGTATTGAACTGCTTGGAGCTTCAGAATGGCTAAGTTCCAAATAATGTGCCCGGTTGAGCTCTCCAAGACTTGATTGTTGATCTGGTTGGAGGGATGATCAAAGCATGATTTCGGTTCATGCGGCGGTAGAAACCATCTTGAGTCAGATATCCCCTTTGTCCGGGGAGGAGGTCCCGATCCTACAGGCGACCGGAAGAGTCCTGTTTGAGAATCTACGCGCGCGCCGCAGCGTCCCTCCTTTTGCCAACTCCGCGATGGACGGCTATTCGGTTCGATGGCGGGATGTAGCCCAGGCCTCCGCAGCAAACCCCGTTACCTTGCAGGTTTTGGAAACCGTTCCAGCCGGATATGTCGCCAAACGTCGTGTGGGTGAAGGGAGCGCGATCAAGATCATGACCGGCGCGCCTCTGCCCCGCGGCGCCGACACGGTTGTGCGTGTCGAGTACACCGAGTCAGTCGGAGATCATGTTCGAATCAGCCGGGTTGACGGTTCGGGCAGTCATATCCGGGAAGCCGGTGAGGATATTCGGAGAGGCCAGACGATATTGGAGAAGGGAAAGGTGTTAACGCCCGCGGATATCGGGCTCATGGCGTCTGTGGGAAAGGGTCGGGCGCGCGTTTATCGCAGGCCGGCAGTCGGCGTGATCTCAACGGGCGATGAGCTGCTTGAGGTCGATGAGCGTCCCCGGCCGGGAAAGATCGTGAATAGCAACAGCTACACTCTGGCCGCCGCCATCCAGGAGAGCGGGGCGACTCCCGTGCCTCTCGGGATTGTGCGCGACAAGAGAAAGAGTTTGGCCTCGGTATTTAAGAGGGCCCTGCGTTACGATGCGGTGATAACGTCCGGCGGGATTTCGATGGGAGACTACGATCTGGTGAAAGAAGCGTTGGGAGATGTCGGCGTTCAAATGCAGTTCTGGCAGGTGGCACAAAAACCCGGACACCCCATGGCGTTCGGCCGCATTAGCAGAAAGCCGATCTTCGGCCTGCCGGGCAACCCGGTCTCTTCGGCGGTCTCCTTTCTCCTCTATGCCAGACCTGCGCTGCTCAAAATGATGGGACACAGGAATCTCTTTCTCCCCGTGATCCAGGCGACGCTGGAGCATGAGATTAAGAAAAGCCGCGGCGTAAAGGAGTTTATTCGCTGCCGGCTGCGCAACGAGGAGGGTCAGAGTTTCGCGTCCAGCGCCGGCGCGCAGGGCGCCGGGGTCTTGCGCTCGCTTTCGCTGGCTCAAGGCTTGATCGTGGCGAGCGAGGAGCAAACGCTGCTGGAAAAAGGCTGCCGGGTTCCCGTGATACTTCTCGGCCAGCAAGATCTCCTGAGGGAAGAGATGGGCTTTTAATCTATGCCTAGTGATCTTCGCATAGGGCACGGCCTTGATGTCCATCGGTTTCAGCGTGGTCGCAAGCTTATTCTCGGCGGCCTGGAAATTCCCTACGGTCTTGGGCTGGCGGGCCACTCGGATGCCGATGTGCTGCTCCATGCTCTGATTAACGCCTTGTTGGGGGCGATGGGGGAGGGAGATATCGGGAGCCATTTCCCGGATACGGATCCGCGCACCAAGGGGATCTCGAGCGAGAAGCTTCTTCAGCAAGTGTTGAAAATGATGGAACAGGGGAAATTCAAGGTCATCAATGGAGACATTACTGTTCTAGCGCAAAAGCCGCGCCTCGCCCCTTTCTTTAAAAAGATCAAAGAAAGGGTGGCCAAGCTCCTGAAGGTGGGCGCGGATAAGATCAATATCAAGGCGGTGACCACCGAAGGGCTGGGCTGGATCGGCGCGGGCAAGGGAATGGCGGCTACCGCGGTGGTGTTGCTGCGCAAAACGCGCGCGCGGTGACGGAGAATGGTTGACAAAGCAGAATTTCTATATTAATCAGAAAATCTAATCTAGATGGCTTCAGATCCTTCTAATTCAGGCCATCAAGCTCCAGACCAGGAGATTGAGAGATTAGCCCAAGAGATTGGCCGTCTAATCCAGAGGGTTGAACCGGAAAGACGGGAAGATCTTAAAGAACTGGCCTATACCTTAATCCGTGAGGAGATATTTGAGAGAGGTCAGGGGGTAAGGAGGGGAGAAGGATCCCCTCCGGCTCCCTTCAATCCACTGGCAAGCGGCGTCCTGATCTTGTTTTTGGGAGCGGGCCTCTCTTTTATTTTCGGTCCGGTAGGGCTGGCGCTGATGTTGGGCGGTTTGATCTTTATTCTCTGGGGCGCAGTGATCAGTTGGGTCAAGGGGTGAGCGAGCCATGGCAGAGAACGAGAAGAAAGAGTCGGCGGAAACCAAGAGAGGGATTTGGTCGCGCCGAGACTTCTTTACCCGTCTCGGCTGGGGCGGATTTGGAATCTTTACCGGCTTTGGCCTGCTAGGTTTTATTCGCTCCGCCTTCCCCAGGGTTCTTTTCCAGCCGCCCGTAACCTTTAAAGCGGGCTTTCCTTCCGACTATGCAGTGGGCGAGGTAAGCGACAAATACAAGCAGGAACAGCGGGTTTGGATCGTGCGCGAGGAAACGGGCATCTATGCGGTTTTTGCTAAATGTACCCATCTGGGATGCACGCCCCGCTGGCAGCCGTCCGAAAACAAGTTCAAGTGCCCTTGTCACGGCAGCGGTTTTTTTAAGACCGGGCTCAACTTCGAAGGGCCCGCGCCGCGCCCGCTGGATCGCTTCAAGATCAGCGTGGGGGAAGACGGGCAGCTCGTAGTCGACAAGAGCAGGGTCTTCAAGATGAATGCCGGCGTGGAGCCGGACGAGCAGTTTCCCGACAGCATCCTGAAGGTTTGACAGGGAAAATTTTATGAGCCTCAAATTTTTGGAAGATCTCAAAAGAGACATCGTCGAGAGCCAGGTGTGGAAAGCGATCTTTCGCCACGGCTACGAGGACACGCCGCGCAACCGCGTGCTCATGGTCACGGCGAACGTTTTTCTCCATCTGCATCCGGCCAAGGTGCGCAGGCATGGGGTGCGGATGCGCTTTACCTGGTGCATGGGAGGGCTGACCTTCTTCATGTTCCTGGTCACGGTCGTCACGGGAATCTATTTGATGTTCTACTACCGGCCCGTGGCGGAGTACGCCTATGCGGATATGAAGTATCTCGAGTTCGACATGCCTTTCGGGATGCTCATGCGCAATATGCACCGCTGGGCGGCCCATACCATGGTGGTTTTCGTCTGGCTCCATATGTTCCGCGTTTTTCTTACCGGTTCTTACAAACCTCCCCGGGAATTCAACTGGATTGTCGGGGTCCTGCTCCTGGTGTTGACTTTGCTCTTGAGCTTCACGGGCTATCTGCTGCCGTGGGATCAGCTCTCCATCTGGGCCGTGACGGTAGGCTCGAACATGGCGCGGGCCTCACCGATGCTGGGACACGAAGGGCCTTTTGCCGAATTTGTCGGCGCCAATCCCATCTACGATGCCCGGGCATTTCTGTTTGGTGGTGGGGAGATCGGACCGCATACGCTGCTCCGTTTCTATATCCTGCACTGTATCTTCATTCCTATGGTCGCCAGCGTCCTGATGGCGGTGCATTTTTGGCGCATTAGACGGGATGGCTTCTCCGGGCCCTCGCTATAAAAAGGGAGACGAAAAATTTTGGATTTTAGATTGCCGATTTTGGATTGAATCGAAAATCCAAAATCTAAAATCGAAAATGGCGAGGGGAAAGCAATAGACGGGTATGGCTGACGCTACTCAAGAGAAGAAAAGGGCGGGGCAGATCGACGACAAGGTCCACACCTGGCCGCATCTGGTGCGGCTGGAGTTTATTGTTGCCATCTTCGTGTTCGTGGTATTGGTCCTCTGGTCTGTGGGCATTGACGCACCGCTCGAAGAGCCGGCCAACCCTACCCGCACGCCCAACCCTTCGAAGGCCCCTTGGTACTTTTTGGGGTTGCAGGAAATGCTGGTCTACTTCGACCCGTGGCTTGCCGGAGTGGTGCTGCCTACGCTCATTATTATCGGCCTCATAATCATCCCTTTTATCGATATCAATCCCGCAGGGAACGGCTACTACTGCTTCAAAGAGAGGAAGTACGAGGTTCTGACCTTCTTTTTCGGATTCCACATTCTCTGGGTGAGCATGATTATCATCGGGACATTTTTCCGCGGGCCCGGATGGAATCTCTTCTGGCCGTGGCAGCGGTGGGACCCGCATAAGGTCGTGGCGTTGACTAACGTGGATCTTCCTTATCTGCTGGGTTTCCGGGATTACGGCTGGTCCGCCGTCTGCGGCGCGGTGGTGGTGCTGGGATATTTCGTTGTCGGCCTTGCCGGATTTTATCTATGGGTGCTGCGGGTAAAAGGGAAGGAGTTCTTAGAGCGGTGGGGGCTGGTCCGCTTCCTCATCACCGCCTTTCTCTTTGTCACGATGCTCTCGCTGCCCGCCAAAATGTTTCTCAGACTTGCCTTTAACGTAAAATATATTCTGGCCACCCCCTGGTTTAACATCTGATGTTCTACGTTGCGAAAACTTTCCAAGCGCTGGGGGTTGCCGATGTGGGCTACGCCCTTTTTGTCGGGATGGCGCGGAATGCTTCTATGGCCGAGGAATTAGTGCTGGCGCTGATCGGCGTCGGGGTCTTTTCTCTGGGCCGGTTATTGGAGAGAAAGGTGGCTTAGGGGGCGAGGATGGCGGTCCGAGGCTACGACGAGAACGAAGAAAAAAAGTCCTACGGCAGTGTCTTCCTTTTGGGGACATCGCTGCTGGTAGCAGTGAGCCTTTGGTCTTTGTGGGACGACAACATCACGCGGCGTCCCTGGAAAAAGTACCAGACCGAGTTTTACCGGCTGGATTACCGCAAGGCGAAGGCCGCTTATGACGAAGAGAACAAGAAACTCGAGGCCGATCCGGCGCACCAGGAGCTGGTAAAGAAGCTCGCCGCGGAAGAGGCCAGTCTGAAGAGCGGCGATCTGGTTAAGAAGATCAAGGCGCTAAACCGCGAGGAAATCAAGGCGAATGTCCGCTTCACCGAGATCGATCAAGGAGTCAAGTTTATCAAGAGCGAGATGGAAGAGTCCTGGTACGAATACGACCATGCAGTCCAGCAGGGAAGAAACATCAGGCCTTACCAGGAAACCATCCAACAGTTAGACAAGGAAAAGGCCCGGCTCGATCCCGAGCTCGAAGCGGCGCGGCAAAAACGGGAGCAGATCAAGGAAGAGATTAAAAAACTCCAGACCAGCGTCAAAGAAATGGAGACCCAGCTCTCCAAGATGGCTGAGGAAAGGGACAAATGGATCCGCGTCATGGAGAATGCGACCGTCCATCTGGGCCCTCTCTCTATTTATAAGATCCCCAAGATCCGCCAGATCGTGCTGGACGAGTTCGACCGCAATAACTTTGACGAGCCGACGGGCCGCGTGGACCGCTGCCAGACTTGCCACATGGCGGCCAACCGTCCCGGATTTGAGAATGAGCCGCAACCCTTTCGCACCCACTCCCGGCGTGAAGTTCTTCTAGCGGACAGCGCCCATCCGCCGGGCAAGTTTGGCTGCACCGCGTGCCACGAAGGACAGGGTGCGGCAGTGAACAGCGTCCAGCAGGCCCACGGAGAGGTCCTCTATTGGGAGTCCCCGCTGCTGCGCGGGGTCAAAGCGCAGTCAAGCTGTGCCTCTTGCCATCTCGATGTGCAAAAACTGCAAGATGCGCCGCTGTTGACTCAGGGGCAACGGATCTTCGAGCAGATCGGCTGCACCGGCTGCCACCTGGTTAAGGGATATGAAGATCTTCCCAAGGTTGGCCCGAGTCTCAGGCGGATCAGCGCCAAGGTAGATCCTAACTGGATGGTCCGCTGGGTTCAAAATCCGCATAACTATCGACCTCAGACGCGGATGCCAAATTTTTCTTTAAAGGAAGATGAGGCCGTAGCGATCGCTGCTTTTTTCTGGTCGGTATCCAAGGAAGAGGGAGAGAAATGGCAGGAAGGGCATCCCTTGCCCGCCGGCTTCCGCGAGGGCGATAAGGAGCTGATAGCCAAAGGGAAGATCCTGGTCGAATCTATCGGCTGCAAGGGTTGTCACGGCTTTGCCGACGGCGAGGTCTCCACGGTTCTGGGCAAAGAGAAGGAGATTATCCCTAATCTCAAGAACATCGCCGCTAAGGTAGGACCCCGCTGGACCTATCACTGGGTTAAGAACCCCCGCGATTTTTCACCCGCCACCCGCATGCCCAGTCTTCGCCTGGCCGATCAGGAAGCGCTGGCGATAACGGGCTACCTGATGACTTTGGGCGGCAAGTCGGAGGGAATCTCCGGGATTGAGGAGCGGCTGAGCGACGCCAAGAACGCAAAACGGGGCGAAGCGCTGGTTCGTAAATACGGTTGTTTCGGCTGCCACGACATCCCGGGGATGGAAAAAGAGTCCCGGATCGGCGTGGAACTCACAACCTTCGGTTCCAAGACTCTGGAAGAGCTTTTCTTCGGCAATCGCGCGGATATCCGCCATACCTGGGACGATTGGACCTATAACAAGCTCAAGACGCCGCGGATCTATGCCACAGAGCGAATCGAGCAAGTGATGCCGCAATTTGATCTGGCGGACGAGGACATCAAGTCCTTGAGGATTTTGCTCGCCGGCTTCCGCGATAAGAAGGCTCCATCCCGTTACGCTGCGGATCACAGTCAAAAGGTGGTTCAGGTGGTCGAAGGCCGGAGATTGATGCATCAGTACAATTGCATCGGATGTCACGAGATCGAGAACCGGGGAGGATTTATCCGAAAATACTATCAGGAAAATCCGACTCTGGCGCCGCCGATCCTGAACGGCGAGGGCGAAAAGGTGCAGTCGCCATGGCTCTTTAGCTTTCTCAAGGCGCCTTTCTCCGTCCGTCCCTGGCTCAAGGTGCGGATGCCGACTTTCAGCTTTTCGGACCAGGAGGACAATCTCCTGATAGGATTCTTTAACGGTCTCTCTAAAGTCGAGATTCCCTACGCTTATTTTGACGACGGGAAAGTCCCCAAAGAGAATCTTGATGCGGCCCGTGTGCTGGTGTCCAAGGAATACTTCAACTGCTTTAGCTGCCATAAGCAGGGAGACAGGAACCCTGAAGGTCCTCAGGAAGGCTGGGCGCCGGATCTCACCCTTACCCGGAACCGTTTGAACCCAAATTGGATTATCAAGTGGCTCCAGGATCCCCAAAAGGTTCAGCCCGGTACGAAGATGCCTTCGTTTTACCCCGGCGGTCCGGATAACATCCTGGGCGGCAAAGACGACAAACAGATCGAGGCATTGAGGGACTATCTCGCGACGCTGGGGAGAAAAGGCTCCGCGGCTGATGGGGGAAGAAGCGCATCGCGTTGAACAAAGTAGTATGCTATACGTCTATAACGAAAGGTAAGGAGGTCCATATGAGAAGCAAGGGTATTGTGTCGGCATTTTTTACTGCTGCTTTACTGGTTTTTCCTCTCTCTGGCCTGTTGGCTTACGAAGGCGGGGCGGTGAGCGACGGAGGGACTATTACCGGCGTCGTCAAGTTTAAGGGTGCGGCTCCGGCGCCGAAAAAGCTGGAGGTCACAAAGGATAAAGAGGCCTGCGGAGGCGCCAAGACCGATCCCACCCTGATTATTTCCGGAGGGAACTTGGTCAACGCCGTAGTTTCCATCACCGACATCAAGAAAGGCAAGAAGATGGAGCCTCAGAAGGTGACGCTTGATCAGAAGAACTGTGAATATCATCCCCATGTATTGGCCTTCGGGGCGGGCTCTTCCGTGGACATCATGAACCCGGACGGTATCCTGCACAACGTCCACAGCTATAGCAAAGCCAATAGCTCGTTTAACGTGGCGCAGCCCAAGTTCAAGAAGACCGTCACCGTGAAGCTGGATAAACCTGAGGCCGTGAACGTAAAGTGCGATGTCCACGGCTGGATGAGTGGCTGGCTATTCGCGGCGGAAAATCCCTACTTCGGCGTGACTAATAACAGCGGGAGCTTTAAGCTCACCGACGTGCCCCCTGGCACCTACGCCCTGGAGGTCTGGCATGAGACCCTGGGCAAGGTCAGTCAGAAGGTGACGGTCAAGGCGAAGGAAGAGGTCAAGGTCAACTTCGAGATGGAGAAAAAATAACCAGATCTGGAGCGTGTGGCCCGGCTTTCTCATTCAGGGCTGCGCACAAGCCGTGTCTCACGCTCCAATCTTTTTCCAGCCTGCAATCGGTTTTTTCTAAAACATTAACTGAACTCAGCCCAGGTCTAGATGCCTGAACAACTGTGGTCTCTACTTCCCGTTCTCCTGCTTATCCTAGCTGCTGAATTTGTCAACGGCTGGACCGATGCGCCGAATTCCATTGCCACAGTAGTTTCAACGCGGGTCCTCCCTCCGCACCAAGCGGTACTTATGGCCACGATCCTGAACGCCATGGGGGCTCTGTCCGGCACGGCGGTGGCGGCAACCATCGGCAAAGGGATCGTCGATCCGGCAATCATCAACACGACTACAGTGGCCGCTGCCATGGTAGGAATCGTGCTCTGGAGCATGCTTGCCTACTACATGGGAGGCATTCCAACCAGCGAGAGTCACGCCTTGGTGGCAGGATTGGCGGGGGCGGGATTAGCCACTGCCGGACCATCGGTGCTCTTGTGGGAAGGATGGAGCAAGGTTTTTATCGGTTTGCTCTTCTCTACCTTCTTGGGTTTTTTTGGCGGGCTCGTGATCATGTTACTGCTCTACCGTATTTTTTACCGGAGCCGGCCCGGGACGGTACGAATCATTTTTGGACGTCTTCAGGTACTCTCTGCGGCATTTATGTCTTTCAGCCACGGAAGCAATGACGGACAAAAGTTCATCGGGGTTTTTACCTTGGCTCTTGTCCTCGGAGGAGTCCTGCCGGAGTTTCACGTTCCGCTTTGGGTTATTTTACTGTGTGCGATTACGATGGGGATTGGAACTGCCATGGGGGGCTGGAAAATTATCCGCACTATGGGCATGCGACTGACCAAGCTGGAGCCGGTCCACGGGTTCGCCGCAGAGACCTCCGCTGCTTTGGTCATCGCAGCGGCATCCCACCTTGGGATACCTCTGAGCACCACTCATACCATCGGCACCTCCATTATGGGGGTTGGGTCGATTCAGAGGTTTTCTGCGGTCCGGTGGGGTGTGGCTGGCGAGATCATTGTGGCCTGGGTCCTGACCTTTCCGGCTTGCGGGCTGATCTCTTATCTTGTGGCGCGGGTTATCTTTTACCTGTCCTGATTTATTTCTTCTCTGTTTTTTGCTTAAAGAAGTTCCACGCCCGTTCCAGGTCCACGGGAGGGAGGGCCTCTTCTTTTCTCCGCGCGGATTCTTCCGATGTAAGCGGAATCGGGCTGCCGATCTGCAGCGCGCCATAGAGCATGTCTGCCGCCTCTTCTAAATAGATCGCCATCATTACCGCTTCGGGAATCGTCCTTCCCACGGTTACCTGACCGTTTCCCCGGAGCAGGATAGCCGGTTTTTTTCCCAGGGCCGCCACGACCTCCTCCCCGAGCCTATGGGTCGAGATCAGGTCCCTTTTGCTGAAGACAGGCACGCCTCCGGAGAAGAAGCTCCCGTGGTTATGGACCGGCTCGATTTTTCTGTCGGTGACGGAAAATATATTGGCCCTGCGGCCGTGGATTCGGGCAATGGCCCGGACCTCGGCCCTGCCGTTGAAGATAGCGGTGTGCAGAGGGGCCTCGAAAGGGGCAGGGGAGTTGCCTGCGACGATCTCTCCCTTGAGGTTTAAGACGAGCAGATCCTTCTCCTTTACCAGGGCCAGGCTGATCCTGGGCGTTAAAAAGAAGAGGTCGGAATCCGGGAGGCGGGCGCTCATATGACCGAAGCCATGCACCAGCCCCTCGCCGGAGAGAACCCTGCAAGCAGCGATCAGGTTCTTTTTGATCTGGGCCGTGATTTCGTTCCGTTTACTCTTTAAATTCGACATGATTTCAGCTATATACTAAACCCTAACCTGTTAGGGAAGAGCAGCAGTGAAAATCAAGGTCGAGTGCTATTCGGGTTACAAGGGCGATGAGCGCCCCATACGCTTTATTATGGGGAATCGCTCTATAGAAATTGAGGAAGTGGTGGACCGCTGGTACGGTGAGAATGCCAGCTATTTTCGGGTGTTGGGAAAAGATGAGAACCTTTACATCCTGAAAGGGCCCATCGCAGACGGCGAATGGGAGCTCGTCTCCTTTACCCATAAAGATTCACGGGGGACGGAATTGAAGTTCGAGGGAAAGAAGGAGCTTCAATAAAATCTCCCAGGGTTTTCGGCTGAGTCGATCCTACCTGGTCCTTTACGTTACGGCAATAAAATAAAAGCATTGGAGAAAAGGATCTATTATGACAGACGCAGAAGCAAAGAGGCATTTGGTAGCTGTCATCGGAGCCGGTCCCGCGGGGATCTATGGCGCGCGTAAGCTTGCCGAGGCAGGGCACGTCGTGGTTTTGCTCAATCGAGACATCAAGCCAGGCGGTCTGGCGGAATACGGGATATTTTTTGACAAGGAGAAGATGAAGGAAGGGCTCAGAAAGCAGTTTAAGAAGATTCTCTCCGATCCCAAGATGTTCTATTTCGGCCATGTAATGGTGGGCCAGGGAAAAGCTGTCGCGCTGGAAGAGCTGCAAAGAATCGGGTTCAGCGCCATAGTGGTCTCGGCGGGAGCCCAAGGCACCAAGAAGCTTGGGATCCCCGGGGAAAATTGTCTGGGAGTCTATCACGCCAAGGATGTCGTCTATCACTTCAATAAGCTTCCGCCTTTCAGTCAGCGCCCTTATGAAGTCGGGCGCAGGGTAGCCATTATCGGCATGGGCAACGTTATGGTCGATGTCGCGAATTGGCTGCTCAACTATAAAAAGGTCAGCGAGGTGACCGTGGTGGCTCGCAGGGGCCCGAAGGAGAAAGCCTACGACGACAGCGAGTTTGAGGTGGTTGAGCAGTACCTCGATAACGAGGATATGCGCCGTGAAATCCAGAAGATCGGCCCCCGTCTGGAGGCCGCCGGGCAAAACGTAGAGGAGATCCTCAAGACTTTCGTCAAGGAAACGACCCCGCCGCCGGATTGCCGGCTCAGATTCCGTTACTTATGGTCGCCGCATCAGGTCATCGGCGATTCCCAGGGAAGGGTCAGCGCCCTGGAGGTAGAGGAGAACGACCTTGTTCTTCAGGATGGGCGGACGGTGGCCAAAGGGACCGGACGGTTGAGCCGCATCGAGTTGGATTGTGTGATCTACGCGATTGGCGACCAGGTGGACTCCGCTATCGGTCTGCCTTTTTCTCGTGGAGCCTTTGTGACCAACCCCGAAAAGCTTCCCGGAGATCCCAGTCCGTCCCTCTACCAGTCTTATGACCCCGGGACTGGCAAAGTCCTTGAAGGAATCTACCTGGCGGGATGGTCCAGGAATGCCAGCGTAGGATTGGTAGGCATTGCCAAGAAGGACGCGGAGACAGGAATGAAAGTGGTCAATAACTATTTAGCTTCCAAGGAGGGTTTCGCCTCTGCCGTCATTGACCAGAAAATAGCGACTCTTGTGAACAAGCTCGAGGAGAACAATGCCTCCTTTGTTACCAGGCAGGACATCGAGCTCCTGGAGGCGGTGGAGAAGGAGGAGGCGAAAAAACGCAACACCTGGGAGTACAAGTTCTCCAGCGACGAAGAGATGCTGAAAGTGATCTCGGCGCAGAAATCAGCAAAAAAAGAAAAGCCGCTTCAGGCTGCAGTGGCGAACGGTCCAGTCGGGAAAAGTTAGTTACTTCGACTCACCTTCGTGGAGAATTGGGGTCTGGCCTGACTATTGACTTATTCATCTTGTTCAGCTCGATGGGAGACGGCTCCAGGACAATGTGAAAATCGGTAGCTTCACGATCGGGCTTTTCTTTCTAGACAATCCTCGCAGACCAACGCCATCTGCTTCTTGGTCGTATAGTGCCGCTAACCCGTGGTTCACGCCACCCGTTTCCGCAGCGGACGGACTGTAAGCTGCATTCCCATCGCCCGTAGCAGAGCCCTCAGGCTCTTCAGCTCTGGATTGCCTTTCGGCGAAAGCGTCCGATAGAGCGTGTTGACGTTCAACCTCGTCTTTTCTGCAAGTTTAGGCACACCGCCAAAGGCTTTGGACATGCGTCGCAACGCGAGCATCAATTCCTCTTGGTCCCCGTCCTCGAGGACAGAATTCAAATACTCCGCCGCAAACGTCGTGTCTTTGCGAAAACTCTCAACTGTCGCCTCTTCATGGCTACGGGATATTGCTGCTTTTGATTTCCGGGTCATTTTTGCCTCCGCTGGTAGTCGCGCCAATATCTCACGGCTTCTTTCACGTCCGCCGCCTGAGTATGTTTTGAGTTGGCAGAACTTGTGGTCACCAAAGTTCCCCCTCTTTAAGCGGTCAATCCGCCGCTGAATGACAACTCGCCCTTTCAGATCCTTGAGTTTGTCTAACCACTGTTGATATGGATCCCTGCTTGATGCAGTCAGATAATGACGGATTTCCACTGGATGCATTTTAGCTTATAAGCGAATTTTTGCAAGCCTAGACAATCTTGGCAGAGCGACGCCATCACCTGCCCCTTGCCAACCGTCTCTCTCTTGAATAAAATCCGCCTCGCTGTTTATCCCGCTTCCATTTTAGATAAAGGAGGTAGACGCAAGTTATGGAAGAAGAAAGAAAAGAAGGGCTTGAGCTCACCGAAGCTCAGATTGCAGTTCACTGGAAGGAAGAAGAGTACTACCACCCGTCACCGAAGTTTATTGGTCAGGCCAATGGCTCTGATCCGGATATTTTCGAGCGGTTTAATGAGAAGAATTTCCCTGAATGCTTCAAGGAGTATGCTGATCTGCTCTCCTGGGATCAGTATTGGCATACGACGCTTGATACCAGCAACCCCCCTTTCTGGAAGTGGTTTGTCGGCGGAAAGTTAAATGCGTGTTACAACTGTGTGGACAGACACTTAGAGAAGAATAGAAACAAAGCCGCCTTTATCTGGGTGCCAGAGCTGGAGGATGAGCCTGCCGAGACCATAACTTATCAGGAGCTTTATGTAAGGGTGAATGAGTTCGCCGCCCTTCTCAGAGACTTTTGCGGAGTCAAGGCCGGCGATAGGGTAACGTTCCATTTGCCGATGGTGCCGGCACTGCCGGTCTCGATGCTGGCTTGTGCCAGGCTTGGCGTCATTCACTCTGAGGTCTATGGGGGATTTAGCGGCGCAGCCTGCGGCGAGAGGATAGTGGACTCGGGGAGCCATATTCTTGTGGTCATGGATGGCTACTACCGGAATGGTGAGCTTCTCGATCATAAAATCAAAGCCGACGAAGCTGTCGAAGTGGCCGGCAAGGCCGGCGTTCGTGTGGATAAGGTCCTGGTTTGGCGGCGTTATCCTGGAAAGTACTCCTCCCCGATGCCCATGGTGAAGGGTCGGGATTACTTCGTTGATGAATTACTTAAGGAGTATCGTGGCCGGAGAGTGGATCCGGTATCGATGCCAGCTGAAGCTCCTCTGTTCATGATGTATACCAGCGGTACAACGGCAAAGCCGAAGGGGTGTCAGCATAGCACCGGGGGATATTTGGCCTATGTTGCAGGAACGTCGAAGTATTATCAGGACATTCACCCGGAGGACACTTATTGGTGCTTCGCCGATATAGGGTGGATCACAGGCCACTCCTATATCGTTTATGGTCCGTTGGCTGTTTGCGCCACCAGCGTCATGTATGAAGGCGTACCCACTTACCCGGATGCCGGGCGGCCCTGGAGGATAGCGGAGCGACTGGGCGTGAATATATTCCACACAGCGCCCACTACGATACGCATGCTAAGGAAAATGGGTCCTGAGGAGCCCAGGAAGTACCATTATCATTTCAAACACATGACCACCGTGGGAGAGCCGATAGAGCCGGAGGTGTGGAGATGGTACTACCACGAAGTGGGTAAGGGAGAGGCGGTCATCGTGGACACCTGGTGGCAAACGGAAAATGGAGGCTTCCTTGGCAGCACGTTGCCGGCGCTGCACCCGATGAAGCCCGGAAGCTGTGGCCCCGGTGTGCTCGGCATATATCCAGTAATCTATGATGAGAAGGGGAATGAGCTTAAGGCTGGGAGTGGTAAGGCGGGCAACATCTGTATTAGGAATCCGTGGCCAGGGGTGTTTCAGACCATATGGGGGGACCCGGAGCGCTTCGTAAAGACCTATTATGAAAAGTATTGCAAAAATAAAGATAGCAAGGATTGGCGCGACTGGCCTTACTTCGCAGGAGATGGAGCCACGCAAGCCGCCGATGGATACTTCCGGGTTTTAGGGAGAGTGGACGACGTAATAAATGTTGCCGGCCACCGATTGGGCACTAAAGAGCTAGAGGCGGCCGCTCTTACCGTAGAAGAAGTAGCAGAAGCAGCGGTGGTGCCGGCGATAGATGAATTAAGGGGTCGAATACCTGAGATGTATATTGCTCTCAAACCGGGTTACAACCCCGGCAAGGGAGTAGAAGAAAAAGTCAAAGACGCTATTGACAAAATCATCGGTAAATTCGCCCGTCCGCGAAACGTTTGGCTTGTCCCTGACATGCCCAAGACCCGTTCGGGAAAGATCATGCGTCGGGTCATTGCCGCTGTCTCTAACTTCATGGATGTGGGCGACGTGACGACGCTGGCCAACCCAGAGGTGGTAGAGATCATACGGAGAATGGTGCAAACGGAAAAGGCTCGGCGCGGGGAGGTGCCAAAGGACCTTCCCAAAGAGGTGCTGGAAGAAATCAAGCGGTTTGGAGCAGTAGAATAGCAGTAGTTATATGCACCACGACCCTGGCGGACCCCACGGTGGTGGCGAAGTTGAAGGAGCAATACGGGGAGGAATAGAAAAACAAGATCCGCGTTAACGGTATCTTTCGGCCGGAGGATAAGCAGAAAGGAGAGGTTAAAGAAATGCGGCGCACGAAGCGTAGCAACCGAGGATTGCGTTGGCTTACCACAACATTTTAAGGTAGGATTGCCTGTAAAATGTCAAGGAAAAACCTGATTAAGGCTCTTGAAGACCTAAGGAAATCCAGGGCGATCTGTTATGTCACTGGAGATAGGGCTCCTTTTACCACAAAAATCGCTTCTGACGCCGTTCCCCTATTTGAAAAGCACTTACGCAAGATTGGGAAGTGTAATACGCTGAGCTTGTTTCTTTACACAAGAGGTGGGGATATCTTGGCGCCGCTCAGTATTGTTAAGTTGCTGCGCAACTATTGCCAAATGTTGGAAGTCATAATTCCTTATCATGCACACAGTGCCGGCACACTCCTTGCGCTAGGGGCCAACAAGATTGTGATGGGGAAAATGGGAGAACTTAGCCCCACAGATCCATCAACCGGGCATCCATTTAACCCACAGAATCCTCAAAGCCCCCAGCAGAAAATGGAAATAAGCGTCGAAGATGTAAATTCCTATTTTTTGCTTGCGAAGGAGAGAGCCGGGATCAGGGATCAAGAGATGGTAGCTGTGTTCAATCAGCTTAGTGAAAAAATTCACCCGCTCGCGCTGGGGAACATTTATAGAGGGTATCGAATGGCAAAAACCTTATCTGAAAAACTGTTGAAGCTTCACATGAAGCCCAAGCGTGACGAGAAGAAAATACAAAAAATTATAGATCACCTGACTGGCCTTATCAGTATCCATAACTATCCTGTAACCCGGGATGAGGCAAAGGATCTAGGTCTTAACGTTGAATTCGCAACCGGTGGAATAGAAGACGCGATTTGGGCAATATATGAATCGTACGCAGAGGAAATGGAGCTCGGGAAGCCTTACAATCCGTTGATGGCATTGGGAGAAGAGAATACCAAAAATTTCGAGTACAAGGCCGCGTTCATTGAGAGCGGAGAACTTGCACACGCCTTTATTTATAAAGGCGCCATTCAAAAGTCTGTCCAACCGCCGAACCAGATCACGGCCAATATCAATGTCCAATCTACATCATGGGAGGAGGTGCTGCAGTGAACGACCATTATACTTCTGAGATCCAATTTCTCGGCAGTGTATCTATCACGCCCAGGTGCTATCCTAAGTGGCCCCTAAGGAGTCCCTCAGCGGAACCAGTGGAATCTGATCCTAGAAGCGGGTTTGTAGTAAACTATGTGTCGTTGCAAGTTCTGCAGAATACTCTGTCAGGTAGAGACTACTCGATCGGCGACATGCCGCTTGAGAGTTCTCAACCCATGGATGATATGAAATTCCGCGAGGCAAGAAAATATTTCCAGGAGAACAAGGCTGAAATTTTGGGAAAGTATAGGGGTATGTTTGTCGCCATTCTGGGCGACTCTGTTGCGGATCATGACAAGGAGTTCTCCGCTCTTGCAAAGCGGGTTTACGAGAAATTTGGGTATCAAGCAATCTATATGCCTTTCGTTCAGAGTGAGCATGGTGTTTTGAGAATTCCATCTCCAAGGGTAGGGGAACATCGCGTCGATGCCCTTCGTAAAGAAGTATAACGATACTCCAGCAAAGTTCGATCCTCCCGCTCCGGTACTCGAGATTTTTCTCTCGAGCCCCGGGGTCGCCGCTTCTGCTCCAACCCCGGTCGAGGCATTGGTTGATTCCGGTGCTGACATTACAGCGATACCGAGAAGGTTGATTGATCAGCTTCAATTAAAGTTGGTAGATCAGCTTCCTACAATGGGATACGAGGGAATAACACCAGAAAAGTTGACCGACGTTTATTCGGTTAAGGTTTTGATTCGAGATGTGGGGGATTATATCGTTAGAGTTATACCTTCAAACTATGATTACGCTCTGATTGGACGGGATATAATAAATTCCTGGGACCTTTTTTTGCGTGGAAAAACGGGCATCTTCGAGATCAGTTGATCGTTGGGGTCGGGAAAGTAAAGCCTCCTCCATGAGTCCTACTTTGCTCTTTTAGTGAAGAGCAGGGCAGCGCCGACGGCGACGGCGTTCTTGCGGAGGGTGGCGCGCCGGATTTTCGCCTTCATGCCTCGAGCCTTGAAGGCGGCCTGGAGCCTATGCAAAAAACGGCGGTGTTCCATCACACCGCCGCCGATCACTATTGCTTCCGGGTCGAAGGGCATAAGCAAGGGAGAGAGTTTTTCGCCGAGGAAATTTACCAGCTTCCTGTCATCCGGCATATTGCGGAGGAGTTGGTATTCCTTTTCCCACCGTTCAGGATGCTCAAACTTTTTTATCTTGATAATTTTTCCGTTTTTGCCGTAGGCCCTGCCGATACCTGTTCCGATGGTCAGGGCGAATAGGCTCTTTGCCCCACGGCCGGCCCCGCTGAGCAACTCGGCGTGGGCAAAGCAGCGCGCATCGTTATCCGCCCGTAAGCGTATAGAGCGCGGCCAGAGAGGTCGAAAGGCGAAATTCTTGATGTAGGATATGTTGGGGCTGGAAACGAGGGTTGTTTTTTCAACTATGCCGGCAGCGCCGATGCCGATAGCCCGAACAGGATTCTCGCCGCTCAGATGAGCAACAAGCGTCATGAGTCCTTTTTTAAAGTCTTTTTTGTTTTTCGGCGTCGGAAATTCATGCGCCCGAACGACCTTCCTGCCGTCCCAGAGAACGCCGCGAATTTTTGTTCCCCCGATATCGACTCCGATGAACAGCATGGAAAGACCTTGACAGGATATGATCTCTAGGTTTAGCCTTTCCGCTCGCCTTGTTCAACGCCTCTTTTATTATTTCCAGGCGGTTTACCGGGGCACAAGGAGGGGTAACGATATGGTTCGGTGCTTAAGATATTGTACTTTCTGGTTGGCCTTTTTCATTCTGCTGATAGAACTTGCCCCCTTTTCGTTCCTGCGGCAGGCTGAAGCACTGACAGTCGAAGAGATTGCTCTCTTGAAGGGGTCAGACCGCCAAAAGGTCCTGGAGCAGGGGGCAAAGAAGGAAGGCAAGCTGCTCTGGTACGGCACCTTGATCGTCGACCAGCTCATGCGCCCTGTCAAAGCCGCCTTCGAGAAGGAATATCCCTTTATCCAGGTGGAATTCTTCAGAGGGAATACTGAACGCGTCGTACAGAAGGCTGTGTCCGAGTATCAGGCAAAGAGATATGACGTGGATATCATCGACGGCACAACCTCGCCCACGTTGGCGAACAAAGCAGGCATCATGCAGCGCTTTAACTCGCCCTATCTGGCCGAGTACCCGGCAGAGCTCAAAGACGCTCAGGGCATTTGGGGCGCGACTAACCTCTATTTCTTGACCCTTGGCTACAATACCCGCATGGTGAAGCCCAGCGAAGTCCCAAAAACATGGGACGATCTTTTGAATCCCAAGTGGAGGGGGCAGATGATCTGGTCCACGAGCCGGGGCTCCGGAGCGCCCATGATGATAGGCAATATCTTGTTGTCTATGGGACCGGAGGTCGGTAAAGCCTACCTGCTGAGACTGGCAAAGCAAGGCATTGCCAAGAGCACGGCAAGCAACCGGCAAATCCTGGACTTGGTGATCGCCGGCGAATATCCAATCGCCCTGCACATTTTCAATCATCATGCGTTGATCAGTCGCAAAGCAGGGGCCCCCGTCGACTGGCAGCCTGTTGAACCGGTGACAGCTACGTTTAACGGCACCGGCCTGGCAAAAAACGCCCCCCATCCCCATACGGCGATGCTGTTCCTCGACTTTATTTTCTCAAAGAAAGGTCAGAAAATTTTTCAAGATGTGGACTATCTCCCGGCCCATCCGGAAATGCCGGCGAGGCAGGTTGACCTAAAACCGGGCGGGGGACGATTCAAGCGGGCCAACTACGTCAGCCCCGACGTGCAGTACGAAAAAGGGAATGAGTGGATCGACTTTTTCCAAAGTCAGTTTCTAAAGTAAAGGCGAAAGACGTCTCCAGCGGGCGAGGGCCCAGCGCGCAGCTTCATGACGTTTTCTAGATCGGATCCACCGCGGGCGGTTGCCAATTTCCGGGCACTAGGCGCGGCTTCCCACATCGGCGTCGAGATGTGGGCGTTGATTATTGTTTCGGTTGTCACCGCTTATCTGGTTCTGCCTCCGCTATTCTCCGTTATTCAGACGAGCCTGTTTACCACCAAGCTTAACGGGGAGTTGGACCGGTTTACCTGGAAGTACTATCTCGATCTCCTGGGCGGCTTCCAATTGGCCGGCCCCCTGCTCAATACGCTCTGTTTCTCTCTGGGAAGCGCGGTCCTGGCGACTCTTGTCGGCGGGATTGTCGCCTGGGTGGTGACGCGGACGGATACGCCCCTGCGCGGCCTGGGCTATTTCACGGCGTTCGCATCATTCGGGACGCCATTCATTCTCTACACCATCGGCTGGCTCCTGCTATTGGGTAGGGCAGGACCGGTGAATTTATTGCTGAAGACGCTTCTCAATCAAACCAAACCGGTTGTCAATATCTATTCCTTGTGGGGAATGATTTTTGTCGAGGCGCTCCTTTGGTCGCCCCTCGTGTTCTTGATGCTCGCGGCGTCATTTCGCTCGATGGATCCCTCTTTGGAAGAAGCTTCGGCGGCGAGCGGCGCAGGAATCTGGCAGACGCTGCGGCGCATTTCCCTCCGGTTGATGCTGCCGGCCTTTTTCTCCGTCGTCCTGCTGATCTTTATTCGCGCTTTCGAGGCCTTCGAGATTCCCGCTTTGATCGGACTTCCGGGCGACATCCGCGTGCTTACCACATCGATCTTCCTGGACGCGCAGCGAATGCCTCCGAACTATGGCAGCGCGGGCGCCTTCTCCGTGCTGTTGATGCTTATCGTCGCCGGAACTTTGTACTTTTACTTTCGCGTGACGCGCGAGCCCACGCGGTTCCAGACGATCACCGGCAAAGGCTATCGTCCCAGGCTCATCTCGCTTGGCCGTTGGCGTTTTGTCGCCGGCGCGACGCTGCTGCTTTATTCGTTCGTTCTATTGGTGCTTCCGTTTCTGATCGTCCTTTGGGCCTCGCTCCTGCCGTTTTACATGCAGCCCTCGCTGGAAGCTCTCTCTAGGCTGACCCTGCGCAATTACTCGACGGCGATCCACTATCCGAAGATCGCCGACTCCATCAAAAACAGCGTCCTCCTCGGTCTTGGCAGCGCGACCGTAGTGATGGGGCTGACAATGATCGCCTCCTGGATTCTGGTGCGTACGAAGCTGCGCGGCCGCTGGCTGCTCGATCTACTCACGACATTGCCGCTCTTGTTCCCCGGCATCGTAATGGGTCTGGCCATTTTGCGTTTCTATCTCATCGTGCCGATTCCCATCTATGGCACGCTGTGGATTTTGCTGATTGCTTTCGTGACACGCTATATTCCTTACGGGATTCGATACACGCACGCCGGCCTGCTGCAACTCCACCGGGAGCTGGAAGATGCCGCCTATGCTTCCGGCGCTTCCTGGTCCAACTGCATGCGGCGCATCGTCCTGCCTTTGCTGACGCCGTCTTTTTTCGGCGGTTGGGTATTTGTGTTTCTTCTTTCCGCCAAGGAGCTCTCCATGTCGGTCTTGTTGGTCAGTCCGCGCACTCCCGTCGTCTCCGTCGCTATCTACGAGTTATGGGACAATGCGCAGGTCGGCGAGCTGGCCGCTTTCGGCGTGGTCTGGAGCCTGATTCTGTTAACGGTGGCGATCAGCTACTACCTTTTCGCCCGCCGCTATGGGGTTCAGATGTAGTGAGTTCGGCTGGCCGGCCCGCAGGCCGGCAAGGCCGTGGATGCCGTGATCGTCACGCGCAAGGGTGCGGAGCAGAATAAGAAGGACTGATAGCGCTGGTTGACATTTTTCCGGAGGTGGATGTGATTAGAAGACGAAATGATCGGTTTAACCGCCCGTGACCTTCATAGTCGCGCTCTTCAATCAGTGGCGGAGACTAACTCAACGCAACTCGTGGCTCAGATGGGCAGAGAAGTGGGGAGTGTCGATCGCCTCGCTGGCTGGTGGGCTCCTCGCGCTCTTTGTGTTCAGACGCGGGTTGCCTCACGTCGGCTGGATCGTCGGCTATCTGATCCT
>Ga0082335_1002261_pt1 | contig 36728 bp, 38 predicted proteins | sample Subgrocontami58m_FD_72375 | JGI IMG/M metagenome (GOLD analysis project Ga0082335, IMG submission 72375) | Subsurface groundwater microbial communities from S. Glens Falls, New York, USA - GMW37 contaminated, 5.8 m (SPADES assembly) (version 2) ... | reverse complement strand
GGTCCGCCCAAGGAGGCCTTCCGCGAGGACACGCTGGACCAGACGTACGGGCATCACCTGATGATCGTCCAGGTGGGAGATCGCCGCGTGGTGGTGGCGGACGAGCACAGGCACTAGGACGATTGTCGATTGGTGATTGAAGATTGACGATTTGCAGGCATGGTTGAGTTCCTGGTCGCACCCTTCGAATTCGGATTCATGCAGCGGGCCCTGGTGGGCGGCGTGCTGGTCGCGGCCATCTGCGCCCTGGTGGGGACGTACGTCGTGCTGCGGGGGCTGGCGTTCGTCGGCGACGCGCTGGCCCACGCGGCCTTCCCCGGCGTCGTCATCGCCTACCTGCTCAAGGGAAACATCTACCTGGGCGCCACGGTATTCGCCGTGGCCACCGCCCTGGGGATTGGCCTCGTCTCCCGGCGGGGCCGCGTGAGTTACGACACGGCCATCGGCATCATGTTCGCCGGGGCCTTTGCCCTGGGCGTCCTGCTCATGAGCACGATCCAGGGCTACACCGTGGACCTGTTCGGCTTTCTGTTCGGCAACGTCCTGGGGATATCGAGGCGGGACCTGCTGATGGCGGGGCTGCTCGGGGCGCTGGTGGTGCTGACCGTCGTCCTGCTTTACAAGGAGTTGCTTCTTCTCTCGTTCGACCCGACCGTCGCCGAGGCCATGGGGTACCCGGTCCAGGCGCTGAACTACCTTCTGCTGGGCCTCATTGCCCTGACGATCGTTATCTCCATCCAGGCGGTGGGAATCATCCTGGTGGTGGCACTGCTGGTCACACCGAGCGCCACCGCCTACCTGCTCACCGAGCGATTCTTTCGGATGATGCTCCTGGGGATCCTCCTGGCCGTGCTCGCCGCCGTGATCGGCCTGTACCTCTCGTACTACCTGAACGTCGCCTCGGGCGCCGCCATCGTCCTGGTGAGCACCTGTCTGTTCTTCCTGGTGCTGGCCAGCCGGCGTCTCTGGATCGCAGCCAAATCCGCGCCTGACCCTGCCAAGTAGGGCCGGTACCCTCAGCGCTCTTTGAGCCGGCCTTTCCCCTTCTTCTTTCGCGGCTGCCCGATGGACATCCCTCCGATGCGAATTGGAAGTTCCCCCGCGGACGCGCGCGAGCGCAGGCGGGCCTCGGGGCGGAGGTCCCAGGCCTCGCGGGCCACGTCCTCGCCGCCGAACTTCCGAACCGTCCGCATCAGCCGCTCCAGGTGCGCGTCATGCGGGGCGAAGGCCGATCGCGGGATGGGTGGCAGGTCCCCGCCGATGGCCTGCACCGTCTCGCGGCCCAGGCGGTCCAGCTCGGAGCGTTCCAGGCGGACCGCCATGGCCAGCGCCTGGCTCAGCGTGACGTCCTTCGCCGCTGCGCGCTCACACGCGTTGATCGCGTCCTGCAGAGGTCGCAGCCGGTGCCGGATGTCGGCCACCCGCCCCTTCGGATCCGCCAGCTCCTTGACGATCGTCAGGACCCCGACGTGCTCGTGCTCGTCCAGCGCCATCTCCCACCAGATACCGGCAACGGCCGGCAGGTCGCAGAACCGCCGGTAAAATCTGGTGTAGAGGCGAGCAACCCGCCACTCCAGCTCGATCAAGCTATCGAGCGCCGCGTGGATTCGCATCCTGCCTCCTTCATGATGGCGGGGTGCAGGAGCGTCCTGCGAGGGTGACTCATCCGCCCTCCTCGCCTCTGGCCCAGGTGATCACGTCCCGGCAGGATTCGGCCAGGTCGTCCAGCGCTCCCGAAAAGGAGTGATCCGTGTCAAGCACCCGCAGCCACGCCTTGCGTGGCAACAAGCTGAAGAACGCCTCCAACCGGCCGCGGTCGCAGAACTGATCCCGGCTCGCGCCGATCAGGGCGATCCGGCAGGCGGCCGACTGCAGCGCAGAGACCGGAACTTCCTTATCCGCAGATTTCGCAGATTACGCAGATTTCGTTTTCAGAATCATGCCGGAAGAATCTGTGTAATCTGTCGCGCCATAGGCGGACCCGCCCAGATCGCGCAACCTGTACGACCTGGCAAGACCCGCCATGGGCGGGCGTAATCTGTGAATTCGTTGATTCCTTGGCGGTCCTATCGGACTCGGCTGCCCGCGTACACCGCCAGCCGCTCTTCCACGCGGACCTGGAACGCCCGGCGGGCGGCGGTTGAGAGCACCGCATAAGGCGGAACGTCCCGACCGCTGCCCCAGGTCTGGCGCATGGCCAGGCTCGCCCCGCGCGACGCGGCGGTGAAGTAGCTGATCTTGGTGATCCCCTCCCGGATGCCGCGGCGGAGTTCGGCGTCGGCGATCCCCGAACTGCCGTGCAGCGACAGGTGCGCATCCGTCTCGCGCCGGATCGCCCGCAGGCGACCAAAATCCAGGTGTGCCTCTCCGGCCTTCAGACCGTGAACCGATCCGATGGCCACGGCCACGACATCCACGCCGGTCCGCTCCACGAAGTCGCCCACCAGGGACGGCTCGGCGAGGACCTCACCCTTGCGGCTGCCCCGGGCGACATGCCCCAGTTCCGCCTCGACACACAGGCCCTCCGCGTGGGCCATCTCGGCGATGGCGCGGGTGCGTCGCACCTTCTCCTCGTAGGGGATGTCGGCCCCGTCGTACATGACCGAGGTGAAGCCGGCCCGGATCGCGCGCAGGATCCCCGCCTCGTTCTGGCTGTGGTCCAGGTGGAGTCCGACGGAAATGGGAAGCGCCGCGGCACGATGCCGCACCAGCAGGGCCACGGCCTCGAGGTCGAAGTCGGCCGCCATCCGCTCCGTGAAGGCAACGATAACCGGGCACCGGCGGGCCACCGCGGCCGCCAGGACCGCCTCCACGGTCTCCAGATTGAACACGTTGAACGAGCCGAGAGCCTGGCGTCGCCTTCGCGCGGCCGCCAGCATGGCGCGCACATCAACCAGTGGCACGTCTTCTCCCGCTCACTTCGCCGCGGCGACCGCGCGCACGGCGGCGCGGAGCGCCTCTGCGGTGTCCTCCACGTCCTCCGCATCCGACCTTGTCACATCGTCCCTTTGTCACTTGACCACTCTCCCAAGCGCGTTGGTAACATTAGTGGGCATCCTGCTCTGGAGACCTCGCGCCCTCAAGATCGATCTCGCGAAGACCCCGGGTGATCTCCCGGGGCGCGTACCGCTCGATGGTCACCATCTGGTGAACGACCTGGGTGATGGCCTCGATCGCCCGCTCGATTTTTTCCACGGCGTGGGCCCGGGCCTCCGGGGATATCCCGTCGCGGCGAAGCGTCGCTAGGCCGAGGGCCACGACATTCAGGGGATTGAGGATCCGATCGGCCGCGGTCCGGGCCAGCTCCCGCATGGCAGCGACCTGGTCCACCTCGCGGGCGAGGGCGCGGAGCTGGCGAACCTCCAACGCGCGGCCGACCGCCACCTCCAGCAGGGTCACGTCGGATAACGGCTTCATCAGGTAGTCGAAGAGGCCCCCCTCGCGCAGCGCCTGGATGGCGTTCTCCAACGAGCCGTGACCCGTCAGGATGATGACGGGGAGGTCGGGGTCCTTCTCTCGGATCGCCTTCAGGAGGCCGAGGCCATCCAGGCGTGGCATGGCCATGTCCGTGACCACGACATCCGGAATACTCCGCTCGATGAGCGAGAGAGCCTCCACACCATCCTCTGCCTCCTCCACAGTGCATCCCTGCCGCCGGAGGCGCCACGCCAAGAGGGTGCGGACCGCTGTGTCGTCCTCCACGACTAGCACCCGCGCGTTCATCTCAGCCTCCCTCTGCTTGCGCTTCTCTCCAGTTGGTCAACATCTGCTCACGGGCGAGGTCCGAGACCCGGTGGCCCTCCAGAGGTTTTCGCAAAGAGCCATAGCCAGCCGCCTCCACATTCGCGATCACCGGGGACCCGGTCAGCAATTTCCACACGCCACCTCCGGAGTGTCCCGGTCGCCTGAAGCTCCTCGAGGGAACCCGGCGCGATGGCCGGCGTCTCGGAGCCCAGGGCATGCGCTGCGCCTTCCCTTTCGGTCTCTTCCTACCCTCCTGGGATGGCGGCGGGCCGGCTATTCCTTGAATGCGATCTCCAGGACCGCGATGATGTCCGCGAGCTTGATCGGCTTCCGGAGCAGCAGGGCCGGCCCGTGTTCGAGCGCGGCCAGCGTCTCATCGTGGTACGGGTGGCCGGTGATGAGGGCGACCAGGGCCTCGGGATCTTGCCGCTTGATGGCCCGCAAAAGCGACGCCCCGCCGCCGGTGGGGAAGAGGATATCGAGGAAGATCAGGTCGAAGTGGTCCTGCCGGATGCTCCGCCGGGCCTCCCGAACGTCCCGAGCGAGGACCACCTCGTAGCCCTTGGCCTGCAGGGCGGCCGCGAACGCCTCCCGGACGGACGCCTCGTCGTCCACGACAAGGATACGCCGGGGGGACGGGCCCGCCAGCGTCACGGGGATCTGATTGTCGGCGAGGAACTTGCGGAATTCGGCGCGGGCGATCCGGTAGCGGCCTCCGGGAACGCGGTAGGCCGGGAGCTTCCCGGCCCGGATCCAGCGCAGGACCGCCACGGCCGTGACGTGGAGGAGTCGCGCGACGTCCCCGGTGCTGAGCGGCTTCTCATCCGACACGGGCGGGCTCCTGGGTGGTTGTGTTTGTGAATCTAATGTTTTCAACAGGAAGGCCGGTTGTCAAGGGGCTTCTCCGTCACAGGTTCATGAGGCCGATCCCCGCCACTGTCACAGCCGCGCCCAACGCGGTCTGCCGGGACGGGCGGTACCCGAGGACCCACATCTCGAACGGGAGGGTAAAGAGCGGCGAGGTGGAGGCCAGGACGTTTCCCACGGCAACGCCGCCGAACTTGATCCCCGAGGTGAACAGGAGCGATCCGACGGCACTCAGGACGCAAATCGCGCCGAGGCGCGCCCGCTCCGCCGGCGTGCTCCTCCGGACGGCCTGCACGGTGCCGCGGGTCCAAGGGGTCAGCCACAGGACCAGCCCGCCCATGGGAATGCGCACGGCCGCGGCCGCCATGACCGACACGACCTGGAGCGCAGGTTTCAGGATCACCGCCGACAGGGCCCAGGCCCCCGCGGCCAGGAATACCAGCCGGACACCCCGGCGTACCGAACCGCGGCGCTCGGCCCCGGCCTCGCCCTTCCCCGAGACGACCAGGCACAGGCCCCCCACCACCAGCAGGATCCCGGCCACCCGGGGCAGGGTCGCCTCCTCCCCCAGGAACCCGATGCCCACCACGGTCGTCAGGAGCGGGTTGGCCATGCTGAGGGTGAGGGCGCGCGTGACCCCCAGGTAATCCATGCTGGCGAAAAAGACGGTATCCCCGAAGCCCATGGCCAGGAGGATCGAGGCCCACAGGGCCAGGACGACCCACAGCGGCATCCCGACGATCTCGCGGCCGTACCCGGCGGCCACCGCCAGCCCCACGACGATGGCGCCTCCGACCGTGGAGCGCACCGCAGTGATTCCGGCCGGCGTGATGGTGCCGGAGAGCGAGCGGACGAGGACGCTGATGGCTGCCCACGTCACGCCGGTCCCCAACCCGCCCAGGATGCCCCGCGTCAGGTCAGTCATCGCCGGTATCTCGACTGGGAAGACGCTGGAAGGTTAGCTAGCGGGTAGGCTGGCAGGCTCAAGGCTGGTGGCCCGTGGCGACAGGATGTTGGCAGGTTTGCACGTTCAAACATTGGCACCTTCAGACTTGTCAACCTGTAACCGTGCCGCCCACCTCATTCCGCCTTCTCCTCCTCGCCCTGGCCGCCACGGCCGCCGGGTCGGGCGATGCTGTGCTTCTCCATCCGGTACAGCAGGGTGTGGCGCGTGATGCCGAGGTAGCGCGCCGCCCGGGACTGATTCCAGTCGTGCTTTTGCAGGGCCCGCAGGATCAGCTCCTTCTCCACCTCCTCCAGCGACAGGCCGGCCTCGGGCAGGCTCAGCGGGAGGGGAGCCGCCTCCTTCGCCCGGGGGGCGCGGACCGTCTCTGGCAGGTCGGCCAGGCTGATGGCGTCCCCGCGATGGAAGATCATGGCCCGCTCCAGGGCGTTTTCCAGCTCGCGCACGTTGCCGGGCCAGTCGTAGGTCTCCAGCGCCCGGAACGCGTCGGGCGCGATGATCAGGCGCGGCTGGGCTCCCAGTCGCTTCAGGAAGTGCTGGGCCAGCGGCCGGATGTCCTCGCGCCGCTCGCGCAGCGGCGGGATGGAGAGGGGCACCACGTTCAGTCGGTAGTACAGGTCCTCGCGGAACTCCCCCGCCTGGATGGCCTTGGCCAGGTCCTTGTTCGTGGCCGCCAGCACCCGGACGTCCACGCGGATCGGCCGGTTGTCCCCCACCCGCTCCGGGGATCGTTCCTCCAGGCACCGCAGGATCTTCACCTGGAGATCCGGCCGCATCTCGCCGATCTCGTCCAGGAAGATCGTCCCGCCCTCGGCCGCCTCGAACTTCCCCACCCGGTCGCGGATGGCCCCGGTGAAGGCTCCCTTGACGTGGCCGAACAGCTCGCTCTCCAGCAGGTGCTCCGGGATGGCGGCGCAGTTGACCGCCACGAAGGGGCCAGCCGCCCGCGACGAGTTGGCGTGGAGCGCCCGGGCGATGAGTTCCTTGCCCGTCCCGCTCTCCCCCAGGATCAACACTGTGGTCTCGGTGGGCGCCACCCGCTCCAGCATCTCCAAGATCTGCTTCATGGGCGGGCTCTCGGCGATGATGGCGTCCAGGCCCAGGCGCGTCTGGAGCTCCTGGCGGAGCGCCACGTTCTCCCGCTCCAGCGCCTTGAGCTGGAGCGCCTTCTTGATCGTGAGCTTCAGCTCGTCCCGGTTGAAGGGCTTGCTGATGTAATGGAAGGCGCCGGCCTTCATCGCCTCCACCGCCATCTCGATGGTTCCGAAGGCGGTGAGGATGATTACCTGGATGTTGAGGTCCACCTTGCGGACCTCTGCCAGGACCTGCAGCCCGTCCATCCCGGCCATTCGGACGTCGGTGACCACCAGGTCCGCGCCCTCCTTCTTCAGGAGGTCCAGCCCCTGCTCGCCGCTGCTGGCCGTCAGGACCGCGTAGCCCTCCTGGGCCAGATTGTACTCCAGGACGCGCCTAAGGCTCTCGTCGTCATCGATCACCAGGATCTTCACCCGCTTCATAGCCCGATGGCTCCCTCCAGCGGGAGGGCCACCACGAAGGTGGTCCCCTTGCCGCGCTGGCTCATGACCCGGATGGTGCCGTGGTGGTTCTCGATGATGCGGTGGGTGATGGCCAGGCCCAGGCCGGTGCCGTCCTTCTTCGTCGTGAAGAAGGGATCGAAGATGCGGCCCTGGTCCTCCTCCGGGATGCCCGGCCCCGTATCGTCGAAGACGACCTCCACCCATTCCGGGCGACCGCCCGCCGTGCTCTCGGGGCGGAGCCGGGTGGAGATGGCCAGGTCCCCGCCCTCGGGCATCGCCTCCACCCCGTTCAGCATGATGTTCAGGAAGGCCTGCTTCAGCAGCATCTCGTCCGCCATGACGCGCGAAGGCCCCACGTGGAAACTGAGGAAGATCTGCACCCGGTGCGCTCGTGCCTGGCCCGAGATCAGCCCCTCCAGGGCGGTCAGGATCTCCCGGACATCCACCGGCGCAAAGCGCGGCGTCACGGGGCGGGCGAAGCTGAGGAAGTTGGTCAGCACGTCGTTCAGACGCTCCACCTCTTTCAGGAGGATGGCGTAGAACTCCGCCTTGGGGTGGCCGGGGGGATAATCGTCCTGGAGGATCTCCACGGCCCCCTTGATGGACCCCAGGGGATTGCGGATCTCGTGAGCCAGACCCGCGGACAGTTGTCCGAGGGCCGAGAGGCGGTCCGCCCGGCGGAGTTGCATCTCTTTCTCCAGGAGGAGGCGCGTCTGCTCCTGCAGCTCGCGGTGGGACTGGGCCAGGGTCTCGGTCTGGATCTCCAGGCCGCGGCGGTAATGTTCCTGCCGGTCTACCATCAACCCGACCAGCAGCCCGACGGCGATCAGGATGGGGATCTCCAGCAGGTAGCCGATGGTCATGATCCCGTGTTCCACGACCAGGACGTGCGGCAGGTAGACGAGCGTGATGAGCCCAGCCGTTCCCAGGCCCCCCCGGAGACCGTACCACAACCCGCCCAGCACGATGGGGAGGTAGTACAGACGAACCAGGACATCGTGCTGGATCTGGCGGTCCAACGGCGTCAGGAAGTGGCCGAGCGTCACGATCACGATCGCGGCGACCAGGATGGCGGGCCGGAGCCACTGCGCGGGTGGGGGTGTCACGGGTATCCTCTCGCAGATTCGCGGACGCCCGGGGCGGCTCGCGGCGCAGGCCGGACCGCGGGCGCCAGGCTCACCACCGGACCGTTCCCCCTTCGTGGTGGATGGGCAGGGGGTCGGCCGGCGCAGGCAGTGCCGCCTCGAGCTGGATGGTGGCGTGACTGATCCGGAACCGGTCTTGTAGCTCTTTCCGGATCCGCTCCGCCAGGAGGCCGCCCGAGGAGAGCGGCTGGTCCTCCACCACCACGTGGCAGCTCAGCGCCGTCAGGTCCCCGCTCAGGCACCAGACGTGCAGGTGATGCACGCCCTGCACCCCCGGGACGCCGGCGATGGCCGCGCTCACCTCGCCCACGCGGAGACCCCGGGGCGTTCCCTCCATAGGGTGAGCGTGACCACACCCAGGAACAGCGAGTTGCCCAGCGCCGCCAGGATCCCCGCCCGGTGGTAGCCGAAGGTGCGGACCGGATCGGCGGGACGGCGCACCTGGCGCACAGCGAACCAGGCGATGCCCAGGCCCAGAACGTCGGTGAGGTTGTGCCACGCGTCGCTGATCAGGGCCAGGCTGTTGACCGTGAACCCGGCCGCCAGCTCCAGCGCGATGAAGAGGCTGTTGAGCAGGATGGCCCAGCGCAGGCGACGGACGGTCCGGGTGGGGTCGCCGTCCGGGCCACGAATATCGGCGGGACCGCCAGGCTGTCGCATGGAGCGCGCGGTCATGCGTCTCGTTCTGGTGCCTCGCTCCGGCCTATCGCCCCGGCAATGCCGGGACCGCTCCGGGGGGCGTGGCCCCGGAAGGCTCCGGCCTGGGGATCGGCGGGATGGCCAGGTCGCGGACCACCTGCCCCGACGCGCCCAGCGACGGCACGTGCTGCCCGTTCAGGCTGAGGTCCACGCCGCCCGCGTTTCCCACGGTGACCACGAACCCGGTGTCGGCCGCGAATCGCGCCGTCTGCCCCTTCTGCAGGAGGACCTGGCGCTCCTGCCCGCCATCCGCGCGCACCGCCATCCACGTGGGCTCCACGGCGCGCGCTGTGAGCTGGAAGCGCCGCGGCGTCCGCTCCGCGGCGGGGGCCGGGAGGGCCGGGCCGGCGGCATTCGGACTCTTCGGAGGCGGCGCCGGCGCCTCTGCCGGGGAGGCCGCCCCACCCGGCTGCTCGGCGCCGGGGCTCCCGGTCACGGGCCGCTCGGGCGATGCCGGGGTCTGACCCTCGGCCGGCGCCTGCTCCTCGACGGGCCGCTCCGCGACGGGAGGCGGGCGACGCTCCGCGGCCCGCTTGGACGCCAGGGAGAGCACGATGAAGACCAGCGGCGTGATGACCACGATCGCCGCCGCTGTCCACAGGACCTGCTTCCACGGGATCATCGGCGGTGGCGCGGGGGGTGGGACCGCCACCAGCGAGGTCCCGGGCGGGCGGCGGATCGCCTTGCGGAACTCGGCCTGCAGGGCATCGGGATCCAGCTTGAGCAGGCGGGCATAGTCGTGCAGGAAGCGGATCAGGTAGGACGCGTCCGGCAGTAGGCGGTAATCGTCCGTCTCCAGCGCCTGCAGCAGGCGCAGGGGAACCCTGCTCTGGAACGCCGCCTGCTCGGGGGTCAGGCCGCGTTCCTCCCGCCCCTCCCGGAGGGTCTGCCCGATGCTCACCTTGTCTGCCATCCCGGGAATCTCCTCCGATTCATCCCTGAAACGCGGCGCCCCTACGAAGGCCGCCTACCGGGATGCGCCGGCCCGCACCACCAGGACCGAGGCCGGCGCGTCCCGCAGCACCTGCTCCGCCACGCTGCCCAGCCGGGGGTCCTCCACGCTCCCTGCCCCGTCGCTGGCCAGGACCACGAGGTCGTAGCGGCCGTCCCGGATCTCGGCCAGGATCTCCGCCGCGGGATCACCCTCGCGCACCTTGCGCTCCGCCTCGAGCCCCAACTGTTTCAACCGCTCCCGTGCCTGGACGGCCACCTCCAGCCCGTGACCCTCGTGGCCGAAGAGTCGCTCGATCTCGCTAAGCTCCGCCTCGTGCAGGCGCTCGTAGTGCCGCAAGCGCTCGTCCACCTCGGGGATGACGTGCAGGACGACCGCCTGGATACCCGCGTTCCGCAGCCAGGCGACCCCCCGCGCCAGCGCCTGATCGGCTCCTTCCGACCCATCCACACAGAACAGAACCCGCATCAGTCCTCCGATACCCGACTCGCGAGCTGTCGGATGTGGTTAGTAGAACCTCAGCCACAGTTTCAGCGCGAGTCCCAGATTGCAGATCAGGAGGGCCACCAGCGTCTGCGGGATGGCCAGCCACATCCACCGTGACCAGCCGATCCGGTGCCCGTGCTTCTCCATGGCGGCATAGGCCACCACGTTGGCCGAGGCCCCGATGGGCGTCCCGTTGCCGCCGATGTCGGTCCCCAGCGACACCGCCCAGACCATGATGGACAGCGCCGGCACGCCCACCTGGCCCGCGATGTCCTTGATCACGTAAGCCATGCTGAGGGCGAAGGGGACGTTGTCCACGATGGCCGACGAAACGGCCGAGAACCACATCAGGGTCGAAACCAGGGCCAGGTCCTGGTGCCGGAAGACGTTGGCGATGAAGTCCGCCAGGGCCTTGATGACTCCCGTCTTCTCCAGGCCCCCCACCACGACGAACAGCCCGATGAAGAAGAGCAGCACGTCGTAATCGATCTTCCGCAGGATCTCCTCGGTCTTGTTCCCTCCCAGGATGAGGATGGCGAAGCCCGGGATCAGGGGCGACAGCGGCGCCGTCAGGGGAATGTGGAGCGTATGCTCCACCCAGGCGTGAATCACCAGGAAGAGGATGGCCACCAGGAAGGCACCCAGTCCCAGCTTGAAGAGCCGGGCGTCCTTGATCGCCTTGGCCGGATCCATGGCCACCAGAACGTTCCGGTCCACGGTCCCGCCCAGCATCAGCCGCTTCCGGGATTGAACGTAGGCCACGCCGATGGCCCCCAGGGCCGCGAGCACAGCCGTCGGCCCGTTGTGGATCACGAAGTCGTTGAAAGAAAATCCCAGCATCAGGCCCAGGATGACGTTGGGCGGGTCGCCCACCAGGGTCGAGGCGCCGCCGATGTTCGCCAGGCACACCTCCGCCACCACCACCGGGATGGCGTCAAACTTGAGGAGGCGCGACAGCTCGTAGGTCAGGGTGGCGAAGAAGAGCATCACCGTGATGCTGTCCATGAAGGCGGAGAGAAAGCCGGTCACCAGGGGGAACACCACGAAGATCCGGAGGGGGTTGTAATCCAGCTTCTTGGCCACCACCAGGGCCATGTAGGTGAAGAAGCCCGCCTCGGAGAGGACGGCGATGATCGTGAACATCCCGAAGAGCAGGCCGACCGTCTCCCAGTGCACGTAGGTGGTGACCGCCTCCTTCAGGCTGAGGACTCCCACCAGCAAGAGCAGGATCGCTCCCGACATGGAGACGATGGTGCGGTTGATCTTCTCCATGCCGATGGCCACGTACGTCCCGAGGAAGATCGCGACGGCCAGCACGGCCGAAAGCCCCATGAATGCCTTTGCCTCCTTTCCGTGAGGACAGCCCGCCCGCCGCGCCTTGGCGGGATCCTGCGAGGTGTGTCACCGTCATCCCCCCGCCCCCTGCGCAAGAAAAGCCACGGTCACCCTAACACACGCATTCGGCCGTGGCAAGGGGTCCGGGGCCTGCTGTCCGGGGCCTACGCGTCAGAGCAGACGCGATGCATCGGGGGCGGGCGGCAGCTCCGCGGGGACTCCTTCGGCGTGCAGTCCCCGCGCGCCCTGGCGCGCCCGGCTGAGCTGGCCCTTGAGTTCCTCGCGGCTGTTCTGGAGCTGGGTGATCGCCCGGGAGAGGCGCCCGTCCACCTCGCCATCCATCTTCTCCAGGGCGTCGGCAATGGTCGTCAGCGCCTGGCTGAGGCGGGCCGTGTCGATCTCGCTGCCGAAGCGCAGGACCACCTGGAGCAGGGACAGGAGGTACGGGATAGCCTGGGTGTAGCTGATGATGACGATCCCCTGCTTGAAGGCCTCCACGTGCGCCTCGACGCATAGCTCGAAGACCGGATCGGGCACCGCCAGCACCCCGAGCTGGATCGTGCGGTCCGGGTCCAGGTACTTGGTCACCTCCCGGACCTTCTTCTTCACCTCGGTCTGGATCTCCTCGACCAGGGCCTTGCGCGCCAAGGGATCCTCCGTCTCCTGAAGCCGCTCCAGAGGGGCGAGCGCCGGCCACTTGCTGTCAATGGGCAGCAGGCGCCCGTGCGGCAACCGCAGGGCGAACTCCACGGTTTTGTTGTTGATGGTGAGGTTCATCTCCCGCAGCTCCGCCGGGAGCTGCGCCAGGATCGTGCCCAGGATGTTCTCGCCGGCGATCCCCCGGGACTTGGTCCCGGCCAGCACCGTCTCCAGTCGCTTCAGGGCGTCCCAGCCCTCCTGCTCGCGCTTCTCCCGGATCTGGTCGGCGGCCTGGATCTGGGCGACCAGCTCCCGGGTCTGGGTGATCTCGGACCGCAGGCCTTGCTGGGCCGCCGCCAGGTTGCCCGCGAGCGATTCCTGCACCTGGCCGAGGTGTTGCGCCAGCAGCTCTTGCGTCCGGACCGTCCGGTGGACAAGCTCCGTGACTCCCGTGAGGGCTTGCTGGGTTTGATGGATCCGCTCGGTGACCGCCGCCGCCGTTTGCTGGACGGCCGCGTTGCCCTGTTCCCGGGTCTGCACGACCTCGGACCGGAGGACCTCCTGGGTCCGGGCCACTCCCTGGACCTCCCCGGACAGTTGCCCCACCCGGCTCCCTAGATCTCCCAGGCTGGCTTGGAGGTTGGCCAGGACCGCCCCGGCCGCCTCCACCCCCGGCCGGCGGCGGAGGGACAACGCCAAGAGGCCAATTCCCAGAAAGATCAGGAATCCAAGGGCGCCGAGCACGATCAGGAGTTGACTTTGTGTCATCACTCACCTCGGACGGCCGTGCGGGGTTTGCACAGAGTACACAAGGCGACGCTGAGATTCAACCTTTCTCTCCCCCAGGCCTCTAAGTGGGTAAACGGCAGGACAACCCACAAAGGAGGACAGCCATGACGCGACATCGGACGTTCGTACTGACCGGCAGCCTGATCCTGGGCCTCGGGCTCGCCGCGCCGGCCCTGGCCCAGAGCGTGGACGACCGGCTTTCCAACCAGGCCGAGCGGATCTCCGAGGGCATCCGTGACGGCTCGCTCACGCCGGCGGAGGCCGCTCGCCTCCAGCGGGAGCAGTCCCGCCTTGCGCGAGAGGAGCAGCGGTTCAAGGTTGACGGGAACCTGAGCCCGTCGGAGCGGCGCCGCCTCATGCGAGACGAGGAGCGCGCCTCCCGCGACATCTGGCGCGAGCGCCACGACAAGCAGGGGAGCATGGCCCCGACCCCGTGGGTGGATGGCCGCCTGCAGAACGAGCAGCGCCGGATCGATGCCGGCGTAGGGGACGGCTCACTCACGGCGCGCGAGGCGCGGCGCCTCCAGGCCGGCGAGAACCGGATCGCCGCCGAGGAGCAGCGCTTCAAGTCCGACGGCACATTCACCCCCCGGGAGCGCCAGAAGACGCTCCACGACGAGAGCCGGCTGTCCCGGCAAATCTACCGCCAGCGGCACGACGGCCAGCGGAGACGGTAACCGCGCCTCGCTGGACGGCACGGCGGTTGCATTTGCGTCCACCTCGCAGCCGTTTGACCGAAAACAGCACACGGAAATCATTCCACAAGGAGGACGACATGAACATCCGACTCGGAATCGTTGCAGCGACCATCGCCCTCGTCGGCATCGCGGGCCTGCCGGTCGCCGATGCCGGCGTGATCAAGAACCGGGAGGGACGGCAGCAGAAGCGCATTGCCGGAGGCGTGGAGAGCGGCCAGCTCACGGCCAAGGAGACGGCCAAGCTCGAGCGGCAACAGGGGAAGATCGAGGCCGATCGCGAGAAGGCCTTGGCCGACGGCAAGATGACCCGGAAGGAGACGGCCAAGCTGACGCGCGAGCAGAATCGCGCCTCCCGCCGCATCTACAAGGAAAAACACGACGCCCAGAAGCAGCCCGGCGCGAAGTAGTCCCCCGCCGCCTCTAGCGGTCAGGACGGGCCCGGAACCGCAGCATCTTCCGGGCCCGTTCTCTTTTTAAACCACAGATTACGCAGATTTCGCAGATTTCACGGCAGAACCCCTTTCCGAAATACCTGTGTAATCTGCGTAATCTGCGGTTAAATTCTGGAGGGCAGGAGGACGGTAGGCAGCGCGTGCAGGTTCGGGATCGCATCGGCGCCGTCCGAGGCCTGGCTGACGCCCGTCGGATGGCACAGGTGGATGGCCCGCATCCCGACGCCGCGCGCCCCCGCCACGTCCGTGGTCACGTCGTCCCCGACGTGCGCGGCCTCGGCCGGCGCGACGCCCAGCGCGGACACGGTGCGGTGGAAGATCTCGGGATGAGGTTTCCGCAGTCCGACCTCGTCGGAAAAGGTGAGGACGCGCAGATATGGCGCCAGCGCCAGGCGCTCCAGGATCAGGCGCAGCATCTTGCCGGGCGTCCGCCCGGTGTTGCAGATCAGACCGAGGACGAGGCCACGAGAAGAAAGGGTGCGAAGCACCTTCAGCGCCCCGGCGTTCGGAATGGGCAGCGCCGAGAGGATGGGCAGGCAGTAGGCCTCATCCAGCGCGTCCATTAGCGGGCCCTCAGGCGGCACGGCGCCGTCCACCCCCAGGCTCTCCAGCATGAATCGGACCTGCCCGCGCGATCCCACATCCCGCCGGCTTGACCAGAAGACCTCTTTCAGCCTGGCGCCCGCCGAATCGTAGGCCCGGTCCACCGCTGCGACCTCGACGCTGATCCCGTGGCTGGAAAGAACCTGCTGGAAGCCGCCGACGCGATCCGCCCGCGCCCGGCGCAACCCCTCTGGCGTGTCCAGGATCAACGTCTGCCACAGATCGAACGTCACCGCTCTCAGCATGATCCAGGTCCTGAGTGTTCTCTTTCTCTATCGTCCCATTCGGATCGGGCCCGTGGCGGTTGGCTGCGCGCGTTACGGTAGCATAGGGGCCACGCCCTGGCAACCGCGCCGGCGCGGTCTGAGCCTCCTGACATATTGGTCGCCGAGACCGTGTTACCCTTGAAGCCACCTCTGGAAGTGTCCCATTCTCGCCTACGGCCCCGGCGATTCCAGCCTGGACCACACCCCCAACGAACACCTCGATCTCGCCGAGTACCACCAGGCCATCGCCACCCTCGCCCGCGTTCTCAGACTGCTCTGAGCCAGGCACGTTGACGCTATCCCCTCCTCGCCTGGCGTTGTATCCAAGTTTTTCTTGCGGCATCAACTTCCGGTGATGCGAGGCAGTCCGCCAATAAGCGCTCGGACTCCTGGTAGACTGTTTCAAAAGGAGCGTCAAAGGCCTGTCTCATCAATCGTTTTGAGGCGACTGCCGCCGTAGCCGGTGCCGCAAGATACTGCTGAAGCACCTCGGTGAGTCCAGCCTCAAAGTTGTCGGCGGGTACGATATGATCAACCAATCCCAGACGCAATGCCTCCTCCGGCCCGATCACCTCGCCGGAGAGGATCAACCGGCGGGCCGGCCCAAGCCCGATCAACCGCGGCAGGCGGAAGGGGGCCATTCCAGGGACCAGGCCCTCGTTGATGGCCGGCAGGCCGATGCGGCACTCCGTGCTGGAGATGCGGATGTCGCAAGCGATGGCAAGTTGGAGTCCGCCTCCAAGGCAATAGCCGTGGAGAACCGCGACCGTGATCTTGTTCATCGCTTCGAGCCCGCGGAAGGCACGTTCCTGGATTGGATAGAAGTCAGGCGGCATCCCTTCATGGGCGAGCATATCCAGGTCCAAACCAGCGCAGAACGCTCGACCGACACCCCGCACCACCACGACCCGTACGTTAGGTTCGGCAGCCACTCTGCTCACCGCAGCATCGAGTTCCTGAACCCACGCCAGGTTCATGGCGTTCAGCTTCTCAGGCCGGTCGAGCGTGATACGTGCCAGTGGTCCGTCGCGCTCCAGCAAGACCGCACCCTGGTTCATCGCCCCCTCCCTTTCACCATCGCCCCTTGAATCGGTACCTGAATTGGTACCGGGAATTGGTACCGGACACCATTCAGGGGCGAACTATTGATTCCACGAGGGCAAGTATCAACATTTTTGGGGCCCATCGGCATGAACGATAGAAGTGGGCTATCGCCTGGCAATCGTTCCGGCGAGATAACCGACGAGCGGTGGCAGGACCAGACTCACTGCCAGCCGGACGACGACGAAGCGGGGCCCGAGGAGCGGCAGCTCCCAGGCCAGAATGCGGTGCAGGCCGAGGAGCGACCAACCGGTGAGATATGCGACCAGGGGCCCCAGGCCCGCACCGGCCTGGTGGAGCCCCGCCAGGATGGGAAAGCTCAGCATCGGACCGCCCGGCGTCAGGGGTCCCGCAACAGACGCCACCGCAATGCCCTGCCAGCCCGATTCCGGGCCGATCCAGCGAAGGACGACGTCCTCCAGTACGCGATCCCGAGCAGGGCCAGGGCCCCCAGCCAGAAGATCCCGGTCGAAAGATCCATGGGCCGCCTCCGTGGGAACGACATCCGATGCCTCGCACCTCAAACGAAAACGGGGTGGACTCGCCGGTGAGCCACCCCGCCACTGAATGATTCCCTCACCTCAGGCCGATCGCCATCACCGGTCCGCATCTTCCCTCGCCCGGACCAAGAGGAGCGGACGCCCGAGTTTCTCGATCACCTTGGGCGTCAGGCTGCCGGACCAGAAAGCGTCCAGGGCGCCTTTGGCGTGGCTGGCCATGACCACCAGGTCCGCGCCCACCCTATTCGCCGCATCCACCAGCGATGTCGCCGTTTCCCCGCGGCTGACATGGCTGGTCGTGGGGACGCCCTCGGCCGTGAGCGTTTCCGCCAGCCGCCGGACGTATTCCTGCGCCCCGCGCTCCGCCAGGTCCAGCAGCGCCCGCTTGGCCGTGGGCATCAATACTCCTGTCACCACCTCGTCACCCGAGAGGGTGCCCACGGTCGGAACCACGATCTCCAGGTGCAGGGCGGCCCGCCACGCCCGGCCTAGCGTCGAGGCGAGCCCCAGGGCGGGCTCATGGGCGGCGGTCCCGTCCAGGGGCACCAGGATGGTCCGGCAGACGAAGGGCGGCGCCTCCCCCGCGGCCGTCGGGTTGACGAGGAGGATGGGAGTGGTTCCCCGCTGGAGGGCGCGTATGGCGATGCTACCGAACAGGAAGCCCCGCAGGCCGCTCTTGCCGTGGGTCGAGAGGACCACCAGGTCCGCCCCCAGCTCCCGCGCGTGGTCCACCACGGACTCCGCCACGTCCCCCGCCTGCGGAAGGTGAACGTGCACGTCCACGACCCGATCCCGGAACAGCGGCCGGCGCGCCACCTCCTCGAGGTAGGCCTGCGCCCGGTCGGCGTCCGTGAGGTGCGGTTGGCCGTGGATCGTGCCGGGAGGGCGCTCCTCGACGATGTGGAGCAGGGTCACCCGGGCCCCGAACCCCTCGGCCAGGGCCGCGGCCGCCGGCAGGACCGACTCGGCCAGGACCGAACCATCCAGCGGGACCAGGATCCGTCGGATCACGGGAGTCAACCTCCACCCAGGAGGATGTCATAGAGAAGAAAGATATTCAACGCAATGATGAGGAGCGTCACCAGACAAGCGACCACCGTCGTGGACCGTCGGTTGACCAGGACCCCCATCAGGTCTGCGCGCGCCGTGAAGAGGACCAGCGGCACCAGGGCAAAGGGCAGGCCGAAGCTCAGCACCACCTGGCTGAGGACCAGGGTCCGGGTGGGCTCCAGGCCGATCCCGATCACCACAAGCGCCGGCAGCATCGTCACCAGCCGCCGGACCCAAATGGGGATTTGCCGGTGGAGGAACCCTTGCATGATGACCTGGCCGGACATGGTCCCCACCGTGGAGGACGACAGGCCGGATGCCAAGAGCGAGATGGCAAAGACCCAGCTCGAGGCCGTGCCCACGAGCGGGGTGAGCGTCCGATGGGCCTCCTCGATGGTTCCCACCGTGGTCAGGCCCTTTTCGAAGAAGGTGGCCGCGGCCATGATCAGCATCGCCCCGTTCACCAACCCGGCCACCCCCATGGCGATGGTGACGTCCACGCACTCGAACCGGAACAGGCGGCGCAACTCCCCCGGATCCCGGGTCACGATGCGCCCCTGCGTGAGGGCGGAGTGCAGGAACACGACGTGCGGCATGACCGTGGCGCCCAGGATGCCGGTCGCCAGCAGGACGCTCTCCGATCCCTGAAATTGGGGCACAACGGCATGGTACGCGATCTTCCACCAATCGGGCCGGTCGAGGATGGTCTCGATGACGTAGCAGAGGGCGATGACGCCAACCAGCGCGCCGATCACCGCCTCCAGGGGACGGAAGCCCCGCCGCTCCAGGGCCAGGATGGCGAACGTTGCGGCCCCGGTGAGCAGCCCCGCGGCGAAGAGCGGCATCCCGAACAGCAGGTTGAACCCCAAGGCCGCCCCCAGAAACTCCGCCAGGTCCGTGGCCATGGCGACAAGCTCCATCAGGACCCACATGGTCCAGACGATCCCGCGCGGGAACTGCTCCCGGCACATCTCGGCCAGGTTCATTCCGGTCGCGATCCCCAGCTTCGCCGACAGGGCCTGCACCAGCATGGCCATCAGGTTGCTGGCCGTGATCACCCAGAGGAGCATATAGCCGAACTGGGCCCCGCCCTGGATGTTGGTGGCGAAGTTGCCCGGATCCACGTAGGCCACGCAGGCGATGAAGGCCGGCCCGAGGAAGGGCCAGAGCCGGCGGTACCAGGCCTCGCGGCTGCGGCCCTGCAAGACCTCGGTCGCGGCGGCGACGGTCCACGCGTCGCCCGATCGGGGACCGGGGGAAGATTCAAGAGAACGCGATGAAGGCGCAGGCGGGGCGTCGCGATCCATAGGACCTCACGCAACAGAGTTCCGGCGTTCGCCGGAACGGACGAGGACCAGGAGAATTATCGCCTACGGCCGGACGACCAGGCGTCCGTCCATCAGGCCGGGGTGCAGGGTACAGGTGTATGCGAACTCCCCGGAACGGGAAGGTGTGAATCGGAGGGTGGCGGACTCACCCGGCAGGAGCGGCTTCGGCGTCTTCAGGTCGAGGCCGACCAGGGCGAAGTCGTGCGGGATGCCGCCCGGCTCGTCGTTCCTGACGGTGATCTCCACAGGAACCCCGCGCCGGACCTCCAGCGTGGGGTTGCTGCCGTTGAACTTTCCCGCCTCGGCCCGCAGGAGAATGCGCTGCGCGGACGGCTCGCTCTTCCCCAGGACGATCCCCTGGCCGAGGGCAAAGGCGAGGGCCACCAGCGTGGCCACGCCGGAACTCACCCACAAGACCGTCCTGCCGGACATGTCGTCTCCGCAGCGTGCGCTCTCAGAGCTGGACCAGGAGCCCCGTGAGGTACATGATCCCCAGCCCCAGGATCAGGCCCAGGAAGTTCGCCAGGCTTCCCGCGGCCTCGCGGGCGTCGCGGACCATCAGCTTCAGCAGCTCGACTACCACCTGGAAGATCGCCCCCGCCCCCAGCGCCAGAAACAGGATGGACCAGAGGGCCGAATAGGTGAACCCGCCGATCCAGGTTCCCAGGACAGTGGGACCGCCCGCCAAGAGTCCCATCGCCAGGAGGTGTCCCAGGCGGACCCTGTCGCGGGCCACGGGCGCCACCACGCCGAAGCCCTCGGTAGTGTTGTGGATGGTGAAGCCCACGATCAAAAACGTCCCCAGGGCCACGTTCCCCAGGGCGTAGGCCGCGCCGATCGCCAGGCCCTCCCCCAGGTTATGCAACCCGATGCCCGCGGCGATCAGGTAGGCCAGGGCCAGCCGCTCGCTCCCCGGCGTCCCCGTCTTTGCCCGACCCATGGTGCGCTGCCCCACCGCCATCAGCCCCAGGAGTCCCACGCTCACACCGATCAGGATGATCCCCACGCCCTTGAACGCCCCGGGGACCTTCCCGGCCGCCTCCAGCGCCTCCTTCAGGGCGTCCACCCCCAGGAAGATCAGGAGACCGGCGGTCAGGCTCAGGAAGAAGTGGAACCACCGCTCGCGCACCCGCTTGAGAAACGGGAACCAGAGGAAGCCCAGGTACACCGGGATCACCCCGACGTAGATGCCCAGCAGCGCGAAGGCCCCGAGGGCCTTCAGGGACGGCCGGGGCGTCTCGGCCGCGATGTCCACCTTCTTCTTGAAGGCCAGGCCGTTGCCGGTGATGACCTTCACCTCCACCGGGTCGCCCGTCTCCCAGGGATAGGGAATCGTGATCCGGGCCTGCTGCATGCGCGCCAGGGTCGGCCCCGGGCTCACCGCGTACTGCCAGAGCGCGTCGTTCACCGCGACCTGTGCGATCGTCACCGCATCAGGCCCGGTGTTCCGGACCGTGGCCACGATCTCGCCCGGGCGGAAGAGGAGGCGCTCGAACTCGATCTTCAGCAGGGCGTCCGGCGGGACGGGGGACTTGCCGACCAGGACCTCTCCCTTGACCAGAAAGAGCGCGACCATCCCCGCCAGCAGGATCACGGGCAGGAGAACCAGGAACCACGCGCCCGGCCGCCAGGCGGTCCGGCCCAGGTCGGTCGCGGGCAGCGTCTCATCGTGCGGAGACATCGAGTATCTCCCTCCGCCCCGGGAGACCCGGGGGTTCGGCGGTCAGGCCCTCTGTGTCCTGGGTCGGACGTCGAACATCCCCATCCAGCCCAGCTCCGCGAACTCGCTCTGATGCGCGTGGAACATGAACCGGCCGGGGTGGGTGTACGTGAACTCCAGGATGCAGCGCTCCCCCTGGCAGAGCATCACCGTGTCCGTGACCTCGGAGTGCGTGAGGCTGGTGCCGGTCCGGAACAGCTTGAACACGTTGCCGTGCAGGTGGAAGGAGTTGATCAGGTCGAACTCCAGCATGTTGACCAGGTACACCCGCACCGGCTCCCCCACCTGGAGGGGAATGGGGTGCTCCGCGAAATAGTTGGCGATGCCGTTGACCGCGTAAAATTCGTTCTCCCCGTCCAGGTCCGTGTCGAAGCCGTTCATCACCATCACCAGCTCGTTGGCCGGCGGCCGCGGCGTCTTCGGGTCCACGATGAAGGCCCCGTAGAGCCCCTTGTGGATGTGCTTCTTCAGGGGCATCACGTGGCAGTGGTACAGGAAAACGCCGAAGGGCTCCGCCGTAAGCCGGTAGTCGTAGGTCCCGCCCGGGGGCACGATCTCCAGGACCCCATCGGCGTTGGCCGGGTGGATCCCGTGCAGATGGATGGTGTGGGGGTGCGCGCCCTCGTTCCGGAAGTGAATCACGAGGCGGTCCCCCTCCGTGCAGCGGATGGTCGGCCCCGGCACCGAGCCGTTGAAGGTCCAGGCCGGAAACTTCACACCCCTGGCTACCTCGATCTCCCGGTCGAAGGCCGTGAGCGTGTACTCCCGCTGGACGCCGCCGGCGGCGGGGCGCGTGACCTTGCCGGAGTCGAAGGCGGTCAGGATCTGCATGGGATCCAGGACGCCGGGCGCCTGCCGCTCCACCGGGGCCGGACGGGTGCCCACGTATTCGGTCGGATTCGGATGGGCCATCCCGGGCGGCGTGGGTGCCGCCGCCTTCGTGCCCGAGGCGGCCACGGCCGTGCCGGCCAGGCCCAGGCCGGCCGGAAGGCCCCACCTCAGAAACTGTCGCCGGCTCAGCTCAGACATGATTCCCTCCCCCTATGCCTCATCGGCGGCGCGCGCCTCCACCCGGATATGGGAGGCAACCTCGCGCCCCAGGACGTGCGCGGTCTCGCCCGTCTTCACCGTGAGCGGGCCATTGAAGGGCGCCTTGTCCAGGACCTCGACGGCCGCATCCGGCACCAGGCCGCGAGTGCCCAGGTACCGGAGCATCTCGGCGTCGCTGTCGCTCACCTGCCGGATGACGGCCGTGGCCCCCGGCTCCAGGTCCGAGAGGCGGTCGTGCTCCGCCTCGACCAGCGTCCCGTCCTTGGCCGGGATCGGGTCGCCGTGCGGATCCCGGGTCGGGCGGCCCAGGGCCTCGAAGATCTTCTCCTCGAACTCCTCCGAGATGACGTGCTCCAGCCGCTCCGCCTCCTCGTGGACCTTGTCCCAGGTGTAGCCCAGCGCCTCCGCCAGGTAGAGTTCCAGCAGCCGGTGATGCCGGATCACCTCCAGGGCCATCTTCTGCCCCGCCTTGCTCAGGACAACTCCCTGGTATGGGTGGTGCCGGACCAGCTTCAGGCTGGCGAACTTCTTGACCATGCCCGTGGCGGAGGCCGCAGCCACTCCCATGGCCTCGGCCAGGGCCGAGGTGGACACCACGCCGCCCTGCTCCTGCAGCCTGTAGATCGCCTTGAGGTAATCCTGCATCGCCTGACTGAACATCGGCCCTCCAAAATTCTTTTTTAGGTAGACCTAAAAATAACTTGCCTGCCACCCGCAGTCAAGCAGAAAATCACCCGCTACGAACTCTGGCGTCTTGACCCGCGGGATAGCCCGAGACGAGACGGGGGGAGAGCGGTGCTCAGGCGGAAGCCTGTGCGGCGATCCGTGAGTGTGTGGCGTGACGATGCGAGGGATTCAGAACAGCCAGAGGTCGTCGGCGGGGAATTCCACCCAGCGCTCTCCCGGGGGCAGCGGCGCGCGGCCCCAGGCGCGCACGCGCAGGCCGCCTCGGGTGAGGAGGTACTCCCACCGCTCGCCCAGGTAGAGCGAGGTCTCCAGCCGCATGGCCAGGCGATTCTCGCCCGACCCGTCGGCGAGCCGCGTGCGCTCCAGACGGATGAAGGCCGTGCTGGCGGACCCCACGCCGATCGGAGAACACAGGCGCCCCCACAGGCCGAAGTCTTCCCCGTCCAGCCGGCCGCGCCCGTCCGCCATGGCGCCCAGGGTGCCGGTCAGCCGATTGTTGGTGCCCATGAAGTCGGCCGTGATGGCGCTGGCCGGGTGCTCGTACATGTCCTGGGGCGTCCCCTCCTGTTCGATCCGCCCGTCCCGCAGGAACAGCACCCGGTCGGCCACCGCCATGGCCTCGACCTGGTCGTGGGTGACGTACACCGCGCTGATCTGCAGTTGGAGGATGAGCTGGCGCAGCCAGGAGCGGGCCTCCTCGCGCAGCTTGGCGTCCAGGTTGGAAAGCGGCTCGTCCAGCAGCAGCACGGGCGGCTGGTAGACCAGCGCGCGGGCCAGCGCGACGCGCTGCTGCTGGCCGCCGGAGAGCTGGTGCGGATACCGCTCGGCGAACTTGCCGAGGCCCAACCGGTCGAGCACCTCGCCGACCCGCCGCCTGACGTCGGCATCGCCGGCCCGCCGCAGGCGAAGCCCGTAGGCGACATTGGCGAAAACGGTGCGGTTCGGCCAGAGGGCGTAGGACTGGAACACGAGGCCGAGGCCGCGCTTCTCCGGCGGCACCTCGATCCTGCGATCGGCGTCGAAGACGGTGCGGTCGCCGAGCGTGATGCGCCCGGCGTCGGGTGTCTCCAGGCCGGCGATGGAGCGCAGGAGGGTGGTCTTGCCGCTGCCCGAGTGGCCGAGCAGGGCGATCACCTCGCCGCGCGCCAGGCTCAGCGACACGCCCTTTAGCACCTCGTTGCCGCCCAGCCGCTTGTGGATCTGCTCGACCACCAGCTCAGGCATGCAGGCGGACTCCCAACCGCAGAGCGACGGCGAGGCCGGCGCCGATCAGCAGGACGTTGATGACCGACAGGGCCGCGATCAGGTCCAGTGCCCCCGTCCCCCAGAGGGATACGATGAGCGAGCCGATGACCTCGGTGTTCGGCCCGAGCAGGTAGACGCCGGTCGAATACTCCCGGCAAAAGATCATGAAGATCAGCAGCCAGCTCCCCAGGAGCCCGAAACGGACCAGCGGCAGCGTGACGTCGCGATACACCCGCGCCTGGCCCGCGCCCGCGACGCGCGCGGCCTCTTCCAACTCGGGACCGACCTGGTACAACGCCGAGGAGATCAGGCGAAGGCCGTAGGCCACCCAGACGACGGTGTAAGCGAGCCACAGGCTGAAGAGCGTGCTGCGGAACGGCGCCAGCGGCTTGAAGAAGAGGAAGATCCAGAGGAAGGCGAGGCCGGCGATGAGTCCCGGCAACGCGCGCGGCGTCATCACCAGGTAGTCCAGCAGCATGGCGCCGCGGCCCTGCCAGCGATGCGACACCAGCGCGATGCCCGCGTAGACCGCCACCGCCAGGCCGCCGCCGACCGTGCCGATCACCAGCGTGTTGACGATGCCCCGGATCAGGTTCGGGTATTCCATCAGCTCCCGGAAGTGGTGCAGAGTCAACACCTCGGTCAAGCGCACGCCCTCGCCCCACGTGGCGACGACCGAGCGCAGGGCCACGCCGCTTAACGGCACACCCACGGTGACCGCCAGCCAGGCCAGGACGAGGACGAGCGCCGGCCACCGGTAGCGCCCGAGCGGCAGCGGCCGGGCCGCCAGGCCCTTGCCGACCACCGTGATGTAGCGGTTGGCGTATCGCAGGAGGTGGCGCTGCAGATAGACCAGCGGCAGGGTCACGGCGATGATGGCGACCGCCACGACGGCCATCAGGTGGTAGGACGGGGTCCCGAGCAGGTTGGTCAGCTTGTACAGGTACGTCGTCAGGACCAGGATGCCCGCCGGGTCCCCCAGCACCAGCGGCAGGCCGAACAGCTCGAATCCCAGGAAGAACACCAGCACGCCGCTGAAGACCAGGGCTGGGGTGACCAGCGGCAGGCTCACGGTCAGCGCGACGCGCCACACGCCGGCGCCGGCCGTGCGCGCCGCCTCCTCGAGTTCGGGGTTGAGGCTCTTCAGCGCCGAGGCAGTGTACAGATAGACGTGGGGGACGTGGGTCAGGCCGGCGATCAGGATCAATCCGCCGACGGAATAGAGATTCCACGGCACCGACCCGATCAGGGCCTTGACCCACAGGGAGAAGAAGCCGACCGGGCCGACCGCTACGACGTATCCGAAGGCCAGCACCACCGGCGACAGGAAGATCGGCACCAGGAGGAGGGGCTCGATCCATCGTCGCCCCGGCAGATCGGTGCGGGCCACCAGGAACGCCAGGAGCCCGCCCAGCGGCATGGCGATCGCGACCATGCCGAAGGCGATGATCACCGACGTGAGAAAGGCGCCGTGGAAGTCGGAGTCGCCGAGGACATAGCGGTAGGCCGCCAGGCTCCCCCTGGCGGCCGGGGAAAAGAACGGGGCGTTGAGCAGGCTCTGGTACAGGACCAGGCCCAGCGGGGCCAGGACGACGACGGCGACGACCGCCACCCCCGCCAGGCGCACGGGATGGGCGCGCATTGAGAATCCTTGCTCCCGCAGGAGAAATCTCACCGGACGGGCCTCGCCCACACGCCGAGGGACGAGGTCTCGGTCTGGTGGTGTCTAGGCGCGTAGATTGCCAGCCGGAATCTCTGCTCAAGGACCCGGAGTCAATGCCGGATCACTGCGTTCGCGCCGTCTGCTTCCACTTGTTCAGGACTTCGAGGCGCTTCCCCGGGTCGAGGTACTCGAGCAGCTTGTTGCTGACGGGAATCGGCTTGAGCCTGTCCCCCAGCTCCTTGTAGAGCGTGGCCGCGGTCGCCTGGCCCTCGACGTCACTGCGCACCGAGTGCAGCAGCGCTTGGTTGGCCATCAAATTCTGGCCGCGCTTGGACAGGAGATAGTCCAGGAAGAGCTTGGCCGCGCTCGGATGCCGCGCCGCCTTCGGTATGAAGGCGATGCGCGACATCCCCAGCGTATAGTCTTTCGGGTAGACCATGCCGATGTTCGGATCCTTCTTCATGCGCAGGAGTGCATACGAGCCGAAGATATTGTAGGCCAGCAGGTGCTCGCCCGAGGCCACCTTCTCCAGCATGGCGCCGGCGCTGGTGTAGTACTTGGCGCCGCTCTTGCCGAAGGCAGCCGCCAGATCCCAGAACTGCGGCCAGTTGAGGAAATCCTGCGTGATCAGCATGAAGCCGACGCCGCTCTTCTCGGCGTCGTACATTGCCGCCTTGCCCTTGAAGAGCTGGACCTTTTCCTTGAGGAGCCGCGCCAGGTCGGCGTGTGACTGCGGAATGGCATCCGCCGGCAGCAGGCGCTTGTTGTACACGATGACCAGCGGTTCGAGCGTCGTCCCATAGGCCTTCTTGTCCCCCACCGACCAGGCCGGCAGGTGTTTGATCTCCGCTGATTCGTAGACCTGGGCGTACCCGTCCGCGTCCAGCTTCATCTGCAGGTCCATGGCCGAGCTCCACAGCAGGTCACCGGTGCCGGCCCCCGCAGCCGCCTCGCTGATGAACCGGTTGTACAGCTCGGTCGAATTCAGGTCGTTGTATTCGACCTGCAGGAAAGGATACAGGGTCTTGAAGTCCTTGAGCAACGGTTCGACGCTGGCCGAATCCGTCGTCGAGTAGACGACCAGCTTCCCCTCTTTCTGGGCGCCCGCGACGATCTCCTTGTAGGCGGCCGGGTAGCCTTCCGGCACCTGCGCCAGGGCCAGCCCCGGCAGGAGCCCAACCAATACTCCGATGGCGATGGTCCAGCCTGTCCTAGTCATGTCTCCTCCCGTCTCTGCCAGCCGTTTTTTCCCTGTCCTCAGAAAACGTAGCACAGGACGTCGGCGCGGACCAAGTCGAAAATACGGCCGCGCACGAGGGAGAGCCAAGCCCCACTTTCCAGGGGATCATTGCGTTATTCTCCCATGACCTTGATGATGACGCGCTTGGCTCGCTGCCCGTCGAATTCCGCGTAGTACACCTGCTGCCACGGGCCGAAATCCAGCCGGCCGTCGGTGACGGGGATAACCACCTCGTGATGCATGAGTAGGTTCTTCAGGTGGGCATCGCCGTTGCTCTCCCCGGTCCGGTGGTGGCGGTACTCCGGCCCCGTGGGGGCCAGCCGCTCCAGCCACTCGTCGATGTCCTGGATGAGCCCCCCCTCGGCGTCGTTCACATAGACCGCCGCGGTGATGTGCATGGCGGAAACGAGGATCATCCCCTCGCGAATGCCGCTCTTCCGCAGGGCCGCCTCGACGTCCCCCGTGATGTTGATGTACTCGCGATGCCGCTTCGTCTTGAAGGTCAGATACTCGGTGTGGAATTTCATGCGGCACCTCCGGCAAACCGAGGAAGGACCCAAACACTTATCCGCAGATTACGCAGATTCCGCAGATTGTTTCGGAAGCTCCTCTAGGGAAATCTGTGTAATCTGCGAAATCTGCGGATGAGGGATTTCGTCTTGCCCGGCGTCCGCTACTCTGCGGATTCCTTCGTCCCAGGAGGGGCCTCCATGCGGTAGCGGAAGTCGCAGAACGGGGCACCCTCCATGATCGTCTGGGTCCGGGCGAGCTTCAGGTCCGGGTTGAATCCCTCGCCCAGGGCGTAATCCCGGCCGCAGGAGAGCACCGCGCCCAACTCGGGGATGCCCAGCGCCCGGTACATTTCCGCGTACCGGCACCGGGTCACGTTGAAGTGGTAGGTCGTCTCGGTGGCCTGCAGCACCTCGATCTGCAGAGCGTCGCCCTTCACCCAGGGATCCTTGCCCTGGACGAAGTGGCCCAGGCTGTTGCCCCCCAGTTGGTCGGCCAGCGCCTTCCCCTGCTGGCGGGCGATCTCCACGATCACCCGTTTAGCAATCTCGATGACCCGCTCGCGGCCGAACTCCGCCGCCACGGCGTTGATCAGGGGGGCGAGAATGCGCGCCTCGATCTCGCGCCGCTTCAGCACCCCAATCTCGTTCAACGTATCGGGTGGCAAGTTCTCCTGCATCGTCCCCCCTCAGGGTGTGGCCGGACCCGTCTCCGCCCGGCCCGGCATGGTCCCCTCACTGAAGCCGTGGTGGGCCACGACCTCCTTCAGGCTCCAGTAATCCCCGCCGAACGGGTCATAGGCGAGTGGCGCCACCCGCCCCAGGACGACCGCCCCCTCCTCCACCACCTCCTCGTCCGCATGCAGGGCCACCACCTCCGCCAGAAAGAGCACGTGGGATCCGAGCACCAGGGATTGGCGGGTCACGCACTCCAGGTTGACCGGGCACTCCCGGATCAACGGCGCCCGCACCTTCAGGCCGGCCATCGGGGTGAGGCGCGCCTCAATGAACTTGTTCACGTCCCGCCCCGAGACCATGCCGCAGAAGTCCACAGCCCGGAGCAGCGACGCCGGCGGGATGTTCAGGACGAACTCTCCCGACTCCCGGATGAGGTCATAGGACAGGCGCCCCGGCCGGATGGCCACGCTGACCATGGGCGGCGTGGCACACGCCACGCTGGCCCAGGCCAATCCCATGATGTTCGCGGATCCGTCCGCACCCACGCAGGAGAGCAGAATCACCGGCGCAGGCACGACGAACGCAGCCGTCTCTAGGGTGACTTTGCGCATCGCCTTTCCCTCCCAGCATCCAGCAGAAGAGCCCGATCAAATCTTTAACCGCAGATTACGCAGATTTCGCAGATTCAACAACCCAAATCATACTGCAATAATCTGCGCAATCTGCGTAATCTGTGGATGAGGAAGAGGTTCTGGTTTGGTCGTCGTCCTCCGTCGGGGACCCGATCACCCGAAACGCGTCGCCGCCTGGGCGGCGATCAGCCGGAGCACCTGATCCCAATCCGTCACCCGCGTGATGCCTGGCGACAGATCGGCCCGGTTCCAGGGGCGATCGAAGAGCAGGACCGGGATGGGGACCTCCGCCGCGGCCAGCGCAACGTGCAGTTCGTCTTCGATCAGGAGATCCAGCTTCAACTCTCGAACGATGCGCGGCTTGTACTCGGCCGAGGGCTCGCCGTCCCGGTGCACCAGCTCCTCGAACAGTTCCAATAGCCCCGCCCGCTGGAGCATCCGGCGGGTGTGCTCCTGGTGCTGGCTCAGGCGACCCGTGACCACGAACAGCCGATGGCCCTCGGCCGCCAGGGTCCGCATCGCATTCGCCGCCTCGGGATAGACCGGGCGGGTCCCCAGAAAATCGCTCGCCTCCAGCTCGCTGAAGAACCCCCACATCTGCGCCGCCGAGATCTCCGGATACCGGCGGAAGATCTCCCAGGCCGCGTCTTCGAGCTTGACGTCATGACCGAACCGCCGCCGGAACGCCTCCAGGTATCCGGGCAGCGACTCCGCCAGCACGTCGTCCACGTCAATGCCGATGCGCAGCGTTGACGGCACTCGCCTACCCCTCACTCACAAGTGTAACGAAGAGCGTTCGGCAGTTCGAGCGTTCGGTGGTTCGGTGGTTCATTCGGATGCGGAGCGCTTCGTCACAGTCAGACACCACCCCTAGAAGTACGACCGAACCACCGAACTGCCGACCCATCGAACGTTTCACCGTTTAGGTGCCCCCGAGGATCTCCGGCTTCAGGTCCAGGCCGGCGCGAGGCGCGCGATCAATGGCGATGGATTCCAGGACCAGGACTTGCGTGGGCGCCGCCACCAGGTGGGCGATCCGGGTTTCGAACTCCGCGCGGTCACCTCCTTGTGCCCAGCGCTGCCAGTCCGCCAGGGTCTCCCAGGTGCTGATCACCACCCAGAGCGACGGGTCGCTCGGGCAGCGAAGGGTCTCGCCGCTGATGTACCCGGGCTGGTTCAGGGCCTGTAGCCGCATCTGCTCCAGCGCGGCACGCAGCTCTGTCTCGCGGCCGTACCGGACCCACCGTTGAATGATCACCCGAACCGGCATGACCCCCTCCCCTACGGATTTCCGATTGCGGATTTCGGATTGCGGATTGGTCAAATTCGAAATTCGACTTTCGAAATTGGGCCGGGTCCCCGCCCCGTGGCCCCTCTGCCGTCTGCCTGCTGCCTTCTCCCACTCCCCGTGTCCCCGATTCCCCGTGTCTCCCATTTCCCAAAAGGTCGCCCGACTCTTTCCCTCGAACCTACCTACTCCGCCTCCCGGTACGCCGTGCTCGGGCAGATCTCCCGGAAGGCGCAGTAGCTGCACTGCAGATAGCCGGGCGTCGCGGTGAAATCCCGGGCGCGGATCCTGCAGGCAACCTTCCCGATCGTGTCCCGGGTCTCCTCGAGGTCCGCGGTGGTCTTCCGGGCGCTGCCCACCAGCCCCGACTCCAGGAAGTGCAGCTCCACGGCATCCGGGATGCGGCCGGTCATCTGGTCATAGGCCAGGGCGTAGATGGCGAGTTGCAGACTCTCCCGGGCCTTCCGGTCGGCTTCCTTCCGGTCACGGACAGCCGACGACTTGTAATCAATGATGGCAACGCGCCCGTCCCGCTCGTCCAGGCGGTCCCAGCGGCCGATCACCTTGGTCGTCTCCAGCAGGAAGGTGAACGGTCGCTCCACCGCCGTCGGGATCGTCCCCTTCTGCTCCTCCTCGGCCACGAAGCGTCGCAGGACGGCGCGCCCCGCTTCCAGGCGCAGGTCCTCGTGCTCGCGCGTCATGAATCCCACGCTCTGCCAGGCCGCCTCGAACGCCTCGAGGACCTCTGCCTCGGTGACCCCGCCTTCCGGGCGGGGGGCGGACTGGGCCTGGGCGAGTTTGCGCCGCAGGTAGAAGGAGATGGCCTCGTGCAGCGCCTTCCCGTAGACCACCGAGTGATGCTCCCGGATCGGCACCCGCAGGATGTGGATGTACTTGTATTTCAGCGGGCAGGTCAGGTAGTCGTCCACCTGGTAATGGCTGAGGGGGAGGATTTCGTCATCCGGGACGGCCCGAAGCGCGTCCGCGCTCTCCTCCACCGAGGGGGCATGGCGCCGGATCGCCTCCAGGGCCGAGGCCTTGTACGGCGGGGGCTCCGACGGCGGCAGATCCAGGGCTTCCAGGACGAACCGGCTCACCTTCTTGGCGCGGGCGCCGCCGTAATCGCGCGCGCTGGTGAGGAACAGCTCGCGCCTGGCCCGCGTCATGCCCACGTAGAAGAGGCGCCGCTCCTCCTGCAGGTGAAAGTCCCCGCCCAGCAGGATGTCGTGGAGCAGCCCGTCGGGCAGGGCCAGGGGCTCCCGCCGTCCGCGGGAGGGGAAGCGATCGGCCACCAGGCTCACCAGGAAGACCACGGGGAACTCGAGCCCCTTGGCCTTGTGGACGGTGAGGACGTGAACGGCGTCGGCATCCTCGTCCGCCTCCACCGCCGCGGGATCGTCGCCGCCCTCCATGAGGAGGTCCAGGTGCTGGATGAACTGGGGGACCCCCGCCGGCGGCGCGGCGACGTCGGCGAACCGATGGACGATCTCGAAGAAGCGCGCGATGTTTCCCACGCGGGCGTCGGCGGCGGGCGTGTCGGCGGCGGTCAGGCGCTTGAGCAGGCCGCTCCGCATTAGGAACTGATACAGGATCTCTCCGGTGGATCGCACTCGCGAGAGCGCCACGTACTCCTTCAGATCCTTTACGAGCCGCTCTATCGTCGCCAGGAACGTGAGGTCGAGGTCGCCCAGGGCCGGTGTGCTGTCGAGGTTCTCGAAGACCCAGCGCAAGGAGCGATTCGCGCGCTTCGCCGCGCTGGCGCACTGGGCGAGCTGCCAGTCGTCCATCTCGTACAGCTCGGACCCGGCCAGGAAATAGAGGCTCACGGTGTCCTCGGGATCGGCCACCACCCGCAGGAAGGCGATGAGCAGCCGGACCTCGGGCCGCGCGTAGAGCCCCTGGTTGCCGCTGAACCGCCAGGCGATACCCTGCAGGTTCATCGCCCGCAGGAACGGGTCGGCGTCCCGATTGGTGCGGACGAGGATGGCCACGTCCCGGTAGGCCCAGTCGCCGGCCTCCACCCGACTTGCGATCAGGCGGGCCACGCCGTCCGCCTCGCTGGAGGCAGTGTCGTAATGCAGGTGACGCGGCGGGGGCCCCTCTGGCTCGGTGGCGACGAGGCGCTTGTCAATCCCCTCCCGCACCTCCAGCCGGTCCGGGTCGTTGTGGCGGACGAGGCGGTAGGCGGCGTCCAGGATTCCCTGGCTGGAGCGGAAGTTGTCCCGCAGGACGATTCGCCGGGCTTCCGGATAGGCGGCCGTGAATCCCAGGATATTGCTGATGGCCGCGCCCCGGAACTTGTAAATACTCTGGTCGTCGTCCCCCACGACCGTGACGTTGGCCTCCGGACCCACCAGCAGCTTCACCAGTTCCCACTGCGTGTGGTTGGTGTCCTGGAACTCGTCCACCAGGATGTACCGGAATCGCTCGCGGTACTTCTGGAGGATCAGGGGATGCTCCCGGAAGAGCCGGAGGCAGAGGAACACCTGGTCGCCGAAGTCCACGAGGCCCCGCTCTCCCAGCAGTCGCTGATACTCGCCATAGCACGCCGCCATCTCGTGCTGGAGCCCCGCCTCCTCCCGCAGCGCCGCATCCTCCGGCGATGCCTTGGCCCGCTCGGCCAGCTCGGCCGCGTACGCGAGATACTCCTCCGGCGTCACCGCCTCGTCCTTGGCCCGGCTGAACAGCGTGACCAGCGCCTGGAGATGCTTCGTCGGGTCCCCCAGCGGGCGCAGGCGCAGGAGCGGCAGCCTGAACAGGTGCTCCCGGAGGAAGACCACCTGCTCGGGTCGGGTCAGTACCCGGAAATCGGTGCGGAGCCCCAGCACCAGCCCTTCGTCCCGCAGCACCCGATCGCCGAAGGCGTGGAACGTGCTGATCCACATGTCGGCGAAGCCATAGGGGACCAGAAGGTCCACGCGGCCCTCCATCTCCTCGGCGGCCTTGTCGGTGAAGGTGAGGGCGAGGATCTCGGACGGGCGGGCCCGCTTGGCAGCGACCAGGGAGGCGATCCGGCGCGTGATGACCGTGGTCTTCCCCGTGCCGGCGCCGGCAACGATGAGCAGCGGCCCCTCGCCGTGGGTGACGGCGGCCTCTTGCTCCGGGGTGAGCCCTTCCAGGACCCGGGCCAGCGCCGGATTCTCTTTGCGGGCTGTCGTCAGCGAATTAGGCATCTCGGCTACACGCGTTCGGTTGTTCGGGAGTTCGGGTGTTCGGTGGTTCTCGGAAACCAGGAACAACCGAACCACCGAACGGTTGAACTCTCGAACGCTTCTTCTTCCTACGCCTGCTGCTCTGACACTTCATGGGGCCCGCGGGTCGCATAGATCAGCGGCAGGCTCACCACGGTGACCCCCATCTTCACCAGATACTGCCCCCGGATCAGGGTCCACACGGGCAGGACCCCGGCGAAAGCGATGCTGATGAACAGGATGCTGTCCACCAGCGTCGAGACGGTATTGCTGGTGAGGACGCGGATCCACTTCGGCCCCCCGACGTGCACGCGCCACCAGGCGAAGATCTCCGTGTCCACCAGGGAGCTCACCAGGTATGCCACCAGGGAGGCAAAGACGATGCGGGGCGTGCTGCCGAGGACCCCTGCGAAGGCGCCCGCATCCCGGTAGAAAGGAGCCGCCGGGAGCCAGATGGCGAACTGGACGTACCCGGCCAGGAGCAGGTTGGCCGCGAACGCGGTCGCCACCACCTGCCGCGCCCCCGTCTTCCCCAGGCGCTCGTTGATCAGGTCAATGAGGGTGAATGTCAGGGCGTACAGGAAGACCGCCGCGGGAACGACGATGCCGCCGATGGCGACCGGCTTGCCCGCGGTGACGTTGGAGATGAGTTCACAGGCCACGTACAGCCCGATGAGGAGGGTCGTCATCGCGGTGCAGCCTAACACACTTCCGCACCCCCATCAAGGCGCGGTGGGGACCCGATCCCTCAATTTCGGATGTCGAATTTCGGATGCGGCGCGATCCCGATCAGGCGGGTGCCACACGTCCCGCAGAACTTCTTGTCGGGCTGCACGGGGGCGCCGCACTCCTCGCAGAACTTGGTCCCGGGGCGACACGGGGATCCACAGGATGGGCAGGTCATCATGGGTATTCTGCTCTTGCGGGCAAAGCCGGCGCAAGCAATGGGCAGGACCGGCAGGGAGACTCCGAGCCCGCGAATGTGAAAAGATAGCGATTGACACGCCCGAATGCTTTGGGCATTGTAAACGAACACTACCGTTGCGATCCGGTTCGACGCAAGACCGAACTACTCCCCCCGGTGAAGGCCGACCGCCACAAACCTGACCGCTTCCGGATTGAAGTGCGATCTATGGACACGGCCGGCGCACGGGTCTTGGTTGTGGATGACGACGCCACCTCGCGGCGCCTGCTGGAGGTGCGACTGCGCGCCCTGCAGTGCGAGGTGGCAACGGCCACGGATGGGCAAGAGGCCCTGGCCGCCATCCAGCAGGAGGTGCCGGCGCTGATGCTGCTGGACCTCCAGATGCCCCGGATGGGCGGCATGGAGCTGTTGCGGGCGCTCCGGCGGGAGGGGATCGACCTGCCCGTCATCGTCATCACCGCCCACGGGTCCATCGAGACGGCGGTGGAGGCCATAAAGGAGGGCGCCTACGACTTTCTCCCCAAGCCCTTCGATCCCAAGCACCTCGAGATCGTCATCCGGAAAGCGCTGGAGCGCCGCCAGCTCGCCGAGTCCAACCAGCTCCTCAGAGAAACCCTGGCGGCCCGATCCCCCGACATCCTGGGAAACAGCCCCCTCTTCCAGCGCGCCATCGAGGTCGCCCGCAAGGTCGCCGCGACCAACTCCACCGTGCTCCTCCTGGGCGAGAGCGGCACCGGGAAGGAGGTCTTCGCCCACGCGATCCACCGGTGGAGCCCGCGGAAGGACAGGGCCTTCGTCGTCGTCAACTGCGTGGCCCTCTCGGAGCAGTTGCTGGAGAGCGAGCTCTTCGGCCACGAAAAAGGCGCCTTCACGGGTGCCCACCAGGCCAAGAAGGGGAAATTCGAAGTGGCCCACGGCGGCAGCGTGTTCCTGGACGAGATCGGGGACATGCCGCACGGCCTCCAGGCGAAGCTCCTGCGGGTCCTCCAGGACCACACCTTCGAGCGGGTCGGCGGCACGCGGCCCATCCGGGCCGATATCCGGGTGATCGCCGCCACCAACCGCGACCTGGACACGGCCGTGAAGGACGGCCGATTCCGTGAGGACCTCTTCTACCGGCTCAACGTGGTGCGCATCACGCTCCCGCCGCTGCGCGACCGCAAGGAAGACCTCCCCGTCCTCGTCCAGCACTTCGTGACCAGGTTTGTCACGGAGACGAAGAAGGCGATCCGCGGGGTCACGAAAGAGGCGGTGGACCTTCTGGTAGCGCAGGCCTGGCCAGGAAACATCCGCGAGCTGGCCAACGTGATCGAGCGCGCCGTCGTCTTGTGCGGCGGCGACCAGATCGAGCCCGAGGACTTGGCCCTGCCGGGCGCCGTCGCCCCATCGCTCTCCTCTCCCCTTGCCATCCCCGTGGAGGTCGGGGAGTACCGCGAGCGGATCAAAGAGTACAAGCAAGCGATCATCAAGGCAGCCTTGCGCCAGGCCGCCGGTAACCAAACCAAGGCGGCCGAGCTGCTGGGCCTGCAGCGCACGTACCTGGTGAAGTTGCTGCGCGCCCTCAAGATCCGGGACCAATGAGGAGCAGGGGTTGGGGATTGGGGGTTGGGGCTCAGGCTGGATCACACCCCGGCCCCCGGCCCCTGACCCCCGGTCCTTGGCCCCCGCGTACAGTGAATCCATTTGGGTGCAGGTCCTGTAGACGGGAGCATCCACCCCATATCGGGTCGCCACCCCTCTTCCCTCCACCACGGTACAGGGGCGTGGAGATGCGGCCCCTAGAATTCAGAGATTGCGAAGATCCCTCCGCTTCGTTGGTTCGGCCCGACGTACCAGCGATCCCTGGCATCAGGATTGCGATAGTCCTGGCCAGCGCCTCGGGCTAAGGAAGCCCGGGCCAGAGGAGGGAAGGGCAATGAAGCGAGTTTTCGGGATCATCGGGCTGGGGGTCATCGCGGTCCTGCTGATGGGCGGGACATTTGCGGTCCAGGGCGGGTGGAAGAGGGGCATCCCAGGAAAGATTTTCCGGCCCGAGAAAGAGGAGGTGGCTCACCTCCAGGGTCGGCACGTCCTCCCGGTGAATGCGCAGCCTCCGGGCATTGTGGACCTCTGGTGGAACAAGGCGGTCCAGGATCCCTGCATCGTGCCATTGCTGTTCACTGTGCCTGGAGCACGGCCGCGGTCCTGCTGAACCGCACGAAGATTTCAGCAGGAAACAATCTGGCGTCCTCCCAAAGGCGAAAGCCAACGGCGAATCGGTGAGCGCTCGGACGCGTGATCCAAGTCGCTCGACCTCGCGACTCCTGAGTCCATCCTCAGTCCGGCAGACAATGGAGTCCAGGGAGCGACAATCTGGCATTTCCTTGCAACCAAGACGGACACTAAGGGGGTGTTTGATGAAACCCAATAGAATACTTCTGTTTGTGATTCTCGTGGGCCTGCTCTCCGCTTCTGTGGCGCTGGCGCAAGAGAAGCCTGGCGCCCCTGAAAAACTCGGCACGGTCCACTTTCCTGTTTCGTGCAGCCCCGCGGCCCAACAGGAATTCGACCGCGCCGTCGCGCTCCTGCATTCCTTCTGGTTCGATGCCGGGAGCAAGGCCTTCGCCGCCATCACCCAGATGGATCCCGGATGTGCGATGGGCCACTGGGGGGCCGCGATGATTCTCCTGGGGAATCCCCTCGCCGGGCCTCCGACGCCCAAGGCGCTGCAGGAGGGCTGGGCCGCCGTCGAAAAGGCGAAGGCG
>Ga0082335_1002260_pt1 | contig 36730 bp, 39 predicted proteins | sample Subgrocontami58m_FD_72375 | JGI IMG/M metagenome (GOLD analysis project Ga0082335, IMG submission 72375) | Subsurface groundwater microbial communities from S. Glens Falls, New York, USA - GMW37 contaminated, 5.8 m (SPADES assembly) (version 2) ... | reverse complement strand
GCGCGCTGTTGTATGGCGATAACACTGCCTTGCGGCAAACCCTGCTGCCGAAACTCGCGGCGGGGGGGGGGGGGGGGGGGGGCCCCCGCCCGCCCGCCCATCACGCCCGCCGCCACTGCGACAGACCACTATCCACAGCCCCAACCCGAGGTTACCCGTGCCCGATAGCCAGCCCACCAAAGCCTACCTCGTCCTCTCCGACGGCACGACCTTCGAAGGCCGCAGCTTCGGCGCGCCGGTGCGCTCCTCGGGCGAGGTGGTGTTCAACACCAGCATGACCGGCTACCAGGAGGTGCTGACCGACCCCTCCTACGGCGGGCAGTTGGTCACCATGACCTACCCGCTCATCGGCAACTACGGCGTGAACGAGAACGACTTCGAGAGCCGGGGTGTGCAGGTGCGGGGGTTCATCGTGCGGCAGCACTGTGTCACGCCCAGCCACTGGCAGTCCACCGGCACCCTTGGCGCATTCCTGACCGCCCGCGGCGTGCCCGCCATCGAGGGCATCGACACCCGCTCGCTCACCCGCCGCCTGCGCAGCGAGGGCGTGATGATGGGCACCCTCACCACCGACGAGACGCCGGCGGCGGCGCTGGAACGCCTGCTGGAGACGCCGGCCTACGGCGACCACGACTACGTGAAGGACGTGACCACCCAAGGCCCCTATGGCTGGGAGCACGGCCACGCCGTCATGCGCGCCAGCCTGGCGGACGGCCGCCCGCACGTGGTGGTGGTGGACTTTGGCCTGAAGTTCAACATTGTGCGGACGCTGGTGGAGAAGGGGTGCGCCGTCACGGTGGTGCCCGCCACCGCCGGCCTGCACCAGGTGCTCAGCCTGCGCCCCAACGGCGTGCTGCTCTCGCCCGGCCCCGGCGACCCGGCGCTGCTGGACTACGCCGTGAACCTGGCCGCTGGCCTGCTGCAGTCGCAGACGCCCGACGGGAAGCCGCTGCCGCTGATGGGCATCTGCCTGGGCCACCAGGTGCTGAGCCGTGCGCTCGGGGCGGGCACCTTCAAGCTGAAGTTCGGCCACCGCGGCGCCAACCATCCGGTGAAGGACCTGCAGGACGGCCGGGTCCACATCACCAGCCAGAACCACGGTTACGCCGTCGATGCGGCGGGGCTCTCCGCCGACGCTGAGGTGACCCACCTCAGCCTGAACGATGGCACGGTGGAGGGCATCCGCCACAAGAAGCTGCCGGTGCTCAGCATCCAGTACCACTCGGAGGCCTCGCCCGGCCCGCGCGACAACATGTACGTGTTCGACCAGTTCCTGGCGTTGGTGCGGGGATGAGCGTATCTACGCGTTATTCGCCTGGCGGGTATACCACCTTGCCTGTACGAATTATCTCAGCGAGGAACGAGTACGGACCGGGGTTGGTATACTCGGATGCCGCAAACCCAAGAGGCGACAGGCTCGGTTCGCATCCGAGGCTTGCCTCCGCTAGCAACTCCTGCCGCAGAGGCCTCCTCATGCCTTCGAAATCCGAAGACACGACGGCGAGGTCGATATCACTCCACTCACCGGCGGTACCATTTGAACAAGAGCCATATAGCACCGCGGCGTTGATATGGATGCGTTTGCTGAGCTTCGCCAAGAACTCATCTATCGCCCGCGCTACGTCAATTGTGCTCGTAACCATGCAAAGAACTCCTTCGAGTCGTGGAGGTATTTGGCCGCGTCCGACGCTATGTAGTCATCGTCTAGGCCAGATATCTTGTTAACGTATATTGCTCCTCTAGTTGCTTCAAGAATGCGAACTGCTCCTGTTCCCACTGTGGCCCCAGGCGAAGCCCCAACTTGTAAAGCCCATGCGTCCTCGGCGGTGCCAGCTCTGGGTAAGTCTCAACCCACAGCGCCTTCAGCAGCAACTCCACTGCCTGTTCACACCAGAAAATCGACTGGGAGTATTAGTCGGCAGCAAAGAGCGTCTCTGCCGCGCCGAGATGGGACGCTCCCATCGTTACCCACCGTTGAGTCTCGACCTTCATTAGCCAATGCTACCACGGGCTCGGTCCCACCCTACATGACCCTCATCCCCCTCATCGTCGCCCACCGCGGGGCCAGCGGCGTGGCGCCCGAGGTCGCCTTGGCGGCGAGCACCGTTGGCCGCCGAACGGGCGGCTGCGATGCCTAGCGAGTTGGAGTTCCCCATCAAGTCGGAGGTCGCAACGCTGCTCGGTCAGCTTCAGGCTATCGCTACGTCGCTCAGTACCGACACGCGCACGTTCAAGGCACAGCCGGTAAACCTGACGCCCATCCTTGGGACGGACGTCGGGTTCTCACTCGGGCTCAGCACCGGTGAGCGCGAGGAATGTATTGGTGTGTTCGCCATTCAGAACCTCAACGACGGCTGGAAAATGGTGGTCATCCCGCAGAACCGCACCGGCACAACGCCTGCCGAACTCGATCCGCTCGGCGCCCAATTCATGAGCGTGTTCCGCGAATGGTGGCAACGGCTGCACGTGCTTGGCCTCATTGAGACGGGTGAAATAGGCGAGTTCGCGCAGTCGATGGCGGAGAAACAGTGGCGCCGGTACAAGGAATCGATTCAGCCATGACCATCACGCCCCTCATCGTCGCTCACCGCGGGGCCAGCGGCAGCGCGCCCGAGAACACCTTCTCGGCGTTCGACCGCGCCGTTGCCCTCGGCTTCCCGGATATTGAACTGGACGTGCACGTCAGCCGTGACGGCGTGCCGGTGGTCATCCACGACCCCACGCTCGACCGCACCACCGACGGCCACGGCGCTGTGGCGGAGACGCCGTTTGCCGCCATCGCGGCGCTCGATGCGGGTGCCTGGTTCGGGGCGGAGTTCGCCGGACAGCGGGTACCGTCGCTGGAGGCGGTGTTTGCGGCCTATGTAGGGCGCGCCCGGTTCACCGTCGAGATCAAGGCGCCCAACGTGGGGCTGGAAGCGAAGGTGCTGGGGTTGCTTACTCGCTATGGCATGCGGAGCAGCAGCGGCATCTGCTCGTTCCATGCGTCGGTGTTGCGGGAGTTGGAGCCGGTGACCGGCGGCGCGATGCCCATCTGGTTGAGCGTGCGGGCGCTCGGCTGTGACGCCATTGTGGAGGCGTTGCGCTTGCGGGCCTCCGGCATCGCGGCGCCCATCGGCACGCTGACTGCCGAACTGGTGGATGAGGCCACCGACCGCGGCCTGCTGGTGGCGGTCTGGCCGGTGGATACCAAGGCCCAGGTCCAGGCGGCCGCTGGGTTTGCGTTGGACCGTGTGTACAGCAACTATCCCGACCAGGCTCGGGCATGGTTTGCGTCTGGAAGTCCCACCCCCGCTGAGCCAGGCTCGGCATTGAGAGTGTCCCAATGAGTCCTTACATGTCTTTGCTGCGGCGGTTGTTCGGCCGCAAGCCGGCGACGCCGCGCCAATCCATTGAGTTGCTGGTGGTGGACCAGCAGTGCCTGCGCGCCCTGTTCGACGGCCGCGGTTCGCAGAGCGACGACCAGGTGGCGGTCGCAGTGCTGGCTGAGCGGCCGGAGTTGCTGCCGCAGGAGGTGCAGCTCTCGCTGCTGAAGCTGCGCCGCGCCGGTCTGGTCGAGCGTGACGAACTGGCCCGCCACCGGCCCACCAAGACCGGCCGCAAGCTCCGCAGCATCGTGCCCATTCGGGCCACCAGCAACATTGTGTACTACGGATAACCCATGGAAAAACCCAGGAAAGTCCTCATCATCGGCTCGGGGCCCATCATCATTGGGCAGGCGGCGGAGTTTGACTACGCCGGTACCCAGGCCTGCAAATCGGTGCGGGAAGAGGGTGTGATCGCGGTGCTGGTCAACTCCAACCCGGCCACCATCATGACCGACACTGATATCGCCGACGTGGTGTACATCGAGCCGCTGACGGTGCCGGTGCTGGAGCGCATCATCGCGCGCGAACGGCCCGATGGCCTGCTGCCCACGCTGGGCGGCCAAACGGGCCTGAACCTGGCGGTGGAGTTGGCCGACGCCGGCATTCTGGACAAGTACAACGTGCGGCTGCTGGGCACCCCGCTTGACACCATCCGCAAGGCCGAGGACCGCGAGCTGTTCAAGGCCCTGCTCAAGGAGATCGGCGAGCCGGTGCCTCCCAGCATGACGGTGACCAACGCGGCGGAGGCGGAGGTCGTGCTGCGAGAGATCGGCCTGCCATTGGTCATCCGGCCTGCCTACACCCTGGGCGGCACCGGCGGCGGCATTGCCAACACGTTGGAGGACTACCACAGGTTTGTCGCCAGCGGGCTGCTGGCCAGCCCCATCCGCCAGGTGTTGGTGGAGAAGAGCCTGGTGGGGTGGAAGGAGATCGAGTACGAGGTGATGCGCGACGGCGCCGACAACTGCATCACCGTGTGCAACATGGAGAACTTTGACCCCATGGGCGTGCACACCGGCGATAGCATTGTGGTAGCTCCCAGCCAGACGCTGACCGACAAGGAGTACCAGACGCTCCGCAGCGCCAGCCTCAAGATCATCCGGGCGCTGGGCATCGAGGGTGGGTGCAACATCCAGTTCGGCATGGCGCCGCGGCCGCTGCAGGGCGAGACCTACAGTCCCGACGGCCTGTCGACGCCCTACTTTGTGATCGAGGTGAACCCGCGGGTCAGCCGCAGTTCGGCGCTGGCCAGCAAGGCCACCGGCTACCCCATTGCCCGCGTCGCCGCCAAGATTGCGGTGGGCAAGCGGCTGGACGAGATCGTGAACCAGGTCACCGGCAAGTCCACCGCCGCCTTTGAGCCGGCGCTGGACTACTGCGTCGTCAAGATCCCCCGCTGGCCGTTCGACAAGTTCGCCGGCGGCGACCGCACCATCGGCACGCAGATGAAGGCCACCGGCGAGGTCATGGCCATTGGCCGTACCTTTGAGAGCGCGCTGGGCAAGGCCGTGCGGTCCTGGGAGGTCGGCGGCCGCACGCTGCTGTGGGAAGACCCTGCCTGGAAGCTTGACGGCGTGACGGGAGCTGCGGCGGTGATGGACCGCCTGCCGCTGCACCCCACCGACGAACGCCTGTGGGCGCTGATGGCGGCCCTGCGGCGCGGCGTTGCGCCCCTCGACCTGTCGCTGCGGACGGGCATCGACCCATGGTTCCTCGACAAGCTGACGGTCATGGTGCGCATGGAGCAGCGGTTGCTGTCGGAGTCGCTGGTACCGGAGTTGCTCGCGGCCGCCAAGCGCCTCGGCTTCTCGGATGAGGTGATCGCCGAACTCGGCGACAGCGCCCTGACCGAGGGCCTGATGGAGAAGGTGCGCGACCTCCGTAAGCAGTGGGGCATTGTGCCCGCCTACAAGATGGTGGACACCTGCGCCGCCGAGTTCTCGTCGGAAACGCCCTACTTCTACAGCACCTACGAGGACGAGAACGAGGCCATCGCTGAGCCGGGGGCCAAGGCGGTGGTCATCAGCAGCGGCCCGATCCGCATCGGCCAGGGCATCGAGTTCGACTACTGCGCGGTGCATGCCGCTTGGGCGCTGGACGGGGCTGGCTTCAAGAGCATCCTGGTCAACTCCAATCCTGAGACCGTCTCCACCGACTTCGACACCAGCGACCGCCTCTACTTCGAGCCGCTGGATGAGGAGAGCCTGCGCGACATCGTGGAGAACGAGGCGTTCGAGGGTGATGAGCGCCAGCAGCCTGCCAGCATCACCCAGTTCGGCGGCCAGACCGCCATCAACCTGGCCGGGCCGCTCACCCGCGCCGGGCTGCCCATGCTGGGTTCCAGCGCCGAGACCATTGATGTGGCCGAGGACCGCCGCCGTTTCGAGGCGCTGCTGAGCAGGCTGGGCATCCCGCAGCCGCCGGGCGCCGCCGTCACCCAGGTGGCCGATGCCTTTCCCATCGCCGACAGCATCGGCTATCCGGTGCTGGTGCGCCCCAGCTACGTGCTGGGCGGGCGGGCCATGGAGATTGTGTACAACCGCACCGACCTCGAGCGGTATATGTCAAACGCTGTTGATATGTCTGACGGCAAGCCGATCCTCATCGACAAGTACCTGCAAGGCAAGGAGGTGGAGGTTGACGCGTTGTGCGACGGCGAGCAGGTGCTCATTCCCGGCGTGATGGAGCACATCGAACGCACCGGCGTGCACAGCGGCGACTCCATGGCGGTGTATCCCGGTGTCAACCTGACCAAGGACGAAGTGGACACGCTGGTGGACTATACCACCCAGATGGGCCTCGCCCTGAACGTGCGTGGCCTGATGAATGTGCAGTACGCCATCATGGCCAATGCCGATGGCACCTCGTCGGTCTACGTCATCGAGGTGAACCCACGGGCCAGCCGCACCGTCCCCTTCCTATCGAAGGTGACGGGGGTGCCGATGGTGCGCATCGCCGTCAACATCATGCTGGGCCGCACGCTGGCGCAGCAGGGCTACAGTGGCGGACTCTGGAAGCGCCAGGACCTGGTGGCCGTGAAGGCCCCCGTGTTCTCCATGTCCAAGCTCTCCGGCGTCGATACCTACCTGGGACCAGAGATGAAGTCCACCGGCGAGGTGATGGGGGTGGACTTCACCTTCGACGCCGCGCTGGCCAAGAGCCTGATGGCGGCGGGCATGATGCTGCGGCCGGGCGCCAGCGTGCTGGTGAGCGTGGCCGACCGTGACAAGGCCGAGGCGGGCCCGCTGCTGCGCGGGCTGGCCGGCCTGGGCTGCAAGCTCTATGCCACGGAGGGCACCGCCCGCTACCTGCGCGGCATGAACGTGGCGGTGCAGCAGGTGCCGGCCAAGCTCGGCTTCGGCCACCCGGACACGGTCGACGTCATCCGCGATCGCACCGTGGAGGCAGTCATCAACACCATCACCGGTGACCGCGCTCCGTTGGAGGACGGCTTCGAAATCCGGCGCGCCGCAGCCGAGATGCACATCCCCTGCTTCACCTCGCTGGACACCGTGCGGGCGGCCGTGCGGTCGCTGAGCCGGGAGGGCACGGACTACTCGGTACAGCCGCTGCCCGACTACCTGGCCGGCCGGACGGCAACGCCATGAACCTCGTCGACGCGCAGGTCGTCTCCAACCAGCCGGCCTTCCCGGGTGCCAACCTCATGTGGTTGCACTCCACCGAGCTGGCACAGACGGCGCAACCCGGCCAGTTCGTGATGCTGCGCTGCAGCGCCACCTGGGACCCGCTGCTGCGGCGCGCCCTCAGCATCCACCGCATCCAGCCCCAGAGCGGCAACGTGGCGCTGCTGTACGGCGGCGGTGGCGCCGGCACCGAGTTCCTGCGGCGCCGTCTGACCGGCGACACGGTGAACGTGTTAGGGCCCCTCGGCAACGGCTACACCACCCATCCTGCCACCCGTAACCTGCTGCTGATCGGGGTGAGTTGGGGGTTGTCGCCGCTCATCGCCCTGGCCGAGCAGGCCGTGAACGCCGACCGTGCCGTCACGCTGCTGGCGGGGGCCCCCACTGCAGCGCACGTGGTGCCCGGCGAGTTGGTGCCGCCGCAGGTGGAGCTGGCCGTCGCCACCGAGGATGGGTCGCTGGGCGCCAAAGGCCTGGTGACGGAACTGGCCGGCCAGTACTGGGGCTGGGCCGACGAGGTGTATGCCTGCGGTCCGATGGCGCTGTACAAAGGCCTGGCGGAGGCGACCGCAACGCTGTGGCCCCGCAAGACGGTGCAGGTGCTGGCCGACATGCCCATGGCCTGTGGTGTCGGGGCCTGTTTCGCCTGCACGCTGGAGACCCGGCGCGGCCTGGTGGTCACCTGCCGTGAGGGGCCGGCCGTGCTGCTGCGCGACCTGCTGTTCTAAAGCCGGGGCGGCTTCTCAAGTGAGGACTAGGTCACCTGACAATGGTTGTACGCTTCACGCATTGAGATGCCTGAGAAGTTAACTCGATTGGCAGTTCTGTGAGCGGCTGCTTCTTGTTGACAGTCACCGGGCTACCCTACAATGGGTTCAAGACTAGGGTTGTTGAGGCCCCATTACCATGAGCCAGTTTGAGATCTCGCCCGAGGGACGGGTGAGCGACGTGACCGTGCGCGAGATTGTCGCGAAGCTCGTCCAGATGTTCCCCGAGACCAATGCGCCCGCCGTGGAGGCCAACCTGATGGTGGCGCGCTCGTACGGTGCGCTGACCGCGCTGGTCGCGCCCTACTGGGCGGAGTTCGGCCTGACCGGCCACCGCTACAACGTGCTGCGGTTGCTGATGCTGGCCGATGGCAAGCGCCTACCCATGAAGGACATTGCCGCCGGTCTCAACGTGGGCACCACCAACGTCACCAGCCTCATCGACGGTCTGGAGCGGGACGGGCTGGTGCGCCGGGTGGGCGCCGAGGAGGACAAGCGTGTCACCTACGCGATGCTCACTCAGGAGGGCGAGGAGCGGTTCCTCGCGGTGTACCCGCACACCTCGGTGCGGCTGCGCGACGCCTGGGCTGCGCTCTCCGACGCGGAGAAGAAGGTGCTGGTGCACCTGTTGGCGAAGCTCCGCATGAGGCTCGAGGTCTCCAGCGTCGGCAACGACATCCTGTCGGCCATTCCCGGCGTGTCTGAACCCGAGCCGCCCGAAGAGCCACTGGCGTCCCGCCCTGCCCGGCCCCGCCGCCGCGCCCGCGCCTAGCCTACGCCCGGCCCGGCCGCCCCGTCTCCCACATCCGGTCGTACGCCAGGCCCCAGGGGGGCCGCAAGAAGCCCAGCGCCCGTACGTCCTCATACCAGAAGCCGAAAGGCGAGTAGCGGGCATAGGCGCCGCCGCCCACCACACGGCACAGCCGCAGCAGCGCGGCCTCGGCCAGCTCGGCGATGGCTGTCTTCCCCACCACCGCCTGTGTGGTCTGCCCCGCGTCGAGGTCGCGCAGCAGGCCTTCGTAGGCTTGCGCGATGAGCCACGCCTCCATCTCTGCACGCGACCACTCCACCTGCTCGTAGGGGCGCCAATCGGCGCGACGCGCCAATTGCTGCCGGGCCGTTGCCATCGCCACCTCGACGATGCCCGCGATGATGCCCGCCCAGCACACGGCGCCCCACCCCAGCGGCGTAGTGCCCAGCACCGCCTGCGGGCATGCCGCCCGAATGGCCGGGAAGTCTTCGAACTGCAGCATGTGGCTTTGGGTGGCGATCATGCCGTGGCTGTCCCAGGGCGCCACCAGCTTTACCCCGGCGGACCCATCCAGGTTGACGTGTCGCATGTCCAGCACAAAGAGGTCTTTCTCGTCCTCGCCCGCCGGAACGGCCTCGGTGATCATGTAGGAGGTGACGCCGGTGCCGCTGCCAAAATGCTTCAGTCCGGTCATGCGATAGCCCTCCCCGTCGCGCCGCGCCGTGGTCTTGGTCTTGGCGGTGTCGCCGCCGCTGCCCGGCTCGGAGGTGATGGTGCCCCACCACGCGCCATCGTGCACCGTGCCGAACACCCACTCCCGCTGGGCCTGCCATGCCTCTGCATAAGGGGTGGGGGCCGGGTCCACCAGCAGCCACTGGCCCACCATCAGCACCGTGGGGTGCATGCTGGCCACCAGCGCCACCGAGGAGTCTCCGTGCGCCAGCGTACGGTACAGCTCGGCCAGCGCCCGGCCGCTGTGGGCGCCGTCCTGCCATAGTCCGCCGAATGCCACAGGCAGGCTGGCGGTCAGCAGGCCGGTTTCAGCCAGCGCCGCGAAGTCGGCAGGGTCCAGTTCTCGCCGTTTCTGACGCTCGGCCCGCTGGGCGGCAAATCCCGCCGCCACGTTATCCACCCGCGCCTGCACGCTCGCATATCCGTCCTTTGAAGCCATGTGGTTGATTCCTGCCCCTGTTTTTTGAACCTGGCCCCGTTGGAATGAGCGATTCCGGCTCCCTCTCCCGCTGGGAGAGGGTTGGGGTGAGAGCGCCCTCGGCCCGTCCGCGCCTCAGCACTCTGCCAGTTTCCATCCCGCACGGCCCGGGCGTAAAGTGCAGAGGCCTGTCCCTTGCTCGCCTTGCTGCACAATCTTGCCGACAGCAGGGTGCCCGCCGTTTTGGCGGGCACTCGGGCAGGCAATTCGGGACGGCTAGCCCTTGGGGGCCGTGAACATGTTGATGGGGATGGCTTCCTGGCGGTTGAGGTTCTGCACGCTGATCTTGCCGGCCAGCTTGCGGGCAATGTCCATGAAGGTCTTGGCGGGCAGGCCCTCGGGCGAGCCTTCCACCACCGGCACGCCGTCGTCGCCGCCGATGCGCACCGCCGGGTCCAGCGGGATCTCGCCGAGGAAGTCGATAGCGTACTGCTGGGCGATCTTCTTGCTGGCGCCGCGGCCGAACACGTCCAGCGGCTCCTTCAAGTCTGGATGCAGCAGGTAGCTCATGTTCTCGATCATGCCGAGGACGGGCACGTTGAGCTTGCGGAACATGGCGATGGCCTTGGCGCCATCCTGCAGCGCCACCTCGGAGGGCGTGAGGACGATGACACAGCCGGTCATGGGCACCAGTTGCGCCAGGCTCAACGAGGCGTCGCCGGTGCCGGGGGGCAGGTCTACCAGCAGGTAGTCAAGTTCACCCCAGTCCACGTCGCGCAGCATCTGCTGAATCGCCCCGTGGATCATGGGGCCGCGCCAGACGACGGCCTGGCCGTCGGGGATGAAGAACCCCATCGACATCAGCTTCACGCCGTAGCTCTCGATGGGCGTCAGCTTGCCGTCGCCCTGGGCCGGTGCACCGTCGTTGATGCCCATCATCAGCGGCACGTTGGGGCCGTAGATGTCGGCGTCGAGCAGGCCCACGGTGGCGCCCAGCCGGTGCAGCGCCAGCGCCAGGTTCACCGACACGGTGGACTTGCCGACGCCGCCCTTGCCGCTGCCGATGGCCACGATGTTGCGCACGCCGGGCAGCAGCGCCTCGCCGCCGCCGATGGCGCCGCGCACCTGGGCGGTCATGTTCACCTGCACGCCGGCCACGCCGGGCAGCCCCGCCACGGCCGACCGCACCGTCTCCTGGAACTCGTCGCGCACCGGACAGGCCGGCGTCGTCAGCTCCAGCGTGAAGGCGACGTTGGCGCCCTGCACTTTCAGGTCCTTGATCATGCCCAGCGAGACAACGTCCTTGCCCAGCTCGGGGTCGCGTACTTCGCGCAGGGCGTCGATAATCTGGGCTTCGGTAACCGGCATGGGGTGCTCCTAGGAAATGGGGTGGTCCGGACGCTAGCGGGCGCTGGTCTCGGTGGCGGGCTCGGTGCGCTGCACAATGCGGTGGCGGCAACACGATGCTCCGGCGGCGATACAGCCCTCGTCCTGTATATCGGCGTTGAGGACCGTACCCAGCAACCGCAGGTGCCATTGGCACAGCTCCGGATGCGAATCGACAACGGCCCGCACAGGACAATTGTAGTCCTCCATCACGTAGCCCTTGTCGTCGTGGCTCCAGGAGGAGAGCGTACCCTCGTGCTCGCTCAGGAGCGCTGCCAGTTCGCTGCCCCGCTCGTCCAGCGTGGCGCCGCGTAACTGGGTGGCCAGCGTCACGGCCTGCCCCTCGGCCATGCGGTCGAGCATGAGGCTCAGCTTCTGCTCGTGGGTCTTGCCCGCGATGTCTTCCGGCTGGAGGTGCACCACCTCGTGCAGCAGCCGCACCAGCAGGCGGTCATACCCTTTGGGGAACAGGTCGTCGGCCGCGGCGCTTAGCATGTACAGGTGCGACGGGCGGCCGTGGCCGCGGCGGTCGCCGCCGGGCACAACATGGCCATCCCGTTCAAGGATGGCCAGATGCTGCCGTACCGTCATGGGTGCGAGATCGAGCGCGTGGCAGAGTTCTTCGACGGTGTTGCCGCCGCTGCGCTTCAGAATCTGAAGGATCTGCCAACGGGTGTTCTGCATCATGCTCGGCAACAACCTCCCACGGCGAAACGTTTCCTCCCGCTCCGTGTTTCTAGTATAGTCAAACAGCATCGACAGGGGCAAGGTTTTAACAGTAATAACTATAACAACGGTAATCACCGTAAAAACCTTGACAAACGCTTAGGGCACCACTAGGATGGGGGCAGATAACGCCGCGAGGGTTGCGGCAGGAGGACCGAACGATGGCAACACAGACATTGCACAAGGAACCAACCGCAGAGCCGCAGGCCTGCAAGCACTACTGGGTGCTCCCCGTATCGGGCGACCGTGCGGATGGCGTGTGCAAGATCTGCGGCGCGTCCCGCCGGTTCCAGGTAAAGGCCGATGAGTACGTGTGGCAGGAAGAGCGGGCTGCCGATGCCGCCTACTGGGACACCACCGACTCCACTATGCTGCAGGGCCTCACCGAGCGCGCCGTAGCGTAACGCTCACCACTGCGAACCCAAACGGGAGGCCTGCAAGGCCTCCCGTTTTTTTGGTCCTCCTCCCTTTCTGGAGAGAGGAAGAGGAGGGTCTGACCTCCCGCACATCGCCGTTCGAAGAGATATGCTCGGGCGCGATGCGCCGGTGGCCGGGGCTGCCGCACTCACCGGCAGTGGTCTTTCTCAGACGGTGAGAACATGACATAATGTACATAGAACGGCGCAGCCACAAGATGACGCGCGGACAGGCAGGGACGCATGGAAACCAAACAGGAACGCCGCGAGCAGCGCCGCCGCAACCGCCGCAAGATGCGGGTCACCGGCCGCAGCGTGCAGTTGCTGCATCAGATAGTGCTCGCCAAGGCCGAACAGGCCAGGACGGCCGGGCAGGACGCAACCAAGGGCCCTCGACGAGAGAGCCCTTCTTGCTATCCTGGCGCGTTTGCTGTGGCGGCGGCATGACAAGTAGCACCTACGGCATTCGGAAGGCCGGTCCGGAAGTGATCGACGGCCTGCGCCCGCTTTGGTTGAGCATGCACGCCCATCACCGTACCCGGCTGATGGATGCGTTGTTCGCCGAGTTGCGCGCTGTTGGCGTTACCCAGGTGGAACTGCTTCTATGAACGCTTCGGTCTCCCTCTGGGAGAGGGGATCGGCCGGTCATTCCCGCCCCTCCAAACAATACCCCATGAGCTTGTACGCCAGTTTCGCGGCTGTGAACGCGCCGGCGGTCCCACCCTCCGCAGGGCAGTACTCCATCAGGTCGAACCCGACGATGCGCCGGTGCTGGGCGACGTAGCGTAGGATGCGCAGCGTCTCGTACCAGCCCAGTCCGCCCGGCTCCGGCGTGCCGACCCCTGCGATGATCGCGGGGTCCAGTGCATCGAGGTCCAGCGTCACGTAGACCTCCGGGCTCAGCGCCGCCACCATCGCCTCGAGTTGCGCCTCCGAGAGTGGGTTGGGCTGGTCGAAAAAGGTGGTGACGGGCGGGCTGGTCTGTAGGAACTCCCACTCCTCGGCGCTCATCGACCGGATGCCGACCTGCACCAGCGGGCACATTTCAACGATCCGCCGCGCGACGCAGGCATGGGAGAAGGGGGTGTCCTCGTACTGGTCGCGCAGGTCGCCGTGGGCGTCGAACTGTAGCACCGTCAGGTTGGGATAGCGCTCTAGATGGGCCTTCACCAGCGCCGACGAGAGCGAGTGCTCGCCGCCCAGCGTGGCTAGCAGCTTGCCGGCCGCCAGCGCGTTGCGCGCCACCTGGTACAGCCGGTCCACCATCGCATCGGGCCCCGACATGGCCGGAGCGACCTCGGGCAGGGTGTGGATGCCCGCCAGGCAGATCTCCTTGCGCAGCTCAATATCGAAGGTCTCCACCTGCAGCGAGGCGTCGAGGATGGCCTGTGGGCCCTCGCGGGAGCCGCTCTTGTAGCTCACCGTGCTGTCATAGGGCACCGGCAGCACCAGCACCTCGGCGGTGTCCGGGTTTGCCAGGTCAACGTCCAAGCCCAGGAAGTTACGGGGAGGGAGGAACCAGTCGCTGGTCGTCATTGGTGGTCCTGTCGCTGATGATGGATGGGTCAGCTAGTAGTGGGGGACGGCCGCTACGCTCGTGATGCTGCCGGGTTCGCCAACCCCATTAAACACCATCGCCACCTTGCGGTGGCGTTCAGGCGGCGATGGCGGCTAACGGTGTTGGGTGCCCCAGGAACGAGGCAGTCAGTCAGGTGGGCTGTGTACTTCCGGCCACGGCCAATTCCAGCCGTTCCATGCGCACCAGCTCGGAGGCCCGCTGGATCTCGTGCGGGTACTCGAGCCCGCGTTCCAACACGTGGGCATTGGCATTGGTGATGCCGAACTTGTCCTTCATGAACTGCAGCGCCAGCGTCGCATCAAACGCTTTGCAGGAGAAGATGTCGATGTTGATGTACTGCTTGTCGGGGAACGTGTGGATGCTGATGTGGCTCTCGGCAATGAGCACCACTCCAGAGACGCCCCAATCCTCGGGCTTGATCCCGGTGTAGCGGAACACGTATGGCGGCATGATCTTGGTCATGCCGATGTGAGCGGGATAGTTGTCCAGGAGATCGAAGACCATGGCCAGGTCCTGGAGGCGCTCCGGCTCGGCGCCAAACCCGTCGATGACAAGATGCATCGTTCACCCCTTTCTTGACCTTTGTGTTGTACCTACCACCGCGAGCGGGTCCGCTTTCGAGGGGTGACAAACGCCCCCGGCAGGGAGCTGTGGGGGCGTTGCGTACCACTTCGCACGGACCGTCGTGCTTCCGCGCAACAAAGGGAAGAATACCACGGGAAGCCGTCCCTGCGCAACTGTCCCCAGCGGCGACACCCAAACCCCCGGCCGGGAGGGCTGATGCCTCCTCTCGATGAGGGCGGCCGGTTACACCGTGACCAGGCCGGGCACGGCGGGGAGGCCGAGCAGCAGGACGTCGATCACCAGCCGGGGGTTGGCGTTCTGCGCCACCCGGCGCATGGCCTGCTGGGTGGCGGTCACCGCCTGGCGCAGCTCCGCCAGCGAGAGTTGTGCGGTGGCTTGGTGCAGCGCCGCGGCTTCGGCCGGGTACACCAGCGGGCCGTCACAGCCCGCCTTCACCAGCAGGGCGTCGCGCCACCAGTGCTGCCACACCTCCAGTGTCTCCAGCAGGGTGGTGCGGCCCTCGGCGCTGGCGCTGCCGCCCGCCAGGGCGCCCGCCAGCAGCAGCCGCCCCGCGATGTCGAGGGCGAGCGCCGTCCGCAACTGGTGCAGCCGGGTGCCCACCGTCTCCAAGAGCGCCGGGTCGGCCAGCGCACGCAGCGCCAGTCCCGGCCGGCCACGGGCGAATGCCGCTGCCTCCAGTGCCTGCTGCTGCGTGACGCCGGGCCGCTGTTCCAGCGCCGCCGTCAGCTCGCCGGTGGGTACCGGTTGCAGGGCGATGGCGCGGCAGCGCGAACAGATGGTGGGCAGCATCTCCGCCTCGCTGGTGGCGCACAGAATGAGAACGGTGTCGGGGGCCGGCTCCTCCAGCGTCTTCAGCAGCGCGTTGGACGCTTCAGCGGTGAGCCGTCCGGCGTCGGGCAGAATGGCCACGCGGCAGCGCCCCTCGAACGGGCGCAGGCTCAACGAATGTTGCAGCTCGCGCACCTGCTCAATGGTCACCACCCGCCGCCCGCCCTCCAGGGCGGTCACGGTCACGTCGGGGTGCATGCCGCTGGCGATGCGGCGGCACTGGGGGCACTCGCCGCAGGGGCCCGGCTGGGGCTGTTGGCAGTTCAGTGCCTGTGCCAGCCCCAGCGCCAGCCGCGCTTTGCCCACGCTCTCCGGCCCCACCACCAGGTAGGCCTGGGCCAGCCGGCCCGCCGCCAGGGCGCGCTCCAGCGCGGTGACGGTGGCGGTGTGTCCGATCAGGGGCCACATGGGTGGGGAATCAGCTATCAGGAGTCCGGTGAAGAAGGGAAAGGCGAGGGTCTGGTTCCCTCTCCCCCTGGGAGAGGGTTAGGGTGAGGGTGCCCTCTCGCACCCAATTCCCACCTAGTCCGCATCGCACGCCATCAGGTCTTCCAGCGTTTCGCGCCGCCGGATGACCTTGGCGTTGCCATCCTTGACCAGCAGGACGGCGGGCTTGAGCGCCAGGTTGTAGTTGCTGGACATGGCCAGGCAGTAGGCGCCGGAGGCGGGCAGCGCCACCACGTCGCCGGGCGCCAGCGCCGGCAGCTTGATGTCGTTGATCAGTACGTCGCCCGACTCGCAGTATTTGCCGGCCAGCGTGACCACCTCCTCCGGAAGCGCGTCCATGCGGTTCACCACCACCGCCTCGTACTTGGAGCCGTAGATGGCGGGGCGGATATTGTCGGCCATGCCGCCGTCCACCGACACGTACTTGCGCACGCCCGGTATGTTCTTGACGGCGCCCACCGTGTACAGCGCCACGCCCGCCCGGCCCACCATGGAGCGCCCCGGCTCCAGCACCAGCCGCGGCAGCGCCAGGCCATGCCTGCCGCAGGCGGCCTTGATGGCGCTGGTGATGGCCTGGGCATAGGTGGACAGCGGCGGCGGCGCCTCGCCGGCCACGTACTGCACGCCGAAGCCGCCACCGGGACTGAACTCCTCGAAGACCAGGCCCTGCTCCCGCACCATCTTGGCCGCAAAGGCCATCATACCGTCGATGGCCTGGGTGTAGGGGGCGACCTCGAACAGTTGCGAGCCAAGGTGCATGTGCAGGCCCACCAGGTGCAGGTGCGGGTTCTTGGCCGCCTGGGCCACCGCCCGCTCGGCGTCGCCGGTCATCAGCGGGAAGCCGAACTTGCTGTCGGTGGTACCGGTGGAGATGTAGGCATGGGTGTGGGGGTCCACTCCCGGCGTGATGCGCAGCAGGATGTCCTGGCGGATGCCCCGCTCGCGGCAGATGCCCGCCAGCGTCTCCAGCTCGTGGAAGTTGTCGACCACCACCCGGCCGATGCCCCAGTCCACCGCCTGCGCCAGCTCGTCGGCCCCCTTGTTGTTGCCATGGAAGTGCACCCGGCTCATGGCCACTTCGGCCGCCCGCACCACCGCCATCTCGCCCAGCGACACCACGTCGAAGCCCAGGCCCTCCTCGGCCAGCAGCCGCGCCAAGGCCTTGTTGATCCAGGCCTTGGAAGCGTAGGCCACCATGACATCGGGATAGCGGGAGCGGAACTCCGCGAGAAAGCTGCGGGCGGTGTTGCGCAGCGTCACCTCGTCGAACACGTAGAGCGGGGTGCCGTAGTGCGCCGCGAGCTGGGCAGCGTCGCAACCGCCCAGGGTCAGATGGTGCTGGGCGTCGATGCCGGCGGTGTCGGGGAACACGGAGGCTAGGGGGAAGGCGGCGGTCGTCATGGGGCTCCTACGGTGGGCTCGGCGGCCCGGAGTGTGCTCCCCGAGTATAGCAAAGCGGTGCAGCGCCTCGGGAAAACGGATGCGGCAAGTCAGCCGGGAAGAGGAAGTCAGCACACGAGAAATCAGGAAGCCCGGAGCCCTCTGGGAGCACGCATGCTCAGGTTCCCTCTCCCCCTGGGAGAGGGCTAGGGTGAGGGGCCCGCTCCGCACCCCCGGAATCACCGGCGACGGGGGCCGCCGCCTCATCCACCGGCCGGGTGGTGTACTCGAACCCCGCCTGCTCCGCCACCATGGTCAGCAGCGTGGCGGAGGCGCCGCGCGGCTGGTACAGCCCGGTCTCCCACTCGCTGATGGTTTGCTGGCGGGTGCCCAGTTCGCCGGCCATTTCCTGCTGGGTCAGCCCCAAGAAGCTGCGGAGGTCGCGCACCGTGCCGGCATCCCACTGCACCTTGCGCTGGCGGCGTTTCGGTTCGCTCATGGGCCTAGCGTAGGAGGGGCGGCGGGGACCGTCAAGACGGACGGCGCTGGCGCTGGGGCAACGCCCATCACCCTCCGGGGCCTCCGGCTTGGCGCCGCCTCAGGTCCTTCTTCCCGTCTCTTCCTGCTTCTCGATACCGATCCGGCAAGATTACCCGTTTCCGTGTAAACTGGACGGTATGGATGCTGAGAAGGAGTGGCCGGAACCTGGCCCGGCGGCGAACGAGGCCGAGCTGCAGCGGCAGTGGGCCGCCCTGGCGGCGGGCGCCGGGCCGCTGCGCACTACCGAGGGCGAGCTGCTGCGGGTGCTGTTTCCGGGGGTGCACAACCGCGGCGCCGGGCCCGACTTCTGCGGGGCGGTGATTGCCACCGAGCGGGGGCGGGTGGTGCGTGGCGACGTGGAGGTGCACCCGGAGCCGGGGGGCTGGCGTGCCCACGGCCACCACGCCGACCCGCGCTATGCGGGCGTGGTGCTGCACGTGGTGGGACGGGCCGGGGACGCCGGGCCAACCGGCCTGCCGGGCGGGGGCAGGGCGCCGGTGCTGGAGCTGCCGGCGGGTGGCGATGACGCGTCGGAGGGGTTGCATCCCTGCACCGCATGTGCTGCCGCCATCGAGCCGGAGGTGCTGTTGGCGCGCCTGACGGAGCTGGGTACGGCGCGGCTGCGGGCCCGGGCGGCGCTATGGCGCCGGCGCCTGGAGCGGCAGCCGGCGGACGCTTTGCTATGGGCCGCCTGTCTCGACCAACTGGCAACCGGGACCAACCGGGCGGTGCTGCGGCTGCTGGCGCAGCGGCTGCCCTGGAACGAAGTGCAGGGGGTGCGGGCTGCTCAGTCGCTCTTGCTGGGCGCCGCCGGCTGGCTGGAAGGGCCGCCGGTGCTGCCGGCGCCGTTGCACGCCGAGTGCCGGGGGCTATGGGAGGCGGCGGGAGCGCCGCGGGTGGTTGAACGCTCCGCCTGGAGCCTGGGGGCGTGCCGGCCGGCGGCGCACCCGGCGCGGCGGTTGCTGGGGGCCGGCGTGTGGCTGGACCGTTGGCGTGAGGTGGGCCTCGCGTCCCAGCTCGCGCGGCCGGAGGCCGCTGAGCTGAAGGCCGTCGCCCTCGCGGCGCACTTTGCGGTGTCGGCGGCCGACGCTCAGGTCGGCGGTACGGCTCCGGTCGGGGGCGGGCGGGCGGCGGCGATGGTGGTGAATGCGGCGTTGCCGTTCCTGCTGGCGGCCGCCCTGCAGTCGGGCGACGCGGCGCACGCTGCGGCCGTGCTGGAGTGCTATGGCCAGCACCCGGCGCTGGAGGCTGACCGCGTGGTGCGGCCGCTGGTGACCGCGCTGGGGCTGGCGGAGCGCCGGCTGACGGCCTGCCAGCAGCAGGGGTTGCACCACCTGTTCCGGCGTAGCTGTGCCCGGGGGCGACAAGGGCGGTGCCTGCTGATGGGTGGCGGGACGGTAACCCTGTAGCGCATAGGGAGGGCCGGCGGCGCGAAAGGTCTTTGGTCCCGTCACGTCGTGTCCCACCCGCCCACCCTTGATCTCTCCTTACCGAGGGCACGTCCCCTTCGACAAGCTCAGGACGGCGCCTCGGACTCCCTGGCAAGGAGGGCTGCGCCCTCCCTGCACTCACCCGCTGGAGCGGTCTGTACTCGCTTAGTGACTATCTCAGAACGCGTAGTGCGCTGTTGTGGAAGTCCGGTGGGGAGTCCAGAGGGGACAGCCGGCCCCTCTGGCAGGGGGTTGGGGGGTGAGCCCTACCGTTCATGCCCGTAAAAGGCGAGCAACTGGGCAGTTCTGAGCTAGTCACGAAGTCGCCAGGGTTGCCAGCGGGAGGTTGGGGGTGACGTCGAGGTCGAGCGGGGCGCGGTCGCCGGCCAGGTAGCGGAAGTAGCCGGCGGCGGCGATCATGGCGCCGTTGTCGGTGCAGAGTTGGACCGGCGCCACCCGTACCGGCGCCGGGCAGCGTTCGGCCAGCGCGGCGCGCAGCAGCAGGTTGGCGGCCACCCCCCCGCCCAACAACACGCAGCGGGCCTCATGGCGGATCGCCGTCTCCACCGTCTTGGCCACCAGCACGTCGACGACTGCGGTTTGGAACGCGGCTGCGACCTCGGCCACCGGGATGGCGTCGCCGGCCTGCTCGATGCGCTGCAGCAGGTGCAGGGTGGCGGTTTTGAGACCGCTGAAGCTGAAGTTGTCGGTGCCGGCCAGCCGCGCTCGGGGCAGTTGGTAGCCGGTGCCGGCCCTCTCGGCGGTGGCGGCGGCCCGCTGGATGGCCGGCCCGCCGGGGAAGCCCAGGCCCAGCAGGCGCGCCACCTTGTCGAAGGCCTCGCCGGCCGCGTCGTCCATGGTGGCGCCGAGTTGTTGGTAGTGGCCGTGGCTGGTGACGAGGAACAGTGCGGTGTGGCCACCCGACACGATGAGCGACACCGCTGGGAACTCTGGCTCGGGCGCATCCAGCCAGTTGGCGTAGAGGTGGCCCTCCAGGTGGTTGACCGGCACCAGCGGCAGACTGCGGGCGAAGGCCAGGCCCTTGGCATAGCTGAGGCCGGTGAGCAGCGAGCCGGCCAGGCCCGGGCCGTGGGTCACTGCGATGGCGGTGAGGTCGTCCCAGTCCACGCCTGCCCGCTCGATGGCCGCCTGCACCACCCACGGCAGCGCCAGAATGTGCTGACGGGACGCCAGTTCGGGGACGATACCCCCGAACTGCGCATGCAACGCCTCCGACGACGACACCACGTTCGACATCATGATGCGGCCGTCCTCGACCACGCCGGCCGCAGTCTCGTCGCACGACGTCTCGATACCCAACATGCGCATGGTTACCCCTTGGGGAGGGTGGCGGCGTGCAGCAGCCGGTCGCTCACCAAGTAGAGGGTGCTGGTATCCTGGTCCACCCACAGCGCGTGCACCGGCGGCAGGTCGCCCAGCGGGAACTGCCGCCGGAACTTGCCGTTGGCCTTGTCGAACTCCACGATGCGTTTGTTGCCCTGGTCCACCACGAACAGCGTCTTCATGTCGGTGGTGGTGGCCAGGGCCGACGGGCTCAGCAGCGGGCGGTCCAGACCGTCCAACGGGAAGGCGACGGCGCGTCCGTTACTGACCTTGAGGATCTTGCCGGTCTTGACCAGCACGTAGAAGTCGCCGTCCACCACCAGGTCCTGGGCGTCGCGCAGGTCGAGGCTGGGCAGCGCCGGACGCCGCTCGCTGTCGAACCCGCTGTCGCTGGGTACGTAACGCCAGACCTGGCTGGCCTTGGGGTCCAGGATGTACAGGACGCCGTTGTAGCTGGTCATGGCCTGCACGCTCTCCCAGTCGGTGGCGCCGCGCAGCGCCAGTTGGCGCGGGTCGTTGCCGGCGGTCAGTTCGGTAAGGGCGCGGTTGTCGTCGAGCGCCAGCAGGCTGTCACGCGGCCAGGTGCCGGCGCGAGGCATCCAGGTGAGGTGACTGAGGTTGCGGCGGCCACGGGGCGGCGACGCCGAGAAGACGCTGACGGTGGTGGTCTTGCCGTCGCCCTGCTGGGCGCCGGGCGCTACCTGTAGCACCCGGTCGCCGCCGCGGTCCAGTAGCATCAGGCCGGCGGAGGTAGCGACGATGTCGCGGGCCAGCACGGTGCCGCCTGCCGCCTGGCCGAGGTCGGCCACGGTGCGCAGGTCGTCGAGCTGGCGGATGGCGTCGAGGTCGGTGAGGGAGCGGCGAATGCGGTCCAGGGCGGTCTGGGCGTCGGTAAGGGCAGGGTTGCGTTGCAGGGCCGTGTCCAACGGGCTGATAGCCTGGGTCAGCAGCTCGCGCCGCTTGTCCGCCGTGGTGGCCTCGTTAGCCTTGCGCTCCGTATCGAGGGCGCCCTGCACCAGCGCCTGCACCTGTTGGCGGCTGTCCTGCGCCGACTGGTCCACACAGGCCCGCCCCAGCAGGCCCAGGCCCACCAGCACGAACAGCACCGCGCCCACCACCATGGCCTGTGGCGGCACCACGCCGTTCAGCGGGTTGGGTACCCGGATCGGCGGCGGACGCAGGTCGATGGAGATGCCCCGGCCGGGGGTCTCCATCGGCAGCGGCTCCAGTTCGTCGGGCTCGACGGTGCGATAGGTGGGACGGGGTCCGGTGCGGATCGCTCCGCCGTACCGCACGGCCGGCGTCACCCGCGGCGTACCGCCCGGCATCTCCAGCGCCAGGGCGCCTAGGCTGCGGGCCTCGCGTGCCTGCCGGTACACCGCCACCATGCCATCCTCCACCCCACGGCCGAACGCTCGTACCACCGCTGGCTCGCAGCCGTTGCCGTTGGGAGCGCCTGCCAGCAGCAGCACACGAGAGCCGGGCTGCAGCCGTTGGCGCCGCACAATGAGCTGCGGCGACCGTTCACCGCCCAGGTCCTCGGCGGCGCCATCGGGGGCCGGCGGGGTGAGCAGGTGGGCGCCCTCCTCGTCCATGAGGTAGACGGCAGGGGCGCCGGCCTGGGCCAAGTACAGATCCTCGCCGCGCAAGAAGGCTAGCACCACGCCCAGGGTGACGCGGTGTTGCGGCAGCGAGGTGCGGTTGTCGGTGGCCAGGCCGGTGTGGACGCCCTTGAGGCCGTCGAGCAGGCGGCGGCTGATGGAGAGGGTGCCGCCTGCGAAGGCGCGGGTCAGGTAGTCGAGTGCGTTGTCGCAGACCTCGGCCCCATCGGGGCCGCGCGCCTCGGCCACCAGCAGCAGGCAATCGCCCTCGCCGGCTCCGGACAACTGCACCACGCGGGCGTAGGGACCCTCTTCGTTGGCGGCGCCATTGCGGATATTAAGCTGTATGGTGAGGGGCGCGGGCACGGCGCTCCTAGGGCAAGCAGAATGGTGAGGCGACGGTGAACCGGGGAAACCGACTCATTACACAAAGGGTACAACGGGCGGCCGTTTCGCGCCGCTTTGGGCGTGCAGCCTTAACTACGCAGAGTTCGGGGGCCGCTTGGCCCGCGTTGGCGGCAGTAGAGGGCTGCAGGATGGATCCTGTCGCGGCGTATCCCACCCGCCCACCCGCTCGCTGTCCTTGCCGAGGGGACACCCCTCGGCTCCCTGGCAAGGAGGGCGCAGCCCTCCCGGCACGCACCTGCCGGCGTGGGCCCGCCGCGGACTGGGTACGCCGGTGCGTCGGAATGCCATCCGGCCACGGGTCTTGCCGCTTATGATGCTGCAGGTGCACGTGCAGCCGGGCGCACGCAGCGAGGGCCTGGTGCGCTGGGAGGGCGACGTGCTGTACCTGCGGGTGAAGGCGCCGCCGAGAGAGGGCCGGGCCAATGCCGCGGTGGAGCGGCTGCTGGCCGGCCGGCTGGGCATGGCGCCTTCGGCGGTGCGGGTAGTGCGCGGCGCCAGCGGCCGCATCAAACTGGTGGAGGTTACGGGCGTGGAGCCGGCCGCCGCCCGCAGCCGCCTCGTGCCCGACGGTCAGAGCCCCAGCAGCACCTGACGGATGATCTGCAGCAGGAAGAACGCCACCAGCGGCGAGAAATCCATGCTGCCCATAGAGGGCAGCACCCGGCGGATGGGCGCCAGCACGGGCTCGGTGATCTGATACAGCACTTCCACCAGCGGGTTGGTGCGCGGTATCCCGGGGAACCAGGAGATGATCGCCCGGGCGAACAGCGCGAAGGTGAGGATGGTGGTGAGCAGGTCGGCGAATTTCAGGACGAAGGTCACGGGTGCTCTTCTCGGCCCAAGGCCAGCGATTTCTGATAGGCGGCGGTCACCGCCTGGATGATGGTGGCGGGCAGGCCGCCGCGCTGCAACTCTAGCAACGCCTCGGTGGTGGTACCGCCGGGCGAGGTCACCATGTTGCGCAGGGTGGCCGGATGCAGCAGGGTCTCCTTGGCGAATTGGGCTGACCCCACCACCGTCTGCAGCGCCAGCCGCTCGGCTACATCGCGGGCGAGGCCGATGTGCACGCCGGCGTCGATCAGCGCCTCGATGAACAGGAACACGTAGGCGGGCCCGCTGCCGTTGATCGCGGTGGCCATGTCCACATAGTGCTCGGTTGCCACGTACAACTCGTCGCCTACTGCCGCCAGCACCTGTTTAGCCACCGCCTTATGGGCGTCGGTCACGTGGGGCGCCGCGGTCCACACGCTCATGCCCTGGCCGATCTGGGCAGGAGTGTTGGGCATGACCCGCACCACTGTAGGGTGGTCGAGTCCGCTGGTGAGTGCGCTCAGGGTGGCCCCGGCGACGATGGACAGCACCAGTTGGCGCTGGTGTAGCTTGCCCGCACAGGCGGCGTACACGTCGGCCAGGTTCTGGGGCTTCACGGAGAGCAGGACGGTGTCAGCGTCTTGGACGGCCGGCAGGATGTCCTCGGTGCAGGTGACGCCGTAGGTATGGGTCAGGCTGTCCCGGCGGGGTGCGCTGACTTCGGCCACCCGCACCTCCGTGGCCCGGCACAGGCCCGCTGCCAGCAGCCGCTTCAGGATGGCCTCGCCCATGACGCCGCCGCCGACCAGCGCCAGTGTCCCGATAGTGTCGTTCATGCTTCCACCCGTTTGGCCCGGGGGCCGAAGATAGCGCGCCCCAGGCGCACCATGGTGGCGCCCTCCTGGATAGCGACCTCGAAGTCGTTGCTCATGCCCATCGACAGTTCCGGCAGGTTCAGCGTGCGGGCCAGCGCTGCCAGCGTGCGGAACACCGGACGCACCGCTTCGGCGTCCGGCGCCTCCGGGGCCACCGTCATCAGGCCCCGCACCTCGATGCCCGGTAGCCGCCACAGGTAGTCCACCGCCGCAGGCACATCCTCCAGCGAGAAGCCGAACTTGGAGGCCTCCGCCGCCACGTTCACCTCCAGCAGCACCGAGACCTGGCGGTCACCGGCGCGGCGGGCGATGGCCTCGGCCAGATGGAGCGAGTCCACGCTTTCGACCACGTCGAACAGGCCCAGCACCTGCTTAACCTTGTTGGTCTGCAGGTGGCCGATGAAGTGCCACACCGGCTTGGGGTCGAGACCGGAGAGCAGCGGCAGCTTGTCCTCCGCCTCCTGCACCCAGTTCTCGCCGAAGTGGCGCAGGCCGGCGGCATGAGCGTGGGCCACCAGTTCGGCCGGGAAGGTCTTGCTGACCGCCACCAGCGTGACCGCCGCCGGGTCGCGCCCCGCCGACTGCGCAGCGCGCGCTATGCGGGCCTGCACCCCGGCGATGTTGGCGGCGATGTCCTGGGCGGTGGCCAGGGCGGGAAGCGTGGTCATGGGTCTCAGTATACCCTGCCCATGCCTAGGCGCGGGTCAGCGAGTCCCACAAGCCGGTGATGATCTGGTCGACGGCGGCCGACGCCCACACCCGGAAGTACGGGCCGTCCTGGAAGGCGGTGAAGGCCTGGATGCGGGCGGCCGCCTGCTCCGGGGTATCGCCCGCGATGGGGCCGCGCACCCGCGGGATGAACCCGTCCTTGTTGTAGATGTCGGCGTACTCGATGAAGTGGTACAGGTACTGCGTGTCCTTCGTGAAGAAGGCCGCCACCGGGATCGAGAGCCAGTCCTTGCCGTTCTTGTGGTTCACGAACTGGTGCATCAGGTCGCCGTTGCCGTGCTCGTCGTCGGCGTCGGTGGGGCTGGGCTCGGTGCTTTGCGCACTGTCACGGTTGAAGATGCGCATCTCCATGCCGCCGGCCTCGGCGATGCGGGCCAGCGTGGGGAGTTCGCGGCGGCTGTCCGACGACCAGCACTCGCCAATGGCCAGCAGCTTGGCGGGGCCGTTGGGCCGCGCCGCCAGGTCCTTGATGGCGGCGGTCTGGAAATCGGTGAGGTGGAAGGTGTCGTACCAGTTCTGCACCCAGGCGCTGTAATCGCGCCGGACGCTGCCGTTAAAGCCGACACCCGGGCGGTTCAGGTTGGCGGGGCTGCCGATGTACTGCACCCATTCGGCGAACGTGCGGCCCTGGGCGAAGCGGGCGGCGGTGATGCGGGGCTTGGGGGTCGTTTGGGTCATGGGGCACCTCGGTAGTCGGTAGTCAGTGGTCTCGTGGCGAGCCTACCGGCAGGCAGGGTTGGTGTCAATTGGGGGGCGGTCTCGCACCCCGCTCCCTTTGGGAGAGGGGCTGGGGTGAGGGGTGTGAGACCGCCACGCGGTAGCGGTGCCGCAATGCCCCAACGCTGGCCGGAAGCGCCGGCCTTCCGCTACACTACCTTCCGCATTACAGAACACTTCGAGGATGGTTTGGGCATGGATGCATCGCGGGCGATCCGGGTGCTGGCGAGCACGCCGGCAAAGGTGAACACACTGGTGGCGCCGCTTACCGAGGCGCAGGTGCGCTGGCGGCCGGGCCCTGGCGAGTGGTCGATCAAAGAGGTGCTGTGCCATCTGCGCGACACCGCGGAACTGCACGGCGCCCGTATGCGACGGGTGGCCACCGAGGACAACCCGACCCTGGCGTCGTGGGACGAGGGCGCCGCTGCCCGCGACAAGCGCTATCAGGACGACGTCACTGAGGCGGTGCTGCCGGCCTACGTGGCGCACCGGTGGGCGGCGGTGGAGCTGCTGACCGGCCTGCCGCCCGAGGCCTGGCAGCGCCCTGGCGTCCACGCCAGCGACGGCCCGCTCACCCTCGACAGCCTGGTGCAGGGCAGCGTGAACCACGACGTGGACCACCTGGCGCAACTGCGCCGCCTGAAGGCGGGGGCGCTGGCGGCCGAGGTGTAACGCTGCGGCCGCGCCGCCCTGCTCTCCCTCTCCCCCTGGGAGAGGGTTGGGGTGAGGGTGCAGCCATGCAGCACACGCTACTGGCCGCGTTGGGACCGGCTGAGACCACCCTCATCCTAGCCTTCTCCCAGGGGGAGAAGGCTAGGATGAGGGTGGTCTCTACTCGCCCCACACCCGCCCCAGCGCGAGCTGTTCGTCCATAGGTTCCAGGGTGAACGGCGAGAGGTAGATGGGGTGGCCGCACTGGCGGCAGGCGTGGCCGCCCACCAGCCGGTCGCGGTCCATGGCCTCCCGCACCGCGTGCAGGGCGGGCAGGTCGACGGCGGCGAAGCCGTGGCAGGCCGGGCACTCCACGTTGAGGCTGCCGTCGAAGATGTCGAAGTCGACCCGCAGCAGCCACAGCAGGTGACCGATGGCCACTTCCGGACGCGCAGCGTCGAACACCACGGCGCGGTCGAGGTCGGTGAAGCCGGGGGCCTGCGGGCTGGTGGTCTCGATGATGGGGATGATGGGCTTGCCGAGCGCCAGCGCCGCCCCCATCTCCTGGTGCACCCAGGCCGACCCTGCCCCCGCGTTGGTGAGGAACACCGCCACCTCCGCGGAGTCGGTGATGGCCTGCACCACGGCGTCGGCGGCCTTCTTGCCGGGGTGGGGGTAGTGCTCGTACATGTAGGCGCGCAGGCCCATGTGGTCCAGGATGCGGTGGACGCGCTCGGCCAGCAGGAAGTCGGCCTGGCCGTGGGCCAAGTAGACGTGGAAGGGGTGGCTGTTGGGGTCGTGGGGCTGGTAGCGGTTCATCCGTGGGCCTCCTCCTTACCATGTCCGATGCGTGTATCAATCAACCAGCGTGGCGGGGAAAGTTACCCCACACAGAATGTCATGCTGAGGAATCCGATGACGAAGCATCCCTTTCCTCCGAATCGAGCGCTAGATCCCGCCACTCCGGGTTCAAGCTCCCCGACGGTATGTCATGCTGAGGAATCCGATGACGAAGCATCCCTTTCCTCCCACTCCAGTGATAGATCCCTCCACCCGGGGTTCATGCTCGCGATGAGCGCCACTTTCTTCGCCCGCGTCCAACCCTTAATCTGCTTCTCCCTTGCGATGACCGCCAGCACATCTGAACCCTCTTCGTAGTACACCAGCTTGTTGACGGTGTAGCGCTGGGTGAACCCTGGAACCTCTTTCCGTTTGTGCTGGTGCACCCGTTGTTCCAGGTTGTTCGTCATGCCGGTGTAGAGGGTTCCGGAGGCACTGGCCATGATGTAGACCCAGTAGGTGTTCATCGCGGTGGGCGAAGGGATTCTTCGTCGTCGGACTCCTCAGAATGACATGATGGTGGGTGGTAACTCTGACGGAATGTCCTTTCTTGACATCGGTTGAGCCCCCGCTATCGCCGGTCGGCGTGGGTTATGGTGGCGAACTCGGTGCGGGCCTCGGCCTCGTGCTGGGCGCAGTAGGCCTCGGGGTAGCCGCGGCCGTGGACGCCGGGTAGCACCACTTCCCAGGTCACGCCGGGCACACCGCACACGGCGCAGGGGCGTTCGTGGTCGGGCGTCTCCAGCCGTTGCAGCAGTATGCCGTCTCGGAACGCGATCATCGTCGTCATCTCACCCACCTCCGGCTCGGCGCAGAGTGCCCGGCATTGCGGCTGGGGCCTCCGCTGGCCTGCTTGTCCGCGTTCACCGGCTGGTGAACATCATCGGTTGGTCTCGTTGCCCCTTGCTAGGACGTTCGTCACACGCACTCCGGGTTGGCACTGGGCTTCCCCCTCTCCCTAACCCTCTCCCACTAGGGGAGAGGGGATCGGATCCTGAGTCCTGACTCCCCTCCTAGCACTGGCTCCAGCCGCACTCTTGGCAGGTCATGCAGCCCTCGGCCATGTAGACGGTGGCTTGGCCGCAGTCGGGGCAGATGGCGCCGATGGCCTGGCGGTACTCGGCGTGCAGCGCCTTTTGTGGTTCGGGCAGGACGGCCGTGCCGGTCTGCACCATGGGTAGCGCCATGTGGACGGCGGCCTGCAGCTCCGTCACGTCCTCGCCCATGTAGCGGCGCAGGGCCTTGGCCACCGCGTCGGGGATGGAGCGGACCCGCTCGCTGCCGAAGCCGGCGGTGGCGTAGCCCCCGATGCCCTCGAACTGCTCGATGACCAGCATCAGGCGCTCGCGGCGGCTGAGGGTGGAGTCCATGCGCAGCAACTGCGAGATGACACGGCAGGTGGCCTCGGTCATGGCCTGGATGTCGGACCCGGCCTTGCCGATGGTGGCGAACACCTCGAACGGCTCACCGGACGCAATCTCGCTGACGGTGACGTACAGGTTGCCGAACGGCGACGCCTGCTTGATGGTCTTGGAGTTGAGCACCGGTGGGCGAGCGGCAACCGCCTGGTGGATGTGCGGCATAGGCGCCAGCGGACGGCTGACCTCGCCGGCCTCCTTCACCTCGGAGCCAGCGCCGGCGGTGAGCACCTGCCCAGCCCGGCTGCTGTCGCGGTAGATGGTGATGCCCTTGCAGCCCTCGTGGTAGGCCAGCATGTAGGCGTTGGCCACGTCGTCGCGGGTGGCATAGGAGGCGAAGTTGATGGTCTTGCTCACCGCGTTGTCCGTGTGGCGCTGGAAGGCGGCCTGCATGCGCACGTGCCATTCGGGGGCGATGTCGTGGGCGGTGACGAACACCCGCTGCACGTCGGCCGGTACGCCGTCCATGTCCTGGCAACTACCGTGTGACGCCACCTCGTCCATGAGCGCGTCGCTGTAAAAGCCGCGCGCACGGGCCACGGTCTCGAAGTGCGGGTTGACGAAACGCTCTTTGATGGCGCCCTCTAGGCCGTGGTGCTGGAAGCACAGGGCGAAGATGGGCTCGACGCCGCTGGAGGCCCCTGCCATCAGCGAGATGGTGCCGGTGGGGGCGATGGTGGTACGGGTGCTGTTGCGGTAGCGGGGGCCGCCGGCGTGGTCGTAGATGCTGCCCTTCCAGGCGGGGAACACGCCGCGCTCCTGGGCCAGCTCCAGGCTGGTCTCGTTGCTCTTGGTCTCGATGTGCGCCATCACCCGCTCGCCCAGCCGGGTGGCCTCCTCGGAGCCGTAGGCCAGGCCGAGCTGCACCAGCATGTCGCTCCAGCCCATGACGCCCAGACCGATCTTGCGGGCGGCCTTGGTGATGATCTCGATCTCGGGAACGATGTACTCGTTCATGTCGATGACGTTGTCGAGGAAGCGGGTGGCGATCTTCACCACCGTGCCCAGCTTGGCCCAGTCGACGCGGCCGGCCGGGTCGTCGGCCCAGGCGCCCGGCAGCACGAACTTGCTGAGGTTGATGGAGCCGAGGTTGCAGCTCTCATACGGCATCAGCGGTTGCTCGCCGCAGGGGTTGGTGCTCTCCACCGGCGAGATGTTGGGGCAGGGGTGGGTGGCGTTGATGCGGTCGATGAACACGATGCCGGGGTCGCCGTTGGCCCAGGCGTTGTCCACCATCTTCTGGAAGACCTCCCGGGCGTTCAGGCGGCCCGCCACCTGGCCGTTGCGGGGGTTGTGCAGGTCGTAGTCGGTGCCCGCCTCCACCGCCTTCATGAAGGCCTCGGTGACGGTGACCGAGATGTTGAAGTTGGTGACCGAGACCATGTCGGCCTTGCAGACAATGAAGTCCATGATGTCGGGGTGATCGACCGGCAGGATGCCCATGTTGGCGCCGCGGCGCATGCCGCCCTGCTTGATGGCGTCGGTGGCGGCGTCGAACACTTTCATGAACGAGACGGGGCCGCTGGCCACCTGGCCGGTGGACGACACGATGTCGTTGCTGGGGCGCAGGCGGCCGAAGCTGAAGCCGGTGCCACCGCCGGTCTGGTGGATGAGGGCGGCGTGCTTCACCGAGTCGAAGATCTTGTCGAGCGAGTCTTCCACCGGCAGCACGAAGCAGGCGGAGAGCTGCTGCAGCGGGCGCCCGGCGTTGGCGATGGCGGGGGAGTTGGGCAGGAACTGCAGGTTGGCCATCACCTGGTAGAACTCTTCCGCCCAGGCGGCCTGGTCGGCGGCCGGGTTGTAGAACAGCTCGGCCTCGGCCAGGTTGTTGGCCACCCGGCGGAACAGGCCGTCGACGGTCTCGATGACCTGGCCCCTGCCGTCCTTCTTCATGTAGCGCTTCTGCAGAATGGTGACGGCCTGGGGCGAGAGCTTGGGCTCACCGTGCACCCGGGTGGGGGCGCGGTAGTCGCTGCGCGGGCGCGGCTGCATGGCCGAGGGGTCGGCGGGTTGCAGGGCGCGGCCGTCCCGCTTGGCGCTAATCTCGGTGACCAGGCGCTGGACGGCCTCCGGCTCCAGCACGTGCAGCTCACGTGCCAGCGCCGCCACGTCCCATGTGGCCCGAGGTTTCTTGGACGGCGCAGGCGCGTCACTCGCGCTCACGCTGGTCTCCATGGTGGCCTCGGCGATGTCGGTGGTGTTGGGGGCGCTGTCCAGAGCGTCAGTGTTCACCTGGTTCTCCTGCTATCTCTATGTTGAGGTGTATCGAAAGGTATGAATACGGCGAAAGAATGTCCCGCGCCCCGGCGGGGTTCGTTACGGAGCGCTGGTGGTGGCTATCGTCATGCCACCTCCAATTCCAGCTCGAGCACGGCGCGTTTGGAGAGTTCGAAGCGCTTCTCGGTCCCCTTAACAATCTCGCGCAGAAAGTTCTCGCGACACCAATAATCGATGAAGCCGGCGGGGTCCACAGCCTGGCGGTTCAGCATCTCCTCCAGTTCGGAGAAGGACTTGCCGCCGCTGCGGAACACGTCGACCAGGATGCGCTGCGCCGCCACCTTCGGCTCTGCCCACTCGGAGCCCTCGGTGGTGGTGGCCGCTTCGGTGGTGGCGGCCTCGGGCGCCGGCTCGGCGGAGGCGGCGGGCTGCTCGGCCGGTTGGTCCTGGGGCGTGCTGCCGGTGTCGGACCGTTCCGGCACTGCGGACTCGTCGTCGGCAAATCGTGACGTCATGGTATCCCCCTCCCTGTTTTCCCTAGACCGACAGCTGTTGCTGCGCGATCTGCGCTGCGATCTCGCTGGCGATGGCCGTGTTATCGAGCAGGCTGCGGAGTTCGGCCGGCAGGGCGGCCCGCTCCACCTCGTCGGTAGTGACGGCCAGCAGTTCGGCCTGCCAGTAGGCCTGGTAGCGCTCCCAGGCAACGGCGGCGGTGTTGGTGTCCTTCTGGTCCTCGGCGTCGATGAAGCGCACCAGGTAGCGGGTGGCCAGGTCGTGACAGGCGTTGGCCAGGGCCCGCAGGTCCCCTACCGAATAGCGCTCCGCTTGCATGGTCATGTGTGGCCCCTCTCTCTCATGCCGGCTTCGCACCGCGAGGCCGCCGGCCGCGCCGTCCGCGGCCCAGGGCGGGCTCGGGCGGGAATAACAGCATCTGGTTCTGCGGCGTGCCCACCTGGCCGCCGGCCGCCAGCGTCTCCACCTCCAGCCGCAGGCTCTCCAGGTCGGCGAAGTCGCGGTACACCGAGGCGAAGCGCACGTAGGCGATGTGGTCCAGCACCCGCAGGTGGTCCATCACCAGTTCGCCCACCAGCGTGCTGGGCACCTCAGAACGCCCCATCTTGCGAAGCTCGTCTTCCACGTCGGTCACCAACCGGTCCACGGCGCCAACCGGCAGCGGGCGCTTGGCGCAGGCGATGCGGACGCCGCTCTGCAGCTTGCGCAGGTCGAACTCCTCGCGCCGGCCGTCCTTCTTGATGAGGTAGAGCGTCTGCGCTTCTGGGCGCTCGTAGGTGGTGAAACGCGACTCGCAGCGCAGGCACTCCCGCCGCCGCCGGATGCCGGTGTCGGTATCCCGTGAGTCGATGACCTTTGAGTCCGGATGCTGACAGTACGGACACCGCATGAACGCCGTCTCCCTGATCGGTCAGGCCCCACATCGAGCTGTCCACCACCTTGCCGTTAGGCACGAATGTAACGCAACTGTGCGTTACGTCTACTTCACCGTTGCAGCGGAACAGGGGCAATAGTCCCACTAGATATAGTGCTTGTCAAGCCCCGACCCACTGTACGTTGTGGCGAACCTGTGGATAACTGGTGCAACACCTGTGTAAACGAGGCCGCTTCGCGGGCGTTTCAAGGCCGTCCTGCGGGTTCCCTCTCCCCTCGTGGGAGAGGGCTAGGGTGAGGGGGGCCGGCCGCGGTGGCGCATTGGCGTTACGTGTGCCAGACGCGCGGCCTTCGCCTTGCGGGCATCGGCATTGGCTGCTGGCGTTGTGGTGACGAGGGTGCACATTGGATGCCGGTGGCGCCACCCACTCCGACACTATGCCACGGCACCACCGGCCCGCTGGGAGCGAGCCTCCACCGCTCCTTCCATACAACAAGCGCCCGCCGCCACGCGCAGCCCACCGAACCGCTCTCACCACCGCATCTCCGGCATCCCGAACCCCCGCCACCGGAACGGCGCTTGCCCCTCATGCGTCCGTCTCGCTAGAATATTGACCAAGTAGACTCACCGAGTCAGAAACTTAGTGTTCTCGATCGACTTCATCAGCAACGTCAACCATCTAGAGGAGGTGAGGCGCATGGCGGTAAACGCAGAAGAGACCGGCATCGTCCCTATTATCGAGCAGGAGTTGGAAGAGTTCGACGCCAACATGCGGGCCTTCCGCAGCGGCGAGAAGGACCCCATCGCCTTCCAGGTGTACCGCCTGCGCGAGGGCGTGTACGGTCAGCGCCAGGCCGACGCTCAAATGATCCGGGTGAAGGTGCCGGGCGGCGTGCTGACCGCCCGCCAGCTCGAGGTGCTGGGCGAGGTGGCCCGCAACTACGCTCCGCTCGACCGGGGCCACATCACCACCCGTGAGTGCATCCAGTACCACCATGTGCCGCTGGAGGAGGCCTCGCAGGCCAAGTGGCAGCTCGCTAAGGTGGGCATCACCAGCCGGGAGGCGTGCGGCAACACCGTGCGCAACGTCATTAGCTGCCCCATGGCGGGCGTGTGCGCCACCGAGGTGTTCGACGTGACGCCGTACCTGGCGGCATTCGTGCGGTACTTCATCCGCAAGCCGTTCACCCAGACCATGCCCCGCAAGTTCAAGTCGTCGTTCTCGCCCTGCGTCACCGACTGCGCCAACGCCCCCTACCACGACATTGGGTTCATTGCCCAGATGCAGGGCGGCCAGAAGGGCTTCAAGGTGTTTGTGGGCGGCGGCAGCAGCATCATGCCGCGGGCGGCGCAGGTGCTGTACGACTTCGTGCCGGTGGAGGAGTACCTGCGGGTGTCCGAGGCCGTGCTACGGGTGTTCAATAAGAGCGACGAGCTGCGCAAGAACCGCATGATGGCCCGCATCAAGGTGCTCATCGACCGCATCGGCATGGACGCCTTCAAGGGCCTGGTAGAGACCGAGCTGAAGGAGGACTGGGCCAAGGACCCCATTGACCCCACGCCCTACATGCTCAATAACTACGAGAAGACGCCGCCACCGGCCACCGCCGCCGACCTGGCAGACGACAGCGAAACCGACCCTGCCTACCTGCACTGGAAGGCCACCAATGCCGTGCCGCAGCGCCAACCGGGGTACAGCGTGGCCTACCTGAAGGTGGCGCAGGGCGACCTGAGCAGCGCGCAATTCGACGCGCTGGCCCGTATCAGCCGTGAGTTCGGCAACGGCTACGTGCGGCTCGACTTCGAGCAGGACTTGGCGGTGCGCTGGGTGCCGAATGCCAAGCTGCCGGCGCTCTACCGCCAGTTGGTGACGCTCAACCTGGCCGATGCCGGTGTCCACGAGATTACCGACGTGACCTCGTGCCCCGGCACCGATAGCTGCAAGCTGGGCATCACCGCCAGCATGGGCGCCAACCGGGCGCTCTCCGAACGCCTGATTGAGCTGGACATCGTGGACCCGCTGACCCGGCAAATGCACGTGAAGGTGAGCGGCTGTCCCAACGGCTGTGGCCGGCACCACCTGGGCGACATTGGCTTTCAGGGCGCCGCAGTGAAGGGCGAGGACGGTCATCAGGTGCCGGCGTACGAGGTGTACATCGGCGGACGCTACGTCAATGGCGAGTTCCGGTACGCCAAGCGGGTCAGCACCAAGCTGCCCGCCAAGCGGGTGCCCGATGCCACCGAGCGCATCATCACGTACTACGAGGGCAATCGGAGCGATGGCGAGACCTTCGACCTGTTTGTCGACCGCGTGGGCCATGGCGCCTTCGAGACGTTGCTGGCCGACATGCGCGACCCCGGTACCGTGGCCGACAACTTCCCGTTGTACGAGGACTGGGAGCGCCGCGGTTTCTACAAGTTGGAGCGGGGCGAGGGCGAGTGCGCCGTCTGACCAGCGCACGGTGCAGGGTCTAAACGACAGAACCCCGAACTGACGCGAACGGGCTGGGTCACCGGCCCGGCCCGTTCGTGACTAAGGTAGGCCATGGCCGACCTGCAGGGAAAAACCATAGCGCTGCTTGAGGCCCGCCGGGCGAGTGAACTGGCGGGCCTCATCGCCCGTCACGGCGGCGTGCCCTACGCCGCGCCCGCCCTGCGTGAGGTGCCGCTGGACAACCAGCCGGAGGTCGCGGCGTTCCTCGACCGGCTGGTGGTGGGACCGGTGGACATTGTGGTGTTCCTGACGGGGGTGGGGGCCACGGCGCTGCTGCAAGCCGCCGAGCGCCTGGGGAAGCTGGAGGCGGTAAAGGCTGCGCTAGGGCGAGCTACCGTGGTGGCCCGCGGCCCCAAGCCGGTGGCGGCGCTGCGGCCCTACGGGTTGCATTGCGATGTGGTGGCTCCGGAGCCAAACACCACTGCTGAGTTGCTTTCCGTGCTACGGTCGTTGGGGGTGCGCAACAAGGTGGTGGCAGTGCAGCACTACGGCGAGCAGAACTTGCCGCTGCGCGACGCCCTGTTGGCCGAGGGCGCCCGACTGCTGGAGGTGTCGCTGTATGGCTGGGCGATGCCCGAAAACCCGCAACCGTTGACCCAATTCATCCAGGAGGTGCAACGCGGCGTCATCGCCTCAGTTTGTGCCACCAGCCAGGCGCAGGTGGCCAACCTGTTTCGCCTGGCAGAACACTTTGGCGAGGCCGACGCGCTGCGGCAAGCCTTGAACGGAGGCGTGGTGGTGGTGGCGGTGGGGCCGGTGTGCGCCGCAGCCTGGCGGGCGCACGGCGTGGTGGTGGACGTGGAACCGGAGCACCCCAAGATGGGGCAGATGGTGCTGGCGCTCGCCGCTTACGTGCAGCACTTGGGCGCCCAGGTACACTGAGGACGAACAACGGGGGACAGGTTCAACATTCCGACGAGGAGATGCAACGATGGCTGAATACGCACATCCCGACATGCTCGCGAGCACGGCGTGGGCCGCGGAGCATAGCAAGGACGCCAACGTGCGGCTGGTGGAAGTCGACGTCGACACCACCGCCTACGAGCAGGGGCATGCTCCCGGCGCCATCGCCTGGAATTGGAGCACCCAGCTCTCCGATGGCCGCACCCGTGACATCGTTTCGAAGGCCGCGCTAGAGAAGCTGCTGGGCGAGTCGGGCATCGATACCAACACCATCGTGTTACTGTACGGCGATAACAACAACTGGTTCGCCGCGTGGGCGCTGTGGCAACTCAAGATCTACGGTCACAAGGATGTACGCCTGGTGAACGGTGGCCGCAAGAAGTGGCTGGAAGAGGGCCGCGAACTCACCGCCGATGTGCCGGCCGTGACGCCGAAGTCCTATACCGCCGGCGCCCCCGACTGGTCGCTGCGGGCCTACCTGTCCGACGTGCAGAAGGCCTCCGCTGCGAAGGCCGCGTCGCTGGTGGACGTGCGGAGTCCGGCTGAGTACTCGGGCGAGATCATCGCTCCGCCGGGACTGCCGGAGACCGCGCAGCGCGGTGGCCACATTCCGAGTGCTGCCAGCATCCCCTGGGGCCAGGCCTGCAACGATGACGGCACCTTCAAGAGCGCCGACGACCTGAAGGCGCTGTATGGTGGCAAGGGCGTCGATGCCAGCAAACCGGCTATCGCCTACTGCCGCATCGGCGAGCGCTCCAGCCACACCTGGTTCGTGCTTAAGTACCTGCTAGGCATCAACGACGTTAAGAATTACGATGGATCGTGGACGGAGTGGGGCAACCTCGTGGGCGCCCCTATCGAGAAGTAAGCTGAGGTAACCGCGGGGGCTCCATTGAACGTGACCGTGAACGTGACCGACTACACGCGCCGCATCGAAGAGTTCGAAGGATGGCAGATGGGCGTGACCACCTACCGCCTCGGTGAGAAGTGGTGGTGCGTGGTGGACAACGTGAGCCCGGGCGCCCGCCTGTGCAGCCACGCAGCCGACAGCAGCGCGGCGGCTGAGTCGCACGCTGTGGGCGTCGCTAAGCGGCTGCTGGGCCGCACCCGCCGTTTCCCCAGCACCGCCGTAGTCTGCTAGCCGGTCCGGCCGTGACCTTCAAGGCCCCGCCCACTTGGGTGGGGCCTTTCGCATAATCCGGTTCCCTCTCCCCTCGCGGGAGAAGGCTAGGGAGGGTATAAACCGGGCACACTGGTAACAGGTTATCTATGCACATGGGTTACAGGTCGTTCTTAAGGGCAAGGAGGTGTTCCCTTGCCCTGGAAAGCGACCAACAGC
>Ga0082335_1002259_pt1 | contig 36732 bp, 42 predicted proteins | sample Subgrocontami58m_FD_72375 | JGI IMG/M metagenome (GOLD analysis project Ga0082335, IMG submission 72375) | Subsurface groundwater microbial communities from S. Glens Falls, New York, USA - GMW37 contaminated, 5.8 m (SPADES assembly) (version 2) ... | reverse complement strand
GAGAAGTATTACCAATTAATTAAGTATTAGGAAAAAAATTTCAAGATAGAAGGAGGACAAATGAGTAAAGGTCTTAAGATTGGTTTGGGGATACTTGGTGTAGTAATTTTATTAATTATTCTTACAGTATCATGGGCTACTAGTAAATATAACAGCTTTGTTGGCTTGAATGAGAATGTAAAATCCGCCTGGAGCCAGGTAGAAAATGTTTATCAGAGAAGAGCAGACTTAGTTCCAAATTTAGTTGCAACAGTAAAAGGCGTAGCCAATTTTGAAAGAGAAACTTATACAGCTGTTACTGAGGCACGCGCAAAAGTAGGTCAAATAAAACTTACAGCCGATCAACTAAGCGATCCAGCAATGATTCAAAAATTCCAAGCCGCTCAGGATGGTTTGGGAAGTGCTTTATCTAGGTTATTAGTTGTATCCGAAAATTATCCTCAACTAAAGGCGAATGAAAACTTTTTACAACTTCAAGCTCAGTTGGAAGGAACGGAAAATCGTATAACAGTTGAAAGACAAAAATATAATCAAGTTGCTCAAGAATATAATACAGCAATTAAGAAATTCCCCGGTGTTATAATTGCAAACTTTAGCGGATTTAAGGAAAAAGAATATTTCAAAGCAGCAGCTGGTTCAGAACAAGTACCAAAAGTACAATTTTAACATTGAGTGTAGAGTAACGAACGCCAAGTGATAAATAAATGAAAAAAATTTTTCTGTTTATTCTAATACCGGTTTTAATTCTTGAAGCTCAAGTTGAGATACCGGTATTAAAAAATTATGCAAATGATTTTACTAACACCTTAACAAGCTCTGAACTAAACACTTTTAATACTGCACTTAAAAAATTTGACGATTCAACTTCCAACCAAATTGTGTTTCTAATGATCTCTGCTCTTAATGGCGCTTCGTTAGAAGATTTTACTTATCAAACAGCAGCTAAAAATCAAATCGGTTCAAAGAAAAATAATAATGGTGTTCTTTTCTTTGTTGCGAAAGATGATCGCAAGATGAGAATTGAAGTCGGTTACGGACTTGAGGGAACTTTGCCAGATGCTCTGACAAGTTCAATTCTTAGAAATGAAGTCCGTCCCTACTTTAAGCAAGGTGATTACTATTCTGGTATCACTGCCGGACTGAATGCAATATTGTTAGCTACACGCGGGGAATATCAAGGAGATAGTGGTAAAAGAGGTAAAGGAACTGGGACTGGATTTCCTTTCATCTTTGTAATTATCCTTTTTATAATCATCTCTTCCATTTTTAGAAAAGGAGGGAAAGGTGGAGGTGGCGGTATTTTGCCTTGGATAATATTAAGTTCTATGGGGGGCGGTCGTAGTAGTGGAGGATGGGGATCTGGTGGAGGTGGCGGTTTTGGTGGATTTTCGGGGGGTGGCGGTAGTTTTGGTGGCGGCGGAGCAAGCGGAAGCTGGTAAAATATTAATTCAAAAGCCCAATTAGTCTTGAAGTTCTAGCCTTGTTTTAGTATTATTTCGACCGTATTGATAGATATTTCCGAAGGTTTAGTATTATAGAATCCATAATCCAAGAGTTAAATGATTTTTTTTCTGAACAAGACCCGCAAATGTTTTAGAACAAATTTCCTAAGATTAAACTCAACGATTAAATTTTTAAATAAATAAGGAGGCCAATTATGGCAATCAGGATAACTGACGAATGCATCAACTGTGGCGCATGTGAACCGGAATGTCCAAATACTGCAATTTATGAAGGCGGTGCTGAATGGAAACTTGCAGGCAAAAATTACGGAGAAGGTCAACTAGCACCTTCCGGTGCAGATGGATTTTTCTCAAAAGATTTTTTCTATATCGTTCCAGATAAATGTACTGAGTGTGTCGGATTCCACGATGAACCTCAATGTGCGGCAGTTTGTCCGGTTGATTGCTGTATTCCTGATCCTAAACACGTTGAAGATAAAGACACATTGTTGAAACGAAAAGAATATTTGGATGGATTAGGTAGATAGCCGTTAGCTTTTAGTTTTTTTTGTAGGGCGACTAGCGAGTCGCCCTTTTTATTTTAATATATTATTTCCGTAGTAACCGGGAAATGATCTGATGGATACCTGCCGTTATAATTTGTTCTAATAATTTCTGACTGCTTCACATTAAAATCTTTTGTAACAAATATAAAATCAATTTTGTCTCCGTTTGTTTCTCCCTTGAATGAATTAAATGTTCCTTCATTCGGGTTCTTTTCGTGAATTCTTCGATAAGAATCAATCAACCCGGATTCAAGAATTGTTTTGATCGCAGCATTGTCATCACCGCAGTTAAAATCTCCTGTTAGAATTATCGGCAATGATTTTTCGTTAATCTTTCTAATTAAAAGCTCCGAACTTTTTTCTCTTGATGGTTGTGATTCATGATCTAGATGGACATTGAACATGTAAAACGATTTGCCGGAAAGCTTATCTCTGAATAAAGCCCATGTACAAATGCGGGTGATATTATTTCCCCAACTTTTTGATGCTACAATATTTGGTGTTTCAGAAAACCAAAATGTACCGGATGAATCAACATCGAAACGGTCTTTCAAGTAAAAGATACAAGAATGTTCTCCGGCAGATTTTCCATCGTCACGTCCAACACCAGCGTAAGAATAATTTGGCATCTGTTTGAGAAATTCATCTATCTGAAGTTGAAGAGCTTCCTGTAATCCTAAAAGAACAGGATTAAAATTCTTAATTGTTTCAACAACATTATTTTTCCGATATTCCCAACTATTTTCACCATCATTAGCTGTTCCATAACGAATATTGAAAGTCATTACCTTTAATTCATCATTAGTTTTTTGTTGAGAATAACTTATTGTTGTGGTAATACCATTTAACAATAGAGAAACAAAAAGAATGTTTATTAAAAATACTACTACACTATGAACGAATTTTTTTACCATATTGTTAACCATAAAATTTCCTTAGATATTTGTAACTTAAAGATATCAATCATAAAATAAAGATAAAGACCAAAAATGAAAATTGGTAAATATGAATTAAAAGTAATAGAAACCGGTGTGTTTGGATTGGACGGTGGTGCAATGTTTGGAATAATTCCCAAACCGCTTTGGAGTAAATTTAATCCCGCTGATGAGCAGAACAGAGTTACATTGCACGCACGCAATTTACTATTGTTAAGTGACTTGCGTAAAATATTAATTGATACAGGCATTGGCTCTGACTGGGATGAAAAGTTTATACGAAACTATAGGTTGGATCAATCTGAAAATACTTTGTCCAACTCGTTCAATAAACATGGTATCAAACCAGATGAGATAACGGACGTTCTCTTAACACATCTTCACTTTGATCATACCGGCGGTTCTACTTACTTAAAAGATGGTAAGTGGGTTCCAACTTTTCCTAATGCAAAATATTATGTTCAGAAAAAGCATTTTGAGTGGGCATTAAATCCTACTGAAAAGGATCGCGGAAGTTTTATACAAAACAGATTTATGCCTCTACACAACGAAGGATTATTAAATTTTATTGAAGGTGATGTTTCATTTGATGATGAGATTGAATTTATTACAATCAATGGACATACATCTTTCCAGCAGATGATAAAAGTTCATGATAGTTCAAATACAATTCTTTATTGCGGTGATCTTTTCCCATTTACTTCTCATATTCCTATTCCTTATGTAATGGGTTATGATCTCCAACCACTTGTTACAATTCAAGAAAAGAAAAAGATTCTTCCTATCGCAGTTGAGCAGAATTGGAAATTATTTTTTGAACACGACTCGGAAGTGATAATGGCAACTGTTGCTGAATCACAAGGAAAATTTTCTATTGATAAAGTTTTTACTGAGATGATATAATGAAACGAAACGATGGCTTTATTAAAGTTTGTAAAAACTCGGAACTCAAAGAAAAAATTGGGAGACGGTTTTTTGTTGACGATGTTGATGTTGCACTTTTTAAAGTTGATGGACAAATTTATGCTTTGAATAATGTTTGCATTCATCAAAAGGCTGCAATTATTTATGACGGATTTATTGAAGACGGAAAAGTAACTTGTCCTTCTCATGGCTGGCAGTTTAATTTGAAAACAGGAAAAGTTCCTCATGGAATTAAGGGTTTAGATTCATATGAGGTAAAAGTTATTGAGGATGATATTTATGTAAAGGTTTTTAAGAAAGAATTGAGATGGTGATAGAAAAAAGGAATGAAGGAAAGATGGAAAGAAGGAAAGATGAGAAGAAGGAAAGATGGAAAGATGAAAAGAAAGAAAGATGGAAAGAAAGAAAAAAGAAAATGCAAACAGAATCCACCGCTCTCAAGCTCTCAGAAACTTAGGCGCTCAATCACTTAAGCACTCAAAGAATGAAACTCACTAACCAAATAGTAATTGAAAAAGCAAAAGAACTTGGATTTGACCTCGTCGGATTCTCAAAAGCGGGTCCCTTACATAATGAAACGGAAAAATTAAAGATGTGGCTGGATAAAAGATTTGATGCATCAATGGATTATATGGAGCGCAATTTTGAAAAACGATTCGATGTAAATAATATTTTACCGGATGCTAAAAGCGTAATTTCGCTTGCTATGAATTATTATACAGATCATCAATACTCTAATGAAAAAGGTCTTGGAAAAGTATCCCGCTATGCATGGGGGAAAGATTATCACCTGGTTATTTGGGAAAAGCTGGAAATTCTTGAAGTGCAGCTTAAAGAAATAGATCCTTCTTTTAATTGTCTGACTTATGTTGATACCGGTCCGGTAATGGATAAAGCCTGGGCTGTCCGTTCCGGAATCGGCTGGTTGGGTAAACATACAAATGTTATCTCCAGAGAAATGGGAAGCTGGATATTTTTAGCGACGATTATTTGCAACCAAGAATTTAGTTATAATAAACGGATTGAAGATTTTTGCGGGTCATGCAGAGCTTGTCTTGATGCTTGTCCAACTCAAGCAATAGTTGATGAATATGTTGTTGATGCAAACCGGTGTATTTCCTTTTTAACTATTGAAAACAAAGGGGAAATATCTAACGAATTCAAAAATCAATTCGATGACTGGCTGTTCGGCTGTGATATTTGCCAGGACGTTTGCCCCTGGAATAAGAAATTTCCAACTCAAACGCGTGTAAGAGAATTTGAACCGGATGGAAATAAAGAAATTGTTCTTCAAGAAATTATGGAATTAAACCCCGAAGATTTCAAAAAACGATTTGATACAAGTCCCATCAGGCGTGCTAAATTAAACGGTATTAAACGTAATGCTGAGTTCTTAATGAAAGCAGCAGATTCAATTCATTAGTAAGAATCCAATTCAGAATAATTCCATCTAATCATTATAAAAATTGATCACATTTAGGTAATTTTGTTTTAGTAAAATTTGGAGATTGACTAATGTCAAATAATCATCATAAAGTAATTATAATTGGTTCTGGTCCGGCAGGATTGACGGCTGCGCTTTATACATCACGCGCAAATCTAAATCCTGTTATCTTTGAAGGAATGCAGCCCGGCGGACAATTAACAATAACAACGGAAGTTGAAAACTATCCCGGTTTTGAACATGGAATTCAGGGTCCGGAATTAATGGATGTTATGCGTAAACAAGTTCAGAGATTTGGTGCGCAATGCTTTTTTAAGAACGTAACTGAAGTTGATTTTTCCAAACGTCCTTTTGTTGTTAAATCCGAAAACGAAACATACACCGCAGATGCTGTTATCATCTCAACTGGTGCATCTGCAAAATTGCTAAATATTGACAGCGAAACAAAGTATATGGGTTACGGAGTTTCCGCATGCGCAACTTGCGATGGTTTCTTTTTCAAAGGTTTGAAAGTTTTAGTTGTCGGCGGCGGGGATACCGCGATGGAGGAAGCAAATTATCTTACAAAATTTGCATCGGAAGTAACAATAATTCATCGCCGCGATGAATTCCGTGCGTCAAAAATTATGTATGACCGTGCAAAGAAGAATCCAAAAATTAAATTTGTAACTAATGCAGTTATTAAAGAAGTACTTGGTAAAGAAGAAGACGGTAAAAAATTTGTAACCGGTGCGCTTCTTAAAAACACAAAAGACGGTTCTACATGGAAAATTTCAGCAGATGGAATTTTTATGGGAATAGGCCATCAGCCAAATACTTCACTCTTCAAAGGTATTTTAGATATGGATGAAACCGGTTATTTAATTGTTAAGCCGGGGACAACTAAGACGAATATAGAAGGAGTTTTTGCTGCTGGCGATGTAGCAGATAAAATATATAGACAAGCTGTCACTGCTGCCGGAAGCGGTTGTATGGCCGCAATTGATGCTCAACATGGGCTTGAAGAACACGAACTTGCTTAAATAAAATTGTAGGGAAGGGTCTCAGACCCTTCCGAAGAAATTGTGGATCGTCTAAGACCGATCCCTACATTAAGATCAATTTCCGTTTCCGTTTTTCAATTTTCTTGTTAAAAGAAAACCTCCAACAAATCCCAGACCTGTCATTGTCACAATACAAAATGGAATCCATTCTTCATAACCGGTCCAATTACTGAAAAGAAAACCGGCACCTAAACCGAGCCCAACAAATAATGTAAGAACTCCTAACTTTAATAAAAGAAAAGGATCACGTTTTGTTCTTAAGAGCTCAACCATTTGTTCATAGGAGAGACCCTTTTCAATCATCATCTGCTTTTCCTTGGAACGGAAATAAATGTAGGTAACTATTACTATTCCGGTTGCCAAAAAGAAAACCATTCCAACTATATCACCACCGTGCATTTTATACCTCCTTTTGTTATTTGATACTTTTGACTAAAATCTTTTATCTAAGGTTACAACTAATTTTTATTTTTCTTAAGTAGTGATTCACTTATCTTAAATAGAGAATTATTGATCTCACTTCTTTGGACATGAATGGGACAGTAAAAGGTTACAATTTATTTTAGAATTTTTATGTAACCTTATCGCAACGTTATTAGTCTAATTTGGTAATGAGACACTTAAGTGACACAGAAATTATTGAGTCTATTAAAAGAGGGAACTCATCTGATTATTCCCTTCTAATAAATAGATATAAAGACAGGGCGTTTTCCTTATTAAGAAGAATTTTGAAAAACGAACTGGATGCCGAGGAAGCTCTTCAAGATAGTTTCTTAAAAGTATTTAATGGTCTAAAAGATTTTCGAAAAGATGCTCAATTTTCAACTTGGCTTTATAAAATAGTTTTTAACACCGGTTTAACAGTCTTATCGTCCAAGAAAAGAAAAATTCAACAAGAGATGAGTTCGATTGATGAAGAATTTGATCTCGGCCATTATGATAATGAAATTTACGGTGCTACAGATAATGTACGGCAGTATATTCTTAAAATGGTAGATAAACTTCCCGTTCGGGGAGCTCTGGTTGTAATTTTATTTTACATGGATGGACTTTCGTTGAATGAAATTAGCCAGGTGATGGGAACATCATTAGTAAATACAAAAGTTTTATTACATCGTTCACGTAATGCATTGAAGGATTTACTTCTCAAGCATAACTATCAGGAGGAAATGTTATGAACAAGTTAACTGATGAAATTTTGAATAAATATATTGACGGCGAGTTAGAGCCATTTGAACTTGCTGAAGTAAAAAATGAAATTGAAAAAAATGATGAAGTTCTTGCAAAACTAAAAGCATTACGACTTGTTGATAGTTCACTAAAGCAAATGGAAGTAGAACAGGCACCGGTAAATTTTTCAGAGAAAGTAATGAAAGCGATTCATGATGCATCTAAAGCTGTTAAGCCAAAGGTTAGTTATTTCTTTGTAACAATTATTACACTTTTCTCTGTTGGGGTTTTAGGAGTTATTGTAGCAGCGTTCAAATCCATAGATAGTGGTGATGGTCAATCAACGGCAGCCCCGTATGTAGATAAAGCTAAGGAAGTAATAGGTAAAAACTTAATTGAATTTCAACATTTCTTCTCGAATAAAAATGTGCTATTAGTGGTTTCAATATTGACATTAATTTTATTAATAACAGTTTATTTAACTTTTGAAGCTCACAAAAATTTTAAGAATAAATTAAATCATTATACGCGTTAGAATCCTCAGCACATAACAGTATTGTTTTCGCAGTTATTGGCGTATCTACATTACTTTCGATATTTTCACTTCCACAATAAAATGAAATGAGCATGTCTATTAGATCCGGTTTTGTTTCTATAATTGGTAAGCCAAATGTTGGTAAATCAACGTTAATGAACGCATTGATTGGTGAGCGGCTTTCAATAATTACAAACAAACCTCAAACCACACGCAAGCGGATTCTTGGAATCTTAAATGCAACTGGTTATCAAATAATTTTTCTTGATACACCCGGCATTCTTAATCCGGAATATCTGCTTCAAGAAAGAATGCTTGAATATGTTTTTCAATCTGTAAAAGATTCGGATGTAATTTTGGTTATGATCGATGTTGATTCAGATCCCGGCGGATTAAAAACTTTTTCGGATGAGCGTGTTAAAGAGGTTCTTAAAGAAAACAAATCAAAAAAGATTCTGCTTCTTAACAAAATTGATCTCTCAAACCAGACAGATATAGAAAAACTAATTAACCAATATTCCGATAAGAGTAATTTTGAGAAAGTAATTCCAATTTCCGCAAAAGAAGGATTCAATCTTGATACTGTAATTGATTCAATTGTAGAACTGCTGCCTGAACATCCTAAATATTTTCCTGAAGACCAAATTACTGATGAAAATGAACGCTTCTTTGTTACTGAAATTATCCGGGAAAAAGTTTTTGAAAGATATAGAGATGAAATCCCATACAGCACTGAAGTTTTAATTGCGGAATTTAAAGAGCGAGAAAACGCAAAAGATTTTATTAGTGCAGAAATTGTTGTAGAAAAAGAAACTCAAAAGCCGATTATACTTGGTGCTAAAGGCGAAGCAATAAAAAACCTTGGACAATCTGCGCGTAAAGAAATAGAAAATTTTTTACAACGAGAGGTTTATCTAGAATTACGAGTTAAAGTCCGCGAAAAATGGCGCTCTAATCCAAACATGTTAAAAAATTTCGGTTATACTACCGATAATGAATAACCTATCTCAAAAATCTAACGGCAAATTTTTAGGTGAAGGAGCAATGTTGTTTGTTACATTGCTTTGGGGTTCTACATTCGTAATTGTAAAATTATCCATTCAAGATGTTTCAACAATGCTTTTTATTGCGATCAGATTTTCTATCGTATGCATATTTTTAATCCCTCTATTTTTAAAATTCAGAAAAGAATTTACAAAAGAAGTCATTATAGCCGGATCAATACTTGGTTTATTTTTATTCGGAGGATTTGCTACTCAAACAGTTGGCTTAAAATTTACAAGTGCAACCAAATCCGGTTTTCTTACGGGCTCCGCAGTTATTATGGTACCTCTTCTTCAAATTATAATTGAAAAAAAGAAACCAAATACTGGAGCGATTATCGGAGTAATTCTTGTTTTTATTGGAATACTCTTTCTCTCTAGCAACAGTAACTCTATATTTTCTATCCTTCAAGAATTTAAAGATAATTTTACAATCGGTGATTTTCTTACATTAATCTGCGCTATCTTCTTTGCGTTTTATATAATTTATATTGATGTTTTTACGAAGCGCCACAATTTCTGGTTATTAGTGATTATGCAAATGAGTGTGACTTCTATTCTAGCGTTCATGGCTGTATTTATTTCTTCATTTTCCGGAATTGAAGAAATCAGAATTAAATTTACTGATTACCTTTTATTCGGACTTTTTTACACTTCAATATTCACCACATTAATTACAACAGTGATGCAGACTAAATATCAAAAATTAATTAGTCCTACAAAAGCCGGTATAATTTTTTCGCTTGAGCCTGTGTTCGCCGCAATTTTTGCATTCTTTTTATTACATGAAGAAATTACTAATTTGGGTTATATCGGTGCGGGAATAATATTTGCCGGTTTAATTATATCGGAATTATTTGATACATTATTGACTAAAAATGGACACGCAAAAAGTTAGAGCGGAAATTATAGTAAATGGATTTGTTCAGGGAGTTGGGTTTAGATATTTTGTTGCACGGAATGCTGAGCAGCTTTTATTAAAAGGATTTACTCAGAATTTATACAGCGGAGAAGTTTATACTGTGGTAGAAGGTGAGCTTGCAATGATTGAAGAATTGTATAAGAAAATAAAAATTGGTCCTTCTCATGCGGACATAAAAAACGCTTCAATTAAATGGAGCGAACCTAAAAATGAATTCACAAAATTTGAGATAAGATATTGAACTTACAACATAAGATCGGATTTGGATATGACGTTCACAAATTTGCCGACAATCGCAAATTAATTTTAGGTGGTATCGAAATTCCATATGATAAAGGTTTGTTGGGTCATTCCGATGCAGATGTTCTACTTCACGCAATCTGCGATGCAATTCTTGGCGCTCTTGCTTTGGGAGACATTGGTATTCACTTTCCTAATACAGATTCAAAATATAAAAATGCAGACAGCAAGGAATTGCTCAATCATGTTTATTATCTCATGAAAGATTTTCATTACGAAATTGGAAATGTTGATTCTACAATTCTGTTAGAGAAACCAAAGCTTTCACCGTACATTCCGGAGATGAGAAAAGTAATTGCGAACATTTTGAATATTACTATTGATCAAATCTCTGTGAAAGCAACAACAACTGAAGGCTTGGGATTTGTCGGGCATGAAGAAGGTTGCGCCGCACAAGCTGTTGTTCTACTTAACAAACTAGATTAATAATGCTTCAAGAAATCATCTCTTATATCAGCTCCTTAGATCCCGCACTAATTTACGTTGTGCTTTTCTTTTTCGCATTTATAGAAAACATTTTTCCTCCTTCTCCAAGTGATTTTGTACTACTTGTCGGTGCAACATTAATTTCAAAATCTACTTTGGGATTTATTCCTATTCTTTTGTTAACTAGTGTTGGGAGCGCGATTGGTTTTATAGTAATGTATCTGGTAGGTGAATTTTTTGGTGAAAAAGTTTTACGCTCCGGTAAATTTAAGTTTATTAAACAAGAATCACTTGATAAAGCTGATCGTTTTTTCCACAAATATGGTTATAATATTATTCTTATTAACCGCTTTCTTCCCGGCACACGCGCTGTTGTTAGTTTTTTCTCCGGAGTTCATAAATTAAAACCAACACGTACATTTATTTATGCCGGCGTCAGTTCATTTGTTTGGAATGCTATCTTAATCTTTCTTGGCATTCAACTCGGAAACAATCTTGAATTAGTTGATAAATATCTTTCCGAATATTCACAGATCATTCTTGCTATAACTGTTTTAGCTATCATTTTTGTTTTGGTTAGATTTTGGATGAAAAAGAAAAAAAGTAAATGAGTTTCTTCAAGAAATACATAGTGTCTCTAACTCCCAATCAAAAAAAAGAACGCAATAAAAATTTATTACTTGGATTATTAAGCGGAATCTTACTCGGTTTATCTTACCCGCCGGTACCGCTACCTTTTTTAAGTTTTGTCTCATTGGTTCCTTTTCTATTTGTTTTAGAAAAGAGAGAATCATTGTTATCAATAAATCGTTTTACTTATTACACTCTTTTCTTCTTCAATTTAATAACTCTGTATTGGGTAGGAAGCTGGACTAAAGAAGCAGATACATTTCTTATGATCTCCGGTGCTGCTCTTTTATTTTTCAATCCGCTTTTTTATCTGATCATTACAACACTTTATCATTTTTCTAAAAAATCATTTGGAAAAAACATTGCTCTTTTTCTTTTCCCATTTTATTGGGTCTCTTTCGAATTTTTATACAGCTTAACCGATCTTCGTTTTCCATGGCTTACACTTGGTAACAGCACACCATATTTTAAACTCTTTATACAAATTTCGGATATTGTCGGAGTTTATGGGCTTTCGTTAATCATTCTATCCATAAATATTTTTCTTTATCTCTCAATAAAAGAATTCAAAACAAATAAAAAATTAAATTATAAATATTTGTCTTCGGCGCTAATAATTTTTCTATTAGTAATTACTTATGGTTTAATAAGAACTAACAGTTTCAGCGAATCAAGCAAGAAAATAAAAGTTGGTTTAGTTCAACCTAATTTAAATCCGTGGTCAAAATGGCAAGCTGGAAATTTAGATGAGCAACTTGATATTTATATTGTATTGTCTGAACAGGCAATCGCGAAAGGTGCAAAACTAATTGTTTGGCCGGAATCAGCTTTGCCGGTTTATCTTCTTTCAGGTAATTATGATTACGAAGTTAGCAGAATTCATCAGTTCGTTTCTTCAAATAATATTTTTTTGATGACCGGAATGCCCGATGCAAACTTTTATTTCAATAAAAGCAAAGCTCCGAAAGATGCCAAAGTAACAAGAAGTGGAACATCTTATACATCTTACAATTCAATTTTACTTTTCAAGCCGAATTCACCAAAAGTTGAAAAGTATGGAAAGATAAAACTAGTTCCGTTTGGAGAGCACGTTCCTTTTGTTGAACAATTACCGTTTTTAGGCGATTTCATAAAATGGGAAGTTGGTATTTCAAGTTGGAATGTTGGCAAGGATCAGGTTGTGTTTGATATAGATGAAACGAATAATTCTATTGTAAAGATTGCCGGTGTGGTCTGCATCGAATCTATTTATCCGGAATTTGTCGCCGGATTTATTCAAAAAGGAGCGGACTTAATTACTGTTGTCACTAATGATAGCTGGTATGGATATTCAAGCGGACCTTTTCAGCATAAGGAGATTTCCGTATTGCGCGCCGTTGAAAATAGAAAATCTGTTATCCGTGCTGCTAACGGCGGAATTAGTTGTATCATTGATCCACTTGGTAATACATTAGCATCAACAAAACTTTATACTAGAGACATACTTGTAGGAGATGTGATTATTAACGCAGGACAAACTTTTTATTCCCGCTTTCCGTGGATATTTCCTTTGTTCGCTTCTTTTATTTCTATCGCTACCATTATGATTTTTATATTTAAAAAATTATCAACTAAAACAAAAAAACAATCATGAAAAAAATTATTGATCTAAGAAGTGATACTGTTACCAAACCATCTGAAGCAATGCGCAAAGCAATGTATAATGCCGAAGTCGGTGATGATGTTTACAAAGAAGATCCGACAGCAAATGAACTTGAAAAGTATGCTGCGGAACTTTTAGGAAAGGAAGCCGCGCTTTATGTCCCAAGCGGAGTTATGGGAAATCAAATTTGCTTAAATGTTTTAACTCAACCAGGTGACGAAGTTATCTGCGAAAAAGATGCTCACATTTTTCAATATGAATCCGGATCGCCTGCTGCTTTAAGCGGGTTACAATTGAGTTTGGTAGATGGTGTACACGGTGTGTTTACACCAGAACAAGTTGAACCGTTGATTCGGCCTGAGAGCGCATATTATATGGCTCGAACGAAAGTTATTGAAGTTGAAAACACACACAATCGTGCTGGTGGAACGATTAATCCGATTGAAAATATAAAAGCTCTTAGTGTGCTGGCAAAAAAAAATAATCTTTATTTTCATCTTGACGGTGCGAGAATTTGGAATGCCTCTGTTGTAACCAGAATTTCTCCTGCTGAGTATGCCAAACATTTTGATTCGGTATCTTGCTGCCTTTCTAAAGGATTGGGGGCACCAATAGGGTCGTTAATAGCTGGAACAAAAGATTTTATTAAACAAGCTTACCGTGTACGTAAAGGTTGGGGTGGAGGAATGCGTCAAGTAGGAATTCTTGCTGCTGCCGGATTGTATGCTCTTAGAAATAATATTCCTAGATTGAAAGAAGATCACGATAAAGCAAAATTGTTTTCAAATAAACTTTCGCAATTACCAAATCTTTTTGTAGATACTGAATGTGTTCAGACTAATATCATTATGCTGTCTCCTAAAAAATTATCAGTTGAAGATTTCTTGAATAAATGTAAAGAGAACGGTTTATATCTCGGTACAGGAAAAGTTGGTGTAATTAGAGCTGTAACACATATGGATGTTTCGTTTGAGGATATTGAACAAGCAATAAAAATCATTGAGAAAATAGTTTCGGAAAGATAAATGGATATTTCTAATTACAAACACAAAATAATAGAAGTAGTAAAATTTCACGAAGTTGATATGCTCGGCGTTTGTAATAATGCTGTTTACTTTAATTATTTTGAAGATGCACGGATTAAATACATGCAAGACATTAAAAAGAATTATGGTCTTAAAGAAATTTTAGAAGGATATTCTTTTTTTATTATGGTCCATAATGAATGTGATTATATAAAATCCGCACAACTTGATGATGAACTAAATATTTATACACGTGTGGAATTTATCAAAAACTCCAGCTATGGTTTCCGGCACATCATTGAAAAAGCCACAACTAAAACTATAATTGCAAAAGGCGGTGGAGTTGTGGTTCATATAGACCGAAGTAATAATAAATCATTACCACTGCCGCAAGAATTTTATGATGCGGTTCAGAAGTTTGAGAAAGATGTCGTAATTCAAAGATCAACTAACGTATAATAAATATTACCGTTCCAATAATTAAAACTGCTGCTGTAACCAATCGGCAATAAATAGGATAGTTCCTTTTCAGTTTGCCCCATACTTTTGCTAGGATTAACATTAACACAATAAGAATAGCAGTTACAATCAAACATTCAATGGCATTGTAATTCCTTTCTGAAATATCAATAAGACTCTTTCCCCAAAAGATCTCTCTATATATTAATTGCAAATGTACCCAATAAACTAAAAGCGATTCACGGCTTACATCTAAGATCAATGAAGTGTAGTTTTCTTTATTGTTAAGATAAAACCAAAAAACTCCTAGGAACAAAAGAATTAACCCAAACCTTTCTAAAAAGAAAAATGGATTTGGAATCATCTTAGCTAATGCTTGCGGGAAGAAAACATACAGTATTAAAACACTTATTAAATAAAAAAGTGAACCGGTAATTATCATTTTTCTTGCAAATGTTTTTTCGGAATTATTTTGTCTGGCCTCAAGATAATATTTAGCTACATAAGCACCACTAAATACAAATGCCCACCATGGAAAAACCGGAAATAAAGAACCATGCATTTTATTGAAATAATTAGCAAAGAATAATGGTAAATAATTTGCAAAATCTATTTGCCACATCAACGGACTAATAATTAAAATAAGTGCTGTTAGGATTAACATGAAATTATAAAAGTGTTTTTCTGATTTTATAAATATTCTGGCAAACAATAAAATAATCAGCCCTGTAGAAATTATTTGAAGGATATCAACTGTAAATAAACTGTTAAGATTTTGTTGTGTTTGATTGTTGAGTATTTTTGTAAGTGAGTAGTATGGAAGATGAAGAGAATACCCGATGAAAAATATTAGTCCCACTCTTGATAACTTACGCCAAAATTCTTTTCCGAAAGTTCTTAATTGATCAACTCCTTTTTGTAATGAAAGTACAAATACCATTCCCGATGCAAAACTAAAAGAGGGTGCAACTAAACCATTAATGAAATTTAAAGAGGGAAACCACCATGATTCTTTAAGTGCTGGCAAAAGCATCGAGTTAACAACATGCACTTCGATCATTATAATAAGTGCAAGGCCTTTGAGCATATCAATAAATAAAGCACGGTTTTTTGTTTGCATACCTTTCTCAATTTTGATTTATTGCAAAATAATCAATAATCTTAATTTTCAAAGCTTAGAAGAAGCTTAAAAATAATTTTAATTCTATTAAATCAATATTTTTTTCATTAGTTTCTATTAACAACAAGAATAAAGTTGGGGGGCAGATGAACCTTGTTTTCGATATTGAAACTGTTGGAGTAGAATTCGAAACGCTTTCTGATTCACAAAAAGAGTTTCTTCTTAGATATACTGAATCTGAAAAAGATCCGATTAAAAAAGAAGAACTTATTGACGAAGCTAAAAGATATATCAGTTTATATCCTTATACCGCAAAGATTGTTTCTATTGGTTTGTTGAATACTGAAACTGAAAAATCATTAGTGTTATATGAAGGCGCTAAAGATGAAGAATGGAGCGTTGAAGAAAAAACAATCAAGTACAAACCATATAGTGAAGAGGAAATGCTGAAATATTTTTGGAAATATGTTTCGAAAGCAGAAAAAGTAATTTCGTTTAACGGGAGATATTTTGATTTACCGTTTATTATGATTCGTTCCGCTCTAAATAAAATTAAACCTACCGTAAATCTTATTAAATATAGATATGATTCTTCTCGCCATATTGATCTGTTAGAACAACTAACCTTTTATGGATTAACAAAAAAATTTAATCTGGATTTTTACTGCTATGCTTTCGGGATAGAATCGCCTAAATCAAAAGGTATAACCGGAATGGAAGTTAAAGAACTTTATAAATCTGGAAGGACCAAAGATATTGCTATTTACTGTGGCGAAGATGTTAAAGCGACTTATGAATTATTCAAAATTTGGAATAAGTATTTAAATATTTAATAAAAAAATAATTCCTCCATCACTGATTAAATAACAGCATCATTAATTTAATTGAGGTTCAATATGAACACCAAAAAACTAATAATTGCAGTAATAGCTGTTTTTGTACTTCTGGAAGTAACAAATTATCTTGTTAACGGTGTTATCCTGGCTTCAACATATGCTCAAGAATCAATCTCAAAAGTTTTTCGACCAATGGCAGAAATGGAAACCATGATGTGGAGAGCATGGATTGCTGATTTAGTTTGGTCATTCTTCTTCGTTTTTATTTTTACAAAAGGATATCAAAACAAAGGTCTTATGGAAGGAGCTCGTTATGGAGTTTATATCGCATTGTTCATGAACTTCATGGCTGCTGTTGCACAAAATGTTTTCTATCCGGTTCCATTTTCACTAGCATTGCAATGGTTTATCTTTGGATTCATCCAGTGCGTAATTCTTGGGGTAGTTACAGCATTTATTTATAAACCAGCAGAGGCAAAGACGGCTTAACAGATTATAAGATTTTTCCGAAAAGGACATCGGGTGATGTCCTTTTTTGTTTTTAATATTTTATATCTGTGAAATTACAATCAAAATGATTTTTGATCAATTAAGTGAAGAGAAAAGCTTGAATACAAAATCACAATGCAGCTCAAAATGTATTTTACCTTTCAAATTATAAACTGCTATTTCTATTTGTAAAATTCTAAAAAACTAAACTGCATCAATCACAGGATACATTCTCATCACTAATTAAGTTAAATAACTCCAGATGAATTTGAGTTCGACCAAAATGGCGAAGTAAGCGACCATTCGGTTGGAAGTAGTATAGTCAAATTATTGTATCCGCTGAATTCTTTTAATAAACACAAAAAAACTTCTTGGCATACTTTTTCATATATGAGTGATGAAATCAAATTATACTCACTAACATAAAGAGGTAAATATGAAAAAGATAGTTGTTCTTCTCTCCGTTTTAGTATTAGTATTTGCTTATTCAAATATTAATGCACAAACACAAAATCCGGTTACACAACATGGTAAAGGATTTGTTGACAAAAACGGTGACGGTTATAATGATAACGCTCCCGACCATGACGGCGATGGAATACCAAACGGAGTTGATCCGGATTACACTGGTCCAAAGCTTCAGAGAAATAAGTTTGTTGATTTGAACGGTGACGGAATCAACGATAATGCAGGCAAAGGTAAACGCGGCGGTAAAGGTAGTAAAGGCGGATACGGACCTGGTAATGGCACTGGTAATAATGGTGTTGGTCCTAAGAACGGAACCGGAAATGGACCTGGCGACTGCACACAATCAGGTACAGGAACACAAGGAACAAATGGCCGCGGATATAGAGGCGGCAAGTAATATTTAAGAGTTATTTAATCGGGACTCTTCGGAGTCCCATTTTATTGAGGTGAAAAATGTATCAAGTTGCTAGTAATAGAGTAAAATATTTCTTAATCATTTTGTTTTCGATTAGTACACTTAGTTTTGCACAATGGAGTTTCAAATTATCAACTGATCAGGAATATAACGACAATCCATTTCGCTTTCAGCTTTCAACAAAAACATTTTTATCATCAATAGATTATGGATTAGAAAATAATTCGGGAAATTTCTCCATTGGTTATTACGGAAGCTATCTTAATTTTGATGTAATACCGGAGAGAAATTTTTACTGGCATCAATTAGCAATGTGGAAAAGTTTTGAAAACTCTGCCATAGGTGTGTATGCCGAGCAAAGATTGAATAAAGATATATACACATACTATGATTACTCAAACATCACAGCATTTTACCAACAGCAAATTAATGTGGAAAATGTATTTATAACATTCTCTCCTAATGTTAGTCTTACTAAGTACAAGAATATTAGTATAATGGATAATTACAAAGGAAGTTTAAGTCTAAACGTTAATCGTGGTTTTGATAGTGGAACAACATTGATTCTAGGCGGCTCATTTAATTATAAAAAGTATCTAAATCCGGTACAATCCGGAATATATACTTACACTGATGAGAATAACTTGCTTGTTACTGAATCCTATACCGACAAAAATGTTTCATCTATAACACAATTGGTTTCTTTCGGAAGAATTGCTCAATCTATTACATCTACAACTGGAATAGCATTACAGTTTACAAACCGAAGTATTTTAAACGGATTTGGAGCTTTTGTCAAAGACCTAAATATGATTTACGGCGACGAATCAGAAATGTTTGATGATCCCGTGAACTATGAGGGTAATAGTCTTTCTTTTGAACTTACTCAGATATTTTTTGAAGATCTTGAGATCAAAGCCAGATTTAATCTAAATGGAAAACACTATCCATCTCAAGGAGTTTATGATGCACTTTACAATTACGACACAAGAATTATGCGTAGTGATACTCAAAATATTTTCAATTTTTCGATTAAGAAAAATATTCCATTGGAGTTTTTAAGCGACACTGAACTTTCGGTAGGACTGAACTACCAATTGATAGATAACAAATCGAACAGTACTTTATTCAATTATAAAAGCAATTCAATTAATCTAAATATAGGATTTGAGTTTTAGGGAAAATAAATCAAAAGATCTGAATCCTATTTAAGAGCTTTGCTTCATATTAATAATGATTTTTTGCGTAAATTAAATTTGATGATTGAGGACAGAAGTGAAGCTTTTTAAGAATTTTTTTGTACAACCCAAAAGTCTAATCCTAATCTTTTTAGTTACTGCAATAATTGTTATTTCATCTGTCCTTATCGAATTAAACCAAAGCAAAAGTGAAATGATGGAGTTGATGGAAAAGCAAGGGCATTCCTTGCTTGAAACTCTTCTGTACTCATCGAACAATGCTCTTCTTTCCTACGAGAAAATTGAAGATGAATTAAAACAGAGATTACTGAGTAATGCAGTAATGATAAAAATGATGTACGAGAAAGGATTAATTAATAATCCCCTTTTAGAAGATATTACAAAGAATAATCAGATTTACCGGATAAATATTTTTGATAAGAATGGGGAAAAAATATTCGGAAGCCATAAAGAAATTCATACTAATCTACAAGAAAAAGAAAATCCCAAGAAATATATTGGACCGATATTGAATGGTGAAACAGATACGCTAATAATTGGAATAAAACAAGCACGGTTTCAAGAAGGAGAAAGATTTGCTGTTGCTGTATCAACAAAAGAGGGTGGTGCAATTGTACTTAATATTGATGCGGCCGAATTATTAAACTTCAGAAAACAAGTAGGATTTGGTGTTCTGCTAAAAAAAGTTACCGAAAATAATCAAATTATATATGCAGCTCTTCAAGATAAAGTGGGAATAATTGCAGGATCCGGAGAGATTCAAAATTTAGAAGATGTTGATTCATCTAAAGTTTTATTAAGAACGCTCGATCAGAATATATATAACTGGCGGATTGCTAAAATTGGTTCGTTAGAAGTTTTTGAAGTACTGCATCCGTTTGTTCACAATAACCAAACTATTGGAATCTTCCGTTTGGGAATTTCCTTAGAACCGCTGAATAATATTAATGAAAGATTAACACGAAGAATTATTTTTCTAGGAATTGTTCTTTTCGTTTTTGGATTTGTAACTATCACATTGGTTTTTTTGAAGCAAAATTTCATTCTCTTATCGAAAAGATTTTCAGCAATTGAATCTTACTCAAGCAGAATAATTAATAATGTAAGTGATGGCATTATTGTTTTGGATTCCAGCAAAAGGGTTCAGACAATTAATAGACCCGGTGAAATTCTGTTAGGCATTGATGAAGGGAAAGCAAAAGGGAAAGAATTCTTTGCTTTATTTGCCGATGGTAAGTGTGAGAGAATTATATACTCATCATCAACGATTGAAGAAATAGAATGCAATATTGATGGAAAGGATAAAGTGTTTTTGGTTTCCAAGAGTGAATTCTACAATGAGAAAAAAGAAAATAATACAATTTTAGTTTTGAGAGATTTAACAGAACTAAAATTACTTGAGAAACAAATTGAACGGAGCGAAAGACTTGTTGCTATGGGTGAATTAGCATCATCAGTAGCTCATGAAATTAGAAATCCGCTTAACTCTATTGGGACAATAGCACAACAATTGGGTAAAGACTTTTATCCAAAACAAAATGAGGAAGAGTATAAAAGTTTGACTCAGGTAGTTTATAAAGAAGTAAAACGAATTAATGAGACCATAGAAAGCTTTTTAAGATTTGCTAAACCACAGCCGATTAAGGCTGAGAAATTTAAGATCAATGAGTTATTGCAACAATTAGAGAAACAGTACCGTACACTTCTTGCAGAAAAAAAAATCAAACTGAATTTGAGATTAGCTGATATTGACGAAGTAGTTTGGGATAGAACACAAATGACTCAATTGTTTATAAATCTATTTGAGAACGCTATTGATGCTTCAATCGATAATGGAAAGATAACTATTGATGTTGCAGAAGGGAAGAACAATCAAGTTGAGATCAAATTTGCCGATTATGGAAAAGGAATTTCTCGTGATAATCTGAAAAGGATTTTTAATCTTTACTTTACTACCAAATCAAAGGGAAGCGGTATCGGGCTAAGCGTTGTTCAAAAAATTATTTCCGAACATAACGGATTAATATCAGTTCAAAGTGAACCGAACAAAGGAACAGTTTTTACAATATTATTACCGAAGTATTATTCGTAAGAGGAATACATGACTAACTTTTCAATTTTAGTAATAGACGATGAAGAATCTCAGCTTCTGTCTCTTAAAAGTTTTTTAACAAAACGAGGATTTACAGTTTATACCGCAAATAACGGTGAAGCCGGTTACAAAATAGCCGGAGTGAATTTGATTGATATTGTTCTGACTGATTTTAGTATGCCTGGCTGGGATGGGATGCAAGTTCTTCAGCAAATGAAAGAATTAAATCCGGAAATAGATGTTGTTGTGATGACAGCATTCGGAACAATTGAAAGTGCTGTGAATCTGATGAAAGCAGGCGCGTTTGATTATCTAACTAAACCGATAGATTTAGATGAGCTGGAAAGTATACTCGGAAAAATCCAAGAAAGAAAACTTTTGATTGGGGAGAATAAATTATTAAGAGAGCAGCTTCAAGATAAATTCCGGTTTGAAAAGATTATTTCGCAAAGTGGTTTGATGGAAAACGTTTTAAATACTGCTGGAAGAGTTGCAAACTCTAAGGCAACTGTTTTAGTAAGAGGCGAAAGCGGAACTGGTAAGGAATTGATAGCTAAGGCGATTCACTATGCGAGTCCGCGAAAAGATAAACCATTTATAACAGTAAATGTCGCCTCACTTTCTGAAAACTTACTTGAGAGCGAATTGTTTGGACACGAGAAAGGATCTTTTACCGGAGCTACTAACCAGAGAGTTGGAAGATTTGAAGAAGCAACCGGTGGAACAATTTTTATTGATGAAGTTGGCGACATCCCGCTTTCTGTTCAAGTAAAAATTCTGAGGGCTATTCAATTCGGCGAAGTTCAAAAGATTGGCGGCAACCAAACAGTTAAAACTGATGTTAGAATAATTGCAGCCACTCATAGAAATTTAGAAGAGATGATAAAGAATGGCAACTTCAGAGAAGATTTATTCTACAGATTAAATGTTGTTGCTATTATGATTCCCTCACTCAGACAGCGAAAGGAAGACGTTCCGGTTTTGGTTGATCATTTTATTAAAAAGTATTCAAAAGAAAATCAAAAAGATGTTATGGGAATCAATCGTGAAGCATTGGATCAATTAATGAAATATAATTTTCCAGGAAATGTTCGGGAACTTGAAAATGTAATTGAACGAGCAGTAGTATTAACCCGTAATGAATTAATAACAAATGAAGATTTGCCAATACTAGCTGAACATGACGAGGTTGATAAAAAGATGAATCCTTTTAATCTTGATGATGGATATGAAGAGAAAACAAAATCGTTCGAATTAACAATGATTCATGAAGCGTTAAGCAGAACAAACGGAAATAAAAGTGCTGCCGCCAGAATTCTTGGAATAAGTGAAAGACATTTAAGATCGAGATTGGAAAGACTTAATGGTTAATACACTCTCGTAACAACTCATTATTGTAATCATATTTGACTTACATAAAATATAGCTATAAATTTGATATGAGCATATGCTCATTATTATTTATATGCCAAGACCCAAAAAACATAGAAACATAAAATGCAGCCCCACCGCATATTACTTTAAACCACGTGCAGTTCCATTATCAAACCTAGAAGAAATAATTCTTGATATTGATGAATTGGAATCTCTTAGATTAGCTGATTATCTCGCAAATTCACACGAGCAAGCCGCAATTAAGATGAAAATATCAAGAGCTACCTTTGGACGCATTGTAGAGAGCGCAAGGAGGAAAATTGTTGATGCCATTTTGAACGGAAAGGCAATTAGGATAGGCAATGAAATGCCGGAATCAATAAAAGAGAAGACCACCAAAAAATGCAGAAAATGTAAATCATTAATAAAAACAAATTCCCCAAAAGGGAATGTTGAATGTCGTAAATGTAAAGAAAACTAGGAGATAAAAAATGAAGATTGCAGTCCCTACAACACAAACTAATATTGTAGATGCCCATTTTGGACATTGTGAATATTATACGGTTTTCACTGTTGAAGGCAGTGAGATTATCAAATCCGAAATAGTTGAGTCACCGCAAGGTTGCGGCTGTAAGTCAAATATTGTATCGGTACTTAAAGAAATGGGTGTTGAAGTTATGTTAGCAGGAAATATGGGCGGAGGTGCTGTTAATGTTTTGAATAGTAATGGTATCACCGTTTATCGAGGATGCGATGGTGATGTGAAGAATCTTGTGGAAGAATTTATTAAGGGTGAATTGGTTGATTCTGGTGAATTATGCCATCAGCATGAGCAACACAACCGTCACGAAGACGGTCATCAATGTGATAATCATAATTAGTAGATGAAAGGCTGTCATAGAATCGTTTTTGTGACGGCTTCTCGTTTTTTAAGCTGATCTTAATAATGCTTAATACCTATTTACGAAAGTAAATCTTCGCTTAAATGAGTTATCCTTAAATTCTTTATAGACCTGACCTCTTCTTATTTCTGAAAGAAAGAAATCTTTCTTTCTTTTTTCTCACAAATTAAAAAACGCATTCGATTTCCTTCTGAATTCTTACTAAAAATTAAGATTTATTGTTGGCAACATAGTTGATATTTATAGATATCAACTATCAGACGATTTGTATGAATAATCTTAATATATCTCAAGAAACACCGATTTTTACAATAAGCACTACAGCGAGAATGCTGAACATTTCTGTTCATACACTTCGGATGTATGAACGTGAAGGACTAATCATTCCATACAAAAAAGAATCCAACCAGCGGCTTTATTCAAAAGCAGATATTGAAAGAATACAGTGCATCCGTGACGCAATCAACCAAGCTAAGATCAGTATCAATGGTATTAAAACAATTTACTCATTAATTCCATGCTGGGAAGTTGTAAAGTGTTCGGACAATGATAGAAAAGTGTGTAAAGCTTATATGGGAAATCATAAACCATGCTGGACATATTCTCATCCGGAAACAGTCTGTGAAAAAAAAGAATGTAGATCTTGTGAAATTTATTACAGGTATTCTGAGTGCGGAATGATAAAAGAATTAATAAGATCAATTACGAAGTAAAAGTGAAATTAACTTACTTGTAATAATTTTTATAATAATAAGTTTAACTAATTAAAGAAATAATTTTAAGATAAGACACAATGAAAAAAATAGTTATCACATTAGCTCTTATCAGCTTAATGATAGTAAGTGCTATTGCTTTTCTATCTTCTAAAGAAACAGAGCCGACTAATCAGACAACGCTAAAAGCCAAGTACGACAAAAAATTACCGCCACGGGTGAACCACTCAAAATTTATAGTACTTCAGCAAAAATTCACAGAGCCTCAACAAGTTACAAAAGCTTGTCTTTCATGTCATAACGAAAGCGCAAAAGAAATAATGAAATCAAATCATTGGAATTGGGAACGTCCTGAATATATTCAGGGACGGGGAATCGTTTACCTTGGCAAAAGAAATGCAATCAACAATTTTTGTATCGGTGTTGAAGGGAACGAAGAAAGCTGCGCAAAATGTCATATAGGATACGGCATGACTAACGCAAATACTTTTGCATACACCGATTCTACTAATATTGATTGCCTAGTTTGTCATGATAATACCGAGACATACACTAAAGCACCGGAAAAAGGAGGTGCACCGGATCCGACACTTAATTTAAATAACATTGCACAACATGTTGGAACTCCAGAACGTTCAAACTGCGGTGTATGCCATTTCTTCGGCGGCGGCGGCAATAACGTGAAGCATGGTGATCTTGAAAGCGCAATGTTTGAACCAGCAAAAAGTGTTGATGTACATATGGGGACAGATGGAATGAATATGCAGTGCGTCGATTGTCATAAAACAGAGAGACATGTAATAAGCGGAAAGATGTATTCCCTTTCATCAATGAATAGAAACCGTGCAACATGCGAAGAATGCCATACAAAAAATCCGCACGATGATGCAATATTAAATAAACATACTTTAAAAGTTGCTTGCCAAACATGTCATATTCCAATCTATGCTAAAGTAAACGCAACTAAAACAGATTGGGATTGGTCTACTGCCGGAATGTTACAGGACGGTAAACCATTTGAGATTGATGACAAAGAAGGCAACCACACGTATCTTTCCATTAAAGGAAATTTTAAGTGGGGAAAAAATCTTAAGCCGGATTATATATGGTTTAATGGAACAGCAGGACATTACCTTCTCGGTGATAAAATTCAAGACACGACGAAGCCCGTTGTGCTTAATACACTTTATGGATCATATAACGATTCCGATTCAAAAATAATTCCTGTAAAAATTCACAGAGCTAGACAGCCTTTCGATCCAATTAATATGATAATTATCCAGCCGAAGCTTTATGCTGATAAAGTTGGAGAAGGCGCTCTATGGAAAGATTTTAATTGGCAGAAAGCTGCTGAAGTCGGAATGAAAGACGTTAATCTTCCTTTTAGCGGAAAAATTTCTTTTATTAAAACAGAAATGTACTGGCCGGTTAACCATATGGTATCAACAAAAGAAAGCACTGTAAAATGTAACGAATGCCATACACGTGAGAACAGTCGCTTGTCTGGATTGAAAGATTTTTATATGCCTGCAAGAGATTACAGTCCGTTCATCGAATTTACCGGGAAGAGTATAATATTCCTAGCGTTTGTAAGTGTAATACTTCATGGATCTGTAAGAGTGTATTCAAAAAGTAAAATGAAAAAAAGAGGTCGGCTATGAAGCAGAAAGTATATATATATAGATCGTTTGAAAGATTCTGGCATTGGATGCAGTCAATAATAATTATCTTCATGGCTGTTACCGGATTTGAAATTCACGGATCGATCAGTTTCTTCGGATATCAAAATGCTGTAAAGTATCATAACATTGTTGCTTATGCTTTTATAGTACTGATAGTGTTCGCAATCTTCTGGCATTTTTCAACGGGGGAGTGGAGACAATATCTTCCGACAGTAAAAAATCTAAAAGCGCAATTGAATTATTATTTATTCGGAATTTTTAAGAACGCTTCTCATCCGACAAAGAAGTCGGTCCTCAGTAAACTAAATCCACTGCAGAAACTGGTTTACCTAGCTCTAAAAATTCTTGTAATTCCTACGATGGTAATTTCCGGTTTACTATACATGTTTTACCGTTATCCACAGAAAGGCGGAATCGAAGGGTTGAACATCGATTCAATAAAAACAATTGCTCTTTTCCATACTGCGGCAGCTTTTGTGTTAGTTGCTTTTATAATTGTTCATTTGTATTTAATTACAACTGGCACCTCAATCACTTCCAATTTAAAAGCGATGATTACCGGCTATGAAGAATTGGATAAAGATGATTATAAACAAGCGGGAAAAAATATTGATGAGAAAAAAGAATTAATTGACGCAACCGAAAAAATGAAGCAGAGGTGACAAAATGAACGAAACAAAATATATGAATCCGTATTTGGCAGGATTCTTTTTAGGATTAATTCTGCTTGCAACAATTTATATAACTGGCCGAGGATTAGGGGCAAGCGGTGCAGTTAAAAGCGCCGTAGTAGCAACAGTTGAATCGGTTGCACCTGCCCATACAGCAAATACAAATTTTTATAAAGAATATTCGGATGAACACGGTGGCGGAAGCCCGTTAAAAAATTGGCTTGTATTCGAAGTGATAGGAGTAATTATCGGTGCTTTCATTTCCGGTTTAGTATCCAACAGGTTAAAATTTACAATTGAACATTCGTCTAAGACAACTACAAGAATAAGAATTGCTGGTGCGTTGATTGGGGGAGCGTTATTTGGGTTCGGTGCACAACTTGGAAGAGGATGTACAAGCGGTGCGGCGTTAAGCGGAATGGCAGTGCTTTCATTCGGAGGAATAATTACGATGATCGCGATTTTCGGTGGAGCTTATGCATTCGCTTACTTTTTTAGAAAACTTTGGTTATAGGAGAGAGGTGAATTATGGGACCATTAGTACCTGATGTCATTGGAAACGAATTAAATTTTGTAGTCGCTCTCTTCATTGGAATAGCATTTGGATTCATACTGGAACAAGCTGGATTTTCTACATCGAAAAAACTTGTAGGTTTGTTTTACGGGTATGACTTCACAGTTTTACGAGTATTTTTTACTGCCGGTGTTACTGCAATGATCGGCGTTATCGCGTTAGGTCACTTCGGTCTGCTCGATCTTAGTTTAATATATATCAATCCAACCTTTCTTTGGTCGGCAATTGTCGGCGGAGTAATAATGGGGTTGGGATTTGTAGTCGGCGGATTTTGTCCCGGTACAAGTGTTTGCGCCGCGGCGATTGGAAAAATAGATGGGATGATTTTTGTTGCCGGCTCTTTTCTTGGAGTTCTTGTATTTACTGAAGGATATCCGCTCTTTGAAGGATTATACAAAGCAGCACCGTGGGGCAACATAACCATTTTTTCAGTGATGGGAATGTCGCAATCATTATTTGCTTTCTTACTTACATTCATCGCAGTTGGCGTCTTCTGGGCAACCACCTTAATTGAGAATAAAGTTAACGGAAAACCAAATCATGAATTCAGCTCAAAGCCACTTTATTACGGACTTACTGCAATTGCAATAGTAATAGGATTATCTGCCTTTGTTATGCCGGATAGAAAAGAAGCTATGCTAAAGGAAGTTTCCGATATCAATTATGTGAATTCATTTCCAGTTAAAATAATGACTTCGGACGAACTTGCCTTCAGACTAATAGATGACGATAAGAATTTGCAAATTTTCGATTTACGTTCCCAGAAAGAATTTGCTTCATTAACTCTGCCTAAATCAACAAATCTCAGATTGCAAAATCTATTTGAAAAAGAAGCAGTAAAACTTTTATCTATGAAACATAACAAAAATGTTTTCCTTGCCAATGATGAAACTCTTGCAAGAAAAGCCGCAGTCATTGCAAGCAAACTTGGTTACAAAAACATTTCAATTCTTCAAGGCGGATTTGATCAATTCGAAAAGGATATTCTTGATTTCAAAACTCCAATAAATGTAACTGACCACCAAATGATTGATACAAATCGATTCAGAGCAGAAGCTTCAAAGGTTATTCCTAATTTGATTAAAGAGTACAAAGAAAAACAAAGTAAGAATGTTGTAAAGACGGAAAAGAAAAGAGTTCTTGGCGGTTGTTAATTGAATCTGAACCACTGGTAGTGAAAATTTAGTGACGCATTTAATTTCTAAAATTATATTATGAGAACAAGAGCAAGATAAAAAAACTTGCTCTTGTTTATTATTGATCAAATTTGAATAGAATAAATTTTTCTTCGAGGTTGTAGTGTTTTACAAATTGATCGAATAAAGAATCGCGAACCACACACAATACATTCCCATTCAGTTTATCAATTTCATTAAAGATTTTTGAAACAGTTGGTTCTAATCCTTTTCCTTCTAATTCAAGAGGACCTATTTCATCAATAATTAACCAATCAAGTTTTCTATCTAAACAATCAGTTAAAACGTTTTTGGCCCAATTAAAAACACTTTTGCGGAATTGATATCTTCCAATAATAACTAATTCATTTTCAGGTACTGTCTTTTTGGCTTCTAATATTTTTAGTGTGCGTGAACTGATATGATAAATAAATCTTTTTTCATCAATTACTGGCTGGAATATTCCATCAATATTTTTTTGAGCAGCAGCCCATTGCATTAATTTAGTTGTTTTGCCGGAATTTATTGGACCGGTGAGAATAAAAAGATTTTTCATTAATACATGCAGTTTTTGAGTTCTTTCATAATCAAATTAATCGAAATTTAATTTTGATACAATCTAGACGGTAGTGAAAACAAACAAAATCAATAATTCTCAAACGTGAATAATTTTTGTATTTTTAACTCCGGTAAATCTAATGAGGGAATATTGAAAGTTCTCGTCACTGGCGGCGCAGGATATATTGGTTCGCATTTTGTAAAACTTCTTTCAGAGAAGGGTTACCAACCGATTGTTCTTGATAACTTATCAAGAGGGCATAGAGAAGCGGTACCAAAAAATATTCATTTTGAAGATATTGATCTGCTTGATGCCGGGTCACTTTCTTATTTTATACAAACTCAAATGCCAACAGCCGTAGTTCATTTCGCTGCTTTTGCTTATGTAGGAGAATCGGTTGAACATCCGGACAGATATTATCAAAACAATGTTGTAGGAAGTTTTAACTTGATAAAAGTTTGTGCAGAAAACGGTGTAAAGAATTTTGTTTTTTCATCAACATGTTCAATTTACGGTAATCCTTCTAAAGTGCCGATCTCGGAAGATCAACCGGTTCAGCCAATAAATCCATATGCAAATACTAAATTGATGATCGAAACATTGCTAAAAGATTTTGAAGTTTCATCAGGTCTCAAAAGTATTTCACTACGTTATTTCAACGCAGCAGGAGCTGATCCAACGGGATTAATCGGTGAAAGCCATAATCCGGAACCGCATCTCATTCCAATTGTATTACAAACTGCTCTTTCAAAAAGAGAAAAAGTTTTTGTTTATGGAGACGATTATAATACTAAAGACGGTACATGTATTCGTGATTATATTCATGTAAATGATTTGGCCGATGCACATTTGAAATCATTAGAATATTTGATCAATGGTGGTAAATCAAATGTGATTAATTTAGGAACGGGTAAAGGAAATTCTGTTCTAGAGATTATTGAAAATGCAAAAGCTATTACAAAAAAAGAAATTCCATTTGAAGTTGTTTCAAGAAGAGCCGGCGACCCGGCAATACTTGTTGCAGATAATATGAAAGCAAAAAATCTTTTAGGGTGGACTCCGAAATATTCAGCAGAAGATATTTTAGAAACAGCTTGGAAGTGGCATTCAAATCCAAAATTTTGAGGTTGAGATTGGAATTCGAAAAAACATTTATCAACGGATTAATATTAGTAAAACCAGATGTCTATCCCGATGACCGCGGTTATTTCTTTGAATCATTTAATAAAAAGAAATTTTCCGACGGCGGAATTAATGAAACATTCGTTCAAGATAATGTTTCGAAATCCGTTAAAGGAACGGTACGGGGATTGCATTATCAGGTTGGAGAATTTGCACAAGGTAAATTATGCAGCGTTGTTGTTGGAAATGTTTTAGATGTTGCGGTAGATATCCGTTTTGGTTCGCCGACTTTCGGAAAATATTTTGCTGTTGTGCTAAGTGAAGAAAATAAAAATCAACTTTGGATCCCGCCGGGATTTGCTCACGGATTTTCAGTTTTATCTGACATTGCAATTTTTAGTTACAAATGCTCTGCATTGTATAATAAAGAAAGTGAACGATCAATTTTATATAAAGATCCTGATTTGCAGATTGACTGGAAAATTAATAAGCCGATTGTTTCCGGTAAAGACTTAAATGCAAAACAGTTTAAGGATATCGAAAAAGATTTTAAATTTTGAATTAAGGAGTTATGATGAATCTTTCTGTTATAGGAACCGGTTATGTAGGGCTCGTAAGCGGTACTTGTTTCGCTGAAATGGGAAATAATGTTATCTGTGTTGATAATAATAAAGATAAGCTGGAAAAATTGAAGAAGGGAATTGTTCCTATTTATGAGCCGGGATTGGAAATTTTATTTCACCGAAACATTGAGAAGAAAAGATTAACCTTTACTGATGATCTAAAAAAAGCTGTTCTTGAATCTGATATAATTATACTTTGTCTTCCTACCCCTCAAGGAGAAGACGGCTCTGCCGACTTAAAACATGTATTTGAAGTAGCTGATGAAATTGGAAAGATGTTGAAAGAATCTGATTCAAAGAATTTTAAAATCATAGTTAACAAAAGCACAGTTACTGTTGGAACATCAAAAGCAGTTACAAAAATTATTGAAAAACATGGCGTAAATAATTTTGAAGTAGTATCTAATCCGGAGTTTTTACGCGAAGGATTTGCAGTTGATGATTTCATGAAACCTGATCGGATTATTGTAGGTGCAAACTCGCCAAAAGTTTTTGATCGCATGCGAACTCTTTATGAACCATTTGTCCGTCAAGGTAATCCAATCTTTGAAATGAATCCGGAAAGCTCAGAAGTAACTAAGTATGCAGCAAATTCTTACTTAGCTATGCGCATAACCTATATGAATGAACTTGCAAATTTTTGTGAAGTTGTCGGAGCTGATGTTGAAATGGTACGCAAAGGAATGGGCGCCGATACAAGGATTGGAAAAAGATTTTTATTCCCGGGCATCGGTTACGGTGGCTCTTGTTTTCCTAAAGACGTGAATGCGCTCATCAAAACCAGCGAAGACAATAATTCACCAATAAGACTTCTTAAAGTTGTTGATGAAGCGAACAAACTTCAAAAATTAATTCTAGTAAAAAAAATCTTAAAACATTTTGACCGAAATATAAAAGGGAAAAAATTTGCTGTATGGGGATTAGCATTCAAACCAAACACAGATGATATGCGCGAGGCGCCATCAATATACATTATAAAAGAATTGATCCGGCTTGGTGCTAAAGTTTCTGCTTATGATCCAGCCGCTATGGAAAACGCAAAATTTTATTTAGATGATATTCTCGATTACACTCAAGATCAGTACAGTATATTGAAAGATTCCGATGCATTATTAATTCTAACTGAATGGAATGAGTTTAGAAATCCGGATTTTAATCGGATAAAAACTGATTTAAAATCGCCAATCATTTTTGATGGACGAAATGTTTTTGAAATTAAGAAAATGGAAGAATTAGGATTTACTTATTACAGTATTGGTAGGGGAGATGTTAGAATTTAATTCTTACTCTTTCCCGCTTCGACTTGTCGAAGACGAGGCGAGCTCTTAACCTTACTCTACAAAAGAGTAAGATTATGATTATGATTAAGAGCAAGACATATATTATGAATTGAGGATCTTTTCATAGTAATCAACGTACTTAGGAACAATTAAATTTTTATCAAAATTCTTTACTGCACGATCACGGGAATTTTTCGAAAATGATTTATATCTCTTCTCATTTGTCAAAAGTTCAACAACATACTTAGCCATCCTATCTATATCTCCAATCTCAGCAATGTACCCGGTTTCATTATGAATATTTAATTCTGGCAAACCGCCAACAGATGAACTTACAACCGGAATGCCGCACGACATTGCTTCGAGAGCAGAAAGACCAAAACTTTCCGATTGCGACGGCATTAAAAATATATCAGCTGCATTTAATATTTCTGTTAAGCCGTCTTGTTTTCCTAAAAATACTACATCTTTATGAATATCAAGCTCCCGGGCAAGCCGTTCACATTCTGATCGGTCGGGTCCATCACCGACTAGAACTAATTTAGCCGGGACTTCTTTTTTTACTTTTTCAAGAACTCTAATTGTATCAGTAACGCGTTTTACAATTCTGAAATTGGATGTATGAACTAAAACTTTTTCACCGTTTGGTGCAATATGTTTTCTAAATAGATCACTCTGATCCGGCTTGAATTTTTCTATATCGATAAAATTGTAAATTACTTCAATATCTTTTTCGATGTTATAATTGGTAAGAGTTTTTTCTTTAAGAAATCTGGAAACTGTAGTAACTCCATCGCTCTCTTCAATACTAAATTTTACGAGTGGCATAAAAGATGGCTCTAATCCAACCAAAGTTATATCAGTACCGTGAAGAGTCGTAATAAATTTTAAATTCTTATTCTGTCTTCTGAGAACTTGTCTGGCAAGATAAGCACTCACTGCGTGGGGAATTGCGTAATGAACATGCATCAGATCCAATTCTTCAAAATCAATTACCTCCAGCATTTTACTGGTAAGGGCAAGATCATAAAGCGAATGTTCAAATAAAGGATAAGTGCTTAGTTCTACTTCGTGGAAAAAAACATTTTCAAAGAATTTATTAAGACGATGCGGAATTGCATAACTAATAAAATGTACTTGATGCCCAAGAGAAGCTAATGCTAATCCTAGTTCAGTTGCAACAACACCGCTACCACCGTAAGTGGGATAACATGTAATTCCGATCTTCATGGATTTTCTCTATTACTTATAAGATTAGTCTTGTTTATTTTCGTAACAAATAAATTATAACAGACAGTTTAAAATAAGCTAATTTTTTATCAATGAAAATTATACTAATCGGTCACTCAATTATTGATCATTTTGAAGGCGCAAACGAAAAAAAATCTAATCCCGGTGGAATATTTTATTCAACAATCGGAATTAATTCCGTAAGAAAATCTACCGATCAAATTTATCTTCTTACCGGATGGAATAGAAATTCATTCCATTTATTCAAAAATCTTTATTCAAAAGTTGATTTAGACCGGACAAATGAATTGATAAATATGCCTGAAGTCTATTTAAAAGTATCCGGTGAATCGGAGCGGGAAGAAGTTTATAAAAATATGGTTGAAAATCTTTCTGTAGATAATATTCCTGATTGGAATATTTATGATGGCGTTTTAATTAATATGATAACTGGTTCCGATATTTTGTTAGAGCAATTAAAATATATACGTAAAAAATTTAAAGGTAGAATTTATTTTGATATACATACTCTTTCACGAGGTATTGATGCAAAAATGAAAAGAGAATTTAGACCGATTCCCTATATTGAAGAATGGCTTGCTTGTATAGATATTTTACAATGCAACGAGAGCGAACTTAAAACTATAGTTTCAAATCAAAATGAAATTAATTGCGCAGAGAAAATCTTGTCATCCGGGCCAAATATTTTAATTGTAACAAAAGGTGACAGAGGTGCTCAGGTTTATTACATCTTAAATGGGGAAGTAAAAAATCTATTGGTAAATGCAATTAAAGTTAATTCAATAAATAAAATCGGTTGTGGTGATATCTTTGGGGCGGTCTTCTTTTATACATATATTTCCACAAATGATATTCTTGTTTCGTTAAATGCTGCCAACAAAGCGGGTGCAATTGCAGCATCAAGAAATGATTTAATAACACTCCCGGAAATGAAATTAAATGATTGAAAACGATATAATAAAAAAAAGAATTTTAGTTATTGGTTCAAACGGAATGCTCGGTCAACGCATAACCGAATTTTATAATAGGTCCGATAAAGTTGAGTTAATGTGTGTCTCTGCGGAAGAGAATTCTTTCATTCCCGAAATCCAATACAAACAATTAGATATTTTACAAAAGGATCAAGTAAAGCAAGTAATCTTAAATTTCTTTCCCGATGTAATTATTAACACAGCAGCTTTTACTAATGTTGATAAATCTGAAACGGAAAGAGAAACTGCTTGGAAAATAAATGTAGGCGGAGTTGAAAATATTGCATTATATTCTTGGACTATTGATGCACATCTAATTCATTTTTCTACCGATTATGTCTTTGACGGTAAGAACGGACCCTACACAGAAGATGATAAACCGAATCCGATTGGTTATTACGGCAGGACGAAACTCGCCTCTGAAAATTCTATTCGTGTAAGCGGAACCAGATATACAATCGTTAGATCGAATGTTTTATATGGACCAAGTAAATATGGCCGGCCGGATTTTGTAAAATGGGTAGTTAACTCATTACAAAATGGAGAGAAGATTCGAATTGTAACAGATCAAATTGGCAATCCAACTTATATTGATGATCTTGTTGACGCAGTGAATAAAATTGTCGAATTCAAGAAAGAAGGTATTTTTAATATTGGTGGGCGCGAGATGATCTCTCGTTTTGATTTTACTTTAAGAATAGCGAAATATTTTAGTCTAAATGAGAAATTGATTGTCCCTATTCTGACAAAAGAATTAAATCAACCAGCTGCACGGCCATTAAAATCGGGATTAATTACAATTAAAGCCGAAACTGAGATCAGTTTTAAGCCTCATTCAATAGAAGAGACGTTTTCTTTAATGCAAAAGGTCTGAAAGAGATAATATAAATTGTAATATCAAATTCTTTAATTGACAATTTGATCTTTAATTATGAATTTAAGAATAGGATTTGATAATTCTAACAGATACATCAAACAAAGAGGAGAAATGTTATGAAAAAACTTCTAGCAGTTATCACAGTATTATTGTTTGTTTGTGCTAGTTCCTATGCTCAATCATCAGTTCAGAGCGGAACTTTCTTTTATTCAAAAGACAGTCCGAATTACACATTGCATGCTAATCAAGGAAAAAGACTTGTTGAATATGAAGTTAATTTCAACAAACCGTTTGATAAAAAACCTAAAGTAATTATTATGCCTTCTTTGATTGATGCAGAAAGAGCAACACAAGTTCGTTATAATATCAGAGCAACGGGTGTTTCCAGAGACGGGTTTGTACTTCTTGCCGAGGTTTGGGGTGATACTCAATTGAATTCCATTGGTGGATTCTGGTTGGCTCATACCGAAGAATAATTTTTTATGTTTGAAAGCCGTTACTCTGAAATTAGTAACGGCTTTTTTATTTTGTCCTCGTCAAAAAATATTTTTTCTCAAATTGAAATTTCCCTTCGGAATTTTAACTAAACTGTTTTAGATTGCACCATTAAAAAATTGTTTTCCTTCCAACCCTTCTATACCCGGAGGTGAATATGATTTCTCAACTTATTCAACCGGAAATCATAGATTTAATATCAAATAGGCAGTTCACAGAATTAAAAGAAATTTTAATAGATTGGACTCCCACCGATATCGCAGATCTTCTTCTTTCATTACCGGAAAATGAACAAGCCATTTTTTTCCGTCTTCTCCCGAAAGATCTTGCTGCAGATGTCTTTGAATATTTTGACGTAGACACGCAGATAAATCTGATACAGCTTTTGGGTAAAGAAGATGTTGCTTCTATTCTAAATGAAATGGCAGATGATGATAGAACCGCGCTCTTTGAAGAAGTTCCACCTAATGTAGTTAGACAAATGTTTACTTACTTAACAGCCGAGCAAAGAAAGATAAGTCAACAATTGCTTGGCTATCCGGAACATAGTGTTGGCAGATTAATGACCCCGGATTACATTGCCGTTAAAGAAAATTGGTCTGTTCAACAAACATTGGATTTTATTCGTGAGCATGGGAAAAACAGCGAGACCTTAAATGTAGTTTATGTTATAGATGAAAAAGGAATACTGATTGATGATGTAGCGATCAGAGAGTTTTTGCTTTCACCTCTTCAGGAAAAAGTAAGTGAGTTGATGAATTTTAATTTTGTATCGCTTAAGGTAGATGATGATCAAGAAGCTGCAGTAGAAGTTTTTAAAAAATATGATAGAACTGCATTACCGGTCATGGATTCCGGCGGTGTACTTATCGGGATTGTTACAGTTGATGACGTTTTAGATATTGCCGAAGAAGAAGCAACGGAAGATATTCAAAAGATCGCCGGTGTTGAAGCATTGGATGAACCGTACCCGGATATTTCTCTTTTCAGTATGATAAAAAAACGAGCAGGGTGGTTAAGCATTTTATTTTTAGGTGAAATGTTAACTGCTACAGCGATGAGTTTTTTTGAAACCGAGATTCAACGTGTAGTACAATTAGCACTTTTTGTTCCTCTAATTATTTCTAGCGGAGGTAACTCAGGATCGCAAGCCGCTACTCTGGTTATACGTGCCCTTGCTTTAGGTGAAGTTTCATTAAAAAATTGGTTTTTCATTTTTAGAAGGGAAATAATTACAGGTTTAATTTTAGGAATTATCTTAGCATTAATTGGGATGTTAAGAATAACTACTTGGCATTTTTTAGGTGGCTCTTACGGCTCAATATGGTTTTTACTTAT
>Ga0082335_1002258_pt1 | contig 36747 bp, 31 predicted proteins | sample Subgrocontami58m_FD_72375 | JGI IMG/M metagenome (GOLD analysis project Ga0082335, IMG submission 72375) | Subsurface groundwater microbial communities from S. Glens Falls, New York, USA - GMW37 contaminated, 5.8 m (SPADES assembly) (version 2) ... | reverse complement strand
TAAGAACATCACCGCTCCCAAATTTTGCTAATCCTGGATTACCGGCGCTATTAATAAAAGTTTCTCCACTTGGATTAAAAATAATTGTGGGCGCACCTTTTAATACCAAGTAGCAACCATTTTCTGAAGAGAATGCTTTCCCATAATTCAAAATATTTTTTTCAAGCTCATCTAAGCTAATCCCAATCATATCCGAAAATTCTTTTTGATGAGGTGTTAGCACATTCCCTTTCAGATTTAGCTTTTTATATTCTTCATTTCTGAGAGCATATATTCCATCTGCATCAATTACAAATTTTTTGGATTTATGTTTCTTCAATATTTCAATAACAGCATCTATAGTAGATTGTTCTCTTCCTAATCCCGGACCGATTGCAACAACATTTGCCCAATTAATTTTATCATCAAGCTCTTTTAGATTCTTGTCGCTAAGTATTTCTTGTCCGTTATCTTCGTAAGCAAAAACGATTGCGCTATCAAGCATCTGCTGTGCAAGTATTTTAATTGATTTAGGAAATGCGAGTACAGAAGAACCCGCACCACTTCTTAAAACCGTGTTAGCTGTTAGAAATGAAGCACCCGGAAGTTTTCCGCTTCCGGCAATAACAAAAACTTTTCCGGCAGAATATTTATGCTGGTCCAATCTTTTAGCGGGCAATCCGTAATAAGCATCTTCAGGTTCTATCAAATAATCGTTGATGGTTAGCTTACTATAATATTCATTCCCTATTCCAATCGTTCCTTTTGATATGCTCCCGCAATTCACATAACCCTTTCCGTAAAACAATCCCGTTTTATATTCGGAAAGTGTAACCGTAAAATCTGCATTGAATATAACTTCACCGTAAGCGTTTTCTAAATCCAAACCTGTTGGGAGATCTATTGCAACCTTGTAAGCATTTGACTGATTTATTTTTTCAACAATTTCTTTATATGGTTCGGTTAATTCGCCACGACTTCCGGTACCGAGCATTGCGTCAATAATTAAAGAACAGTCATCAAATTGAGATAAATCTTTTACACTTTCATAAACCATTAATTTAGAAGAAGGATATTCATTAATTAAATTTTTAACAATTCTGAAATTTGTAAGAGCGTCTCCTTTTAACTCTTCTTCGGCACCAAGCGATATAATTTTTACTGAATACTCGTTCACAATAAAATGACGTGCAACAGCAAATCCATCCCCACCGTTATTTCCCTTACCGCAGACTATGCCGACGTTTTTGTTCTCTAATTTTTCAGAGAGATTAAGACTAATGTCATGATAAAGACTTCTCGCTGCATTCTCCATTAATACAATACTCGGAATGCCGAGAGTATTAATCGCAAAGCTGTCAGCTTCGCGGACCTGCTGTGATGTATAAAGTGGTATCATAAATTATCCTTTCGGATTTTCTGAACGTAAAATAAGAAAGAATTGGGATAAATTTAAGGGAGAATTACGATTTACGAATTTCGATTTTTGAATTAACGAATTTTATTATTTTTATAATATTAGTTTTAAGTAAGAAATTTTAATCAAAATTTTCATATACAGGATAAATATGATTGACAAAAAGGAATTGAAGAAACAATACAAACAAACTCTGCCGCCTATGGGTATTTATCAAATTAAAAATTTAATTAACGGAAAAATATTTATCGGCAATAGTAAAAACCTACATGGTAAATCCAACAGTTTTAAATTCCAATTGAATTCCGGCGTGCATGTAAATAGTGAATTACAAAAAGATTATACTAAATATGGCGAACAAAATTTTACATTTGAAGTGCTGGATACATTAGAACCGAAAGATGATCCTTCATATAAATATGATGATGATCTTAAAACATTAGAAGATTTATGGCTCGAGAAACTTCAACCGTTTGGAGTAGCAGGATACAACAAACCCAAAAACAAACTAATGGAACGCTGATCTTTTATGATACTTATGATTTATCATGATTAATCATAAACAATCATAATAATCTGCGTTCTATTTTAGCACAGAAGTTATAACATTCATTAAAGTATCCGGAAGTATACCAAAGACTAATATTAACAACGCGGTGGTTACTACAGCAGCTAAACTGTACGGAGAGATATTGATTTTAAAATCTTCAGTTGCATCTTTGAAATACATGAATACAACAACACGGATATAGAAATAAACACTTATCACACTTGATAACACGCCAAGTATTGCAAGCCATGTTAACTTACTTTGTATTGCAGCAATGAACACATAATATTTTCCGAAGAAACCGGCTAGCGGCGGAATTCCGGCAAGCGCAAACATGAATAAAGCCATTGTTGCTGCAAGTACCGGACTCTTAGCATTTAATCCTGCAAAGGAATTTAGATCTGTTCTTGAATCATTCTCTCCTTCCACAATAGATATTACAGTGAAAGCACCTATGTTCATAAATGTGTAAGCTGCGAGATAAAAAATTATTCCGGCAACACTAAATACATTTCCGGCTGCAAGACCGATCGCCATATAACCTGCATGAGCGATTGACGAGTAGGCAAGCATTCTTTTCAAATTGTTTTGAGAGATCGCAACAATGCTTCCGAATAACATTGAAAGAGCTGAAATTGTTGCAAAGTATGGACTGAAAACATTTGGTGCGTTAAAACTGAAAACTGCAGATAAAATTATTATCAAGACACTAAATGCCGCTGCCTTACCTGTTGTGGACATTAGAGAAGTAACTGTTGTTGCAGAACCTTGATATACATCAGGTACCCACATATGAAAAGGGACAGCCGCAATTTTGAAACTGAAACCGATTAAGAAAAGGATCATTCCAAGAATAAAAATTATATTGGATGAATAACCAACGAAATTCTCAACTAAGTTTTGGATACTTGTTGTTCCGGTAGCTCCGTAAATCAGTGCAATGCCATAAACAACAAATCCGGTTGCGAATGCACCAAGTAGAAAATATTTCATCGATGCTTCATTAGCGGAAAGTTTTTTACGGTTGATTCCTGCAAGAACATAAAAGCAGATTGACATCAATTCCAATCCCATAAAAATCATTAGTATATCTTTTGCGCCGGACATCACCATCATTCCAAGTACGGCAGATTGAATTAAAATATAATACTCACCGAAATAAGTACCGTATTTTTTTAGATAATCTATTGATGAAAGAACAACAAGCGCAGCGCCGATATTAAAAATGAAATTGAAAATTGCCGGTTTGCCCCCGACTTCAATCATTCCGCCGAACAAAACAAAATTTTGATTTATGTTAAATACAGAATAAAACGCAGTCGCAAAAAACATTGCTATAGAAAACCAAGGAAGTATTTGTTCACTCTTCTTTGTAGATATCTCAATTAGAACTGATAATACAATTCCAACCCCAATTATTATTTGAGGCATCAGTAAAAAATATTCGTAATTATTTTGAGGCATAAGTTTATCTATTTAAACAAATTTATTGTATATGAACCGACTTGCTGAAGTATTGATTGCGTTGATACTTCAGTAAGTTTTAAGAATGTACTCGGGTAAACTCCTATCCAAATTATAAAAACGAAAATTGGAATAATCACAATCATCTCTCGCAAATTCATATCAGTCAATTCATGTTTCAATTCTTCATTTTTTACTTCACCAAATACTACACGCTGGTACATCCATAACATATAAACTGCCGCAAAGATCACTCCGCTTGCAGCAAAAATTGTAAACCACCAACTGTTCAGAACAGCTGATTTGAACGAGCCTATTAAAATCAAAAACTCGCCGATGAATCCGTTCAGTCCTGGTAAACCAATTGATGATAACATTGCAATCATCAACACAGTTGAATAGAGCGGAACTAATTTAGCAATGCCGCCATAAAAAGAAATTTCACGATGATGGGTTCTTTCGTAAAGAACTCCAACCAAAAGGAATAACGCTCCCGTGGATAAACCATGATTGATCATTTGAATAACCGCACCTTGAACAGATTCGACAGTCATTGCAAAAATTCCGAGCACAACAAATCCAAGATGGGAAACGGAAGAATACGCAACTAACTTTTTCATATCGGTCTGCACCATCGAAACAAGAGCGCCATAAATAATTCCTATTACAGCCAGCACAGAAATGATCGGTGCAAAATTAACAGCCGATTGTGGAAATAACGGTAGACAGAATCGAATCAAGCCATACGTTCCCATCTTTAGCAAAACTCCTGCAAGAATAACAGAACCGGCTGTTGGTGCTTCTACGTGTGCATCGGGTAGCCATGTATGAAGCGGAAAAAGTGGAACCTTTATTGCAAAGCTTAAGAAGAAAGCGCCGAACATCCACGACTGAATATCGTGAGGAATTGTTGGGCCGACTTTATAAAGTTCAAGTAAGTTTGTCGTGAAATGACCGATCAAATTTGAAGCATAAACTGCGAGCCAGATGATTGCAACTAACATCAGAAGACTGCCGAACATGGTGAAGATGAAAAATTTAACTGCTGCATAAATTCTTTTCTCTCCTCCCCAAATACCGATGATGAAGTACATCGGAATCAGCATCGCTTCCCAGAAAATGTAGAACAAGAAAATATCTAGCGAAATAAATACTCCGAGCATTCCGACTTCAAGAAATAGCATAGAGAATGTAAACATCTTCACATTTTTTTCAATCGCTTTCCAAGTTGAAAGAAGTGTAAGCGGAGTTAAAAATGTTGTAAGCAGAACAAGAATAAGTGAAATACCGTCAACACCAACGTGATAGCTGATGTTCAAACTTTTTATCCAAACAATTTGATGTATACACTGGAATTGGGAATTTGTAGCATCGAACCCAAAATAAATAACTAAGGATATTACAAATGCAATAAGGGAAATACCTAAACCAAACCATCGGATAAGCTGTTTCTGTTCTTGTTTGAAGAAAAGAACAAGCACGCTCCCAATTATCGGAGTTAGAAGTAAGTATGTTAAGAGTAAGTTTTGTTCCATAAGATCTAAATTTTTCTTTGCGTCCTTCGTGAAATCCTTTGCGACCTTTGCGTTAAAGCTTTTAACCGCAGAGAGCGCAAAGAAGGCGCAGAGTTTACAAACTAAGTATCAACCACAAAAGAACTAATGCAATTCCTGCCACCATTATTAATGCATATGATTGTGCAACTCCGGTTTGAATTTTTCTAATTACACCGGAACTTTTTTCTACCAATGAAGCAACACCATTTACCATCCCATCAATAAACTTCACGTCAAAGATTTTCCATAAAAACTTTTCGCTTCCATTCTGTATCGGTTGGACAACTGCTGCTTCATAGACTTCATCAACAAAATATTTATTAAGAAGTAAGTTGTAAAATCCTTTGAACTTGTTTGAAACATTTTCTGCAATCTGTGGATTCTTTCTATAAACATGGAGAGCAAAAAATATCGCACTTAATGCTGCAGCGACAGAAACAGTCATCAACAAAATTTCTTCTAAATGAGTATGATCACCATACAGCGCCAATTTATTCATTGCGGGTGCATAGATTGGTTCAAGCCATCCTTCAAATAAATTTCCATGTTCTCCGAAGAAAACTTTTGGCAGACCAATATATCCACCGATTATAGAAAGAACAGCAAGAATCATCAACGGGACAGTCATTAACGCCGGTGATTCATGTGGATGAACATTGTGATGATCGAATCTTTCTTTACCATAGAATGTTAGTGAAACTAATCTAAACATATAAAAAGCAGTTAGCATTGCTGTGATAGCACCGATCAACCAAAATACAAATCCGCCATTCGCATAGGCGCTCCACAAAATTTCATCTTTACTGAAGAATCCAGATAAGCCAGGCACACCTGAAATTGCAAGAGTTGCTATAAAAAATGTTAGAAAAGTTTTCGGCATATATTTTTTTAAGCCGCCATACTTTTGAATATTCTGCTCATCATGCATTCCATGAATTACAGAACCGGCGCCAAGAAATAAAAGTGCTTTGAAAAATGCGTGTGTCATTACATGAAAGATAGAAGCACTGAACGCACCAACACCTGCAGCTAAAAACATATATCCTAATTGACTTACCGTTGAGTAAGCTAAAACTTTTTTAATGTCGTTCTGAACTAAACCGATTGAAGCCGCCATTAAAGCTGTCAGCAATCCGACCACAGCAACAACAGTCATAATAGCCGGAGCCGAAACAAAAATAATTGATGCACGCGAAACCATATATACACCGGCAGTAACCATTGTAGCGGCGTGTATGAGCGCTGAAACCGGTGTAGGACCGGCCATTGCATCCGGCAGCCAAACGAACAAAGGAATTTGTGCAGACTTTCCAGTAGCACCTATAAATAAGAATAGAGCAATCAATCCAAATGTAGATTCTGCAACCGGGAATGATGCAGCTCTTGCAAAAACTTCTTTGAAGTTGAGTGAATCAAAAGTCATGAAGATTAAAAACATTCCGAGTAGAAATCCGAAATCACCTATTCTATTAACAACAAAAGCTTTTTTCGCAGCTTGTGATGTTGTTCCTTTTTCAAATTTTCTATCATACCAGAAGCCAATTAACAAATATGAGCAGAGACCTACTCCTTCCCATCCAAGAAAAAGTACAACAAAGTTATCACCCAGGACTAAATTCATCATTGCAAAGATGAAAAGATTTAGATATGAAAAAAATCTCCAGAATCCATTGTCTCCGTGCATATAACCAATTGAGTAAACGTGGATTAAAAATCCAACTCCATTTATGATGAGAGACATTGTAAGAGAAAGTTGATCAACCAGGTAAGCAAATTTTATTTGAAGTCCGCCGACATTTAACCAGGAAAATAAATTAACAGTATTAGATCTCTCTTCAACAGGTAAGCCAAGTGTTTGAATAAACGCACCAAGAACAATTAGAAAAGAAATTCCTATTGTCGCACTGCCGATTAGACCAATTACTTTTTCGTTCTTGATCTTTCTTCCGAACAATCCGTTAATCAAAAATCCAAGTAACGGCAAAAGCGTAGTAAGGTATATAAGATTTATCATTACCATTTGAAGATATTTATCTCGTCAATGTTAACTGTCTTTTTATTTCTAAATATTGCAATGATGATTGCCAAACCGACTGCTGCTTCTGCGGCGGCAACTGTCATAACAAAGAATACAAAAACTTGTCCAATGGAATTTCCTAGGTAAGATGAAAAAGTTACAAGAGTTAGATTTGCAGAATTCAACATAAGTTCGATGCACATAAACACGACAATAGCGTTTCTTCTGATAAGCACACCTGCAACACCTACGCAAAACATGAATGCGCTTAGGATAAGATAATATTCCATTGGTATTGATGACACTTCTTTCTCTCCATGTCATTCTGAGGAGTGTAACGACGAAGAATCTCTAATTCATATGTTGAGAGATTCTTCCCCCGATTATCATCGGGGTCAGAATGACTATTACTCAAACTTTTTCTTTGCTAAAACCATTGCACCTATTGTAGCGGCAAGAAGTAAAAATCCCGCAACCTCAAAAGGTATTATATAATTTGTATAAAGCTGTTGACCAATTGCCTGGATTGTTCCGGCTTTAACACTTGCTGCCTCATCGGGTGTTAATGTGCGAGAAGGACTTCCGTGAAAAATTAAATAAGCGACTTGAACAAATACGAATACACTAATCAGAATTGCAAAGAATTTTATAGCGCGTTTATCTGCAAATAATTTGTGTTCTGTTTCTGTGTTTAATAACATCAGGACAAAAAGAAATAAAACCATAATAGCACCGGCATACACAATAACTTGAACGACAGCAATGAATTGAGCATTGAGTAGTAAGTATAAACCGGCTAGTGAAAAAAAGTTTAAGACTAAAAATACTGCGCAAATTACAGGACTCTTACGAGTGATCATCACAACCGAAGTAATTGCGGCTACTGATGCGAGAACAATAAATAGAATTATCTGTACATTCATTCTTAAGGTGTATTCCTATAAATCATTCTTGGAAATGGAATTGCTTCACGCAAATGTTCTAGTCCGCAAATCCAACTGACTGTTCTTTCAAGTCCGAGACCAAATCCGGCATGAGGTACCGAGCCGAACCGTCTTAAATCCAAATACCATTCAAAAAAAGATTGAGGCAAATTGTGTTCTTTAATTCTTTCAAGTAAAAAATCTAAATTATCTTCACGCTGGCTTCCGCCAATAATTTCTCCGTATCCTTCAGGCGCAATTACATCAACAGCAAGAGCAACTTTAGGATTTTCCGGATCGCGTTTCATGTAAAAGGCTTTTACTTCGGATGGATAACGATGAATCATCACCGGACGATCAAATTCTTCACCGATCAAAGTTTCATCTGCACCGCCAAGATCATTTCCCCATTGGAAATCAACACCCTTCTTTTTCAAAATCTCAACTGCATCAGTGTAAGAAATTCTAGGGAATGGACGTTTTATATTTTCAAGTTTTGTTGTATCGCGTTCAACTTCTTTTAATTCTTCTTTCATTTCAGAAAGAACTGTTTGGACAATGTATTCTAAAAATTCTTCTGCAAGATCCATATCATCATCAAGATCATAAAAAGCCATTTCCGGTTCAACCATCCAGAATTCAGTCAAGTGTCTTCGTGTTTTAGATTTTTCTGCACGGAATGTTGGACCGAATGAATAAACTTTGCCAAGAGCCATTGCGCCGCTCTCTTCGTAAAGCTGTCCGCTTTGTGTCAAATAAGCTTTACCGAGATCAAAATATTCCATTTCAAAAAGTGTGGAAGTTCCTTCACATGCATTTGGTGTGATGATTGGCGGATCAAAAAGTACAAATCCACGTTCATCAAAAAAATCACGGATAGCTTTTACAACGCGTGCACGTATCTTGAGAATCGCAACTTGTTTCTTAGAACGAACCCAGAGATGACGGTTATCAATAAGAAATTCTATTCCATGTTCTTTTGGTGTGATTGGATATTCATGAGCAACGGAAATTATTTTTACATCGGTAGCATCTAATTCAAAACCGCCTACTGAGCGCGGTTCAACCTTCACTTTCCCGGTTACTTCAAAGGATGATTCTTGTGTAAGTTTATCAGCGCTTTCAAAAATTTCATCTGTAACATTTCCTTTAAAAACTACACACTGGACATAACCGCTGCCGTCTCGCATAATTAAAAATTTAATTTTTCCGCTGGATCTTTTGTTGTAAAGCCAGCCTTTTAAGGTAACTTCTTTACCCACATAATCTTTTAGATCTTTAATATAAACCGAAGGTTTCATTAAGTTTTTTTGTTTTTTTCGTTGCGAAATATAATTAACGGCTTGTTATAAAAGCAAAAAATCTATACTAAATTAAAAATACAAATAAACTTACTTTTTATAATACACTGGAAAGACTTGTTCATAATAGATATGATATTCCATTAATTATTTTTATATTTCATATTATAGAGGCTACCATAGATGAACAAAATAAAAATATTTGTTCTCATTTCTTTTTCCCTTCTCATGTTTTCACAATATCCCAGAAAATTAAATAAATGAAGATTTATGATTTTTGGGGAAAAAATATTAAACACCACTTAGGCAATGTATCGTTGCCGTTAACAATTTTATGCTTATCTATTTTCTCCCAAATTCAAATTTTAGCACAAAGTTTTCCTGTTCAAACCTACACATTAGAAACCGGGCTGAATACCAACTATATCAATGACGTTATACAGGACAAACAAGGACGTATGTGGTTTGCTACTGAATACGGTGTTTCTGTTTATGATGGTTATACTTGGAAAAACTATAGTGATAAAGATGGAATACCGAACAAGGAATATTTCCTTATCAAAGTTGACAGCAGCAGTAATAATATTATTGCTGTTCCGTATTGGAGCGGTTCACACATTGCATTATTTAAGAATGATAAATGGACCTTAATTAACGAGACTCCTCAATTAAATGGAACATATAAAAATTTTACATCTTTCGATTTTATTTATGAGAACAACAAACAAATTTTATATTTCGGGACTTATGAAGGAGTATTTTATTATAAGGATAAAAAGTGGGGCCGCATTTCTAAGAATGATGGATTGATAGACGATCGTGTAAATACTGTCAAAAATTTTCAAAACAAACTATATGTCTGTACTGAAAACGGTTTGTCTGTCATTCATGATGGGAAAATTGACAATAGTTTGAATTCTGCAATAAATATCCCCACGAAAAGAATAAAATCTATAGAGTTTGAATCTGTTAAAAACAATTCCGGTCCTATTATTTGGTTGTTAGGAAATAAATGGATCGGTACCGTTCAAGATAGTAAATTCAACTTAGTTACTTCTAATAATGAAATGACAGCCGATTTTCCAACGCAAAAGCTTAGACATATCTGCTTTCTCTATGATAAGATGGATAGAATTTATTACGGGAATGAGGTTGAAAGACTTTATCTGGAAAAATCAACCAAGAAAGTTATAACTGTTAGTCAAGAAAATAGATTTACCACTTCAGGAAGTTCCGCAATTTTTCTCGATCGTGAATCAAATCTTTGGTTTACAAGTTATCGTGGAATTGATAAAGTCAGTAATTCTCCTTTTCAAAATTACTTCAAAGAAAACGGATTATTGGAAAATGAGGTTTCTTCAACAATTGAAGTAAACCCAGGGTATTATATTTTTGGACATAATCATGGTCTTACAATTTTTAAAAATGGTAAATTCACTACATTTACTTTAACCCATCCATCTGATAAAAATTATTCCCTTTCTAGAATTATGGACATTTGTAAGGATTACAGCGGGAATGTCTGGATTGCAGGTTCTGAACTTGGTGTAGGCAAAATGAGTAATTCTAAAAAAATAAATTGGATTCAATATAAGAATACTATTCAAATCAACTCGATTATATCCGATAAACTTGGGACAATATGGGTTGGGTCGGATGCCGGTTTATTTAAAATATCAGATGATCATTCGAATATTGTTTTAATTAATAACAAAGCATTTCTTAACAGTCGAAAAATCTTTATTGATGCAAATGGAACAATTTATGGAGCGTGTCCTGACGGTCTAGCAATGTATAAAAATGGTGTATCTACAAAATTAACTGAAGGTACAGTGCGATTTGGGAATAGTATTTATGCTGTTCAAGATTATACCGATGGGAATAAACTTCTTGGAACTGCAGGTGGATTATATTTACTTGAGGGAAGTTCTATTAGAAAATTTCACGAATATAATTTCACTATCGATAGAAAAATATTTTTTATTACGCGTGATAAAAATAACAATTATTGGTTTGGAACTAATGATGGAGTTGTAAAATGGGACGGCAAAACAGCAAGAAGATTTAGTCTTGAGGACGGACTTGCCGGAAGAGAAACAAATCGTTCTGCAAATACAGTAGATTCGTTTGGAAAAATTTGGATTGGAACGGATCGTGGGTTATCATGTTATCTCCCCCAATATGATATTCCAATTAAACCGCCTATTATGACAGTTCTTGAAGTAGAAGACTCGAAAGGTGTGATACATGACCTCGTCAAACCATTTGAAACGAGCAATGGAGAAAGTTCAATAATTTTTCGATTTAGATCAATTTCATTTATAAATGAAAAATTTATTAAATATAGAGTAAAGCTGGGAGGCTTTGATAGTGTATGGACGGAAATTGGGACTAATAATCAGATCAGATATACAAACCTTAAACCAGGTGAATATAAATTTTTTGTACAGGCAAAAAATTTAGGAAGTGATTGGAGTATATCAAGTGTTTCCAATACTATCAACATAATAAGTCCGTTTTATGAACGCTGGTGGTTTATTCTTCTATCTCTAGGAATTTTGGGCATTATATTATCTTTTATTCAAAAGTACATTTCTGAAATAAAATACGCGCATAAACTTGAAAAAGAAGTGATACTTAGAACAGTTGAACTTAAGAAATCAGAAGAAGAACTGTTACAACTGAATGCTATGAAAGATAAATTCTTTTCAATTGTTGCACACGATCTAAAAGCTCCCTTCCAGGGTTTGTTGGGGATTTCTGATATACTAACAAAAAATTATAATGAGCTAGATGATGACGAAGTAAGAAATATTTCGTCTAATATTTATAAAACTACTAAAAACCTGTATACGCTGATTGAACAGCTATTAGACTGGGCTCAACTTCAAACCAATAGAATGGAATACAATAAAGAGAAGATAGAACTGCAAACAATTATTCTAAATGTTTTTAATCTTATTTCTCAAAACGCTAGCGAAAAATCTATCGAAATACAAAACAGTGTTACCGATGATGTTTTTGTTTTAGCAGATGAAAGAATGCTAAACTCAATTCTTACTAATTTGATTTCTAATGCAATTAAATTTACAAGGAAGGGTGGAAAAATTTCAATCTCAAGTAAATATGAAAACAATTTAGTAGAAATCTGTATCAATGATACCGGTGTAGGTATTGATAAAGAAAAAATAGATAAGCTTTTCAGAATTGACCAAAGTTATACTAGTAAAGGAACGGAAGGAGAAATGGGAACAGGTCTTGGTTTAATTCTCTGCCGTGAGATGGTTAATAAACTTGGTGGTGATATATGGGTCAATAGTGAAAAAGGAAAAGGTTCTACTTTCTGTTTTACTTTGTCCAAGGCCGAACAATAATTTAATGTAAGTAATTAAGCAGATAGTATCTTTACAATTATTTTTTTTGAGAATATTTCTTCGAACAAACCTTTACGTCTTTCAAGATTCCATAATTCAATTTCCGGAATAATCCCATTTTGGCATTTAAGGGTCAGATCAACTGAACTTTTATTAATCTTAGTTTTGATTGATTTTACCAACTGTTTATGAGTGCGGTCAAATGCATCAACAACTCTTAACATTGCTGAAAGTTTTTTAATCACATCTTGTGTAGCCGGTGATAACAAATTAAAATCTTCATGGCGGGATTTTGGATGGCTCTTTCGATGATAACGTGCTGTGTGAGCAATAATACTAATTTCATTTTCGTTAAAGCCAAGTAACTCACTATTCTTTATAATATAGAAACTATGTTGATGATGATTCGTATGCGAAATATGATAACCTATATCGTGAAGCATAGCCGCTGCAGAGAGATACTCCTTACATTCATCATCTAACTTGTGCAAATTCTTTAATTGATCAAAGAAATCAACCGAAAGTTTTGCAATATGGCTGCAATGGAGATGATCATATTTGCAAGACTCTGCCAGATGTCTAACACTTTCATTCCTAATATCAGACAAATTAGGCATTGAAGAATCTGTATGAAGTTTCTGAAGCGAATCAATAACGATTCCTTCTCTTAGTGCATAACCGGAAATCGTCATGGTATGAAGATTTAGTAATTCAAAAATTGTTGAAAGAATTATTATACCAGCGGGCACTATATCAGCCCTCTTTTCATCAAGTCCCGGAATTTTTTTTCTTTTCTCAACAGTTTTTTTGCTAAGAATTTCTTTTTTTACTTTTTCTAATTCCTTCCGGGTAAATTCAAAATTATTAAGTATTGTGCCCGGAGTTGAATTCCCTTTTCTCATTGCTTGAATAATTAAACCCGTTGACATAATCGTTCCTGATGAACCGACACAGGTGCTGAATCCCAATCTATTAATAATTGACGCGGCTTGAACTAATTCAACCTCGATCCATTTTTTACATTCTTTAATTCTCGAATCCGTTACTATATAATCCGGGAAGAATTTTTCAGTTAATCTAACAGCTCCAATCTTCAAGCTAATTGAAAAATTTGTATTACCTTTATTACCGATTAAAAATTCTGTGCTGCCTCCGCCGATATCAATCACCAATACTTTCTTATTATAGATAGGAACAGCTTTCATTATGCCCAAATAAATAAGGCGGGCTTCTTCGTAGCCGCTGATTACTTCGATCTCGATTCCGGTTCCTTTCAAAACCTTTTGAATGAATTCATTTTTATTGTAAGCTTCTCGAACTGCACTTGTTGCAACTGCCCTTACTACAGCACCATGAGAATCAGCAATACCTTTAAATCTTTTCAGTGTAGCAATTGCTCTTCCAAAAACTTCCGGTTTAATAAATTTTATATTTCCACTGCTGCCTTCACCGAGACGTATTACTTCTCTTTCTCTATCAATAATTTCAAACCCGCCACCCTTTTTTGTTTTCACAACAATAAGGTGAAAAGAGTTCGTGCCTACATCAATAGCTGCTATATTTTGATTAACGTTTTTCATTCTTCTGTTTTTCTATTAGATAGTTGAATAGATCAAAAACATCATCAACAGATACATCGGATACGAATTCAGATTTACGAAGAAAATATTTTGTAGGGCCAACAGGCGCCCAGTTAAACGGATTTGTCGGGCCGAAGATTGAAATTTGCGGAGTTGTGGTTGCGCCCGCTACATGCATTACTCCGGTATCATTTGTTATAAAAATATTACTTTGAGAAATTAGTGCCGCAAGCTGCGGAATGCTTTTATTCAAAAAGTATCCGCTTTCTTTACAGCAGCGCTTTTTTATAAAATCCAATTCATCTTTGTCCGCATCACTTCCGGTAAAATATATTTTTGTATTCATCTTCGTTTTAATTCTTTCGATCAACTCAACAAATTTCTCCAGCGGCCATCTATTTTGTTGTTTACCGGCGCCTATATGAAAGCCGATCAAAGGACAATCATCTTTTGGTGATAATGAATCAATAAATTCATTTGCAAGTTTTATATCTGTTTCATCATAAAATACACTGGTACCGAAATTTTTTGTTCTAATCCCAAACGGTCTCACAATATCTAAAATGAAATCGGAAACATGTGCATCCGGACATTTGCGCCAATCTAATTTTATTCTGTGATTAAACACGAATGCAAGATTATTTTTATCCCCGTTTAATTCTTTGGGACCAATTTTAATTTTTGCTTTTGATAATCCGGTTAATATGCAGCTTGTTAACGAGACTGCAACCGTTACCGGTACAATAGTAAGATCCCAATCACGTCTGAGAAGTTTTTTCAAACGTAAGATATAATTAGGCACCCATATTTTATTATTCTTGAAGATAAATATCTCATCTATAAATTTGTTCTTATCAACAGCATAATAATTTTGAGAGCTGGCAATCAATGTTATACGGGAATTGGGATAAGTTTCTTTAATAGCACGGAATAAGGAAACGCTTGCCAACAGATCACCAAATTGATTGTGTTGGCGGATCACTAAAATATTTTTCGGGTTTTCAAGCGATCTGTCGGATAATTCGCTGGCGGTTAAAAATTTTTCTAAAAGATTAATAATAAATTTTCTAAAATTATCTTTGAGGGACATTAAGGCTTTTCTTTTGGATTTTCAGATTTAGCGGAGTTTAAGTCTTCAAAATGTGCTTCGATGACATCTTCCTTATCAATTTTATATTTTGAAGAAGCGGTGTTTACATTTTTCGGAGGAACATTCTTATTAGGAGAGAAATAATTCATTACGTTTCTAATTGTCCTAATTACCAAATAGAAGATTAGCGAATAAAGAATAAATCTTAGTAAACTCATCATCTAACCTTTTGCTTCGGGATTGAAATATTCAATGAAGCCTCTATCATCTCTGAAAATTTGTTCATATAGTTCTTCAAAATCTTCTTCTTTGTTTACAAAATCAATTTCGGAAGTATTAACGATTAATAACGGTGTGTTATTGTACTTAAAAAAGAAATTATTGTAAGCTTCTGAAAGTTCGCTTAAATATGCACGGGTAAGATTTCGTTCAATCTGTCTTCCGCGTGTTTTTACATTTGTTGTTAGTCTATCAAGACTTGATTGCAAAAATATTACCAGATCCGGTTGAGGAATATCTCTTTCTAATAGTGGGAAAATACTTTCGTATAATTTTATTTCTTCACCTGAAAGATTCATGTAGGCAAATATTCTGTCTTTCTCAAATATGTAATCGGAAACAATGTACTTAGAGAAAAGATCCTGCTGATTTAATTGCTGCTGTTGTTTGTAACGGTTGATCAGAAAAAACATCTGCGTTTGAAATGCAAAACGTTTTCTGTCATCATAAAATTTTTCAAGGAAAGGATTTTCTTCGAATTGTTCAAGAATTAAATTAGCGCCAAGTTTATCACATAGTTTATGAGCTAGTGTTGTTTTGCCTGCGCCAATTACACCTTCAATCGCTATGTATCTGATTTCTGACAAATTATTATAATCTATTGTTAAGCTTTTTGATTATATGTTTTTCAATTGATGTAAGATCGAACTCATTTAATTTTTTATTCAACACAGGGTGTACATATTCTCCGGCAATTTCTATTAAAGGTGCAAGAACAAAATCCCGATTCATAATATCTTTATGCGGCACCGTTAATATTTCGCTCTTATAAATTAAGTTATTATAGAAAAGAATATCAACATCAATTTCTCTTGGATTCCATCGAATTTCTGATTTTTCTCTCCCAACTTTGTTCTCAATATCTTTTAGAAAATAATAAAGTTTTTCTATATCAAATTCAGTTTCAATTAATATAACTGCATTATAAAAATTATCTTGGTTCGTATTTCCGTAAGGTTTTGTCTCATAAACTGAAGATGATTTTACTAATCTGCAATTCTTATCCTGGCCAATTAATTTTACTGCGCTTACTAAATAATTAAATCTGTCTCCTTTATTCGAACCGAGACCAAGGTAAACATTATTTCCCATTTTCTTTGATCACTTCAGCTTCAACACAATCAAGTACGCCGCCGACCGGGACATTATGTTTACGTACACGTACAGCAATTTTTTTTATTTCTGAATATTTTTTTAGAAGAGAATCGGCAATTACAGTTGCTAGTGTTTCAATCAAATAATATTTCTTTTCGTGAACAAGCTGATTAATAAACTTATACACATCGGTATAGTTGATTGTAAGTTTAAGATTGTCTTTTTCAGCAGCGGAAGTAAAATCAGTATAGATATCAACATCGGCTTCAAACTTTCCGCCCATGTTTTGTTCTTCTTGATGAGCGCCGTGATATGCATAAAATGAAGCGTTCTTAATCCTAATAATGTTAATCATTTGGCAAATTTCTTTTTTGTTAGGTAGTAATTCATTAACCCTTTAAAGTTAGCAAATAAAATTCCGATTAGCACTAATGCGCTACCGGCAAGTGTTTGAAGGGAAAAATTTTCATTCAGTATAAACCAGCCAAGAATAACAGCTATAATTGGGGTTATGAATGCAGTAAGTGAAAGGATAACGATGTTCATTCTTTTCAATAACCAATAGTAAGTAGTAAAAGTAACAAGCGTTCCGAAAAATGCTAAAAATGTTATCGAAGCAAATGCATTAAAATCAAAAACCCATGTGGAGGAATTTTCCGTTAAAGTCGAGACTATTATTAAAATTATTCCGGCTGAAAAAAGCGGCAAGAAATTCATTGATAACGGATTTAGATGGTGACCGTATTTTTTTATTGTTACTCCTATTCCGGCTTGCATGGAAGAACTTATTAACACAGCAAGTATTCCTAAAAGCTGTTGTGATAGATCAAGCGATAAATTTTCGGAGAAGATTATCACAATTCCGCTGAAGCCTAAAATAGAACCAAAGATTTGATTAAATGTTACGCTTTCTTTTTTGAATGCAATAATTGAATAGATTATAACGAAGAACGGCATGACTGCAAATACGATTGAAGCCAATCCCGATGGGATATATTGCTCAGCCCAATAAACTAATCCAAATGGGATTACAAATGAGAATAAACTTAAAAAAGCATAAAGTTTTATTGATAAGGGATCTTTCTGAAGTGAAATATTTTTTATCCTCATCATTCCATAAACGAACAGCGATGCAAGAAAGAAACGTAACCCGGCAGAAATAAGAGGGGTTAATGAACTCAATCCAAAACGAATTGCTAACCAGGTTGAACCCCAGATTAAACTAATTAATGTGTAGCCGGCAGCTAATTTATATTTTTCTGTTAACACTTATTTCCCTTTCATTGCAATTACACCAAGAGCACGCCCGGAATTCTTTCCATCCCTTCTATATGACTGCAGATATTTTTCTTCATAACTGCACAAAGATGAAATTTCAATATGAGTATCACGTATTCCTAAATTTAAAAGTACATCTTTATTTACTCCGAGTACATCAAGGTAATGTTTATGATTAATACTTTTTAAATAAGTACGATGAAAATGTTTCGCGACTTCATCACCAACTTCATAATTCTTTTGGCAGATAGACGGACCAATATAAACTAGCAGATTGCTTGGTGAGCAATTGAATTGTTCTGTCAGAATTAAAATTGTTTTCCGTAAGATTTGTTTTTCTGTTCCGCGCCAGCCGGAATGAACTGCCGCTATGATTCCATTAGTTCTATCATAAATAAAAATCGGAGTACAATCCGCAGTTGATATTGCAAGACCGATTCCCTTTTGTGTTGTGATCATTGCATCACTCTCGCCGACAGGTCCCGGTTCACCAATTATCGTAACAATATCGGAATGAATTTGTTTTTGAATTGCTATCTGTTCTGTTGTTAATCCCAACTCATTATAGAAAGCTTCACGATTAGTGCGAACAATTTCCGGATCATCGCCAACGGTGAGCGACATATTGAAATAAAACGGCTCGGTGCGGTTCAATCCGTTTTTAGTACTTAAGCCAAAAATAATTTCCGGAAACTTTTGAAAGAGTGAGCTTTGAATGATTTGCATATGGGGGTTTTCCATCTCTCCCAAGCCTTCCCTTTTATATAGGGAAGGCATCAGGGTAGGTTCAAAACATTAAATTACTTTTAATGATTCATCAAGATCGAGCAAAATATCTTCAGTGTTTTCAAGACCGATTGCAAGACGAACTCCGCCTGGATCAATTCCGCGTTCAGCTAATTTTTCCGGTGGAACAACCGAGTGTGTCATCGAAGCGGGATGTTCGATCAATGTGCGTGTATGTCCAAGCGAAACTGCAAGAGTCATAGTGTATGCGTTGTCTGCAACGTAATCCATAAATTTTCTTCCGTTCTCTTTGCTCTCAGCCGGTGAATTTCCCTTTAAAACAAAATATAGCATACTGCCGGGTGCAAAGTTGCCGTTAAAATCAATCATCTGTTTCTTAGCAATTTCATAATTCTTTGAACTTGGTAATCCGGGATAATTTACAAACTCAATTTTGGGATGTGCATTAAGAAACTCTGCAATCCGCGTCGCAGATTTAATTTGATGACGCTGACGAAGTGCAAGAGTCGGTAATCCATAAGTTAGAATTGCCCAAGCACTTTTTGTATTAAGCACAGCGCCAAAATCTTTTCTGTAAAGTAAAATTAGATCACGATATTTTTTCTTACCGATTACAACTCCGCCCATATCTGTTCCAAATCCGCCGATTCCTTTTGTAAGTGAATGAACTGTAAAATCAGCTCCTAATTCTATGGGCCGCTGACAGAATGGTGTTGCAAATGTATTATCCACAACTATCTTAATCTGATCTTCTTCATTGCGCGTTTTGTTTATATCTTTAATAACATCTGCAATTGCGCAGACGTCAATTATTTCTATGTTGGGATTCGCCGGAGTTTCAAAATAAATTACTTTTGTTTTTGCGGTAACGTTATCGAGAATATTTTTAGGTTGAGTTAGATCAATCGGCGAAACTTTAATGTTGTACTTAGGATACCAATTATTGAAAAGAGAAATTGTGCAACCGTATAAAGTTGTGTGAGTGATAATTTCATCACCGGTTTTTGTTAGAACACCAAGTATTGCTGAAATTGCGCCCATACCCGTTGCAAAACTTACAGCAGTCTCTCCCTTCTCAACGTAAGCCAAATTTTCTTCCAGCATATCTTTGTTCGGTTCGCCAAGACGGTCGTAAATAAAAATTGGCGCATTATCCCCGAGTTGCTCGGTATTAGCAAACTGCATAAAACCTTGCGCACCGCGTTCAACAGAATCTAAACGGAAAGTTGTTGAAGATGAAATTGGTGCCGTAACATGATGTGAGTAGTCCCAGCTATCGCTAACATTCTTACCATAAATTAAATGCGTATCCATTGAGTATTTTGAATCATCAACTTGATTTTTCTTTTTTGTTTTAGTTTCGTTCGACATAAAGCCTCCATATTCTAAACCAAAATTACGGAAATAACGGATGGGAATAAAATTGGTTGGAAGAAATAAGAATGAAGAAGTAAGTAATAAGAAGTATAATATCGAGCGGGTGTTACGGTTCTATCGTGATGAGGTAAAAAACGCTGTCCGTGTTGAGCGGCTAGTTATAAACACCTTACATATTATTCGCATGGTTTTTTATTATTTCCCGAAATTCTAAGAGTAATTCAAATTGAATTGGGATTTTATCATAATGATTCTCAAAGGTATCTTCTATAAATAAATAGTATTCTTGTAAATTCTCTCTTGCATAGTCAAATTTATAATAAATAGCTTTTGCCAATACTTTTGAGTGATCAATCAATAAATCATTTTTTCGTAGATCAAAATAAAGGTCAAACATTATTGAAAATATATAGTACTTAAAGTGATCTGATATTGTGGATGAATCATATAATGTTTTTAAACATCGACCAATAGAATTCATTGTTGACATGGGGATCCTGCCATTATTCATTGTCAAATTCATATTGCCTAACTGCACATTTTCTTGTTTCAGATTTAATTCATCTAGGGATCTTAGCCAATTACGCATATTAGAGAATATCTCATAAATTAAATATTCATATTTAGTTGGCCATTCTGCATATTGGTCATAATATATATCGGTATTGTTATGATTTTTTGTAATTCCTTCAACGAAATAATGGTAATAAGAAAGCCACATATGCCATTGGATGTTTTTATAAAGAGCTTGTGAAACCATAACATCAAAGAAATGAATAGCAATAAAAATATCAGACTTCCATCGAGATGAATCATAGAAATTTTGGATATTCGTGTTGTAACTGTCAAGTTCAGGATGTCGTTTAAGATAGTCTAACTTTTCAATGACATATTCACCAACTGGTCGCCAAACACCAAGTTTCTCAGCTATTTTAGGATCATCAAATAAATAATAAATCAATTTATTTGTGTCAATTATCCAATAGTTGGAATAATGATGGAGGTTTTGCGTGTTTTCTAACTCAATAAATAGCACACTTCTGTTATCTGCTAATAATTTTCTAAATATTAGATCAACAAAATCGTCACGGTAATGTTTATCAATTTCGAAAAACTTAAGAAATACGTAAGAATGAGACTTAACAATATGATCAATAAAAGTTTCGTGTAGGATTACTTTAGAAAGAATAATTGAAGCGTCTGAACTTGCATTATTATAATCAGGCAATACTCGTAATGGAATTAAAAAGAAATTCATAATACGATCTAATTTACTAGCCCTTTTTTCTTCTAAAAGAAAATGTTCAAATGTATAATCTTTCTTATTGGCTCTGTCTCTTAATTTAAGGTAGTTCGTTTTACGTTCAGATATTTTTTTTAATCTACCAAAATTAATGTCGATGAATTCAATCAGATCATTATATTTTTCTTCTTGGATTAAATTATCAAACATACGACCAACTTTTTTTACCTTGCGAATTGCAAATGTGAAATATTTAATTCTTAAGAAGAGGTAGAATGTTAAAAAGAATAAAATAATAAATATTGAATTGGACGGTGTTATTTTCCACCTATGAAGATTCCAACCGGGGCTTATATTAAATACGTAGAATGTTTTATAAAAAAGTAAATATAGTATCGTGAGAAAACAAAATATTATTATTAAACCATCAACCCAGCTAATCTTCACTTTGATGAATAGCAATTTGGCTCTTGGCATTAATGCAAGAACCGCAATGATTATTCCAATAAATGTTAGAATACTATCGAATGACAAATTTTAGCCTTGTATGTATTACTATTAATTAACCTGCAAGAGAACTGCAGGTAAACATTCCAACTATTTTTTTATAAATGTGAAGACTGAAAAGGAAATCTATTTTCTTTGTTCATTTATTCAAACAAAGTACCCCATTTATAGAAGCGTTTTGGTACTAACTCAACTTAGCTTAAAAGGAAATTTATGTCAACACTTATAATTTTTATTCGTAGAGACGGGATATATCCCGTCTTTACATATTACATTTGTATACAATCAAAAAATTATTTCAATGCTTGTTCAATATCAGCGATCAAGTCTTCAACATCTTCAATACCAACTGAAAAACGAAGCAGACCATCTGTAATGCCTAACTTATCACGTTCTTCTTTAGGAACTGAAGCATGAGTCATTGATGCGGGATGGCAAAGTAAACTTTCAACTCCACCGAGACTTTCTGCAAGAGTAATTACTTTTAATTTACTTATCACTTTTTTTGCATTTTCAAGACTTCCGAAATCCACCGAGATCATTCCGCCGAATCCGCTCATTTGCTTTTTTGCAAGCTCGTGCTGCGGATGAGATTTCAATCCGGGATAAATTACTTTTCTTGCGTAAGATTTAGTTGAAAGATATTCGGCAATTTGCATTGCGTTTTGGTTATGCTGTTTCATTCTAACAGCCAAAGTTTTTGTAGCGCGCAGTGTAAGCCAGCAATCAAACGGAGAAGGAACTGCGCCAACTGCATTCTGTAAATACCGAAGTCTCTCGTGTATCTTTTCATCATTTGTAACCAACATTCCGCCGACAACATCGCAATGCCCGTTCAAATATTTTGTTGTACTATGCAGAACAACATCGGCGCCCAGTAGTAACGGCTTTTGAAAATATGGAGTCATAAACGTGTTATCAACAACACAAATAAGATTTTGAGCTTTGCAAATTTTTGCAACTGCCTGAATGTCAGTTAGACTAAGCATCGGGTTAGTCGGCGTTTCGATGTAAACTATTTTTGTATTCTTCTTAATTGCGTTTTCAATATTTTTTGTATCGCTCGTATCAACCCAAGAAAATTCTAATCCGTAATCCTTATATATCAATTCCATTATACGGTAAGTGCCGCCGTAAACATTATCGGATACAACCAAGTGATCACCGGATTTAACTAAGCCAAGTATTGCTTGAATAGACGCGAGTCCCGATGCAAACGCAATTCCGTATTTCCCTTTTTCAAGTGTAGCAATATTTTTTTCGAGAGATTGCCGCGTTAAATTATGTGTGCGTCCATACTCGTAACCTTTATTAACACCAAGTGCTTCTTGAGCATACGTCGATGTTTGATAAATCGGCGTTGTAATCGCCCCTGTTGTCGGATCGGGAGTTTGTCCCGCATGTATTGCATCAGTTGAAAAGCCCATTTTATTCTCAATTATTAGTTATGAGTTATTAGTTGTAAATAAATCCAAATAGGAAAAAATTCTTTCACCTTTCATCCCGTAACAAGTACGGGACAGGCTCTTTCACGTTACATCATTCAAAATCTATTAAATCATAACGTGTGATAATATCTGTGATACGACCAAAATCCGATACTAAAACTGCATGTGCATCTTTCAATGCACGCTGTACTTCATTTATACTTGATCTTGCATCTATAACAAGAAAACTTTCTTCCATAACATCTTTAACTTTTTTATCTAAAATATTTTTGTCATCTAAAATTCTCGAGAAAAGTCTGCTCTCACGGAGACTTCCGACGGGACGTAATAATTCATTAAGAACCGGTATGTAAGAAAATCCCTTTTCATTCATGATCTTAATTGCATCCCGGACAAGAATTGTATCGTGAACATAAACAATATCTTCGTTCCCTTTTTTCTTCTTGGCATAAGAAATATCTCGCAATGTTTTAATTTCTGCATCCAGCATTCTGTTATCTCTCAGCCATTCAATATTGTGTCCTTTCGATAAATAACGTTCGCCCGTATCGCATACAATAAAAACTATCACATCATTTTCGGATAATTCTTTTGCAGTTTCCAAAGCAACATGAACAATTGTTCCGGTACTTCCTCCGCAGAAAATTCCTTCTTCTTTTGTAAGTCTTCTTGCTGCAGCAAATGATTCTTTATCACTTATGTTTATGATTTTATCAATGTACTGGAAGTGAACATTTTCGGGGAGACAATCTTGCCCAATCCCTTCAACGAGATATGGAGTTCCTTTGATGATCTCGCCTGTCTCCTTGTAATGTTTGAATATTGAACCAAGCGGATCAGCACCAATCACTTTTATGTTTGGATTTTTTTCTTTTAGAAATTTTCCTGTCCCGCTAATTGTTCCGCCCGTTCCGATACTGGAAATAAAATGAGTGATTTTCCCATCGGTCTGATTCCAAATTTCCGGTCCAGTTGTTCTGTAATGCATTTCCGGATTTGAAGGATTAGAATATTGATATGCGAAAAAAGCACCAGTCTCTTTTGAAATTCGTTTTGCAACATTCACATAATAATCGGGATGATCCGGTTCGTATGTGTTAGGTACAACTATAACTTCGGAACCGAATGCTTTTAGATAATTTATTTTTTCTGAACTAACTTTTTCCGTGCAAACGAAGATGCATTTATAATCTTTCACAGCCGCAACTAATGCAAGTCCAATTCCAGTATTTCCGCTTGTTGCTTCAACAATACAACCGCCCGGTTTTAACAATCCGCGTTTCTCGGCATCAACAATCATATTGTAGCCAATGCGGTCTTTAACACTTCCGCCGGGATTAGCTGATTCGAGTTTAGCAAAGATCTGCGGTTTAAGACCTTTATTAATTTTAGATAATTTAATTAGCGGAGTGTTGCCGATTAAATCAAGAATAGAGTTTTTATATTCCATTAAATATTTCTTTCGTATTTCAATTCTAAAATAAAATTACTTACAGCAAGGTTATCCTACAATCATTTTGAGTGAATTAAAATTAATTCACTCTGCGGTTTCTGCATATACTCAGCGCCATCTTTTGTTATAACAGCCATCTCTTCAACAGAAATAGTTTTAGTATTTCCGTCTGCAAGTTTCCATGAAAAGAATCCATCGTAAGCAAAAGTTTGTCCGACTCTTAAAATCCTTGCACTGCCTCCTACAGGTTTATCACTTCTAGCGGCACCTGAAAGTGACGGGCCTGCATCGTGAGCCCAATACCCAACCGGATGACCGGTGCCCCACATTACAGGAAGCGATCCGGTTTCTTTCATCCAATCACGTTGAATTTTATCAGCGAACCATCCGGTTTCACCCGGCTTCATAGCAGCAAGAACTTTGCGATGTCCTTGAATCGAATTTTCAAAATATTTTTTAATTTCTGCCGGTGCATCTTTTTCGCCTGGTTTCAAAACATATGCAAATCTCTGAACGTCGGTACACCAAACATCAAATACTTTAATTCCAAAATCACACTGAATTACATCTCCAGGTTGAATAACTTTTTCGGTTGCGTTTGAATGTCCCCGATCAATACCTGAATTTACATTTGGATTCTGATCCGGCTGCCAGCCGTCTGTAACACCAAGCTCTTTCATTCTTTTCTTTAAGAACTTTGCCACATCAGAATCTTTAGTCTTACCCGGAATTACAGTTTTATATGCTTCATACTCAAGTTGCGAAGTTATCTCGGCAGCTTTTTTCATTATTTCAATTTCTTGAGGAAGTTTTACGGATAACCATTCCATAACTAAATCAATAGAAGGAACAAAACGGGAAGTGTAATTTTCTCCAAGTTCTTCTTCTAATGCCTTTCGCTGAGTGAAAGATAGTCCATCGGCAATATTATAACCTGAAGAATTGATTGCGATTTTTTTCGGATCAGCTTTTTGTATTTGCTCTTTAATAACTTTCCAAATATTTGAACCCCGTTCGATAACAATTACTTCATCATGAAGTTTCATATCCTTCAGCGCTATGGCTTCGCCTTCAGGGGAAATTGCTACTGTTTTTACTTTATCGCCATTTAAAAAGAATAAAAATGCAGCAGTACCTCCGGCATTTTCGCCTCCAACGTGTAACGCAAGGGGGTCATTATTATTCTCACGGCAGACTACTATCCAGGAATCAACCCCGGCATTTTTCATTGCTTCAGGTAAAAGTTTTTGAATCCGTTCTTTACGTATTTGCTGCCAAGGATTATTTTCAGCCGGGAATGGATTTGAAGTTTGAGCAAATATTATTGTAGATAGGGAAAAAAACAAAGCTGCAAAAATATTTTTAGATGTTTTCATTTTCACACTCTTAAAATTTAGTTAGAAATAAAAAATCAGACTAAATTATTTTTTTCAAGCCAGTCATCATTATAAATAGTTGAAAAATATTTATATCCGCTATCGCAGATAATTGTAACAATATTTGCTTCGTGGTCTAATTTTCTAGCAAGATGAACTGCCCCGCAAATATTTGCGCCGCTCGATCCGCCGGAAAGAATTCCTTCTTCGAATGCAAGTTTTTTTGTCCATCCGATTGCCTTTTTATCTTCTATCTGCATCATGTCGTCAAGCATATCAAGTTGTGCCGTACCAATCAAGAATTCATCACCCATTCCTTCAACCAAATAACGCGTTGGCGCAATCATTTTTTTATTCTTGAACCAATCATAAAATACCGATCCAACCGGATCAAGACCAATCAATTTAATGTTAGGATTTTTTTCTTTTAAAAACCTTCCTGCCCCGCATAAAGTTCCGCCGGTTCCAACTGCTGCAATAAAATAATCAATCTTTCCTTCCATCTGGTCCCATATCTCTGGTCCGGTCGTCATGTAGTGAGATTCATTATTATCCAAATTATTATGCTGGTCTATGTAATAAAGAGATGGATCTTGTTTAGCTAAATTAATTGCATACTGATTATAAGAATCGGGATGTTCGGGCGGTAACTTTGCATCAACTTTTACAACATCCACACCAAGAACTTCCAGCATTTTAATTTTTTCTTTACTGGTTGTATCACGTATTACAATTTTCAACTTATAGCCTTTTTGCCGGCATACAATTGCAAGACCCATTGCAGTATTTCCGGAGGAGTTTTCTAAAATTGTATCACCGGGTTTTATCTTCCCTTCTCTTTCGGCTTTTTCTATCATGTACTTAGCAATCTTGTCTTTTATACTTCCGCCTGGATTCATAAACTCCAGCTTAGCCCATATAGTTGCTTTCATACCTTTTGATATATTACCAAGTTTTACTATCGGTGTTCTGCCGATAGCATCTATTATACTTTCGTAACGATTATTTCTCATCTTTTATTCGTCAATTAATTAGAGAATATCCTCGTAGAAATTCTTCGGCAGTCATTCGTTTTCTGTCTTCAGGTTGAAGTTCGAGGATTTGTAATACACCATTTTTTGTCTGAACGAAAATTCCTTTTCTTGATTGATATATTTTGTCTTTAGATTCAATATTCGACTGACTATTGACCACTGACCACTGGCCACCATCAACCATTTTTGTTTTGAATACCTTATAAGATTTACCATTATGATTAAAGTATGCACCAGGATAAGGCGAAAGTCCGCGTACAAGATTGTGAATTCCAAGTGCACTTTGATTCAAATTGATCTCACAAATTTCTTTTGTAATCTTTGGAGCGGGAGATGCAAGCGAATCGTTTTGTTTTGTTAATGAATAACTACCTGAATCAATAAAATGTATTGTTCTTAAAACTACATCTGCACCAAGCATCATCATTTTATCGTGTAGTGAGCCAAAATCATCTTCGTCATTGATAGGCAGTTTTTCTTGTACAATAATATTCCCTGTATCAACTTTATCTTCAAGGAAAAAAGTTGTTACTCCGGTTTGTTTATCACCGTTTATTAATGCCCATTGTATTGGAGCTGCACCGCGGTATTGAGGAAGCAGCGATCCGTGCAAATTGAATGAACCTTTGGCTGGAATTGAATAAACTTCTTTGGGTAGAATGCGAAAGGCCACAACTACAAATAAATCCGGTTTTAATTCTTTCAGTGTCGAAATAAATTCCGGATCTTTAAGTGAAACAGGGTTATAAATTTCTAATTTATTTTTCAGAGCAAAATCTTTAACTGGTGAATAAGTAATATGTCTTCCTCTGCCGCGTTCTTTGTCAGGAGTTGATACTACTGCGATGACTTCATGCTTACTTTGTAAAATTTTTTGAAGAGAAGGAATTGCAAATTCCGGTGTGCCCATAAAAATAATTTTCATTTTTCAACTCATCAAAAAAATAAGATGGGAAATTTTCTGAACTGAATTAAACTTCTGTGATCGGGTAATCAATCTCCACTTCCCTTTTTATAATGTTAGATAAATCTTTCTGCAGATTTTTCTTAACATTTTCAGCAACGCGATCCGGAATCATTTTGCCTATAAGATGATCATACTCGTGAAGAATTACTCTTGCCAGTAAGTCATCAGCATCAATTTCAATTATTTTTTCATCCGAATCCATATAACGAACTTTGATTGCTTCCGATCTCTCAACCTCAGCACGAATTGTAGGTAAACTTAAACAACCTTCTTCAATTACAACTTTTTCATCGGATTGTAAAACTATTTCCGGATTAATCATCGTAACGGGTTTAAAATTATCATATCCTTCAGTACCGTTAAGATCTAGAACAAAAATAGAATCGCGGTAACCAACTTGATTAGCCGCTAAGCCAATTCCATGTGCATTGCGCATTGAATCGAACATATTTCTAATCTTATCAATGATCTCATCACTAACGGCACTGACGTTATGAGCCTTCAGTCTAAGTATTTTATCGCCATAAACTGTAATTGGTATAATGGACATGTTACCTTTCAATCTTTTTGTTCAACTTTAATTGTATCTGCGTTTAGATCTTTGAACAAACTTACTTGAGTTGAATAGAAAAGCATTCTCACTAACAATCGAAAGATAATTAACATTTGCTGAAGAATAAAGATGAGGATAAGAAAATAGAATGGAGTCCGGGGGATAAATCTTCCTATTACATTATATATAACAGCTCCAAAGGCACCTATTATTGCAACGACCAAGAAAAGAACAAAAACTTTATTAAAATTATTTTTAAGAAACATGACAGCATTATAAATTTCTCTAAGTATTTGCGTCTTGTCTCTGACAGCCATCGAAATCTTTGAGTAATCTGAAATTATCGTTACGATTCCGATAAAGAAAATCATAAGAACATATCGAATGAATTTGCTGATAAAATCCAGAGTTACATTTTCAGAATTTTTTAAAAGTAATGTTATTAATTCACCGGAGTAGTCATTAATCTTAAAAGCTGCAGCAAAAAATAAAAGTGATATTAAAAGCACTTTAACAAATCTTGCAAAATATCTTACCCCGCCAAAGAAAAAATCAACTGTATGATTTTTATCCGGGATGTGAAATACTGAAATCAATCCGCCCAGAAAAAAAGTTTGTATCAGAGCATAAACACCTACAGTGAAATAAATACCCAGCGGTAATTGATCGAGTTGGATGGAATAAAGATTTCTGAATTGAAGATACCAGAAGTAATCAAAGGAATGAGCAAGATGATCGCTTGTGACCGATGTCCCAATATTATCCAATAAAATATTATAAACCGGTACAGCAAGAACCAACGCTGCTGCAGCATTCATTGCCCACATCAAGACAACAAATTTTACGTTGTGAAAAACAGAACGTGCACCTTGAATTAATATCTGTTTAATACTTTCTATCATCCTATACTTCCAAGAACCATTAATGCATTTTGTACCCAGAAGAAAAATCGTATTGATAATGAAAGCGATGCCCAAACTCTGCTAGTAACAGTAAATGAATTATTAGCAAAATTAATATCAAGTAAATTTTTTCTGTACGGATCAATCTCAGCTGCAACAACTTCATTTTTTGTTTTGAATTTCAAAATCTTCCATCGCTCTACGCCATCCCATTTTTGATAAAGCGTGTCCTTATCTGTGTAGAGTGCAACATCATTTTTAAAAATACCATCACTTAATCTTTCAACCAGTACTTCATACTCATTGTTAAATGATTTCTTAATGGAAGTTACTTTATAATCAAAAGTTTTTGGTGAACGGTAAAGTTCATCAAAGAACCAGCTCATATCTTCATTGCAATTTCGTTTAACAATATTTATAAAATCTTCTCCACGCGGATGTTTGTATTTATATTCATTGTAATATTCTTTTAATATTTTCATCATCTTATCATGCCCGAGATATCTTTCCAAAGTGTGAAGGACCAATTCAGGTTTATTGTAAGAATTTACTACATAAGAAAGTCGTGTTGGAAGTTTATAAGATGTGTCCGCAATTGAACCAATAGTTAAATTTTTATAATAGTTTGTAATACTCCTGGCGGCTTCGGGTACTTTTACATCAACGAGTGTATAGATAAGTGGTATTTCATTATAAGATAAAAAATTAAGTCCGAACACAGGTATATAAGTTGCGAACTTAAAAGTTTCTAAAATCTCCGGTTGATAGTGATACATTATTTTTGTAGAAATATATGAAGTGAATCCTTCATCAAGCCACGCTTCATAAACTTCATTGTTGGCAATCAATCCATAGAAAAATTGATGAGAGAATTCGTGTGTAACTAAATATTCCGGCTGACCGGCAGCTTGAGGTGCAAAAAGTTCAGCACCTACTGTGAATAATGTAGGATATTCCATTCCGCCCGATGCTGAAGTTCTCGGGACATCAATCAGAGAAATATTTTGGTAAGGATAGATTCCAATATTATTTTCAAAATACTCTAAGCAATTTTTTACTGCTGTAAAATAGCGGTCGAAATATCTTTCTCTTTCCGGCTGAACATAGGCTTGAATTGTTATAGTTGAACCATCTTTGCGCGTATAAATATTATTGCGATGAAGAATTTTATCTGTTGCTAGCCATACAAAATCATGAACACCGGCTTGAACAAAATGGTATGTTGTATTGAATTGATCAGATGATTTTTCTGTTTCGACTCCTGTAGCTACCACCATGTAATCACTAGGCACTTTTATTTTGACCGAGTAATCACCAAAGTCGGAATAAAAATTTAAGTAAGGATGGTATTGACTGCAAACCCACTTACCGTTTTCAAATACTCCAACTTTAGGAAACCACTGAGAAACAAAAAAGAAATTTCTTCCTGTAGCATAACCCATTCTTTTAACCGAGCGTGGAATATTCATAGTGTATTCAAAATTTATTCTTACGCTATCACCCGACTCAATTTTTTTGTTTAATAATACTTTTGCGACCGTACTATCATGCGGATTAGCTATTTCTGGTTGGAAGTAAATTAATTGTGATGATTTACCATTAACTTGGAATGATTTAATATCAATTTGTGTTTGAGCATCTGGAGTAAGTGAATATGCTTTAGCGAAAAGAGTATTATTGCTTTTATATGCGTTTGCGTAAAGATGGAATTGAATTTCAGATGTTGGAAAGTTTGTTTTGTTGATCCAAACTATTTCTTCATTAACTGAAATTGATTTAGAGATCGGATTGAAATCGGCTTCGATATTATAGTTAGCAACACGATTTACTTTATCATATTCAGATTTACGCAATCCGTCTTTATATAACTCAGCAGAATGAGAAAGATTTTTTTGAATAGTACCAAAATCATAGTTTGAGAAATATAGCAAGCCGGAGAAAACTAATAATAATATAAATGGGAATAATCTTTTCATTGTGACTTCAAATTAAACAGAAGGGCGATTTAATTCAATTAAAAGAAAGTTAAAAAAAGTCCCGCTTTCACGGGACTCTTTAATTACTGTTAACTGTAGACTGATAACTGTTTACTTAATATCAATCGTTTTTGGTTTTACTCTTTCATGTTTAGGAAGTTTTACATTTAGAATTCCATTTTCCAATTTTGCATCAATTTTTTGTTCATCAATGCTCTCGGAAATTTTGAATCTGCGATAGAAGTTACCAATCTCGGTTTCTTGCAAAACATATTTGCGATTTAAAGCTTCACTAAAAGTAATTCTTCCCATTATAACGAGATGCCCTTCTTCTAGTTTTATCCTAACATTTTCTTTTGAAACTCCCGGCATTTGAGCAGTTAAGAAATAATCATCCGCAGTTTCATATATATCAATAAGAGGAGCTACCCAAGCTTCTTTCTCGAGAGCTTCATCCCAAGTTCTGTTGGTTTTTACTTCTACTATTTCTTTGTTTTCAGTCATATTGACCTCCAATTTATTTTTGTTTAATAATTATTTTTTATCGTCGTCTACAACTTCATAAGATGCATCTTGAACATCACGATCATCTTTTTTATCAGAAGCAGATTGCTGTTGTGAGGTCTGCTGTTGACCTTCAGCATGCGGTTCACCGCCAGGCTGCCCGCCGGTTGGACCTTGCTGCTGATATAATTTTTGTGCAATCTCATTCCATACTTTAGTCAAGCCATCTGTTGCAGATTTTATTCTTTCAGTATCGTTTGTTGCCAATGCATCTTCAACTTTTTTAATTTCACTTTCAAGCTGATTCTTCTGATCCGGTGTGATCTTCTCTTTCATCTCTTCAATTTGTTTTTTGGTTTGGAAGACAAGATTATCAGCTTGATTTTTTACTTCTACAGCTTCTTTCTTCTTTTTATCTTCTGCTGCATGTTCTTTAGCGGTTTGTTTCATCTTTTCAACTTCATCTTTTGAAAGTCCGCTTGATGAAGTAATTCTTATGCTTTGTTCTTTGTTCGTAGCTTTATCTTTAGCTGCTACATGCAAAATTCCGTTAGCATCAATATCGAATGTTACTTCAACTTGTGGAATTCCACGAGGTGCTGGCGGAATACCATCAAGATGGAACTTACCAAGTGTTCTGTTATCAATTGCCATCGGTCTTTCGCCTTGAAGAATATGAATCTCTACTGACGGTTGATTATCAGATGCAGTTGAAAATACTTCACTCTTCTTCGTTGGAATTGTAGTATTAGCTTCAATCAGTTTTGTGAAAACACCGCCTAAAGTTTCAATACCAAGTGAAAGCGGAGTTACATCAAGAAGAAGAACGTCTTTAACATCACCGGAAAGAACACCACCCTGTATTGCAGCACCAATAGCAACAACTTCATCCGGATTAACGCCCTTATGCGGTTCTTTCTCAAAAAGTTTTTTTACAAGTTCTTGAACTTTAGGAACACGCGTTGATCCGCCGACCAATATAACTTCATCTATTTGAGATGCGGTTACATTAGCATCTTTAATAGCACGTTCACATGGTTCTACGGTTCTCTGGATTAAATCATCCACTAGTTGTTCAAATTTTGCTCTGCTGATATTTAAGTTCAAATGTTTAGGCCCATCTTGTGTTGCAGTAATGAACGGAAGATTAACATCCGTCTGCATCGAAGATGAAAGTTCAATTTTAGCTTTCTCGGCTGCTTCTTTCAAACGTTGAAGTGCCATCGGATCTTTACGTAAATCTATACTTTCTTGTTTTTGAAACTCATCAGCGAGAAAATCAATCAAGCGTTGATCAAAATCATCACCGCCAAGATGTGTATCGCCATTTGTTGATTTAACTTCAAACACACCTTCGCCTAATTGTAAAACCGAAATATCAAATGTTCCGCCACCAAGATCATAAACAGCAACGATTTGATCTTTATGTTTTTTATCCAAACCATAAGCAAGAGCTGCTGCTGTAGGTTCGTTTATAATTCTCTTAACATGTAATCCTGCTATTTCACCGGCATCTTTTGTCGCCTGACGTTGAGCATCATTAAAATACGCCGGAACAGTTATAACAGCTTCGGTTACCTCTTGCCCTAAATAATCTTCAGCGGTTTTTTTCATTTTCTGTAAAACCATTGCACTTATTTCAGGTGGAGAATATAATCTGTCGCCAATTTCAACGCGAGCTGAACCATTGTCACCAGCAACTACTTTGTACGGAACTTCTTTTGATTCTGTATCTACCTCTTCTCGCTTTCTTCCCATAAATCTCTTAATCGAGAAGATTGTGTTTTTTGGATTTGTTACTGCTTGTCTTTTTGCCGGTTGACCGATAACTCTTTCACCGGCTTTTGTAAAAGCCACAACAGATGGAGTAGTTCTACCTCCCTCTGAATTTGGAATAACAACCGGTTCATTTCCTTCCATCACCGCAACACAAGAATTAGTTGTGCCAAGGTCAATTCCTATAATCTTTCCCATTTACTTATTCTCCTTTTAAATTATAAATGAGCTGAAGATATTACTTCAGCTCGATAACTTTTTCACTTTTTACTTTATGCTCAATCTTCTTTAATTGAATATTAAGCATGCCGTTTTCAAACTTTGCATCAACCTTATTGGAATCAACCAGATCAGGAAGAGTAAAACATCGCTTGAATGAACCGTACATTCTTTCACTTCTGAAGAAGTTTTTTTCTTTTTGTTCTGTTTCTTTTTTCTTTTCACCTTCAATTGTTAAAATATTATCTTGCAAAGTGATTTTAATTTCATCCTTTTTTACTCCGGGAATTTCAGCAATAACATTTATATTTTCTTTATCTTCGGATATATCAATTCTCGGGTAAAAGTTTTCACTAAGATTGAATCCAAAGTTTGGGTAGTCATCAAAATATCTTTGAATTCTATCATGTAGAGTTTCTAACTCTTTGAAAGGTTCGAATTTAATAAGTGTCATTTTGGCCTCCTGCGTAATTAGTTTTTGTTATAATATATACAACGAGAGTGCCAATGTTGTTAACAGCGTAACTTGTTCAAAAATAATGATTTAATGAATTTTACTCTTTTGAGCAATCTTGGAATAATTGTCACAAAATATTAACATTTTAATATACACAATGACCATTTGTCAGACTTTATGAAACAACTTCTTAGATTATTGTGTAATAGGAGGGTTTGTGTTTAACATTGAAGAATTCGATATCAAACTAGATACTGACTACATAGGTAGAAATTTTATCTATAGCGATGAAGTAGATTCTACGAATAGTGTTCTATTATCAAGTAAAGATTTTAATCAGAATGGAACCGTGCTATTAGCAGAATACCAAAGCAAAGGACGCGGACGCAAGGATAGAGAGTGGGTTAGCAACAGCGGTCAAAATCTGACATTTTCAATTTTACTAAAAGGTGAAATCAAAGATCAAAAAATTAACTTAATTAATTTAAGTACAGCTCTTGCCGTTGCACAAGCAATTGAAAATCTTTTTCAATTAGATGTTGAACTTAAATGGCCGAATGATGTTCTAGTTCATAAAAAAAAGATTGCCGGAATTCTATTAGAATCTAGTTCTAAAGGGAATAAAATAAGCAGAGTGGCTGTTGGAATCGGAATTAATGTTAATCAACCAAACTTTCCCGGGAAATTTGATATTGTTCCCACTTCTATTAGAAAGGAATTTCATTCCCTTGTAAGTAGAGAAAAATTACTTAGTGAAGTCTTAAATAATTTTGAACATCTTGTTGATCAGCTTGAAAGATCACATAAAAAAATATTAAATCAATGGCGTAACAGATGTAAAATGATTGGAGAAAGAATTAAAATTGTTGAAGACGATAAAATTAGAACTGGAATTTTTGAAGATATTGATGAACATGGGTTTCTTCTATTGAAACAACCAGATAAAACTGAAAAAATCCATTACGGCGATGTTAGTCTTAGATAATTGAAAGGAATTAATGAAAGTATATCTGGATAACGCTGCTACAACACCCCTCCATCCAAAGGTTTTTGAAAAGATGAAACCTTTCCTTACTGAGGATTATGGTAATGCATCTTCAATCCATTCATTTGGTAGAAAATCTCGGGTGGCTATTGAAGAATCCCGCGAATTAATTGCGGATTTTATAAACGCAAATCCTAGTGAGATTTATTTTACTAGCGGCGGAACCGAAGCTAATAATTTCGTAGTATTTGGAATAGCTCGAGCAGAATTAGCAGAGAGTGAGCGTAACCATTTAATAACATCAGAAGCTGAACATCATTCCGTTTATGATTCATTCTTTGAGCTTTCCAAAAATAATTTTAAAGTAAATTTCCTAAGTGTTGGAAAAGATTCAGTATTAAGAAATGAATTACTTCAGCAAAATATTAACTCAAACACATCATTGATTTCTTTGATGCATATCAATAATGAAACCGGTGCAGTTTCTCCAATCGAACAATATTCTCCTCAATTAAAGCAAAAGAATATTTTATTTCATTCAGATTCAGTACAAGGTTTTGGCAAATATAAAATTGATGTAAAATTATCCGGTGTAGATTCTATAACTTCTTCAGCACATAAAATTAATGGACCTAAAGGAATTGGCTTTGCATATGTGAAAAGCGGTACCCCAATTTCGCCAATATTGTTCGGTGGATCTCAAGAGAGAAATCGCAGAGGTGGGACTGAAAATGTAGCTGCAATAGTTGGTTTTGCTGAAGCAGTAAGAATAGCTAGTAATTCTATGCAAGAAAGATTTAAGCATGTAACCGAATTAAAACAAAGGTTTATAAATGGAATTCATTCAATCGATAACAAAGGCATTGCAATAAATGGCGGAATAAATACTTCACCATACATTTTAAGTATAACATTAAAATCAGATTATTATAGAAATGATCCTGAAGCAATGTTAATGTTTCTTGACATTAACGGAGTTGCAGTTTCAAACGGTGCTGCATGTACATCAGGGACTTTAAAACCATCACACGTAATTATTAGTACAGGTTATTCTATTGAGGACGCAAAAGGAACAATTAGATTTTCATTCGGTTGGCAAAATATTATTGAAGAAGTAGATTACACTTTAGAAGTAATGAATCAACTCACCAACAAATTTAAGAAGTAAATTTTACGTTAAGTAAGTTATCAGTTGTGATAACTTTTCCCGCAACTGTTTTCTGTTAACAATAAAATCAAGAAAACCATTCTCAAGTAAAAATTCAGAGCGCTGAAATCCTGGAGGTAAATCTTTTCCAATTGTTTGTTTTATTACACGCG